>Ga0272443_10000091_pt1 | contig 177107 bp, 133 predicted proteins | sample SSMAcet12_FD_193581 | JGI IMG/M metagenome (GOLD analysis project Ga0272443, IMG submission 193581) | Marine sediment archaeal communities from Little Sippewissett salt marsh, Falmouth, MA, United States - SSM-Acet-12 | ecosystem: Environmental > Aquatic > Marine > Wetlands > Sediment ... | reverse complement strand
GTGGCTGGGCTTAATATGAACAACCGAAAGAGGGGGAATCCGGAACGTAGACAGTGAACTTCTCGGAGGTGTGTATAAGGGGATCGACATAGAGGATCCAATCTTGGGTCGGTCAATCACCCTGAACACCTCGATAATGGGCCTTCTCCATGCCACTGCTGAATTGCCTTCAGACGAGAAGAAAAAGGCACGCAATAGAATAAGAGAGGTCATAGCCTTTTACAGGGACCTAGAAGAAACAATAGGAAATGGATCATATTATCTTAAGCCAAATAAGAGCTTTGTTCTAGTTACAGGATCGCGTGTCGTTCGCGGGATCAAGCTGAATACAGATCTTATTATCGCCGAGCTGGGAGAGCATCATGGACTGCTGCTTGACGGCATCCTTTATAGGAAAAGCATACCTAACAAAAGAATGCCCTCAAAGGTAAGCCCAACAAATGTTTCGGGTGAAACAGCTCCCACTATGACAAAAGAAAGCATAATAATTCTAAGGAAGGCCAAATTATGACACCTTCCACGATACAAAATCTGACACCATTGGCTGGTAATATTTCCACTTCAACAATCATGCATCAAAATCACATCTGTGATTCAAGATAAGAAAGAAGAAAGCTTACATAAGCTGCTCTTGTGACTCATAGAGAGAGAGAAAATCACGCTTCATGATTCGGAAACCCGTTCCATGATCATGATATTGACCTCTCTTTGTGCCACTTCTGAAGGCCCCTATTCGAATATCGACCTTGAGAACCCCTGCATTGATTGCACTCCTAAACCTCTCCATGGTAAGCCCAGACAGCAAGTGGGCTTCAACAAAATGAAAGTGTTCGTTCTCCGTCAACCTTGCTCCTCTGGTTTCAGCGAATACCAGCAATAGTTTATCCGATTTGTTCTTTAGAACATCATCAAAAATTGAAATCGGCCAATGAGCAGAGATTCCGTTAGCATTCAACAGAACCAGTTTGTCTTCGGATAGCTCAAGGCCAAAGCCTTGAGGGTTCACGCTTCCCCCGGAAACTGTACAATGTAAATTTCTAATTCCGCCTTCCCCTAAGTACCCGTATGTCTCCCAAAGAAGTTTATTGACGCCCCTTGGCAACGGTGATTTCGTTGCCAAAGTTAACATTGATCCAGATTCAGCTCGCTTAGCTTTGAGTTCTATTTCACCTACATCTGGCATAGCAATATTGTTCTCTTCAATACCGAGCAAATCCTCGAGGGTTTTTCCAATACCCGTATCGTGGACCCTGTGAGTGCGAATCCAACCGCCAGCCTTGATTTCATTCAACCGTTGAAGAAGCTCTTCCTTTGTCATCATTGAGTCCTCGTGTAGTTATTGCACTAACGATGGAACTAAGCTAGTTCGAGAGACTGGAGCTGCACAAGCCCGATGGAGCGCTATCTTGTTGGATATTGTGTGCGGGATAGTTTTGAAACGGGAACAGCGAAAGCGAATTAGAACATCAGCTTGCGCTACCTTTCAGGGGCAGTAGCACTACGACACTACTCAGCTTGATACTCTACCATACCTCTTCATGTGTCCTAGTTCCTGCCGGTTCAAGCGTGCACTTGCATGGAGGACGATCGTTCAAGATGAACGAGCGGTCCAAAGATATAACGCGATTCGACCTATACAATCAGGTTTGTCGAACCCCCATCCATCAGCTATCAAAGCAGTACGGACTGTCGGATGTGGGGTTCGCCAAGATCTGCAAACGACACAACATCCCCAGACCACCAAGGGGTTATTGGGCAAGACTCGCGGCCGGACAGTCCCCACCACAAACACCCCTGCCAGAACCTGACAATGATGAAGTGATCACGATCCGACCCAGCACTGCAAACCAATCCAACATAGATGAGTTCCCTGAGATCCAGGCAAGAATTGATGCGGTTCGAGAATCAGGGCATGTTCAGGTTCCAAAGGCACTCCGAAATCCTCACCCGCTGGTAGCACGCTCACTTGTGATACTTGAGCTTTCCTCTACGAAATGCTTAGATTAAAAATAGGTGTAAACAGCTAATTGTCTCACGAGGTATGGAGTAATAAAGTCGTACGCATCTTCCCCAACTGGAAAGCGGCACTGCGGCTGGTCACAGCTTTGTTGATGGAAATGGACGAGGAGTGGATTACCGGACGACGCTACGTCAACCCGGAAATGTGGAGCGAGAAACACCTACAACCAGAAGCGAGAGCAAGGGAAGCCGGATAGCCTTTTTGTACACAACTCAGGACTTGATCTATACCGCAGAATCACCGGTAGCATTATATCAATTGTGGGTTCAGATCGGCCATAAAAAGGTTCTAAGCCATGAAGCCAAAGCTAATGCAGAATGGTTTAAGTTTGGATACGGCTAGGAATCCCCTGCTTTCGTGTTTCAGGGGAATAGTCTAACTTTTACGCCTTGGCGCCTGTGGCCAGTTTTTACTTTCAACAGGTTGTGCATGACTACGGGTATAACGTTCTTCGGGGGTACTGATGAACAACCCAGGTAGTGATATCAATGAACCGGTTGAAACCGAAGAAGAAACATTTCCAGATGATTGGACTGCAAAATTTGAAGCATTGTACAAGTATTCTGAATGGCAGATAAACACCAGCATAGATAGATTTCAAAGGATTGAGAAAAAATCAGTATCTTATCTCACATTCATCGGGTTTTTTATTGTTTTAATAACTTATATAGTTAAGTATGAGATTGAACATCTACCTACTAAGTTTGATACCATAGATTTTCTTATTTATACTTTGTTAATTGTGGTTATTTTATCTATTTTTGCCAGCGGAGGATGCTTGTTAATGTCATTGAAATTAACTAAGGTTAATTATCCTAGTAATGAAAGAGATATTGTCGATTATTACAATGATAACCACTATCTAAGCATTCTTCAGGGCAGTGCGGATACGTTTATTCAAACTGCTACCAGAAATTATGATTTAGTTGAAGTTAAATCGAGGTTCATTAGATTCGCTTACTCCGGTTTATTAGTGTCACTTGTTCTTATTCCCATTTTACTACTTTTCATGTTGTTTCAACAGGCTATCCATAGTGATTATGACAGCCGTGAACAGAAAGTACAAGATATTGTAATTATTCAAAGCAACCAGGTTAAGTAGGAGGAACAAATGGTAAATGATCCAAGGCCAGCACCAAGTAGGCCAACACCACCGAGACCGGTATCACCACCCCCACCGGTCCAGCGTCAGGAAGGCTATACACCCAAGCCTGTGCCAGTGAAACCACCGAAGCCTTCGAAGTAAGGGCGGAAGATTAACCATTGACCATATCCTCACAAACTGGACCACTGGTTGTTTTAGGATTCGGCCCTTGGAAGAGTACAGCCGAAGGGGTGGCCGATGAAAGGGAAGCGGTATACGGACGAACAGATCGCCTACACGTTGCAGCAGGTGGAAACGGGATACATACTTTGAACTTCGATGGACGCAACCTGGCAAGATGAGCCGGGTGAAGAAGGTCGTGTTGATGAAGTAGTTGGTGCAAGTGCGTCGATTGTTGCAGCCCTCGGATGAATGTCCGAGGGCTTATTTTCTGCTATCTTCTTAAACACAATTCGAATCCTTGGGAGCGGTATGAAGAAATATCTGGTCGCACTACTCGTCGCCATTATGACAGCATTCACGACCCACGCCCAGACCGTCCGTATCTGCTCCTACAACCTTCTGAACTTCCCTGGTTCAACGGGTGAAGCACGCTTGCCCTGTTTCAAATTGGTCATTGACGCAATCGCACCGAATATTCTCTTTACACAAGAGATGGTCTCGGATGACGGCGCGGCAATGTTCCTCTCTGGTGCCTTCGACTCTACATGGTCCAGGTCGACATTTCAAGGGGGGGATGCAGAATACACACTGTTTTATCGCCACGACCTATTCCAGCTGATGGGGATTGCAAGCGTCCCGACGGATCTGCGGATGATCGAGATTTATGAATTGGAATTCGTTCCACAACCTAACCGGCCACATCTGTTTATTGCGACGAGTCACCTGAAAGCCAGCACGGGTTCAGACAACGAGGAACGCCGCCTTTATGAAGTGAATGCTTTCTTGAACTACTTCACGACTAACCTTTCTGACGAAAATGTCTTCTTCGGTGGGGATTTCAATTTCTACAGCAGTAGCGAACCTGCATATCAAGCTCTGTTAGCTGACAACAATTTCAAGGACCCACTTGACGCATCGGGAAATTGGCACGACAATGCCTCCTTCGCAAGCATCCACACACAAAGTCCGCGTACCCTACAGTTTGGTGGCGGAGCTAATGGCGGTTTGGATGATAGGTTTGATTTCGTACTTGCAACTTCTAAACTGTTTGATGAAACGGCATGGGAATACTCCGAAAGCAGCTATACAGCATTCGGAAATGATGGACGACATTTGAATCTGGCGTTAATTGACACGGTGGATGGAATCGTCAATAGTGTCGTTGCTACAGAGATAGCTAGCGCGATCCATGCTGCAGCAGACCACCTACCAGTTTACTTGGATCTTGTCTACATGCCAGAAGATGGCCTTGACGAAAGACACTCTTCAATAGCAAAAGATTATGAAATCCTCTCTGCCTATCCCAATCCTTTTAACCCAACCCTCTCCGTGGTCGTAGGCCTCTCGCAGCGTGAAAATCTATACGTCACAATCTACAACTCGATCGGTCAGAAAGTAGGTGATCTATCAGATGGAACTGCCACAAAAGGTTACCACACCTTCAGTTTCGATGGACGCAACGTGACTAATGGTGTGTACTTCGTTCATGTATCTGTACCAAACAAGATGAACCTAGTGAGAAAGGTAGTTTTAGTAAAGTAGTAGGAGATGAATACCGGATCAAAATAAGGTCGTTTTAATAGACCCACTCGTATAAACGGTGTCACCACCATCATTCAAGGTCTCACAGGATCAGTCAGTACAACAAGGTTCTACTCCACCGACTTCTTAGGGTTCAACATTTATGGTAATGATTCTGAATCATCGATCATTAAGTCACGGATAACTATCCAAAGTCTAGGATTTTGTGATGAGAACGGATGTGAAGAGAATCAGAAGGTTGGAACTTTATCGGCAGGTGTGGAAGAATTCCATACATCAGTTGTCAAACGAATACGGTCTATCGGATGTAGGGTTCGCCAAGATCTGCAAGCGACACAACATCCCCAGACCACCACGGGGCTATTGGGCAAGGCGTACTGCAGGACAATCACCTCCACAGACACCCCTCCCTGATCCTGATAAGGATGAGATAATCACGATTCAGGCCGGTTCCGCAAACCAATCCAACACAGATAAATACCCTGAGATTCAGGCAAGAATTGATGAGGTTCGAAATTCAGGGACAATTCAAGTTCCAAAGGTACTCCGAAATCCACATCCACTAGTTGCTCGCTCATCAGAAATTCTTGAGCTTTGCTCACCCGATAGATATGGAATTCTTGAATCTTCGGATAATCAATGCCTTGACATCAAGGTCTCTCCTGACAGCCTGAAACGCACCCTGCGTATTATGGATACTCTGATCAAAGAACTCGAGGCCAGAGGGGCTCACTTTGAACACGACCAGCGCGGTATCCATGCGATCATCGTAGGTGAACAACTGCAATTTGGTATCAACGAAATCATCGAGAGCGAGAAGACTCAACCTGACGATGATCAGCTAAGAGGATCCTATCGATTCGGGCATAGCCGGTTCGAGTACGTTCGACGTCCATCCGGCAGACTCTGCTTGACCATTCACGACTCCATTTCCCTCTATCGATACGGGAATCTGCGAAAGAACTGGAAAGATACCACCAAGAAGCAACTAGAAGCTCGCCTTGATGCCTTTCTGATAGCCTTGTTCAAACGGGCGAGCTTTTACCGAGAGAAACGTCTTCGTGAGGAGCAAGAAGAACGGCAACGACTTGAACGAATTAGACTACAGGAACTTGAGGCGGAACGTCTGGCCAAGCTGAAGGCTCAGATTGAAAAGGAGAAAGCAAAGGTAGAAAAGCTGTTTGAGGATGCATCTAAGTATTCTCGCAGCAAACAGGTTCGCGCATTCATCGCGGCCATAGAAGCTGACTGGAAAGAAGGAAATCGTCGTTACGAGATCGATGGTGATTTTACGGCATGGCTTCAATGGGCTCTTGAACAGGCAGACAGATTGGATCCGCTTTCAGACAGTGCTTCCTCAATTCTTGACCAAGATCCCGGACCAGATCGTGAATGACAAATCTGAAAAGACATTAGCAAATGACGGTACCTCGTCCAAGGGCGTCACAGCAGAAACCTTTGACGAGCTTCTTCCATTCATCAAACTGTGCAAAGCCGGACATCTTGATGAAGTTCAGAGTTGGATCAATGCTGGGAAACCCATCAATCCTCCACCACCGATAAAAGGTCGACGAAGAAAAGGTCCGCTCCACAAAGCCATCGATGCCGGATTCTACAGCATCATTGAAGTCTTGCTGAAGGCAGGTACAGTCATGGCTGACAGCCGTCCTTTCGCACTAGAGCGTGCGTTGGCCAATCGTCGACTGGACATCGTGAAGCTATTGATTCAATACGGTGCCAACATCAAAGCTGTCGAGATGGACCTCGTGTTTGAGACCTGGCAACCTGAAATCATCGATTACTTCTTTGAGCACGGTGCCGACGTTGAAACCGGGAATCCTCTGGCAGCAGCACTCTGTGAACGGATAAAGACCGCACTTGGGGCCTTCAAACGCCACAAGGATCGCTTCCCCCAACTGCAGTCTCAAATTGACATCGCTCTTCGATTTCACTGCAGAGAAGGTGACAAAAAATGGGCCGGTTTGATGCTCTGGGCCGGTGCAAATCCCTATTCCAAAGGTCCAGACTCCCCATATGAATCGCCCGATCCCGATGGTGACATCAGCGCACTTGAGTATGCCGCAATCTGGAATCGTCCGGAAATCTTCGAACTGAAACAAATCAAAATCACGCCCGACATTCCTGTAGCTGATGAATTGTTTGAAGCGGTCTGCCGAAGTGAAAATGCGGATCTTCTCCTGAAGATGCTTGACTCTGGATTCGATCCAACCAAGCGAAGCGACCAGGGTTCCGGACTCATCAATGCCTGCTTCTCTGGTATGGATTGGCCTGATTGGCATAATTGGTTTGATCGTGACAGGAAGATAGATCTCGACACTGACCATTCGCGTGAGAAGATCAAGATGATCTATGCCTTGGCAAAGCATGGCGCAAAATGGATTCCGACAGACAATTGGGAGATCAACGATATTCGCAGGACTCTCTTAAAAATGAAGGACGACTACACCGTTGAATTCATCTGGATCATGTCGAAGTTTAAAAGCTGTAAACGCGACAATGCCGTTCAGCTTCTAAGAACCCCCGCAATCCAAAAGCTTGTATCAGCACATAAAACACGCATGGAAGAGATCATAAATGATTTCCCTGAATGAACGACGTAGATGCACCTTCTCGCTGAATTGGGCTCGCAATTGATATACTAATGCCCTACCTCGTCTGGACCTACCGTAACCCATGAGATAATCGAAAGATTCAAGCCAAGCTCCTTATTTTCAGGCATCTGAAGAGCCATTTGGTTGCCATCCCTGTCTCAATACAATATTCTGTTGGGTCTGTTGTTTCGTTTGGGATTTCTAATAGTCGAGGAAGAGTTAGCACACGAATCACTGGAGCAGAAATGGCATCTTCGTCATGTCCGAAATGTGGTCGCCCGATGCAGCTAATGACTGCGCGCAGAGGACGAAATGCCTGCTCAAGATTCTGGAATGACCCTATCCCTTAAAACTGGACCACTGGTTGTTTTAGGATTCGGCCTTGGGTAGACTGGGCCTGAAGGAGGTGGCCGATGAAGGGGAAGCGGTACACGGAAGAACAGATCGCCTCCGCGTTGCAACAGGTTGAGGCAGGTACGAGCGTTGCCGAGTTGTGCCGGACGATGAGTGTGACCGAGCAGACGTTTTACAACTGGTGGAAGAAGTACGAGGAGCTTGGAGTCTCTAAGATCCGTGAGTTGCGAATGCTTCGTGAGGAGAACCGGAAGCTGAAGTAGCTGGTGGCGGACCTGAGCCTGGACAAGCACATCCTGCAGGAGACGATCTCAAAAAGCTTTGAGGCCTGCACAACGGCGGGAAACGGCTGTTGGGTTGTGCAGACGTTATGACGTGTCGGTGCGTCGGGCATACGATCTGATGTTGCTGGAGCGTTCGACGTTCTACTATCACCCTGTTGCCCGGGATGATGAAGCCTTGCGGTGGCGCATTCGCGAGCTGGCGAAAGTCCGTGTCCGGTTCGGCTACAAGCGGATTCATGTGCTGCTTCGGCGTGAAGGTTGGCAGGTGAACCACAAAAAGGTTTATCGGATCTACCGGGAAGAGAACCTGGGTGTTCGCAGCAAACGCAGGAAAAAGCTGGTTTGTAGGCAACGTGTTCTGCTACGACAGCCGGATGCACCCGACCAGCAATGGAGTATGGATTTTGTGATGGACCGGACGGAGAATGGCAAACCGTTCCGTATCTTGACGGTGATTGACACATTTACGTGTGAAGGGCTTGCCTGTCATGCGGATCGGTCAATAACGGGTGTTCAGGTCAGCCATGTGTTGAACCGGATCGCTCAGCAGCGGGCTTATCCGGAGAGTATTCGCGTAGACAACGGCGGCGAGCTTTACTCGCGCGCCATGGACAGCTGGGCGTATGTTCACAAGGTATCGCTGGAGTTCATTCGACCGGGGAAGCCGACGGAGAATGGGTTCATCGAGAGTTTCAACAGCCGTCTTCGGGACGAATGCCTGAACACAAACCTGTTCTTCGGGCTTCGCGATGCCCGTCTGAAGTTGAGTCAGTGGTTGGCCGATTATAATGCCTTTCGTCCTCATCAGTCGCTGGAGAATCTGACTCCCCGGGAGTTCCGTAACCTCTGGGAATTGATGGCGGATACGCAAAATCTCACGACCGGTGGGGAACGACAAACGAGAGTTGAACAGGTGGAAATAGCGCCTAATCTCTAAAATCAAGCTGTCCAGTTGTTGGGGGACCCTCATAAAGGGCGAATCCATCACATAAGCCACTGTCCTGTTTTTGGGATCCTCTTCTGACAATTGGATATGGAACACCGGAAAATTGGGATTGAACTCATGCGATATTACGATTTCTTTTTATGGATAATTTCCAATACTATTTAGGGGTCAAGACACGAGCAAAGTAAGCTGAGGGGCCTAGATTCTAGCCTTGGCGCCGAATAACAAGTATGCGAGTCGAGCAAGAATTTCGGAGGCGAGATTCATGAAACAGATCAAGCTATTAACCCTTGATCTGGATGCCGTTCAGATCGCCTCCCCCACCGGGTTAAATCTCAACGCAATCAACCGTCATCTCAACGCAATTCGACTGCGTATTGCGATTTTCTTCGAAGGCCAATCTCCATTCACTGGGGAGGTCGAGGTCGATGGATCTTGTTTCGGTGCCCGACCGGCTAAGAGGAAGCGTGGTCGAGGAGCGTCCGGGAGAACAATCGTCTTTGGGATCCTCAAACGCAACGGCTTTGTCACTACATAGAGCGTCCCCAACGTGTCCAGAAAAACGCTCCAGGCCGTCATTCAGGCCCGTGTTATCCTCCATTCGGTCACATGAAACAGCTACGATGGCCTCGTGGATCTCGGACACAAAAGCACGACCGCATCCATCACGGAGAAAACGAATTCGACATCGAAACGTCAGATATCTATGGAATTGGGAGCTTCTAGAGATACGCGAATACCTGGCTCGCTCGTCTTCGAGGAATACGCAAATCGACTATCTGACTTCATCACAATGAATTGGAGTTTAGGTTCAATAATCGGAAGAAGAACCTCTATCTTTTATCTCTGAATATCATCGGGGAAAACCGGTTGTTCTAGTCTTAACCTATTGAATCTAATGATATTGATACTTGACAAGGAAAGTTAAAATCCTTCTTTGACACAGACCATGGCATCTCTGCCCTACTTGCTACGTTTGATTTCGAAAAATCAAAACTAAAAGCTAGACTTGCGATGAGAAGATTGTGCGATGCGAGCGATGAGCACGGTTGCTATCCAGTAATAACCGCGGTTCCAGCACCACAGCATGAGTTGCGGAGGATAACGACCTCCGGTAGGCGAGGCGCTCAGCGAGGCAAGTCAGCAAGGATTAACCGAAAAACGACCATTGCATTAGACATCAACTTGGATGCGGTATACATTGGATAGTGCGAACTATTGTCCAGGTCAAAGCAGCTTCGAACCGACTGCACACAATAGTACCGGGAGAACATTTCGTAATACAATCATCACAACTACGGTGAAAAAATGACTACCACCGCAAGGCAGTCTGCAAAGGGAACGTCGAAATTTCGTGCCCCACTTTTACTCCTGATTGTAGTGGCTCTGGTGATCTCTGTTCTGGTAGCTGTAAAAATAATCCATGACATCAATGACGATTCGAGCATACACATTGGCGCATTGCTTTCTTTGACAGGTGATGCGGCAAATTATGGGAAACGTTCACTCAACGGGCTGGACTGGGCAGTATATCAGATCAACGAAAGGGGCGGTATCAAGGGAAGAACTATTCAACTAGACATCGAGGACGCAGCCTCCTCTCCTGCTTTAGCCACATCAGCCGTGATCAAGCTTATAAAAGTTCACAATTCGCGAATAGTTATTGGTGACATTATCAGTGGAACCACTATAGCTGCCGAACCCATTACATCACGTAATGGCGTATTACTCTTTGCCCCCGGTGCATCGCATCCTTCACTGACGGATGCAGGACCGCTGTTCTTTCGCAATTGGACGTCAGATACGTACGATGGATTTGCGATGGCACGACACTTAATATCTTCAAAAGTAATGAAGATAGGGCTAATCGTGCAAAACACGGACTATACAGTCGGCTTGGCGGATGCTCTTCAGAAAGAATTCAAAAAGGGGGGCGGTTCTGTCGTTTTAGCGCAGAATTTCCAGACAGATGCCACGGACCTAAGAACCCTTCTGCTGAAATTCAAAGAGCTTTCGGTTGATGCAGTTTATATTTCGGCCTATTCTGGCCAAACTGGGCGCATATTGCTCCAGGCAGGAGATGTTGACTACCATCCTGATTGGTACGCCACACTTACCGTTGATACTCCTGAGTGTCGCGATATTGCAGGTAAACATGTTGCGGGCGTTGTCTTTACGACTCCTGCCTTTGATGTTGGAGTAGATTCTCCGCAGATGCATGCATTTGTTTCTGGTTTTAAAGAACGTTATGGAGAAGATCCAGAGGCGGTTGCCGGTCACGCATATGATGCAGCATTCATTCTTGCTGACGCGATTAGGTCAGTCGGTACTGATCCGCAAGATGTGGCTCAATACCTTCATAACTTGCGCAAATATCCTGGTGTTACAGGCTTAACCACCTTTAACTCGAATAATGGCGATGTTACGAAGGATATTTTTGTCAAGAGAATGAAAAAGGAAGGTTCCGATCTGATATCAGTCTTCATTCCTTAATTTAGGATGATAATATGGGGCGTGTATTTGCACCAGAAAGTGTTTTAAGGCGCATCGCAACTGATCTTACCGATGAACAATTGATCGCTCACCCCAGTTTGGCTGCGATCACTCTCTATGATCCTGCTGCAAACACTAATCGTTATTCTTGTCTTCATACTGATTGGCAAGATGATTATGGGCATTTCCAATATCCACATTATCAGTACGTGCATACATCAAAAGAGCTAATTGATTTCCTCCACAATCCCTCGATTAGTGAGAACCTACCTTCCAAAGTGGGGTTATCAGATTGGGATCGTTACCACGCAGCGGGGATCGCCGATCAGGCCGATATAACCCAGTTTATTAAACTTGTTGCTAAAGAGCTTAAGCTAATGTTTTTTTACGAGCCTTTGATCAAATCCAAATATGACAAATTCCTAGCTGATCCTGCTGGAAATAGGTATTCTTTCATCTCTCTCGAAAACAAACATATCCCACCAAATGAAGTCCGAGCGGCATTAGAGAAAGCGAATGGACATTCTGGGCACTGGCTCTATGGCTTTGCGTTAGAACAGTTCTACTTATATACACAAGAGTATAATTACTATTTTGTGTATTTCATGAGAACTCAAGAGGATAAGAAAGATATTGGTGGGCCTTTTTACGTTCTCTGTGCCACCTGCTCTACCGAGGCGCTTGCTCAAAAAATCGGATACTGGGTTGAATCGCACCGTCAGAAATATGGGATTCCCAAGACTCCCTTCCGTAAGGTGAAGACTATAGACCAATTGCGTCTCCGTGCTGTGAAGAAATTGGATTCATTCATACCTAAAGATGAACATATTTCGGATAAAAGAAGGGACTTGATTAAATATTTAGAGTTATGTGAGGATGAATCTTGTCTGAATTCGGTCCTGAAGAAATTGAATTCACATATAGATGGCCTATTGAGTTATGCGCTTTGTGAGGCTTTAGAGAACGCGATCGCTAATCATTTTGAACACACAGACATTGAACCTGGCCAGCAAAGCGCATAATACTTTTTACTTTGGATCGTCTATGCTCTGGCGCCTACATCAGTGGCTGAAATCTCAGTCCAGTCAAAGTGATAGTTTGGGTAGTTCCGATGAGCATAAACGCCCTTTTGCATTTCGCCTAAACTTCGTTAGATTCTATGAACTCTCTTACATCATTCTTTTGTCACTATTTTGCAATTTATTAGCTAACATTGAGGCTACTACTGCGCTATTCACTTATAAAGCCGTAGCTCTTGTATGCCTTCTAGCCAGTTCATTGTATGTATTTGAAGTCTCTGCAGCTCTTAATGAAAAAAAATCGCAAGCTCTGCTTGTTAACAGCAATAAATACGTAGATAATTATTATTCTAGCTTCGATTTTTCTGACGTTTGCTATTTGTACCTATGCCTTTTTCTGGGCCTCATGTTCTTTATCCTCTTCGTCATATTGTTCAACTAAGTGAGCCTTAACATGCAACGCAGTTTTCGCTTTGAAAGCTCTGACTTCACTTCAGCATCGTCAAACCGTAATTGGCAACATCATGTTACTCTTGAGTTGTTGGATAAGGCGCTGACTCACGACATGATGTCTGGCGTTGTCAATGGCGCCCAATGGTTTCGCCAGGCTGATTTGTGGTTCAGAGCAAACCACGGTTATAACAATCCTCTCAACTTTGGCTCGGTAAACTCCGAATTGGACATGTTGCACCTGAATTCTACAAAGATTGGAGATTTGCTTGGATCAAGATCTCTAGTGATTATGGGCGTTGGCGTCGGCGATACAGAGAGTGCCATTGTTGACTACCAACTAGAAAGGAACAAACGTTCTAAAGTAACTGGCATTGATATTAATCCTGTATTTTTACGCTTGTTTGAGTCGTCATTGCGGCATAGAGCTTCTGATCTAAATACTATCATTGATTACATTCCAATTAACAATTTCTTTGAGAGCTTAGTAACGAATGATGTTCGATCATCGGACAGGCAAGACCCCCGCATCGCCCTAGTCTGTCTTGGAAGCACAATTGGCAATTTTGCCGCCGTCGAGGACATATTTAGTATATTTAAAGAACTAACGATTCCTGAAGACCTTTTGTTAATAACATACCAGCTTGACACTCATCTTGAATCTATTTTTCGTCGATATAGTACCAATGATCTCTACCTTGATTTGATAAGTAATTACTTAGATCCTTCAGTACGCCAACAAGTGGTGTGGAACTTAGATAGAAGTTGTGGGCTCGTGGAAGCATATTATGACCAAAAACAGATATTTAGATCAAGGAAATTTGCTATGGCAGATCTTGACCAGACTGCACAGGATTACGGGTTCTATCAGAAATTTATATTCATAGATTCGTATCGTAATTTGTGCTTACAGGCGTTCTTGAGAAGCTAAGACTCTGTGAGGTACAAAGTGTCTACTGCCTGGTCGGTCATGATTCAAGTATTGTTCAACAGCTTCGCTTCTGCAGGGGTGATCCTCTTAGTCGCTCTTGGCTTCAATCTTATCTATTCAGCCGCACGTTTCTTTCACTTCGCACATGGCGCCGTTCTCACTTCCGGCGCCTATTTCATGTTTCTCTTCTACATTTGGGGTGGCTTACCCTTCTGGTCATCTCTACTTCTTGCCGTACTCGTCACAGCACTTTTAGGTTGGGGGCTGGATCATACTGTATATCGTGAACTCCGGCGGCGGAAGTCATCGCCGTTAGTCCAACTGTTGGCTTCGCTGGGACTTTACATAATGCTGCAGAATCTGATTTCCCTGTTATTTGGGGACAGCACTCGGTCGCTCCGGGGAGGGATTGTGCGCTCCGGGATCGACATCTGGGGAGCACGACTCACCTCAATCCAACTGTGGATTATTTTTACCAGCCTGTTATTAGTATTGCTTTTGGTTTTATTGCTACGCCAGACTTGGCTGGGTAAGGCAATTCGTGCGGTGGCCGACGATCCAGAACTAGCCAATATCTGCGGCATCGACAGCGACCGAGTGCTTGGCATGGTCTTCACAATTGGCTCCGCACTTGCTGGAGTGGCAGGTATACTTATCGCGCTGGATGTGGATATGAACCCCACCATGGGGATGCGTGCTATGATGATGGGAGTTGTTGCGGTCCTAGTTGGAGGTATTGGCAGCATTCGGGGGACAGCCTTCGGTGCTATGATGCTTGGACTGACGCAGCAGACTGCAGCCTGGTTCTTGAGCGCGCAGTGGCAGGACACAATTACGTTTTTGATCTTACTGATCATTCTTGTTATCAAACCAGAAGGATTTCAAGGAAGCAAGCTGCAGAGGGTGTCAGTATAATATCCGGAAGTGCATTCATGACAGGGATGGTCATTGGAGTATCTGCTGCACATTCTGATCCTAATTGGGATCTATGTTATATTGTCGGTTTCGCTTGATCTGATCGCGGGCTTCACTGGCTTGCTTTCACTGGCGCATGCCGCCTTCTACGGCATTGGTGCGTACACTGCTGCTCTCATGGCATTGCGCCTCGGCTCTCCGTTCTGGCTGACGTTGCCAACCGCAGCTGTACTCTGCGCAATACTTGGCTTGGTGGTGGGTGTACCTTCCCTGCGCATTCGCGATGACTATTTCGCTATTGTCACCTTCGGGCTACAGGTGATTGTCTTCAGCATCTTGAATAACTGGGTGTCCTTCACCGGTGGAGCTCAGGGACTGCCTGGCATTCCGGACGCATCACTGTTCGGGGTGGCCTTTAGTTCTACTCCTAAGTTTCTGTTACTGACGGCCATAGTAGCGTCCGTGACAGTATGGGTTGTCTGCAAAACCGTCAACTCGCCATTCGGCCGCGTGCTTAAAGCGGTACGTGAAGATGAGGTTTTTGCGCTCGCCGCAGGAAAATATGTAGCGCGGTACAAAGTGCTCGTGTCGGTGCTCAGCGCGGGAATGGCTGGAGTGGCGGGAGTGCTGTATGCGTACTACATCAGCTTCATCGATCCCACTAGCTTCACCATCATCGAGTCTATTTTCATCATTTCTATTGTTATCATTGGCGGGGCGGGCAGCATTCGCGGGCCAATCGTGGGCGCAGTTGTGCTCGTTCTGCTTCCTGAGCTCCTGAGATTTATCGGCCTTCCCTCTGCGGTGGCTGCAAACCTCCGCCAGGTCCTTTACGGCGGCCTGCTTGTCATTTTCATGCTCTGGCGTCCGCAGGGCCTGTTCGGTGAGTTCACCTTCCGACAGAGAGAGACGAACCCATGAATGACCCGCTGCTTAGAATGGACGACATATGTGTACAGTTCGACGGCGTCCAAGCTCTGACCGCCTTCAACGGTACCGTACGACCTGGAGAAATCCTCGGCCTTTTCGGTCCGAACGGTGCCGGTAAAACGACATTGTTCAATATCATCAGTGGGTTCATTCTTCCAGACAAGGGTAGAATCACCTTCAACGATTGTGATATCACCGGCATGCCGCCACACCGGATCGCCGCGATGGGGATTAGCCGCACGTTTCAGGATCTACGCCTGATTCGTCAGGTCACGGTTCTCGAAAATGTAATGCTATATTATCAATCTCAACCAGGAGAATGGTTGAGAAATGTGTTCTTTCGGCCGACTCTGTCCCAGAGATGCGAAACTAGCTGCCGGGACAAAGCCCTGTACCTGCTGGAGACGACCGAACTTCGCGCGAAAGCCGATCAACCGGCGGAAGCCTTGTCCTTCGGCCAGCAGAAGCTGCTCAGCCTGGTGTGCTGTCTCGCTTCAGACTCCGCATTGCTATTATTGGATGAACCCGTGGCGGGCATTGCCCCGGATCTGACCGTAGACATTCTACGAATAGTGCGAGCCATGCAGGAACAGGGCAAGTCAGTCATTCTTATCGAACACAATCTGGATGCTATGCTGGAAGTGTGTGACCGACTCCTGTTTCTGGACGCCGGAGTGAAGGTCACTGAAGGGTCACCGGAAGAGGTCCGGCACGATCCACGAGTAGTGGCCGCTTACCTGGACTGAAGATACTAATGCTACAGGTAAAGAAAATTGAAACAGGCTACGGCCGTAAGCAAATTCTCTTCGGCGCCTCCCTCGAGGTGGACAAAGGTCAGATCATGCTGTTGATCGGTCCCAATGGCGCAGGCAAATCCACCCTATTGAAGGCAGTTTGCGGACTGATTCCGACCTGGAATGGGGAAGTCCAGTTCAAGGGTGAGTCCATTCATGGTGTGACTCCAGCAGACACCGTTCGCAAGGGTATCTCTTTTGCTCCGCAGGGCAGCCGGGTATTCCCCAAACTGACCGTCCTCGAAAATCTCGAAATCGGAGGCTATAACTTGCCAAGCAGAGAACTCCGCGAGCGATTGATCGAAGTTTTTAATCTTTTCCCGATTCTGAAACAGCGCGCACGGCAACACGCCGGCAACCTCTCAGGCGGCGAACAACAGATGCTGGCCATTGCACGAGCCCTGATCCCGAAACCGCAGATGTTGTTGCTAGATGAGCCCTCTCTCGGCCTGAGTCCTGATAATGTTCGCATGGTGTTCGATAAAATTGTGGAAGTCAATAAGCGAACCGATGCAGCTGTGCTAATGGTGGAACAAAGGGTCAAGGAAGCTCTTCGAATTTGTCATGCTGTGTGTTCGCTCAAACTGGGCAGCGTAGTTTATAGCGGTCCACCCTCAACGCTACTCACCGACAGCGATAAGCTGCGCAACCTGTTCCTCTGATGATATGGCAACAACAGCACGCATACCTCCCGCTGTGCACGCCTATCTATGCTTGAGTACGAATTCAGACCGAGTAAGAATGGAAGAAGCTTAGCTGCATCCTTAGCACCACTCTGATAGAGATAGAGGATGTTTTATTTCCGTTTTCTTCCTTCACAAAAAGTGGCGAACTAAATAGTACGCCACTTCTGTTTAATACCCCACCTGCTCTACATCTCGGAAACAGCCCCTACAACCCTGTTATTCCTCTCAAGTCTCTTTCGGTTTTCATTTGTCATCCCGGACTCGATCCGGGATCCAGTGACCTTTCAGAAATGACCGGCGAGATCTTCCCAATCCGGATTTTCCTTTTCAATCAAAGCCAACTTCCACTTTCTCTTCCAATTTTTCAGCTGCTTCTCCCGCCGTAAGGCGTCATTCACATCTCGAAAGAACTCATAGAACACAAGCCTGTTAACCTGATACTTTTTGGTGAACTCTCCTCCTTCCCCTGAACGATGCTCATTTATCCGACGCGCAAGATTATTGGTGACACCAACATAGAGAGTTCCATTTCTGCCGCTCGCCAGAATATAGACTGCGTACTCCTTTTCATTCATTGATCGTTCCTCTTGATACTAGATCCCGGATCAAGTCCGGGATGACAAAATATCATTTCTTGGTACGCTGCGTCCAAGATAATAGAGGTTTGATCCACCAACTCTTGCTCTTCAAGAATCGCCATCCCAAACGCGACTCTCTCGCCTCTATCTATTAAACCGATCCTTATTTAAATGCCAAAATCGACCTCGGTCACCCAAAACTCCGACAATAAAATGATATTATTCCTAACCCATAAAACAGGGCCTCAATGTCTAAGCACTACCAAATCGGCTAACCAATAACGAGAATTCCACATGAACTGGAAAACGGCGAAGACCAATAGTACTATTTAAATGCCCTGCCAGGGATAACTAAATTCGATATGGCTATTAATTGGTTCAATTATGTTTACTCATATTAAAGTCCTTACTTTTGACACTTGGATTCGGAGACACCGAGACTAACAGATGAACTACACATTAAACAAATCATATTGGCGGCCCCCGGTAAGAGAGGAGCTTCGGCGATGGTTTGGGGAGCGTGCTCCAACCCTCGAGCCTGCTTATGCTTCCGCAGTTGAGCTGATCAATCTTCCTAACTTCCCAGGCCGTATAAATCTCATTTGCCATGCAGTTAGAGATATTTTTGAGATTCTCCCTGACATTCTCGATGGTAAGAAGCGAGTTCGTCCGGGAGACATATTGAGACCCGCAAAAGAATTGGCGTCCTCATGGAAGCAGCATCCACCGACAGAGTTGAATTCAGATATCAGCAGCTCTGACTATGTCATCAGGTCTGAACTCTATACAAAAACAAACAGTGTGGTTGAGACAGCACGGAGAATTGAAGACCAATCAAGTAAGGAGCAAAGATTTGCGGAGGTTCTTTTTCATTCGCTAGATCGGAGTAAAGAAGATTCCATTGCTCCATGGATCATCAAGACGTTCAAGGAAGAATACAAATACTTCATAGGTTGGGCTCATTTCAGAAAAATGGATAGTTCTGCAGGATTCGAGGCGGAATTGACCAAGCACTTTAAAGATTTTGAACGAGCTGTACATTCGCTGATAGGTCCGTATTTTTCTGGTAAGGAAGAACTGGATGGAATCCTTCAAGCAACCAACACAAGAGCAAATTGACGCCGTCATTCCACGACTGATATCACCAGAGCATGCTTCATATTTCTTTAATCGCCTGGAAAACCCTCTGTGGATTGAGCCTCTAAAGGAAAAGGGTATTTTTAATAATCCTCCCCCTTCAATTGATAAGGAAGAAGGATTCGTCAGCTATCCTCCCTGGCCTGCCTCAAGGTATCTGGCTCGAATGGCCAGCCTAGATCCAGAACTAGTGGCCCAAATACTCTCAAGTCTCGATACTGACAATGCTAATGTCATTGGAGATATTCTTGATGCCTCGAAAGAAATGCCATCTCAATTTGCAGCAAAACTGGCGCCTACGCTTTCTAGATGTGCACTACGTGGAAAAATCGGATTTCACTTCAAAGATGCATACGATTTCTGTGTTCAGCTCTTGGAAGGTGGCGAAGCAACCTCAGCTATGGAATTGGCTGTTGCTCTTTTTACACCAAAATTTGAGGAAGGCTTGGAAGAGCCAAAAGGACTTGATCCGTATTGGTATAAAAAAGGTCTTAGTGTAGTAGTTCCGATTATAGTCAAATACAAGCCGCACGAATTTCTCAGCAGACTGTGCGAATGGCTGCAATTATCCGTTGAGGCCAAAAAGCATGTCAATCAAGACACTGGAGAGGATTACTCCTGGCTTTGGAGGCCAGCAATTGAAGAACATCCTGAGAACCATGATTACGAATTCACAGGTCTTATGGTGGGATTTCTGAGGATCGGATTTGAGCAGGCGATAGAGGGCGGGAAATTACAGGTAAGTGATGCTTCAAAAATACTTGACCAATACAAATTTCTAGTATTCAACAGGCTTCGGATACACCTAATCAATAAATTCGCAGACCAAAGCCCTGAACTAGCTCGCCAATTTATGATGGACAAACAGCTTTTCGACAGTACCTACTACAAGCATGAGTATGCTATGCTTGTGAGGGACCGATTAAGCTTGCTTACACCAAAGGAAAAGGCGGTTTGGTTTAGCTGGATAGATTCGGGACCCGACCTTACCCATTTCAATGAACATTTTGCAGAAGAATACGGACGTGAAGCAACAAAGGAGGAACAGGAGAAACGACGAGATTATTGGCAGTTTGAGAAACTTCATTGTGTTAGACAACATCTCGAAGGCCCACACAAGAACTTTTATGAAAAAATGCTTGCTGAACATGGTGAACCAGAGCTTGCCGATATCAACATTGTCACCTCTGGAGGTTGGGGTGGAAAAAGCCCTGTAACTCTTGAGGAACTATCCGCCCTAACCTTCGAAGAAGCACTGAACAAAATCACCTCATGGCGACCCGATAAGCATGAGTTTATGGGTCCTGACTATGACGGAGCTGCCTCGATATTTGGTCAATATATAGCAACGAAACCTGAAGAATTCTCTGCACAAGCTGGTTTATTGATGTCAAAGCCAGCGATTTACGTTCGAACCTTTATTCATCAGATTACAGACTCTCTGAAGGCAGGTAAGGAAATTGATTTAGAGGCAATGTTATCTCTATGCCAATGGGTAATTCACAGACCAATAGATGAATGCACCGTTCCTAGCGATGCCGACGAACGAGTCATCGACAAAGACTGGCGGCAGACAAGAGACAGTATCTCAAGATTTGTTCTTAGCATTTGCATAGCAAACGTAGATGGAGTTCCAAAATATTCGATAGACTCATCTCGAGAACCGGTATGGCAATTAATCAGCGCATTGTATAAAGATGATAAAGAGTCCAACATTGTCCATGACTTTTTGAAAGGCGATCCACGAACACAAGACTATTATCATCTAGGTATTAATTCATCTAGGGGTCGAGCAGTCGAAGCTGGCCTAGAGTATGCAAGATGGACCGCTAATCAAATTAAAGCGTCTTCTGAGAATGGCCCAATTATCCCAGGAGGCTTCTCCTCAATGCCTGAAGTGCAGGAAATGTTAGAGTGGCAGATATCACCCGAGAATCGAAGTGTAACGGCAATGGCCATAATTGGATCACGAACCAACTTGATCTATTGGATTGATAAAAAGTGGTTGTCGGAAAAAACTGGAGAAATATTTCATTTAGAGGAAACAAGGAAATCGAAAATCAAGCCTGAAAACTGGGCAGCCTGGAATGCATTTTTAGTATGGGTAAGACCGCACATTGAATTCTATAAGCTGTTAAAAAAGCAATATGAACAAGCAGTTACTATTGCTGAAGCTGTCAATATTAATGAGGATGAAAGCTCCGAGCCAATGATGCACCTTGGCCAGCACTTGATGATTTTGTTTGGCCGTGGAGACATAGGAATAGATGATGAAGCAGATTTAATACGTCGCTTTATTGCCACCTCAAATCCTGTCATTCGACAGCATGCAATCAGCTACGCGGGTAGAGCCCTTGAAGGAGATCAGCCCATCCCAAACGAGATTATTACACGTTATCAATATCTTTGGGAAATGTATTGGGGTACTGTTGGTAAAAATGATGCTAAGGGGAAATCAACGGCATGGTTATTTGGAGCATGGTTTGCGTCAGGAAAATTTCCTGAAAAATGGGCCCTAAAACAGCTAAATGAATTTGTTGGAGTAGTCCCAGCCCCTGAGCCAGATCACATAATTATGGAGCAGCTTGAAAGAACTGCGTCAGCAGATATTCAGACAACTGCTAACATTCTCGATCAGCTTGTTCATGGTGATAGAGAAGGCTGGCGTATCCATGGATGGATTGAATCAATCTGGCAAATATTGAAATTGGCGATAGACGCTGGCGGTAGCTCAAGGCATCAAGCTATCAAGATTATTGACTATTTGGGACGCCGAGGTTACACCAGCTTTGGTGATCTTTTACCACCCTCATGATATGTATTGAGCATCGATTCTTGTTCTACTTTTATCGACCCCAGACAAAATTTATTCCTATCCCTCCAAAACTCGTCACATCAAACTCCCGTCCGGTAAGTATCCATCAGGTAGTCTGGTGAGATGCAACCGAGGGTGTGATGAAGAATATCAGGAACGACATGACCAAAGCTGAGCGAAGGCAGGGGATCGCGAACCTCCTTGCCCGTGGAATCCTGAGGATGAAGGAAGCGAAGCCCCGAAGGGGCGCTCCGGCTGCTTTGCGTGACCTGCGGTCACTGACGCAGCAAATACCTCCCACTACCTCTGGCCTTCCATGTGGCGCAAGTGACGAAGTCACTTCAAGCCACCCAGAGCACCCAATCGGGTGTTAAGCAACGGGTAAGTGGACAATGGCCATGACTCTACGGTCATTGTCACGCGTAACGTTAGTTAATGTAGCCCGGCGTGGATCACGCCGGGAAAGAGAATCCCGGAGTCGGCGACTCTGGGCTATGCTTGATAAATAATGAAACCCGGGGCAGAGCCCCGGGCCACCCAACCCGGCTCACAAAAAGCGGCGGCATAAACATGCCGCCGTTTTCTTTTTGGTAAAAGTATCGTTTTCGCAGTAAATACTAAAAAAATGAAAGAGGAGATTTTGGTAGCAAACTTATAAAAGCTTGAATGCTCTTGATACCAACTGCGAGAATCGGTTACACTTCAATTAAGGTAGAGTGAAGTCAAACAACTCTTCTCTTTTTGTAATCTAATGAGCCGGACCCCTCTACAGTTTGCTGACAGATGTCCAACTGTCAGTTGACGGGAGAATTCGATGAAGACTCTGAAATCCATCCTGGTGTGGTCAACCTTTGCTCTTTTACTAACCCTGAGCGGCTGTACCTATAGTGCATATCATCACCTGCAATCGGGAATCGAAAAGGTCAATTCAGAGGATTATGAAGAGGCCCTTGCTGAGTTCGACAGAGCGATTGCGATCGACCCGGAGCTTGCTGAAGCCTATATCTGGCGTGGGAGAATTAAACGTTATCCATTTGAGGATATCGAAGGTTCTTTTGATGATATCAACATAGCCCTCGATATAAACCCACAGTACGCTGAAGCATATAATAGCAGATGTCTAACCCATAATGCCCTTCGTGATTGGCAAGCGATGGCAGATGATGCCACCAGAGCCATTGAGATACTCCCCGAATACAGTGCGGCAATAATAAACCGTGCTATTGCCAACCAGGAAATGGGAAACATTGATTTGGCCATCGAAGACTATAATCTGGCATTGCAGATTAATTCCGAGGACAAGGACGCTCTCGATTCCTATTTTCACAGAGGGACATTGTACTTTCATCAACATGATCATGAGAACGCACTACATGATTTCAATGCATGTTATGACCTTACTAAGGTCATCTGGGTTGACTATCCCCATATTTCCAACATTCTCTGGTATCGATCTGTCCTTAATTTCATTCAACGGAATTTCGAGGAATCCGCCGAAGGATTCGCGTCGTATTATGAAGCAGAAGGGAACAGAAGCCCCTATATCATTTTCCCGTGGTATGTAGCGAAAGCAAGACTGGGGAGTATTGATACAAGTATCCTCAATCTCTATTCAGAAGAAGCGGAAAACCAGGATTGGCCGTTCCCGATATCTGAAATGCTCACCGACCAGATTACCTTTGAAGAATGTATTGCTCTGTCAGTTAATCCCGATTCGACAATCCAGCAGGGCAATCTCTGCGAAGCATATTACTACATAGCAGAAAAATGTTTGATTGATGGCGAACCAGAGAGGGCTTCAGACTACCTTGAGCTTTGCCTTGAGACTGGTGTTGAAACCTTTGTTGAGCACATGGCCGCATCCAAGGAGCTCGGGGACAACCGAAGTAGATAATGTCTCAAGATTCCCCATCCACAACTCTACTCTCTCCCCTCTATGGATGGAGCCCCAGTTAATGTAGCCCGGCGTGGATCACGCCGGGAAAGCGTAGCCCGGAGTCAGCGACTCCGGGCTACGCTTGCTACACTAAATTTGTATTTAAGTTAATGTAGCCGGGAAAGAGAATCCCGGAGTCAACGACTCCGGGCTACGCTTGCTGCTGAAGCCCTTTTGATGAAATGGATGGCGTTTCGACAAGGGATGGATATCTGTAAATGCAGAACTTTGATCTCATCGTAATCGGCGCGGGTGCTGCCGGATTGGTTGCGGCAGGGACAGCCGCGGAACGTGGCGCACGGGTATTGCTGTTGGAAAAAATGAGCCGTCCGGGAAGAAAGCTGAAATTGACCGGAATGGGACGCTGTAATATTACCAATTCTGAACCCATCGAAAATTACTTTGACCGTTACGGAAAGAATGGACGCTGGCTACGTCAGGCGATTCAACATTTTACCCCGACTCAGACAATTGAGTTTTTCAACCATCTGGGCGTGGAGACGATTGAGGAACGGAATGGACAAGTCTTTCCGAAAAGCCAGAACGCAAATGATGTCGTGGATGCACTGGTCAAATACAGCCGTGACAATCGGGTGATTATCCATAATGATGCGAAAGTCTTGAACCTTCTGATAAAAGATGGCGTTCTTGAAGGTGTAAGCTGCAAGGTAGCTGTAACAGGCAACTCCAGGCTGGAAACTTTTTTTGCTGCCAAAGCTATCGTTGCCACCGGTGGAAAAAGTTATCCCAAGACAGGTTCAACTGGAGACGGATACTTGTTGGCCAAACAGGCTGGGCATACTTTAACCCCTATTTATCCCGCACTTGTACCGCTCGTGACCAAAGAACAAATCCCCGTTGAAGCTACAAATCTTGAAATGCCGGATGTGCAGGTTTATCTCTGGCTTGAGAACAAAAAAGTGAATGGGGACCGGGGTGAAATTGAATTTACCCGGACTGGCTTAAGTGGTAGAGTTATTCTCAAAATGAGTAAACAATGTGTGATGGCTCTACAATCAAAATCCAGGGTGGAAATAACCCTTGATCTGGTTCCTGATCTGGATCCAAAAGAACTTGATATAACACTGCTGCAATATCTCGACAAGTATGGCAAAAAAAGAGTATTGAACATACTCCGTGAGCTTCTGCCAGAAAGACTACTCGCATACTGCCTTAAGCAGAACAGAGTAGATCCAGATAAACTGGGACACCAGGTTACCGCAGAAGAGCGTAGACGTCTTCGGCTCTGGTTAAAAGAAGTCAGGTTCAGTATAACAGGGCACCGTTCTTATGAAAAAGCGCTTGTGACATCCGGTGGGGTTCATCTAAAGGAAATACATCCGAGAACGATGGAATCCAAACTTGTCCATGGGCTCTATTTTGCTGGCGAAGTTCTTGACCTCGATGGTGATAAGGGTGGATATAATCTTCAGGCAGCGTTCTCAACAGGTCGTACGGCAGGTTTAGCTTGCTCAGAATACATAGCTCTTCCATGAATTCATCGTCACAGTTCTTTTTGGAGCTACCTGGGACTACGGATGCTCTCTCAGGATTCTCAGCAGCAGTCAGCACATATTATTCTGCCGGTTGTTGAAACTGAATTCGCTGTCTTTCAAGTGTCAGCGGCAAATTCCGAAACCAAATGCTACGGTGAGTGGCATCGTCTGCCAGCAAACGAGGCTTCTTTGCTACAATCCTGCACAAGACACGAACGGATCGCTGAAGAATATGAACTGGAATAGACCTCGTTGGACAGACGAACGAAGTTATTCTGTCACCAGGCCGTGTTCCTGTATACAAAAGCAACAGATCATTGGCGACATTTTTCCGGCGATTGGTCTACCATTATAATCTTCGAACGATCGAAGCCCAGGTCTGTGACGTATTGCAGCAATTCGGACAGGGTGTCCTCTGGCAATTGAGGTTCCTGGGCGAGAATCCATAGATATTTGAAGCTGCTGCTGGTGATCACAGCATAGGAGTAGTCGGCCTTATCTAGACGGATCACCTTGTATTGCCCGTAGAATGGCCAGAAGAAAGTCACTTTCAGCAGGCCGATTGTGGGCTCTTTCTTGAAGAGCGCTTTTCCTTTGGCAGAACTCCATTCACCGGTGACCACATTGAAACCACGGTTTATCACCCCAACCGATCCGTCATCGTTCAACGTATAGGTTGCCGTCACACACGACAGGTTCTTTTCAAAACGGTGAGGATACCGGGCGATTTCGTGCCACGTCCCGGCATAGCGTTGCACATCGAAGCCCTCAACGGGCTGGATCATCCGTGTGCTGGGGGCGCAGGATGTGATGAGCAACGCCAGTGGCATGACACACCACCAGGGCTTCACACCCGGCTTTTCCCGGTCTTTCCACATCGGCTACCTCCTCTTTCGTTGACACGATACATTTGGGTATTTCAAGGACAGTATATCAATTTACTGTCGCCGGGACCCCCAGGAGAAACTGCACGCAACGAAACGAAGGCAGATCTTGTTTGAAGGGCCAACGATGCCACCCGTCCACGATGAATCCCGGCCGCGAAAACCTGGCCGGGATTCTTGTTGGATATGAATTCCGAGATTCGTCTGCAGCAACGGAAGAATTTTAATCGAAATGAAAGTCGAATCCACTCCTGCCGACGATGCTCAAACCCAGATTCTCACTATTTATAAACAGCAGGAACTCAACATCATCAGTGGACGCTATGTACCCCCAGGAATCAATGACATAAGTTGACCCCTCATACTCCTTTAGTGGCACTCGCATTTGCTCGGTGATGATAAAACCGCTACTGCCGTCCCCGACCGTCTCGACAGCCGAATCACTGTTTTTATCGACCCATGCGATAACCCAATCAACATTCTCATAGTCATCAGTGGGAAGATCGTAGCTGTAGGAACGCTCCGCGCTACCCGCATCGAGAGTAAGGATATGTGACGGCTGAATAGAACCGTCCCCATCATAGAACATTGAAAAATCCAGAAGAGTGGTATCGTCAAACCCTGTGTTGAAATCCATCCAGCCCTCAAGAGTTCCCAGTCGAACAACATATCCTGCGAGCGAATCAGGGAGGTAGACAATACCGGTGATCGTGTTTGTGTTTTCATCGCTCGGACCAGTCGTATCATTATCTTCTTCACATGCAGTCATCATGAACGTAACTCCGAGGCACAAGACTCCACACACTACCCCTTTAAGAATCCATCCCTGCTTACCCATCATCTCCTCCCTTCCTACTCGCAGCTCGACGTTTCTCGAGCTCTTCCGGTCCCCGTGCCACGCTGATACATCCCCCGAAGCTGAATACCAAACGGCAACAGAAATACATCCCCTATATTAAAAAGTACATCATCTCTTAAAAAATGCAAGCCAAAAATAGGGAACAGACGCATATTCATGTGCCGTTCATTACGTCTTCCACATTAGCTATCCCGTTTTGAATAAAAAGGGACAGACTCCATTAAACATCCTGATATACAATCACATAGAAAACAGTGTCGCTTTCGATTTCAATTTATCCATCACACTGAAGAAATCCCGGTCACTCAATTGTAGCTGTGATTTTTGTATGGTTTGACGGGACTCTACTGGGAACATGCAACCCGGGATTGCAATCCCAGGCCACCCGTCGTTGAAATAGTACGTGAATCTGAAAAGGGATAAACCATGAAACCCGGGGCAGAGCCCCGGGCCACCTAGCCGACTCTCCTGTCTCTTCCTTGTCAACACACCCGGTAATGACAACCGCAAAGTCAACAAAGCCAACCCGATGGGGGTTCAGGTCTACTGGTGGGAGTGGATTCTTGCTACTCATTGTTCCAGTGTTTCCTGGATTATTCGTCCGCAACTCGAGAAATAGCTTGCTTTTATGGCCAAGTCGACGTACACTGTCATACGGCTTAGTCTATTGACATAGTCAGACAGCTTAGTCGTACGACAGGTTCTGGCCAATCAGATTCAAACCAAACTGTGTGTAATTGGAGCGATACGACCATGACTTCATCTGTTGGAAATTCTCTCGCGAACACCGACACCGTGCAGCTCAAGAATCCTTCAGGGCATGAACAGCCACTGATGAGATCCAATACTCTGCCGATGCTGCTTGATCCCGAGACTCCAGCGGGGAAAATATTCGCCGCAGCTACGCGGATGTTCGCGGAACTCGGTTTCAAGGGAGCGAGTACCCGGGCCATCGCCAAGGCGGCCGGCGTCAAACAGGTCATGATTCACTATTACTTCAACAGCAAGGAACAGTTGTACGAAGCCGTGCTCAAGCATGAGGGTATGAGCATGCTGGCTGTCATCTTTGGGGAGAATGAGAATCATCAGTCGCCCGAGGAGAAGCTTGTTGATACCCCAATACGGTTAATGACTGTGTTGCACGACAATCCTCAATGGGCCTCCCTGCTCCGCCGCGAAATCGCGGATGGAGCGGTCCACCTGAGAAATGCATTAACGGATGTATCTGAACACGGCCCGCTTGGTGCAAATCTTCATTTTCATGACGCTTATCTATCTGCCGTCAAGGAGGGCAAGGCCGTCGAATTGCCGGTTGAAGCGGTACGTGAATGCCTCCTGGCGATCGGCTACAGCGCCATCTACCTCGCCCCTCTGATTTCGATGATCAATGAACGAGATTTTCATGATGAAACCGTGTGGGAAGAATGGAAGCTCACGTTAAGCACGATTCTAAAGCGTGGACTACTCATCGCTACTCCGAAACCATAGAAGGAGATACTCCCAGACATGGAATAGTGTGAAATGGTCGGGTCTCAAAGACAACAACAGAAAATCATTTCGGACCCTTGAGGGTCATATAACGCAAATAGTAGTGAAGAGGCGGATAGACTGTTCTTTGCCGGAAACTGACTAGAGTATCCAGCCTTGAACGTTTCACAATACGAGGTCATCATGTTAAAGAAATTGGAATACAAGAAGTCGCGCTACGGTTTTGTAGCATTGCTGGCCACGCTGACGGTTTTTGTCTGGCTGGTTGTTCGTTTGTCCGCACCCCATCCAGCTGTTGCCTGAAAAAGTGACATACCAGAAACGTATCTGTATGTCCCTGAAACGAAAATGCCCGGTTGTTTCACAAGGAGTACGATAGAGCGATGAATCATTCACCCACAGATTGTTTCCTTCCACGCTGCTGACAGTAGGTGCGCCTTCCACTCTTTACACACTGCTTCTATAAGTGATGTCAAGTCTCAAAGAACAGAATTTCCACTACAGTAGTGCGCGAGTATCGGATGGATACTCTCGATACACCAGAAACCTTCTTATAAGGAAATATGAAAGATGAAAAGACCAAACGTCATTATTGGAATGGCTGTCTTTCTGCTTCTGTTTACCATGACAAGCAGTTCCAAGGCCTCTGACAGCAAGTTTCGACTTGGGCTGCAGGGAGCGCAGTTCGCCGCAGGTTTGAGTGGCATCGTGGAGATTTCGGACCCATGGGCGCTGCAAGGTGTTGTCGATGTTGGAGCGGATGCAGTGGCGCTCCGGTTGCTGAACCGGTTTACCCAGAAACGGTTCTGGAATGCATATGGTATCGGGACCGTCGGTCTCTGGCAAAGCGATAACTATCGAACGCTGGATTGGTGGGACGACAACGACTCGGTAAACAACGATGGGTTTGGGGTGGGTATCGGGATTGGCATTGAGTATGACTGGCGTGGCCTTGATGGCTCCCTCCCACCGCTTGGTTGGAATCTTGAATTGGGGGCAAGTATCGTCCCGGGTTTCTATTTCAATATTGGACTCGGATTGCACTGGATGTTTTAACCAGGATGATCTAACACGACTCGTTCTGTCCGGTGGACAATATCATCGGAAGCTACAAGCAGTAGAACCATGTCCATTGCGACATCAAAGCTCTTTGATAACAGATTTCAACAACGAGATAGCGTAAGAGGACCAAAACAAGCAGTTTGAAGTTGCAGTCCTAGTTGTTCTCAGGAGGAAGTATGTTTAAGAAAATTAACGGTTTCGTTACGGACGGCAGTCCTAGATTGCACCTTTTTGGGGTAATCCTGTCAATTGCTCTGATCGTCCCGTTCGTGGCATTCGCACAAACACCGCAAGCACCCGTGGCCCTTGGCCAAGCTAGCGGATTCACCGTCCTTGCCGCCTCGCTTATTTCCAGTGTACCAACCTCAGTTGTCATCGGAGATGTCGGTTTGAGTCCCGCTTCAGGCAGTGAAATTACAGGATTGACATCTGTGGAAGTCGACGGGACGATCTACACAGTTGATGCAGGGGGGCCCGCAGGCTCTACGATTTCCACAGCATTGCTTACGGCTGCACAGGGTGACCTGACAATCGCCTACAACGATGCAGCAGGACGAACACCTATTCCTGTTGGTGAATTCCTTAATCCGGGCGTTGGAAACATAGGTGGAATGACACTTGTTCCGGGTTTGTACAAGTTTACCAGCACAGCATCTATAACTGGATCCGATGTTACACTTTCCGGCAACAGCACGGATGTCTGGATATTCATGATCGATTCTGATCTCGTTGTCGCGAATGGCATTCACGTAATTCTTGCCGGTGGTGCCTTGGCGGAGAACATTTTCTGGCAAGTTGGAACTTCCGCAACCCTTGGAACCAATTGTGTGTTCAAGGGAACGATCATGGCAGATCAGTCAGTCTCTCTGAACACGGGAGCAGTTGTTGAAGGTCGGGTGTTGGCAAGGATCGCTGCGGTTACCTTGGACGCCTCCGTTGTCACGGGACCAGGAACGACGAGTTCTGTCGATGAGCCTGTTAGCGGGATTCCGCAACAATTCTCACTCGGTCAGGCCTATCCGAATCCGTTTAATCCCAGCACGCAGATTGTATTCGATCTGGCGATTCAGTCCCATGTGACAATCACTGTGGTTGATTTACTGGGTCACGAGATCGCAACCCTTATTGATAACGACATGAAGGCCGGCAGCTACCGTGCCGAATGGGACGGTTCACAACACGCAAGCGGTGTCTATTTCATCCGTATGAATACGAACAACTTCTCGGCCATACGCAAAGTGACACTGATGAAATAAAAGTCTTCTCAGGGCAGTCAAGGCAGCCGATGAAAGTTTCGGCACCTTGACCTGCCCTGAGTGTCATCTGTTTACAAGAGGTGTACCATGCCCATCGAACAACACGCCCTTCATATCCCGGAACCTGAAAAAGCTCCTCCGATAAAAGTAAAGCGAAGCCATATCGCCTTCGGCGTTGCACTCGTTCTTCTCGGAATTCTGTTTTTGATTAAACAGGTTGGGTTGATTGAAATCACCTGGCCCTTGATCCTGATGATCATTGGAGGTTCAAGCCTCGTTGAATCGTGGTTGAACCGGAGTACTGCAGGTGTGTTTCCCGGCATTTTCCTGCTTTTGTTGGGTATGATTTTCCTTGCCGATGGCAATCAGTGGGTCACGGGTGGAGTCGCGCGAAACTGGCCGCTGGTGATTCTTGCCTTAAGCCTTTCGCTGATGGTAACCCAAATCTCCCTTCGGAATTGGAGTACGAACTGGAAACCGGGTGTCATCATCCTGGTAGTCGGTATGTTCCTCCTTGTGGTCGAGTACAACTGGATACAGTGGGGTTTTCTGAACGCTATCCTGCGTTGGTGGCCGATTGTCCCACTCCTGATCGGTGCGTGGTTTCTCTTTCGTGATGCACGGTTAACATTTGAGCACCGTGAAGACACAGACTCAAATGTAACTGAACCTTGAGACCCGGGATATAGCTTTTCTGTCCACCACCCGGGCCACACAAAAACGAGAAACCCGACTTGACAAGCAAGTCGGGCCACCCGTCCGGTGTTACGAACGCCGGGGCTCTGCTGTTTACAAGCTTTGTTACAGCTAGCTATTTGTGCGAAGCGTCTCCACAGGGTTCATCCGTGAGGCACGCCAGGCGAGCAGGCCCGCGGTGAGCAACGCGACACTTAAGGTCAGAAGCATCGCGAGCAACATCGGCAGGGGGCTGATATTGATTCGATAGGCAAATTGCTCCAGCCAACGAGATCCGATCCACCATGCCAGCGGAGCCGCCAGTATCGAGGCACTAACAACCAACAGCACCACCTCGCGTGAAAGCAGAAGCACCAGCGATCCCTCACCTGCACCAAGAACCTTGCGGATACCAATCTCACGAGTTCGTTGCGCAACCTGCATGTTGGCGATACCGAGAAGACCGAGGGCGGCGATCAGCATCGCCAGCACCGAGGCGAGGGTGATGGTACGGTCCCAGCGTCGCTGCTCTTCGTAGAATTTCTGGACCTCCTCATCGAGGAATTTAGCATCGAAACCGAAATCGGGTGCCACTTCCCGCCAGGCTTGCTGCACTCGCTTGACCTCGAAGGCGAGGTCCTCGCCACCCAGTTTGACCAATGCCGCCTGCACAGTCACGTAGTTTTGCCAACCACAGCGCAGAGGCACTGAAAAGACGATCCGCAGATTCTGCGCGATCACCAGCGGGTGGATTTCTTCGGTCAGGGGCTCGTAATGGTAATCCTTGACCACGCCTATCACTTCGTGGTCGCGGAACGCACCCGGTAAGCGTTGCCCGATCGGATTCTCCCAGCCAAAATGATCGACCAATGCTTCGTTAACAAGGATGGCACGGTCAGCGTCGGAAGGAATGTCCTCGGAAAAATCCCTGCCCTGAACGATATCGAGGCTCATCGCTTCGACAAAGTCCCCAGTGACGTTGTTGGTGCGGAAGTCTTCGTGAACAACCTCGCCATCGTCCCACGCGAACCAGATCAAGCCGCTCCCCGGACTGTTGGATGCCCCTGCCACAGCCTCGACCGCGGGATCGCCAGCCAGCTTGACCGCAAGCCTTTCGACCGCCTCTCTGCCACTGTAGTCTCGATTAAAAGCGTTGATTCTCAGGACTTTGTCACTCTTGTAGCCGAGGTCAAGGTTGAGCATGTGCGATAGCTGTTCCCGCATCAGCAGGGTCACAGAGATCAGGGCAACCGAGGCGAAGATCTGAATGAAAACCAGACTTCGCCTGAGATAGCCGCGTCCGCCCACCTGTACTGAGCCGCGCATGGCATTGAGCGCATCAAAACGAGAGAGGACCATTGTGGGATAGAGACCCGACACTGCCAGCAGCAATACCCAGAGCAGACCCAGCGCGAGCAGACTCAGACCGTCGAAACGCAAGGCGATTTCGCTCTGGACGATATCGTTGAAGAGAGGATTGGCGAGCAGGGCAAGACCTGCTCCAAGCAGTGTAGAAAGCCCCGAAAGCCAACCGATTTCAATCCAGAATAGGGTTTTTACCTGTCTGCGGGTAGCACCCATCACCTTACGTACGCCAACCTCTCGCGCCCGTCCGATTGAACCGCCGATGGTTAGAGTGGTAAAGTTGATACTGGCGAGTAGCGCGATGACCAGACCGATGCCGATGAGGACGAAGGAACCGGTGGGCTCTGTCACCGTTGGATGGTTGCGTGGATTGCTCAATGCGAGGTAGCGCTTGGTGATCGGTTGCAGCTCGTATCTATGAATCTCCGAGGACTCCTCGCCATAGTCCTGCACCTTCTCCACCGCGGCTTGCAGTGCCGCTTCCGCAGCGACGGGATCCACGCCCTCACGCGTTTCGGCAAGGGTATAGGAATAGGTCATGCCCCAGTCGTTGTCCGCCTCCATCTGGGCCATCTGGCTGCGCAAGACGGTAAAAGGTAGGACAATTTCACATTTGCCCGAAATCGCCGGCAGGAAGGTGTTGCTTGGCAGATCCTCCATGACTCCGCTAACGGTGAACTGATAGGGCTCCCCCTGGATCATGATCGACAGAGCCGATCCCAGCACATCCTCACGGCCGTAGATCTTTTGAGCCATGCTGCGGTTGATCACAACGCCGGTCGGATCGTTCAACACGGCCCCCGCCTTCCCATGAAGCAGTGAGTAATCGAAGAGCTCGAAGAAGCCGTTATCCGCATAGAGGCCTTGGGCTTGGAATGGCAGATCATCACGGACCGGTGAAACCCAACCATCGGCGAAACGGACAAACCGTTCAAACATCGGAAGCGACTCACTGACCGCATCGACCATCTTGGCGCTGATTGTAGAATTGATGATCTCTTCGCCATCCCGGGAGAAACGTAGCATGACGAGAAAGCTGCGGTCGCTCGCCTCATGGAACTTGTCGTAACTCCACTCATGCCTGAGGTAGTTGAAAATCAGGAAGCAGACCGCCACCGCTGTCGATAGTCCAACAATATGAATGATGCTTTGCAAGGGGCGACGCAAGAGCACACGCAGGGCGGTGAGAAAGTAATTCTTCCCCATAATGAAGACTCTCAGGTTGGTATATTTAAAAGATCAATCAGAAAGACAACCGCAAAAGCAGGACCATACGAGCTTGGAAGCCAGCGAGTTTGTTTTTATTGGACATACCTTAACCCACGCGCTTCAAAGGAGCACAACCCATCAAATAGAGTCGCGTCCAGCTACCTTTTAACCAGGTAGATCTTTGTTTATTTTTGACATATAATGATTAAGAACATAGAGTCATTTTGGGATCTGGTTTCTCCCTCACAAAAAGCGGCGAACTATTTAGTTCGCCACTTTTGCTTAATACCCCACACGGAATTTCCAGATAGTATAGGAGGCTGTCGCTTTTTATGCTGTCTGGAAATTCTTGATGACAGTCCTCTACAACCCTGTTATTCCTAAAGATATATGTTTACTGTCCTCGTCTATTTTCCTGCGAGTTTCGCCCCATAGAGGTTTGATCCACTAACTCTTGCTCTTCAAGAATGGTCATCCACAACTCGACTCTCTCGCCTCTATTTATTAAACCGATCCCTATTTAAATGCCCAAATCGACCTCGGTCACCCAAAACTCGGCCTATTAAACCACTCCCATTGGGTACTGGAACCTCGATTTTTCACCTCCTACGGTGCCTTATCGAGCACCTCACGAACTCGCTGCGCAAGCACCTTCATCGTAAATGGCTTCTGAACAAACTCAATCCCTTCATCCAACACACCACGTTGAGCGATGACATCCGCGGTATATCCTGACATGAACATCGTTCGGATCATTGGCTTTATCATTCTCAACTTCTCCTCGAGTTGCTTCCCATTCATACCAGGCATCACAACATCAGATAGGAGCAAGTGAATATCTTCCTTGTATTCATGGGCGATTCCAAGCGCCTCTGCAGGCGAACGCCCAACGAGTACGGTATAGCCCGCACTCTCGAGGAACCGTTTCGCAAGTTTCAAAATCGACTCTTCGTCCTCAACAACCAGAACCGTTTCGCTACCCTCCAACGTCAACTTCGCTTCTACTTTTTCAACCTTCTTTGCGACACCAGCGTGGCACGGTAAATAGACCTTGAAGGCTGTTCCAAGCCCAAGTTCACTGTAGACATGGATTACACCGTTGTTCTGTTTCACAATACCGTATACCGTAGCGAGCCCAAGTCCCGTGCCTTCGCCCTGTCCCTTAGTGGTAAAGAACGGTTCAAAGATGTTTTCCAGCATCTCAGCATTAATTCCCGACCCTGTATCAGTTACGGACAGCATGACGTACTCGCCCTCTTCAATGGGCATGTCCTCTCTAGAATGTTCCTCGCTTAGATTCACGTTGTCTGTTTCGATAGTGAGGGTGCCAACTCCCTGGATCGCATCTCTCGCGTTGACACTCAGGTTCGCGAGGATTTGGTCAATTTGCGATGGATCGATGAATACACTCCAGAGGTTTTCTTTGAGCACAAGCTTGATCTCGATATCCTCACCGATCAATCGGCTCAACATCTTTTCTTGATCTGCCACGACCTCATTGAGGTCGATAAAAAGAGGTTTGATGATCTGCTTTCGCGAAAAGGCAAGCAGTTGCCTGGTCAGATCAGCTGCACGCTGAGACGCCTTGTCGATTTCCAGTAAGTCTTGATGCAGTTGACTATCGGGATCAACCTCAGGCAACGCCATCTCTGCCGAACTCATAATCACAGCCAACAGGTTATTGAAGTCATGGGCAACACCGCCTGCAAGACGGCCCACGGCTTCCATTTTCTGCGCTTGCCGAAGCTGCTCTTCCATTTCATTTCGTTCCTGCTCGGCTTTTTTCTGCTGGGTGATATCAAGTTGAGTACCCCAAATCCGTATTAGAAATCCATCTTCGACAATGCCTATGGAATTGTTTGTATACCAATGTTCATTCCCATCCTTGTCAAGCTCCATCGTTTCTTGGCGGACGCCTTTGTAACCCGCATCGATAAACTTTCTTACTTCCGCACGATTTTCAGGATTATCCCTTCCTCCATGAAAATCAGTCAGCTTCTTACCGCAGAGCTCTTTTGGGGATTTGTACCCATACATATCAGCGAAAGCCTGATTGCATTCCATGAGAACTGCTTTGTCATAATTGAAATCAATCTGCTCCTCGATCGGCAGATTGACATCCATGGGTTCTTCCATTTCGAGACGGTAGATCCCTTCGCTGCTCTGTTCGATGAAGGATTGATAGCGTTCCTTGCTCGTTCGAAGTTCTTCGGCAGCCAACACCCTGTCCGTTATCACCTCGGTATAGACAATCAACCCTCCAATAGAGCCATCTGCTCTATACCAGGGGCGGCATTCCCATCTATTCCATTCGACAGAACCATCGTCTCTGTAATACGGGTCGTTGTCGGCAGAGGAGACGACTCCTTGCAGGGCTTTCTGGTGAACGTCCCGCCACTTCTGAGGAAGATCAGGAAAAACATCGTAGTGATGACGACCAATTACGTCTTTCTCCTCGATCTTGTACTGGTCAAGATAGCTTTGGCTTACATACAAGTACTTGAGATCTCGATCATGAACGGCGACCGCACTTCTTGTGTGTTCTATGATATAGCGAAGCAGATTGAACGAGTGTTGGAGGTTGGTTTCAGCCTTTTTTCTTCCCGTAATGTCACGGATGAACACAACGAAATACACCTCTGTGCGGCGCATACAGCTGACAGATATTTCTACATCAAACTTGTCTCCATTCTTTTTTCGATGTACTGTCTCAAACGTGTCACTGCCCTCGCGAATCACAAACTCGATGTGTTCTCTGGCTCGCTCTTGATCCTCGTGTGCATCAATGTCGGATATGCTAAGTTGAAGAAGTTCCTCACGCGTATAGCCTGACATCCGGCAAAATGCGTCGTTTACATCAACGATCTTTCCATGTTCGTTCAGCAACCAGAAACCATCTTGAGTCACCGACAGAATTGCCTGCAGGTATTCGCGTTGTTCCGACAGTCTGTCTTCATATTCTTTTTTGCCAGTAATGTCTACCACGGTCCCGATCATACTTGTAACCCTGTCATCAGAGTGAGAATAAACCCCGACGTTTACATCAACCCATACTATCTCACCGCTTTTCGTGATGTAACGCTTCTCCAGCCGATAGCTGCTCCGCTTTCCGGTAAGAAGCTCGGACAGGTACCTGAGGTTCAGTTCAAGATCGTCCTCTACGGAAAAATCCTGAAACTTCATTTTCTTTAGTTCATCTTCGGTGTAACCAACGAGTACACAGAAGGCGGGATTCACTTCGAGGAATTCGCCCTCGGGACTTATGATCACAATCCCCGTTTGGGCCAGCTCGAAAATGCTCCTGAAGTTGTCACCCGAGATACCCCCTATAGTGCCCCCGAGATCAAAATGCATAAGTGCCCCCAGAACTGGAAACCCTCTACTCAGTCACGCCGTGGTGCTCTCGGGCCAAAACACAAACCTTGATGGACTGCGAGTACGAGTCTCGTTTGACCCAGATCCGTCGAAATAAGCGGTAGTTGAATAAGGTAGGTCGCGGTCTGTTACAGTACAATATGAAGTTTTTTAGTCACATCAAACACCCACGCGGTATGTATCCATCAGACATGCGATGAGCTGATAAAGAGGGTGTGGTGAAAAAGGAACTGAAGAGTATAGCTTCTGCTGAGTGAAAGTGAAGAATCGCGAATCTTCTCGCTCGTGGAATCCTTAGGATGAAGGAAGAGAACATCCTACTGGTTACCTCAGCCAAGGCATCCGACCAAGCCTCTCCAAACCTCCAAGATCATTTATGCAACAGGCAGGGTGGCTTAATTGGCGTACCACACTACCCTCATTATTTCAAAACGCTATCGCAAAGCCGACCCCAACGGTTCCCGACTCTGGATCAACCATGGGGGCCAAACCATACTGCAATTGTTGTCCATACTTATACCGAACGCGGTCTCGCTTCTCCTGGATAAGGTGGATACCGTGAATCCAGTCATAGAGATAACTCGCCGCGATCACAGCCACTCCACTGACCAACAGCAGCGTTCCCGCCCCCTCTATCTCCGGATCCTTATTCAACTTCCTGAGCTGGTAGACTGTTGTGGAAGTTGTCCCATCCTCCTCCACCCTCACCGGAATTCGCTCGTATCGAATGCCGTCGATGTCCACGGTTCCGTAGTCGGTATCCTTGTACACCTCATCGCCGGAAAGTGCCGCGGCGGTCAGAATCGCAGCCCCGCCGAGGGCCACTCCACCGGCCAGTTTCCATCCCATCCCCGGTTCACCAGCTTGAAAATGCATCATACCCGGGAGCGGGAACATCGTCGAGGTGAAAATGGCGGGAAGCAAGCGTCGATTGGCATCGCGGTACTCCTGCCAACTCATCCCCTCGGGCACAGGAGCAATCGCGGTTTCACCCAAAACATCGCCGCTCCCCTGCGCATACACAACATTTGAAGCCACGGTCATGACCAGCAGGACCGCCAGTAAAAGAAGTCTTCCACGCAAGGTTCAATCCTCCACTGATGATTCCATAAAAAGGTATGGATATCTCATGCTTTCCCCCGCGGTTCGTGTCTGCAAATCTTCATTTTCCGGAGGAATAGAGCAACTACAGGTTGGGCTCATATGGGTTGGGTTAGATACGTATAATCACGGGACATCGACAGATTTGGTTGCCACTAGCAACTTCAGGCAGGGTGAAACACAAGAGCAAGCCCCACTCGGCCCACAAGAAGCGGCGACATACAAAGGCCTCCGTTGCTGTCTAATGCTCCCAATTTGAAATTCCAGACCCTGTTATTCCTGAAGATATACGCATCACAAAAGTAAGAAGATCAAACAATATCGAATCATGCTTCCTTGAATAGTACGCGGACATACTTCCGATGCTTCCACAGCCTTGACCTGTGACTTCAACAAGATTTACCGAAACAATGGGAGCTATTTCATAATGGGTGTCCATGAGATGTCTATATTACAAATTGTTCTTCGAGCCGGAAACTTCATCGGAGGTACTGATGAAACAGTTTCTAGGTCTAACTCTGGTGTTATGCCTGTTTACATCGGTCCCCGCACAAGACTCCAGTGTAATCTTCGATAATCGATTCACCGATGTCCGAGAACTCATCATCGACCAGATCACCACGGAAACGGTACCATCCATAGTGGTTGCCGTAGCAGAAGACGGCAAGATTATCTGGGAGGAGGCGTTCGGGTTCGCCGACTTGGAAAATCAGATTAAGTCTACTCCCAACACCATGTACAGACTGGGCTCCATCTCCAAGACCATTACTGCTACCGGACTGATGCTGCTGGTTGAAGCGGGACTCATTGACCTGGACAAACCCGCGAACGAGTACCTGCCAGAGGATGTAAGACTTCGTGGGTTCGAGGGAGAGTCCGGTGAAATCACGGTAAGACATCTTCTCAACCACCGTGCGGGTTTGCCAGCCTATGCCGAAATCTTTTATGAGGATGATCCAGGAGGACGACGGTCGCTTGCAGAAACTACTCGACGTTACGGGATCATCGCCTACCCACCCGGATGGTCCTTTATTTACTGTAATCTCGGTTACCAGATGGCGGCCAGCATGATCGCCGAAGTCTCCGGCATGAGCTATGCCGAGTTCATCGAGAAGAGACTCTACTTCCCTCTGGGCATGACCCACTCTAGGGTGTACGAAGGCAAACCCTTCAGCGAACCTAAGGCCATTCCTTACACCCCCTCCCTCAAGAGAATTCCCCCCTATCGGTCCAGTTATCCCGGTGCGGAAGGCAATTACGCGAGCGCTCACGACTTGATCCGTTTCGCCATGTTCCATCTCAAGGACCACCTTCCCGATCAGGAGCCAATCCTGAGCGATGAAGCAATCGACGACATGCAGGCGGAGGTTCCTCCCGGGAATCGGAAGTACGGGATCGGCTGGGATCTTGACGGCACGGATCACGGCTATCGTTCCGTGTACCACGGGGGCGATGGACCGGGAGCGAACTGCATGCTAAGGCTGTTCCAGGACGAAGATATTGCCGCCGTTGTGCTCTGCAATGCCAAACTGGACAAGCTTTACGACATTCAAAAGGCAATTTTTGTTGCCCTGATCCCCGAGTTGGGCAAACCGGAGCCTGAGCCGGTGCAGACCGAGGATAGCGCGCCGAGTCAACCACCGGACGAACCGATTGAGATGTATAGAACATGGAGAGGTACTATCACCGCCTACGACAGGGAGATGGATGTTGAGTTGACTGTCGATTCAACAGGAGCCAAGGTAACCGTTGGCGGTCAACCATCCGATGATTTGGAGATTTACGTACTCACACCAACCTTTCTCCTCGGGATGTTCGATGCCGATATTCCTACTCCAGACAACGAACGCAACCCCTACAGAAATCGACTCGCGGTCGTTCGGGAGGGTGATCGTCTCTACGGGGCGGTGATCAGCGTTGGCCGACGAGCAGAACAAGAGGGACATTACGAGCTCTCGTCAAGGATTGAGCTACGACCATCGAAACAGGAATGATCCGGCAATCTATCCGAAGTGCCTGGCCCGCAATTGGGACTTGGGAGTTCGCCTGAAGTCAGGGAGGCTTGATGAATTTCGTTGTATTTAAAACTCAAAATTTTGACCTCGTTTGTGTGTCCAACGAGGTTTATTTCTTTTGAAGATCATGAACTAAACGAGAAACCCGACTTGACGAGCAAGTCGGGCCACCCATCAGCATACAGCGCAAAGTGACTTAACCTAATGTCCCCTTTTTCGGGGAAGGTCACAATGTGTCATCCTGGACTTGATCCGGGATCCAGTTCTTCAGGTGTTATAACAGCGTTGATTCTGAATCATTTAACGTTACCAGTCGATCTCACATAAAACGAGAAACCCGACTTGACAAGCAAGTCGGGCCACCCAATTGGTTCTAAATATGTAATCTGTGAATAACCCAGGCCGCCCATTCGATTTGGACTCCCTGGAATTCAGTCTGTCACTTTTTCCCACCGATAAACACCACTCTCCTCAACAACCTGCCAGAACGCATAGCTCCCCGCTGCACGGTCGCCGTTGTCGTCGAGTGTCATTGATCCTGTAACACCCGTCATGGTCGTAGCCGACTCGGTCAATTGAGTTTTCAGCTCTTCCAGATCCGATGGGTCCGCGACCGACCCAAGAGCATCCCCAATCAGCGTTACGATATCGTAGGCGATGTAGGAATAGGTCCACGGTTCATCATCAGAGATTGCTGCGAAACGGGCGTTCAAATCTGAGAGGGCGGAAGTATCTTCAAGACTGTAGATCGGAGCGGTGTACTGAATCTGTGCCGCGAATGCGTTGATCTCCTCATCCTCGATCATATGCTGGTTCTGCACAAGACCGTCGCTCCCGTACCAGCGAACCTGTCCCAGCACCGGGTAAGTGGCCAACGAATCATTTGTCGTGATCAGGAGTGCCAACCCCTCTTCGAGCGTGGTCATTTGCACGGCGATTTGACCAGCAGGCAGTGCTGAAGCCGCAATATCCGTGCTCAGACCGACCATGACAGTACTGATTTCACTCAGCCGAGTGCCTTCGTTCTCATGGCTACAAATGATTTCGCCACCAAGCTCGACAAACGCTTCGCCAACGAGGGCTGAGAGTGCCTCGCCCCATGTGTCCGTGCGGTATACTGTGGCGATTCCCCTGATCCCGTCATCCCACATTTTCTGAGAGAGAGCAATAGCCATCATGCTGTCACCGGTTACAAATCGCAGGACGTTGTCATCAGGGATGGCCAGACTCGGAGCAGTACTTCCCGGACTAAGAACCAGGACATTGTCCAATACAGACGACTCGGTGATGGACAGGATTTCACCGCTGGTCAACGGGCCGATAAGGCAATTGATTCCATTGATATCGTACATGTATTGTGCAAGTGATGCGGCACCATCTCCGCTTGTCTCAGTGTCGCCATACACCATCCTGATCCGGTAGTCACTGCCCTGTGCGGCGAGTGTGGCATTGGCATCCTCGACACCGAGGTCAATGAAGGTTTCAAGTTGTGCGGCATACTGCGACAAGTCGCCGGTGATCGGCATCATCCCGCCAACCTGGAACTCGACAGTATTCGAAGCCGCTACGACATCATCATCACCCTCACACCCTCCGGCAATAATAGAAAACCCAAGAATGAACAAAATCATTATCCAGTTCTGAACCTTCATCACTCCCCCAAAATGGCACTGATCGTTCGGATTATAAGGATTGATCCGGTGGCACTTCCGAGACTAAAACGCCTTCCAGCTATAACAAAACAGGTTGGAGACACAATCTCGCTTTCGGATCGCCAAAACCTATTCTTCAGTCCCTTCCACACGTGCTCTCTTGGGATGCACATCAGTGACAGCAACCGGGCCGGTTGAGGGTGCTGCAGTCGGAGCAGTACCATAAACGTGCGGCCCCATTGTCCCCTGCTCCAGCCACGCATTTATCCCGTTAACCCTTCTCGGATACTCGAAATAGGCAAAAGACCCGTAGAGATCGTTGGTACCCTCGATGAACTGGAGACCATAGATAATGTGACCTCGGTCCCACCCGGAATCCAGTGCCGTTACGGTCAACATGTCCAGTTGATTGTTATAAACTGCAGTAAGCGTCCCTTTAAAAATGAAGGAACCCATTTGGTACCACATGTGGCCAGTGTAGGAAGTGCAACTGGGACGAACCCGATGGACGTTCATACAGAGTTCCCAACGGTCCACATCCAAGACGACGACATCGTAGTTTTCGCGATTCGGATTAACCGCTACCTCGCGATCCAGTTTGTCACCAACGCCTTTCTCGAAATCCTCGAACAGATTGGCACTGGACAATTCTGAATCGTTCTCTGTAAGCGGATTTTCCGTATTTCTATCTGCCGTACATCCGAAGAACACAACGGCTGCTGCCGCAGAACATACAAGCCAGTTCGCAACCCTCATCTTACCCCCTGAACAGGAATTCCAACTATTTGGATGGATTATCTAAAGAATATACTCTTGTTGGTTGTAAGAACCAGTATTTTTTCTGATTGCTCAGAATCAGACAGCGATCAGGAGCGGAAGCCGAGGGTGATCGGGGTGTAGCGGAGGGTGATGCCGAAGGCGAACTGGTTGTGATCCTGCAGCATGAACGCGAATCCTGGCGCAAGTTTCCCGCCCCACGGCAGCACGCCTGGATACACATTCAAACGCACTTTATATCCGCGAGCACCGCCAAGAATCAGCGAGGCAAGAAGCGAATTGTTTCGGTCGTAGAAAAGGCCCCCGGTAACGATCAACGTCGTGCTCTGAACCCGAACGCCGGTCCCCGTTTCCACCTGGTAGATCTCCTTCGCGGCCATACCACCACCTGCGGTGAACACATCACCGTTGTTCAAGCGGTAGGATCCACCCACCATTCCCTCCGTGCCGGTCAGGTAGAAAATCCCCAACCGATCATTCCACGGCAGAAAGTATTTGAAGGAGAATTTCATCCCGTTGTTGAGCAGTTCATTTGTCGATGGCGCATAGATCGCCTGAAACGGCCACGGCGCGAGGTTCAGTGTATGTGAAAAGAAACGGGCCGCCTTTTCGTTGCTGAAGAGCAGGTATCCGAGCGGGCCGAAGATGTACATATCAGCAATCGGGTCAACATCCGGACCCTTGTAATTTCCTGTTTCCACAACTTCGTTCAGATAATGCATACCGAGATTGGTGACCAGCGACAGCGCCTTGGGGTAGGGATAGCCGTGCGCCTCGTACCACTCCTCCATCGCCACGTGAAGCATCCCTCCGCCGATCAAATGCAGCTTGTAGTTTGGCCAGTACTGGACGTTGGTCATTTTGAAGCTCATCGGGATGACTTCACTGGAGAGGAAATTCCACCAGCCATACTGCTCGATCATCGAAATGGGATGTGCCAGGTTCTCGTAGACATTTTGCGATGCCGCTGCATAGTCAAAGCTGCCGAGGGTATTGTTGCGGTTGTTCAGCTGCATAATGGCGTAGGAGTAACCGAGGGTCATGGAAATGGGATTGAAATAGGCATCCGAGCCGTAATCATACCCGTGATAGTAGAGGTTCTCCGGATGCTCGGTTTGGGCGGACGCCACCCCCAACGAGGCGAATATCGCAACGATTAGTAAGAGAAGGCCCTTCGAGACCACGGCAATGATGAACGGCAGCCGGCCTCGGATCATTTCTGTCGAATTAATTTGCATCACACTTGCTTAATCAACGTTAACCCGGTGGGCAGCAGATATTCAGGAAATCTTTGGAAATCGCCGACCCATAATCGCTCAAATCGTGGATAAGATAGGACGTACAACGGGGTCTCGCACAATTTTGCTTTCTCCAAACGGTTCCCGCTGTATAACTTGAAAAGCTGGCATCAGGCAGGCAATCTGGATTTCCGGCTCGTTATGAAATGACGATAGACAGCTGAATTTCATATCAACCGTCAACTTTCGTATATTGTTCAACTAGTTGATATTACGTTGTTTTTGTGGGATTTGACCCAAATTCAACAAACTCCGCAGGGTAAAACGAGCAGGATTTCAGATGACCCCTCGATCTTCCCTCAAACTGACCCGATGGGCAGGATTTGCAGCTCCTGTTATCCTTCTCCTCGTTATTGCTGGATGCGCGAGAAGGGAAGCCCCGAAACCTCACCTGGACCACAGCGACTGGCTTGCGGTGGTGCTGAACGATACTATCGATGTTGAGGAATTCAGCACCCGTTTCGAAACCACGCCGGTGGTTGGCAAAGGGATAGAAGCTCGGGAAGCCTTTTTGAATGCCCTCATTCTCGAACGCCTGTTGTCGCAAGAACTCGATTCATTGACCGAGCAACCATCACACACCCATGAAGTGCTGCTGCGCCAGTTTCGTGAGGAGCTGATCGTCGAGGAATACCTGCGCCGTGAGGTTACCGAAGAAATTGGACCTTCCGAGGAAGAACTGCGGAAGGCCTTTGACCGCATCGTAAAATCGCTCTGGCTGGACACTTGGGTATTCGAGGATTCCACGAGGGCGGCACAGGCATACAGCCGAATTCTCTCAGGTACACCATTTGGACAGGCCGACACACCCTCCATCGATGGTGATGTGCTGCTTGTCCGCGACCAACCCCTCGGGTATGGCCAGACACGTCTGGAAATCGAGGATATGGCCTACTCCCTGAATCAGGGAGAAACAGGCAGGCCAGTCTTCTCCGAGGGCAAGTGGTGGGTGATGCGCCCGGTGCGTTTCAAACTGGACAGGATTCCCAGCGAAAACGCCTTCCGATCCATGGCGCCAACGCTCGGTGATGTGGTGATCCGCAGGAAGATGGAACCTGAACAGGAAAAATTTATCTTGGACCGCATGACAAACCTTCGCCTGCAAGTGAACCCGGAGGAATTCGTACAACTCTGCGATTACCTCGACAAGGCTATTCCGCAGGAAGAGGAATCACCAAGTCTCGCCCCCACAGTTTATGTGGCCGCGGAACAACGTCTGATGCCGGGCCGTTCGCTTGAGGAGAGCGCAATCAACCCGGACAGTCCTCTCCTTACCATACAGAATCTTAACCCACCGCTGGAATGGAGTGTCGGTGAAACGATGGAGCGACTTGCCGTTCTGCCGAAACCACTTCGCGCATTTGGCAGTGACACACAATCAGCACTACGGCGTGCATTGATCTGGCGTGTTCAGTTCGAGGTGCTCTACAGGGACGCGCTGAAGACAGATGTCCCTACATCAATTGACGTCGTCCGGCAGGAGGAGATATGGGAAAGCCACCTCCGAAGCGTGGAAGCCTGGAGATGGCTGTTCAGACGTTTTGCAACCGATGCGGTGCAATCCGGCGACACCCTCACGGAAGAAGAACAGACCCGGCTGGTGCATGAATGGGCGAACCGTTTTGCGGAATCGGGAATAATCCAGGTCCGGCACAAACGGCTGCTTGAGCTGGAACTCTCGGATGCGCCGGTGATGCTGCGCAAGAACCACTATCCAACGCGTCCGGTTACTCCCTATCCTGTCAGCTACGCATGGGCGATTGGCTGGGATTTCCCCTGATACATCTCAGGCATCCTTGTCCACCCACCACAACTCGGGTTGAGAAATCTCGGCGGGTTTGCCCGTCTCCACCACCTCTGCACGGAAGCGGACCACATCACCGGGCATCAGATCCAGCGCGTTGGGCGTGATCATCAGGTCAGGATTCTTGGCATCATAAACCCACAGCCCGAAGAGGGGCGACTGGGCCTCGACGATTACCTCAGCACCATCCCTGCTTACTGTAACCTTCCCGGGCTTCAGCGCCAGATGTTTGAACGGTGCGGCCATCCAAACCGCTCTCCGCGTTACTGCATCCTCCCCTGAAGAGGGTTCCGCGGTGAGCAGAGTGCTCAGAGGATCGGTGAGCCAATCCGAGGTTTTTAGCGTAGCGACTTTTTCTGCCGAAGCCCCATCGACCGCTCCGCTGATCACCTCCTCGCGGTGGAGGGTGCCATCCAACCCCCAGACTCGCACAAGAATCCCCTCACTCCAGGGAAGCTGCTCATCGTTGATCATCAGCAAATCACAACCAACGCTACCGCTCTTCAGCAGGGAAATACGGCGGCGTTCAAAGGAATATCCGACACGGTGCCAAGAGGATTTCGCCCGTAACTTTGAATCAAACAGCGACCATGAGGTAACCGGCCAACAGTCGTTAAGCTGCCAGATTAGCGTGCCCATTGTCTGCGGTCGCCGGCGGCGCCAGTGATCCAGCGCGATCTGCAGCGAACGGCCCTGAACATCCTGACTCAGCCGGATAAAGTCATCGAAGTCCCGCGCGGGTTTGTGCATTCCCACGAGAAAACGGTGAATCCGTTCCGGTCCATCAATTTGTTTGTTATGGAGTTCAAAAACCCGGCCTGTTGTGTCCAATTCAGAGGGCGCAAGTGTCTCACGCCACGTCGCCGGGTCCGCCGGAGCCTGAAAGCCGAACTCCGACATGAAACGGCCTTCTTCCTCCAGGTAGATTTCTCCCTCCCGCCATCCACTCCAGATTCGCCAGATATGACGGTCTCCCTCCTCCGGATCGTTGGCTTTTTCTCCGCCTATGGGACTCGAGGGGATGTATTCCGCATCGGGTGCGACCTGCTTGACAATGTCCGGAAGCTGTTCGTGCCAAAGGCTTTTGCCCATGTAGTGGGTTTTGAAACGCTCCTGAAACTCGACGGCATCCCGTTCGATCTCATTGTTGCCGCACCAGAGAACGATGCTCGGGTGGCGGACCAGCGCCGTTAGCACTTCGTTGGCCTCAGTGAGCGCCAGCTTGCGAAAATCGGGGTCATCCGGATAGAGTGCACAGGCGTACATGAAGTCCTGCCAAACCATCAACCCCCGCTCGTCAGCAGCACGATAAAAAGCGGGATCTTCGTAAATTCCACCGCCCCAGACACGGATCATGTTCATGTTCGCTCGAACAGCGAGATCCAGTTGGCGGTTGAGCTTTGCTTCGTCAATGCGGGGGAGAAAATTGTCCGAGGGAATCCAATTCGCACCCTTGGCGAAGATGTCCCGCCCGTTTACCCGTACGAAAAAACTCCTGCCGATCTCATCCTTTTCCTGAATCCACCCGATCGTTCGAAGCCCCACGTGTGCGCTGACCTCGTGCAGGGTCTTTCCCGCCTTCGCAAGTGTCAGAGAAAGTGGATGGAGGGTGGGTTCACCCTCACCGGCAGGCCACCAGAGCTGAGGATCGTCGATACCCAGTTTGAGGCTGAACTCATTCCACCCCTTGCTAACGGGTTTCTCCGAATCCCGCTGAATGACTTTTTTGCCATGGTTCAGCGTTGCCGTGCAGGTGAATTCCCCTGCATCCTCAGCAAACACATTCACACGCAGCGTTAATTCGCCGCGATTACGATTGAACTCGAAATGGGGGTGGTACCAACCGATGCGCCCCTCTCGCCAATACTGTAGATAGACAGGCCGCCAGATTCCAGTGGAGGGGAGTTCCGGACCCCAATCCCATCCATAGGAGTAGCCCGCCTTGCGAGCCCACCCACGGTACCAGCCGAAGGAATCGAAAACCGGCCCTTTCTGCTCCGCCAGACGGTTCACATGCCCCAGCGCAGAGTCGAACCGGACTTCCAGCTGGTGTCCGGGACCGTTCAGATTGTCGGGAAGATCAAACCGGTGAGCGTGGAACATGTTGTCAGGTTTGCCCAGTAATTCACCGTCGATATAGACTTCCGCAAAGGTGTCGAGCCCTTCAAAGACGAGTTGGCGCCGAATTCCCTCGCCCGGTTTCGGCAGAACCCCCAGGTCCACTTTCCGCTTCCAACTCCACTCGGTCTCCCCTACCCACTTGACCCGTAGTTCAGCATCCGAGAGAAAGGGGTCTTCGAGCAGGCCGGCCCGCATCAGGTCGAGGTGGACACAGCCCGGCACGATAGCCGGTATACTGCTCCCGGCCGCCGATCCAACTTCTGTGCAGGTCTTCGGGATGTTCAGTTCCCATCCCTCGTGCAGGTAGTATTTCTCATGGCCGTCATTTTCGAAGGAGGTCAGGACCATCGGGGACTCCAGTAAACGTTTTTTTGCGCTCAAAAGTGACAGTTGCCTTTGCATACAAATTTCAAAGGGAACTGTCACTTTTGGCGTAGCTACTATGCATGAAATGCCATCGAACCTTACCGTACCAGATGAATCCGGCTGACGCTGCTCTGTCCCCCGGTGGATGTCATCTGTAGCAGGTAGACACCACTGGCCAAATCGTGAGCGTCCACCGAAATCTTCTGCCAACCAGCGTTCATTCTCTGCGCGGCAACCGTTTTCACATGCTGGCCGAGAATGTTATAGAGACTGAGCGTCACAAATCCCGCCTCGGGCAATTCGAGCACCACAGAAGTTGAGGCGTTGAACGGGTTGGGATATGCGCGAGCGATGCGGAACGTTTGCGGCTTCGCTGCGATGCCCTCGATCTCCACGGAAGTAGTCTGGTACAGCTCCTCGATCTCGGTCGCTGACAAAACCCGGTTGTAGATACGAACCTCGTCGAGAATGCCCTTGAAGTTGAAACCTGCATCACCGGGGTCTTTTTGTCCAATTGTCAGGTCGATCGAGGTAGTGCTGATCTGACCCGCTTTGAATACGGAAACATCCTCGAGACCGTTGAGGTAGACTGCCATTTCACCATCCCCGAAGGTGGCTACGACAAAATACCATGTGGCACCTGAGAGGTCTGTGAGATTGTCCAGATCCCAGATACCGGCGGAAGTTTTGACTGTCCAACGGAGGTTATGGTCACTCTTTAAAGTGATTTTCCAGCGATTTTCCCAACTACCGTGCGAAACGATGTACCACTCATCAGAACTGGGAATCGCATCCGGACGCATCCAGAAAGCGAGCGTAATCGCGCCCTGCGAGTTGAGTGAACTCGAATTGGGGACGTTGACGTAATCACCAGCGCCGTCCAGATAAAGGGCGTTCTCAGCAACTCCGCTGTAATCGGCGGTGTAGGTTCCACTGACCAGTGTGCCGTCATTTCCAAACGGGCTCGAGTCCAGAGTGTTTCCGGTAAAGGGCAACTGCAGAACAATATCACCCGCCACTACATTTGCACTGTCCAGATCAGAAAGACCGAGCGGGTCTGTCACTTCACAATAAAGCGTATAGGCGCCTTCTGTATTGGGAGCTGTCCAGCTCACCGTTGAACCGGAGCCGGCAAATATGCCTCCCGTCGCGGTCCAGTTGTAGTCAAGTTCATCCTCATCCGGGTCGGAAGCCGTGCAAACAGCCTGAAGACTTTCGCCGGGAAGCAGGATCGAGGGACTCAGCGAAACAGAGGAGATCACAGGCGCAAAGTTGTCAGGCACCATGACTTCAATTTCGGAGCTGTCACTCAGACTTCCATCCGAAACAACACAGAGGATCGAGAGTGTGTCCCCCTCCATCGGGGCGGTCCATGTCACGGAAGCGCCCGTTCCCTCCAGCGTTCCTGTATCAGCAGACCATGTATACTCAATTGCATCGCCATCGAGGTCCGAAGCCGTGGCATAGAGAGTAGTCGTATCACCCTTGTTCAGAATTGTGGCGGTTGCGGAGAGCGAGCGTATCCTCGGAGGATGGTTGTTGACAACTGTGGTGGTAGAATAATCCACCGCGATTCCGTCGGCGTATAAAACTCCCAACTCTTCCGTGAGTGTTGCACCCGTTGGGACCAGCGAGATCAGAATTGCCTCATCCGCGGCAATGTTAATTGTCACCTCACCGCTTACACCCGTTTCGACCCACGTATCGTTTACAAGGTCGTAGAGGTCGACGCTGCTGGCCCCCACATCGAGCGTCACAGACTGTTGGGTGTCGTGCGGGTTGTAGTAGAGATAGGTCGGGTAGGCATCCGTCTGGAAAAAGTCCGTGGCGCGAGCATCGAGGCGAAGAATCCCCTCAACATCGGTGGTATCGACAATCGAGGCGAGGTAACCGACGTGCGAGGAGCCGTAGAGTGCGAAATTCGTCTCTGCCCACTTATCTTCTCGATCAATTCGTACAGCATCCCCGGTGGCAAAAGGTGACGCTCCATACCACGATTCGCGGAGTGCTTCATGAGACAACACAGAAGTGGGATCATACTGATGCGACCAATCCTCCCCATCCTGCAAAGCGTCGGGGAGAAATTTGGTGTAATAAAGTCGCGAAGCATTGGCGAGGTTCAGAATCCATTTCCCGATCGCACGGGCGAAACGGTCATCATAACGCGCCACCGGCGCAAGCGCCGAAGCGGTCTGGTAACCGTTCATCGCAAAACTGTAACCGCCGCCGGTGTCCATCTCGCCGATCAGGCCGCTGACATCGTATCCACCCCAGGTGCCCACGACCGCGCCCCAATCGCCGCGAACATACGACTCATCGAAAACCCAGTTGATCATTTTCGAGATGTTGTAATTTGTACCCAACTCCGCATTCATCCGAGCAGCGGCATACACTCCGTAAGGCATCTGGATTTCGTAGGAGGGGTTGTAGGACAAGCCCTGGAGATAATCCATCGAGAGTTCAGCGCCGATGCGGTAGTCCTCGTTCCCCGTTTCTACGTAGGCCGAATAGAGCAGCCAGGCAATTGCCCCACCCGCTTCCGGCTGCTTCCATCCCCGGTCTACGCCGGACATCGACGAAAAACTGAAGGCGGTGTAGTTGAAATTGGGTTTTGTCCAGGGAGTGACGGAACCGCCGAGTGCATCCACCTCCTCGAGCAGACGGTCCGCAATGTTGACCAGCTGAGTAGCAAACTCGCCCGTTCCAGGATAGAGGTCGTACAACTGGTAAAAGAAAATGTTGGGCATCGTTTCGTACCACCAATCCCCGCCTGTTCCGGAGACCGGATTATTCAGGTACATCTTCAGCCCGTTGGATTTGTTATACCACTCCTGACATTTCTCCACCCAGTTTACGCCGTCCTGATCGCTTTTGTTAATGCCTGCAAGCGAGGCTCCAACGACCGCCGGGATAACGTTGATCCCTTCACCCGTCGAGTTGTCACCGCCTACGTAACTCATCAAACCGAAGGATTCTATGGATGGATAATTGACCCCATTGGCGGTAAAAATCAGCGGCAGATACTGGTCTTCACGGGTAAAGTCAAACACCAGTGAATCATACCCCATCGCCACCGTTTTCCAGTCGCGCATCACATAGGGCGACGGCATATTAGGCATAAGTTCAACGCGTGAAATCGTTACCTGCTGTGCCAGTGCAAGTGCGGGCGAGACAACCGCCAGCAGAACACAACTGACCAGCACCCACCTCAGTTTCCTGTTTTGCAGCTGAGTAAACATGTGATCTCCGCGAACTTTCACCGGGAAACGTTATGCCGGTGGTTAAACCTGAATAAACAGCAAAGAAATGGCGACAACCTTTTATTCGGAAAGGAATCGGGCTGATAAACCTTCGTCCCTGAACAAACGAATAAACAGTTGCCGCCACTCAGTCTCGTGCTTAAAACATGATGCCGATCGAGTAGCGCACGACCTCCTGAAGGCGGCCGAAATCAGCATACGCAATGTCGAAGATGATACCGGTTGTACCCGCCATTCGGTACCTGACACCTGCTCCAGCGGTGAATCCCTGCTCACTATCCGTGAGGAACAGGGTTTTCCATCCGGCACGCAAGAAGGCCCATTCGCGATAGTTCATCTCCGCTCCGAGATTGACATACTCATGGTTGTCACTCGGGTGGACAGCATCAAGTGCGATGGTCATGTAACCATACTTGTTTTGCAGCACCTCTTTCGCCAAACCGACTCGATAGGTCAGCGGCAGCGACCAGGTCTCGGTCTCGAGGTTCGCGGGTATGGTTTCGTTGTTACCGGGATTGTTCGGATCTTCATCGTAATAAATCTTTGTATCGCGTCCTGTCATCTGCATGTCCATGCCAAAGTTGGTTACGGACATGCCGAGCCGAAGTCCATCAAAAGGTGTCTCGAACAGCAATCCGAGATCGAGTGCGGCAGAATTCGCGCTCATGTGATAGATCTGCTCGTGAATGAACTTGGCGTTTGTACCCATGGAAAGACGGTCTGTGATTGCGTAGGCGAATGTCAACCCTATCGCAAGATCACTGGATTTGAAGAACTCGCCTGTTCCCTCGGGATAATCCACGGTTCGCACTTCCATCTCGTCCATGGAAACGCTCGAAACAAAAGCGCCGAACCTCATATCCGGAGACGATGCGAACACGGCGCCCACATGATCGAACGCAATATCAGCTATCCAGTTTGTATGCACAAAGTTGACTTCGCCCTGCGGCATCCTTGCAAGACCCGCCGGGTTCCAGTAGATAGCGCTTACATCATTGGCGGTAGCTGTAAACGCGCCGCCCATTCCCAGCGCCCTCGCCCCGACCTCAATTTCGAGAAAGGTTGCGGCTACTGTTCCAACTTTGGAAACGTTCTCCACGTAGGTTTGTGCTGTCGCAGCAAGTGGCAGAAGAGCTGCGGCGAGCAGAACGACTGTCTTTTTTACGATCTGCATTTCTCAGCCCTCCTATTTGATCACCGCAAATTTGCCGATGTGTTCACCAACTCCAGGCGCATCCACATGATAGACGTAGACGCCGTATGAGATATCCATACCATCCTTTGAAACAAGATTCCACGACTCAGCTCCATCCATGTAATCCTTGTTGTGTTCGATGGTTCTGACGTGGTATCCCGCCAGCGTATAGACGCGAATCGTACACTTGGGTGGCAGATGGATGAAGTCGACCTTACGTTCACCTCGACCTGAAGAAGTGGTCACACGGGGTTCCCAGATCGCCGAACCGATGTATGGATTCGGGACCACAGCGATTCTCTCCAGATCACTCTTAGCCAGCGTGTTCGAATAGCTGGCGCCGGAGATGGCGAAGCGGAGTGTGTCCGCCGATGTAAAGGGAATCGGAGCGACCAACCGGAGGATGTCCCCAGCTTCCGGTAAATGTTCGATGTGACTGATCGCTTCAACGGAATCCACCCCGTTCCAGACCGTAATAATGCTTTGCACCGGGGCTGTCAACTCAAATCCCCATGGCAGCAAGGTTGGGCTGGTGTTCAAGATCGGCTGGATATACAGCTTCTGCATCAACGTGTCAGTATCGGTGTAGTAGTAGTCCCTGCGGACACCGAAGGGTATCCGCTCCTGCAACGTTGTGTTCCAGACCTCGAAGTTGACCGAATCGGGCAGATAGGCGCCGAGCAGGTTTTGCGAAGCTACAGTATCTTCACCAACCCAGCGCACCTCGAAATTGTAAGGCACTTTCAAGGAGTAGCTGTTCAGGACCGGAAGAATACGGCACATAATCGTGTAGTTGGTGTTTGGACCACTCGCCCAGCCGAGGCCATCGAGACCGATATCATCATCATCGGCGTAGTCAATGAAAACATTGTCAAACGCAATCGTCACGCCATCGATCGCCGGAATTTCAAGCGTCGGTGCACCCTGATGCCAGAATTCCGTTGAATCCGGATGCTGGCGGAAGAATTTTGCTCGGGATGTGTTCGGAGTCAGGAAATAGTTTGGGTCCACTCCATCTTCGTATGGGCCGAAGTAACCGAACGCGAGGCTGTCGGATTCGTAGAGAAGTTCCTCCGTCTCGGCATCAACGACTTCAAACGCTCGTGCGAAGTTCAGGACTCCCTTGTAAAGGCCCGCATCCTTGAACCGTATCTCATAAATGCGGCCATCAACGACGCTGTCCGGATAGAGGACGTTCGGAATGACTCTGCCCGTAGTCTCGCCAAAGACAGGAATGACTTCACCATCGACTTCGGGTGCACGGTAACCGGCCGCAGGGGCGTTTGGCGTTACCGCTGCGGTGTTCATGTCGAGTTGCACGGTTTCGCCCACATTCCCGAGAATTGTGCTCGTACACTCGGAAGGCGGAATGCCCACGATGTTCCCGGTCTCATCCAACTCCGGGATGAAGTAGACGGTGATACTGTCGTAGGGTACTCCATCTTCCCCGTAAGCGATTGTCGTGTCGATAATCGTTTCGCCCGCCACCTTTCCGTAGTCATAGGCAACCACGGCATAGTAGTACGTGACACCATTTGTGACCGTTGTGTCCACGTAAGTGTGACGGATGCCGGTTTCTTCACCCATGTCGAAATGAGCACCATAAACACCCACCGGGTGAGGACCAAACCTGCCATCTTTCAGGTCGTACTGAACGAGGGGTGTACGGTAGGTTATGTTGCCGTAGGCATCCGTAATCAGGCGAGTATCAATAAAGCTGGGATCCGTGGAGCGGTAGATACGGTAGCCCTCGAAGTCATACTCCAGCAGGAACTTGTCGTAAGAATCCTCAGATACGGCATCCCAGTGCAACACAACTTTGCCATCGCCCGCATACGCTTCAAGGGTCGGTTTGTCTGGCGGCTGGGCAAAGTTATAATTGGCGTTGTAGATCGACTGCACCGTCTCCTTGTTGCGGGTCAGGTCGTCGAGGTCGTTGCCGAAAAGCAGAGCCATGGAGAACCGCTCAGTCTTGTCGATCATGAGCGGGAAGGTACCGGAGAAGAACATCATTCCGAGGTTTACACCCTGCTGCAACTGATCGTCCGTAGGCGGAACAATGATCCGCGCGAGCTCCCAGTTCTCCGTTTCGTTGCTGAGTGCGTACTGGTGTACCGGGAAAATGTGGAAAGAGGTAAGACCGATCTGATCGGATTCGTCCTTATCGAGACCATCAAAGTCCGGCTCGCCGTTCGTCGGAATGCCATCCCCCTCGCCTTCGTCAGCACCAAACCACCCGTCATCCGCAGGACCAATGCCATCCGCACCAACGTCGTCGTTCAAAGGCTCATCTGAATCCCAAACCCCGTTTTCGTTACGATCGAGGAAAGAATCCCAGTCACCATCTTCGTCGCCGGACCAGTGTGGAATTGGATCACCATACGTACCGATGGAAGTAGCTGTAGAGTAGTAGGTACCCGGACCGCTGTCGCGCGTTTCATCAACCAGGCCATCGTCGTCATTATCCGTACCGTCTGTGCCAATCCCCGGTGATTCGAGGAAGGCGTACCCTGCATATCCAACCGGGGACCACCCGTAATCACCGAGGTTGTCGAGGTCCCAGGCGTAGGCGATGTCCAAGGCGGTATTGTATCTGCCTGCGTCATCGGAAGAGTTGGCTGCACCACCAACACCCCAGTCGATGAGCATGCCGAACGCCATTTTCTCGTAGTCAGTGGTCGAGATATTCTCAATGTCGTAGTGCCAGAAAATACAGTCCTCGGCGAGAACCTGTGTCCACTGGAAAGCACGCACTTCAACCCAAAGGCCCATTCCCCTCCGGAGTGAATCTGTGGAATCGGGGTAAAACGCAAACTCCTTGTCGTTGGAATCATCCATGACAAAGAAGGTTTCGAGATCGGCGTTGGTTACACCCTTGCCGAAATAACCATTCCAGTACCCCGCCCAGGAGGCGTCCTTGTCCGGCCAGGTGAAGGGCCATGAGTCGATGTTGTCGCTCATCGCCGGTTCATCCTGGTTGGCATTCGAATAGCCACCGATGGGCTCCCAACCGTAATAAAGTCCCGTTTCCGGATCGTAGTCGTTGCCCATGTCCTCACGGTACATGGTCGCCATGGGGTGAATTGTCGCGCCGCTCGTGTCTTGAGCCTCACCGATGACAATCAACGCGACACCATCGATGTAACCGTGGATCGTGCCTTTCGGCCAGATCGTTACCAACTCGGCATTCCAGTTTGCGATCATGCCGTAGTTGTAGAAGTCAGTATAGACGAGATTGCCGTCCATGACCCCGTGCTGGCGGTCGCTGAAGTTTCCGTAGGGGCCACCGGCGAATGCGGCAACCGCGAGGACGGCGATCAGCGTCGTGACGACAAGTAGTCTTGTTTGTCTGGTGTTCATCCGCTGCACCCTCCTCAGAAGCTAATGGAATAGGTGATTTTGACTTGACGTGGCGACGAATACCACTCAGGACGGTTGTAATAATCGTCCATGCTGTTGAACCCTCGAACTGTCGCCACCTGCAGCTGCTCCAGTGTGTAGGTCGCACGCCCCGTATCCGCCCAGACGTCATTTTCGTTCTTGAGGTCAAAGACGTTGTAGACATAGAGGGTGACGGTTCCACTCAGGCCGCTGATTGTCAATACTTTGTAAGCCTTCAGGTCAAAATTCAACGTGAATGGCTTACGTGAATCGTTCAATTCTCCCTCTACACCGAGATAGGGATTCGAGGTGTAGGGCAATCCACTTCCAAGCCTTCCGATGAGGCCGATGCTCCAATCCGAAGGATCGCCAAAGGTGACCGAAGCGTTAAGCGTGTGGGACTGATCCCAATCGAGGGGCCGCACCTTCTTTTCCACCTCTTGCGGTGGATCAGACTGGCTGTAGTTATAAACTTGTAACGGATCGGAGGAGTTGCCCTCCGCGATTTGGAAGGTGTAGTCGACCGACATGCCAAAATAGTTTTCAAGCTGTTTGTCAACTGCAACGGTGACACCGCGTACGTTTGCGTAATCCTTGTTCACGTAACGCGCGTACTGGACTTCGGCGTAGGTCGAGAGAATTTCCGTTCCCAGCAAATTGCGTATGTCTTTGTAGTACCCCGTCACGCTCAGCGCCACAACTGGAGTAAGTGCCTGCTGCAATCCAATTTCGTACATCACCGTCTGCTCGGGCTTCAGTTCCGAATTCCCGACGATGTGCATCTTTTCTCCACCGGTAACCGTGAACTGAGGATTGTAATAGAGGTACTGGAATGACGGAATCTGGAAAAAGTGACCGTAGGAGAAGTGAACCACACCTGTCTGCGAGATCGGGAAGGCTACACCGATGCGTGGAGAAACCTGGGTCACTGGTTCTGCATCACGATACTTGTAGCTCCAGTAGTTATATCGCGTTGCAGGATCGGTGCTCGTCGGATCAGCAATAGGATTCAACGGATCCAACCCATAGATGGTCTCACCTGTCTCGGAATCGTAATAACTGTAGCTGTCGTTGGCTGGATCCTGGGTGTCCGTTGGGACGATACCATCCGAGTGGAAGTAGTCAAAACGAAGGCCGAAGTTCACCACCATGAACTCATATTCCATCTTGTCCTGCAGATAGGTGGCAAACTGGGTTGGACGGTAGCCCGGTCCGCTGAAGGGGAAACCGCCAAGCGGACTCGTGGCCTCACGGTCAGGATACTGGTAGTGGTTCCATGACCCCAATGGGTTGAGCGCCACACCATTGATATCGTCATCCCAGATCAACTGGTACTCGGTCAATTGCAGTCTGTACTGCGAGACATCCGTGCCGAATTTGACCAGGTGCTTCTTGTCAACCTGGCTGGTTATATCAAACTTCAGTCCCACTTTGTCCGTTTCGCGGTAATGGTGCCACATCCCCTGCCCGCCCGTGTAATAGGCGTAGTTCTGCGCGTCAGTCAACCGGTCTGGATTCGCGTATTGATCCCAATTCTCATAGACGTAATATTTTTCTTCGCTCTTCGTGAACGAAAGACTGAGGTTGTAAAACGTTTTGTTGTTGAGCGCGTGATTAAGCTGGAGAATGTGGTTCTGGCTATCCTGATATCGGGTGTAGTTTCCATCAGGATCGTATTTGAACAGCCGGTTGTCTTCGTTAGAACCATCCGTCGTGCCGTCGAGGTTCTGATACTCCATGTTGTCGGCCATTAGCGTATAGGAAAGCTTCAACGTAGGTGTAAACCTCTGAGTCAACTTGAGTTGTCCGGATACTTTCTCGAACGGGTCAAGCGTAACCACTTCGCCATCACCGGTATGCTCTATATACCAGTTGCTCGGATTAGTACTGCTGAAGTTGCTGGAATCGCCCGGCATGAAAATCCGTTGTCCGTAGAGCCGACCTTTGTCGTAGAGATACCGGCTCGAAATAAAAAAGCTCGTCCGGCCGGATGTCATCGGCACAGGGCCTGAGAGGCTGAACTGATAATCCTGCAAATCGAGGAGGTTCAGGTCGTCTGAATAGGTTGTTTTGTCCGGCGCCGGGTAGTATTCACCAAGCGAAAGCGAACGTCCGGAAACGTAGTCGCCAAGACCCACCTGTACGCTTCCGTGATAATCAATGTCGTCGCCCTCTTTGGTGACAACGTTGATGATTCCGCTCATCGCCTGTCCGTACTCGGCGTTGAAGGTTCCGCTGATAACCTGAATTTCCTGAACACCTGCGAGTTCAACCTGGTTTGATGTTGTCCGTCCCAACGGATCTGCTTCGGAATAGGGATCCGACACCACCACGCCGTCAATCATGTAGGAAACTTCGCTGCTTCGTCCACCTCGGAAGTGACCGTTGACCACACCAGCCTGCAACGACACCGCATCGCCAATATTGTCGACCGGCGTCATCTGAAGCTGTTCTATATCCACCACAGCTTCGGAACTGGTGAGATCTCTTTTAACCACGGGGGCTTTTGCTGTCACGGTAACCGCTTCCGCAGCCTGCAAAACAGCCTGCGACAGATCAAAATCCTGTACTGTCGTGCGGTCAACGCTGAGGATTGCGTCCTCTACGCTAAGGGTATTGTAGCCAAGCACACTTGCGCGAATTGTGTATCTGCCAGGACTCAGGTTGAGGATCATATAGTCCCCATCCAGGTCCGTGGCTGCTCCACGAGTGGTTCCGACGAGGACGATGTTCGCCCCCACAATCGGCTCACCAGTTTCCGCATCACGCACAGTTCCCACGAGTTTGCCTGTCGTTCCCGCCAGCGTCGCAGACGTAACAAGGAGTAGAACGAGGAGAACCCCGTAGAACGATCGTAGCCATCTGATATTCATATGCGCCTCCGAGGCGAAGGTTCGCCCTGGCTGCCTTCCGTAAAAGTGGAATTGGCGGAGGAGAGAATCATCCCCTCCTCCGCCAATCAGAAACACCTTTACTTCAGGAACAGCATCTTCTTCATCTCAACACCCTTCGGTGTCGAGAGGCGATAGAAGTACATGCCGGTGCTGAGATCCAGGTCACGGCTATCGATGGAGAAGTTGACCATATGCTGCCCTGCGGTCAGGTTCTCATCGACGAGCGTGGCAATCTTGCGACCGAGAACGTCGAACACCTCAAGCTTGACATGACCGGTTTCAGGAACTGTGAAGCCGATCAGAGTCGAAGCGTTGAAGGGGTTCGGGTAGTTCTGGTTCAGATAGGCACGCTGCGGCAGTGCTTCGCCGCCGCCAATGTTCGGAAGCTCAGGCGCGCTAACTTCGTTGAGCGTCAGCTTGCGGATCTGGAAGTCATCGTACCAGACCTCACCCACGACATCGTTGTTGAAACGAGCACGCATGGAAGCGCCGTTCGCATCAGACGGTGCGAGGGCGATACCACGATACTGGACCCAACCTGTGGAATCCTTTGTTGCATCGAAGTAGATGAACTGATCACCACCGGTCAACGACCAGTCGTTCTCAATATCACCCGCATGGAAGAAGAAGTTCACTGCAGCACGATCAGCCATGTAGTCACCTGTGGTCATCGCGGCGTACAGTGTGTCGGCAACCGGAGACAGCGTGTCCATTTTTACCATCACGCTGAACTCATACCAGTTGTCTGCTTCGAGTGCGTAAGGAACCGAATAGTAGACCATCTCGTCGCCATCGGTATCCTCTTCACGGACTACGAGAGCATGTGTACCGGAGTATGCGGCGTCACCAACATCTTCAACCATGGCGTAGCCGTTAGTGCCGTCTGTCCAGTTCATGAAACCGGCAACCGTCTCAACATCAGCACCAAAGATGCCCATGGTCCAAGACTCACTGGACATTCCAAAGTCGTCAAACCACGCGGTACCTGTTGCGCCACTCTCGATCATAGCTTCGAGAACGACCTCTTCGGGAACGCTTGGAAGCAGGATGTCTGTAGTCAGTTCCTGCCAGTCAGCACCTGCCGGATCCGCGGCGAGGAAAACTGCCGGGATAACGTCTGCGCCGCTGCCATCGAGGAAGGTGAACTCAACACCAATCCGCTCACCTGCAGTAGTCTCGGAACCGGTTGCGCCGCTGACTTTGACATAAGCTGTCAGTGTGTAGGCAACTGCGTCAACACCGTTCCAGTACGTGTTAGCCTGGTTGCCGGTGATCCAGCTTGAGGCTGAACCGGTGCTGGCTTTCTCAATTTTCAGAGAATGCTCACCACCATGAAAATCATCCGTCGCCCAAGTGAGTGTACCACCGGTCTCACCCTCGCTCCAGTAGAAGGGCGCTACCGTCTCGAAATCTCCGTTGTCAACGATGTTGCTGCCAGCAGTGACTTCCATGACCGAGAAGCAGTCATAGAGAGCCGTGCCGACAACCGTGTTGTTGAAACGGGCACGCATCGAGAAACCGGAAGCATCTTCCGGGGATGTGACCAGAACGGCATAATCCGTCCAGTCCGTGTCAGTCGTGCGCTGATCGAGATAGATGAACTGATCTCCACCCGTAAGCGACCAATCGTTCTCGTAGTCGCCAGCGTGGAAGAAGAAGTTCACTGCGGCACGTGCAGTGGCATACTCACCCAACGCCTGCGTCGGATAGTATGCATCACCAGCGTTCATGCCAGTCGTTTTGGCAGAGAAGCTGACGATGTAGTCGGTGCTTGGGTTAGCCGCCACCGGGACAGAGTAGAACACCATCTCGTCACCGTTGGTGTCATCTTCCTGCAAACGAACTACATAATCACCATCAGGAGCTGTGGAGCAAGTATCAACGTTGGCATAACCGCCAGTGCCGTCTGCCCAGTTCATCCAGCCACTTGGGGTTTCGGCATCAGCACCGAAGATGCCCATGGTCCAGGATTCACTGGACATACCGAAATCATCAAAGATAGCAATACCTGTGGCGCCGTCCTCGATGATGGCTTCCAGGTAAACACCTTCAGGAACACTCGGAAGCAGGATGTCGGTGGTCAGTTCCTGCCAATCGGAACCCGAGGGATCCGCTGCGAGGAAGACTGCCGGGATGACAGCTGTGCCACTACCATCGACAAAGGTGTACTCCACACCGATCCGTGAACCTGCTGTGGTCGCGGAACCAGTTGCACCGCTGACTTTGACATAAGCCGTCAGCGTGTAGGCAACTGCGTCAACACCGTTCCAATACGTATTCGCCTGGTTTCCAGTGACCCAGCTTGCAGCTGAACCTGTGCTGGCTTTTTCGATCATGAGGGCGTACTCACCCGCATGAACGTCATCCTGCGTCCAGGTCAATGTGCCGCCAGATTCTCCTTCTACCCAGAAGAACGGCATGCGCGTCTCGAGGCTCGGATTGTTAATTGCATTGTACTCCTGAGCCAGAGCCACGCCGGTAGCGAACAACCCAACCAATAGTACCAGCAGGGGCGCCCGCCAGCGAACATGTCCAAGATTCATCTTAACCTCCCACTAACTTGCCGGCGAAATAGCCGGGTTTTTGGGTCTCCATGTTACCCGTTTATTTATCTTGTTGAGAGGACAAGCAACAGCCTCTCGTCCAACGTTACTTTTTCCAGTCGATTTTCCAGTTCCGGGTTTCGGTTGTGCCCGGGGTCACTGTCACGTGCATACCACCGTTCACGAACTCATAGCTGCCATCAACCAGTCCCATTTTCTTCAGGTTGATCGTTCTATCCGTCAGCGGAAGCCGGGCCAATGATTCCAGCGCGAGAAGAGCCTCAATCGTTGATTCAGCTCCGGAATTCCAGTTGATTTCTCCCGGTCCGATCAATCCATCATATCCCCTGCCTGTCTTGGGATCATATAGCGGCAGGTTGGCGTCGTTGTCGCCCATGAACCAACGGGCTGCCAGACCAGCCGCAACCGCGAACGTTGTATCGCCGGTCGCTTCATAAAGCGCGGTGTTCCCCTGTACGAGATTGTTCAGGTCGTAGGCGATCTGGGAATAGCGGCGTACATCAGTCGTGTCGCCATCTTCCAGGACGAAATAGACAATTGGGCCCTCACAGACGAGCCATCGGTACCAGGTTTCCGCTTCTGCCCGTGCGCTTTCGATCCACTCCTCACGGTCAAGAATCATCCCGGCGCGGGTAAGGGCTTCAACCTGAAGTTGACCCCAGGCGTGCCAGATGTTGCGCCATGGTTTGTGAATGACATAGGGGAATGCGTCCGAGCCGTCGAACCTGCCTTTCAATACCCAGTCAACATGCCGCTCGATGATGGGTACTACGGTCTCGTCACCAGTCAACTGATACCACTCCAGCAACCCCAAAACGATCACCGCGGACACGTCCTGGCCGATTTCCCGATCGCCGCGAGCCGTTGCGGGATCAAGGGTGCGGAGGCGGTTTACGCTTACTTCCACAGTCTTTTTAAGTTGCTCGCCAAATTCGGGATCAACGTCGCTGAACAGAGACGCACCAATTGCCAGTGAACGGAAACCGCGTGCAGCCCACCAACCGAAGGATTTGACGCTGTTGACATGGCCCTTGTTAATTCTGCCGTCAGGGAACATGAAATTGTAGAATTCGCCATCAGGCGTCTGCATTGCAATCGCGTAATTCAACATCTCTTTGGCGGGTCGAAGCAGGGATTCATCACCCGTTCGGCGGTAGCGTTCCATATAGAGACGTGCCGCGCGGGCTATGTCGTCAAGACAGGTCGCACCTTCGTCCTCGTCCGCGATCCAGACATAATCAGGGGCTTCCGCGTAGATGGATACGATGCGCACTGGTACTTCCTGAATGGAAGCCCCCGACGACAAATGTTCAAGGTGTGCGAGATTGAAAAGGTCATCCGGTGGCGTGGATTTAGTCGCGTACCCACCACATCCCGCAACCAGGATTACAGCCAGAAGCGTAAGGAATACTGTTATGTTTCTGCGTCCGTTCACAACCTACCCTTTCAATCCGCTCGTCGCCATGCTGGCGATGAAGTAACGCTGCAGGAACAGGTAAACAATCACGATGGGTATCGTCATCGCCGATGCAGCGGCAAGTTTTACTCCGACAAGATTTTCCGCCTGCCCACCCACCTCAAACAGAGCAACCATCTGAGGCATTGTCATGATATCCCGCTGACGAACGACGATGATCGGCCAGAGAACTTCGTTCCACATGCTCATGAAGTGGACGATTCCAACAGTGATCAACGCAGGTCTGGAAAGCGGCCAGAACACACGAAAGAGAATTCCCATTTCACCGAGTCCATCGATCCTCGCTGCATCAATCAGGTCGTTAGGAACTTGTTGGAAAAATTGTTTGAACAGGAGGATCGCAAAGGGACTCATCATGAAGGGGACGATCAATGCTGCATAAGTATCCGTCCAGCCCAGCTTGACCATCAAGGCATACAGCGGGATCAAGGTTATCTGGAACGGAATCATCATCGTAAAGAGGATGACACTGAAGATCAGCCCGCGTCCGGGGAATTTCAGTTTTGACAGGGCATACCCGGTCATCGAACAGAGCACCAACACTGTCAGTGTCGAGACCCCCGAGACAAGCGCGCTGTTCAGTAGTGCGCGAAGAATGGGGATCTTTTCGGTCATCAGCTGGTAGTTGTGCAGCGTATAACCAGTAGAACCGAGGTCGAACCTGGTTGCCTCAATTTCAGGTCTGACCGATGTCGCCAACATCCACGCAAAGGGATAGAGGAAGATGAGCGCCGCGAGGGTAAGCATCAGATAGAAAATCGTTTTCCTGAGGATTGTCGATTTCATCTCAATCCTCCTGCTCGACAAAGTGGCGCTGTATCATGACAACGATCATGATGATAAACGCGATAGTGAATCCCATCGTCGCCGCATATCCCATGCGGAAGAACGAAAAAGCCTGTTTGTATACGTATAGCACTCCGGAGATCGTTGAGTTGAGCGGTCCGCCTCCAGTCATGACATAGGGTTCGATAAAGAGGTTGAAGCCGTTAATGGTCGAGAGGATTACAACCATGACCATCGCGGAGTTGATCGCGGGAATTGTTATGTAGCGGAATTTTTGCCAGCGGGACGCGCCGTCAATGTCCGCCGCCTCGTACAGGGCTTTCGGTACTCCCTGAAGTCCGGCGAGGAAGATGATGATGTAGAGACCCACATTCTTCCACGTCGCCATGATCGCAATCGACGGCATTGCCCAGTGCGCACTCGTTATCCACGGAATCGGGCCGATGTCGATGAAAGCCAATAGCTGGTTCAGAATTCCCATCTCGGTGCTGTACATCTGCTTCCAGAGCATCGTTACAGCCACACCCGAAACAACAACCGGCAGGAAGAACGCCGCCCGGAAAAAGCCTCGCGCCCCAATCTCCTGGTTCAGAATTTCTGCCAGCAACAACGCTGTTGCGATTTGAAGCGGAACGTGAATGACTAGGAAGTAGACGGTGTTCCTCATTGATTTCCAAAAGACCACGTCTCTAGACATTTCAAAGAAATTGGAGAGCCCCACCCACTCCATCGGACCAACGATTGACCAGCGGTGGAAAACCAATACGATGGAGAAAATCAGTGGATAGGCGACAAACACCAGGAAGAAGAGCGCATACGGAAGCATCATTCCGTAGCCTCCACGGTGACGTTTGATCGTCTGAACCATATTTCCCATCGGAGTCGGCATCCCTTATCCTCCCCGCGCCTGCAAAATGAGCTTGCTTCGCACTGCAGCGTCATGAAGCGCCCGTTCCGGCGTCTTCACATCGTTGATCGCCGCCTCGTCGAAAGCGTCATTGATCGTATCGAAAACCTCTTGCAGCGCGGTGTTCTGGTCGTACCCGACGGTATAAGGCACCGCCTCGGCGAACATCCGCATTTGAGGATTGCGTTCGAAGAAATCGGTGTAGACGGTATCGGTCAGCAGGTCTCGACGGAGTGGAAGCTGTTTTGTCTCTTCCAGCAACGCCAGATCTCCCTGCCGCGAAATCATGAAGCGGACAAAATCCCACGCGGCTTCGGGGTGCTGTGAGGTTGTGAATATCCCGATACTCTTGGGATCGCCGAATGTATGGACGGGACCTTCATGTCCATCAGGCACGGGTATCGGACCATAAGCGTATTCAAACCCTTCGGGCTTAAGCCGGTCTACGTGTGCGATATTCCAAGGGCCGGTGATCACGCAAGCGAAGTATCCCTGAATAAACATGTCGCCGGTGTGAATCATTTTGGGATACCAACCCTGTTGGAAACCCCACCGGAAGAAAGAAACGACTCGCACAGCCAAGCTATTATCAAAATCGACTTTGCCGCCCTCTAACAGGGTTTTGCCATCGGAAGCGGCGATGTAGAAGACGTAGAAATCAAACAGACGGCGGCGCCATTCCGAATCCACCTGCACCGTCGCCATCCACCGGTCGTATCTTCCATCACCATCGGTGTCCCGCGTAACCTTCGCGGAAACCTCGTTCCACTCGTCCCATGTCGTGGGTATTTTCGTCACGCCCACGTCTCTGAGCATCGCGGTGTTGTACTGCACCATAATCGGATTGCCCTTCCAGGGAACCTGGTAGAGCAGACTGTCGGTGTGTGCAAAATCTTCTACCATTCCCTTCGGCATGCGCTGCTTCAGGAACTCCCGTCCGCCTGGGAAGGAATCAATGGGAACGAGCGTGCCGGCTTTCGCCAAAACGGGAACAATGGAAGGAGGAACGTTGGAGCAAAGATCGGGGGTGGTTTTTCCCGCCGCCGAGACAATGAGCACCTCTTCACCGCTTCTTCCCTCCGGAAGCGGTTGCAGAACTACCTGAGTATCAGGATGAGCCAGATTCCATTCCGCAGTGAGCTTCTCAGCAAGACGGATCTCGTCGGGGTTGGTAGAAGACCAGTAGACGAGTTTTATCCCCTCGCTGGCATTCCGTTTTCCGCAGCCGGTAATCGTAAACAGCATCACCAGAAGTGGAATGCTCACGCGGCCCGCAAGTCGAAAAGCTGACCATCCAGATCTTTTCAGATGAACGTTGATACCCTTAGCCTCAGTTACCCACGGATTTCAGATAATCCAGTAGGTGGTCAAGTCGTACGGAAATCGCCCCGATGACGGAATCCGCACCCCCGTAATAGATCTCCAACACGTTGTCATGCACCGCCAACCCCTCGGGGAAGACGACGTTGTCCACATCCCCGACCTTCTCCCATTCCTCGATTGGCTCGAACAGAGGTTCAGGCGTTCTCCCAATAACTTTTGTGGGATCGTTCAAATCGAGAAGCGCAGCGGCGGCGCGATACGTTTTAACAGGCGTTCTTGTTACCCCGTGGAAAATCATCAGCCACCCCTCGGGCGTTTCGATGGGCGCAGGACCCATGCCCATGTGGCTTGCTTCCCAGGGCTGTTTGCGAAGCATCAGCTTGTGCTTGTCCAGATTGCGTACCTCATTCTCCCAGAAATCCTGATCACCCAACTGGTCAAACGAATCGAGGTAGAGGTATTGGACATCAGGCTGCAGACGGTGAATGAAAAAGATTTTTCCGTCTATTCTGCGCGGCAATATTGCGGCATCTTTCTCCCAGATAATCGAGTCCCCATCCTCCTTCGACCACCATTCACGCTGGGGCGAGAGATTGGGGTTGTCCTTGATCATTTCAAGGGCTTGCCTGCATGTAAAAAGCGGTCCGATTCTTTTTCTCGAAGAGAATGCAAAGGGATCGTCCGAAACGGAGTGGCCAAGACATGCATCCCTACCATCATAGACCGTGCAGAACATGTGGTATTTGTTTTCAAACTGGATAACGCGGGGATCCTCGATGCCCATCCTCTCGAAATCCTGTTCGGGAGCGAGCAGAGGTTTGTCCAACCGTTCGACCACTTCTTCGTGACCATTCTTGAGTCGTGCTTTGAGATACCCAACTGTCGAAACCATACTTGGATCGACAGCACGATAGTACATGTGAAGATCGTTTCCATCTTGAATGACCGACGGATTCAGAACCGCCCGTTTTTCAAAATTTTTGATTCCCGGTTCGAGAAACAGGCGGCGATCAAACGGTGTCGGTGCTTTAATTCCCACGTCAATCCTCTTGCATTTTGGCTTTACCGTTGCCTTTATCAGTTTTTCCGCGCTGGTTCGGCGGTGCAGTCGTCCCACGTGGGATCAACTCCACCCTTACTCGAACCAGGCTTTTCGGGAAAAATCCAGCAGTTAAACCCTCAACGAGGGTCTGAAGTGCGACAGCCCCAAGATCCTCTTTGGCAACGCGCACGGTTGTAAGCGGGGGATCCATCAGGCAACCCTCGGAAACATCGTCGAAGCCCACGATGGAAATGTCTTCCGGAATTCGAATTCCGGCACGCATGGCGGCACGAATCGCACCCATCGCCAGGGCATCGTTAGAGCAGACAACTGCGGTCGGACGTTCGTTGTTCTCAAGCAGTCGTCTGAAAGCACGATCGCCTCCATCCGCCTGCATTGCCTCTTCCCGGTTATCTACCCACTGCAACGGAAGCGCCAGACCATGCTCTTCCATGGCGCGCACATATCCATCAAAACGTTCCTTTGAGCTGGGGTGGTCAAACTCACCGCCGATGTATCCGATCCGTGTGTGACCCATGTCGAAGAGATGGGAGACAGCATGGGCGGTCCCGTCAGCATTGTCCAGCAGGACACGCACCCCGTAAAAATCATCATCCCCGTAGTCTACTAACACTACGGGGATATGAAACCGGAACAGATCCGCCAGAATTCGGGTGTGGACTTTACCTGCGACGATCAGGCCATCCACATTTTGTTCATGGAGGAATCGGGGCAGATCCCTTGAACCGGAATATTCATCTCCAATGGATGTCAGAAGAATGTAGAGGTCGTGTTTTCGCGCCTCGAATTCGGCGCCGAGGAATACTCTTGTGTAAAAGGGTTCGTTTCTGTAGAAGTGCTTCTCACCAAGGACAAAACCGATATTTCCCGTTTTGCCGCTTGCAAGATTTCGCGCCAGCCGTCGTGGCGTATAGTTCAACTTTTCGATCGCATCGATCACCCTTGCTCGGGTGTTCGGGTGTACGATCTGCTTGTTGTTCAACACCGCCGAGACGGTTGCAACCGAGACGTTTGCCAACTTTGAAACGTCGCGGATTGTCGGGTTTGTGGCCATGAATCCTGTTTACCCCCGAATTGAACCGGTTATATCGCTTCGACAAAGGGCAGCTCGAAACCCTTAAGAATCCTTTATTTATCAACAAATACTGCAACAGCTGAAATAATCTAACCGGTTCGATTTCGTTCAAGTATACGGTGTGCTAAGTCGGAAACACAAGGAAAAAGGAAGCCGCTCATCAAATCCTAACCTCCAAGAGTCGGCTCCCTTTTCGCTATTTCTGGGGATTTAGAGAGAGAGTTCCAGCCTTGCCCGTGTGCCGGTCAGGACCCAGCGGACGGTGCTTCGAACGCCGCCCTCCAGCGGGATCGTCGTGGTCTCTACGGCAGCATCACCGGAAACGGTCAAGATCGGTTTTGAGGGGGAGATGAGTACTATTTCGACGGATTGACCCTCATTTCCGGTCAGATCCACCCACAATTCCCCGTCACTTTCGCCAATCCCCTCGATCAGCGCCGATGCGGACTCGACATAAGGCCTCGTTGGAGGTCCAGCCTGAAACTCGAGTTTAGCGGGCGTACCCATCAGCAGTGTTGTGGCGACCGGCTCGCCATCCGCTAGGATGCTGGAGAAGGTCTCACCCTGACCATTCCGGACAATTTCAACTGTTCCCCAAGGCACAGGGAGGTTGAAACTGAGGTTGGCCATCGCCTCTGGCGCGTGTGAGTCAATCCGGAGTCCCCACGGCTCATCGATCAGGCCGGCGAGGCGGAACGTGGCGTTAAGCATCCAGCCACCCGCCCAGAGGAACGTTGGCTTGTCCACCCGGCCATAATCGGGCGAATCCGGGTTTGAATTACGGTACTCAAAGAACGAGGTCTGTCCTCCCGGACTGTTCGCGATCCCTTCGAGGGTCATGTAGGATTCGACTGTATGCAGCGCATCCTCCATCATCCCGAGGTGTGCCTGTGCCAACGCCATCCAAGCGTTATGCTGCGGCCAGACAGCGCCGTTTGCATAGATAAAGGGAGCTCCAACTTCACCCGGAAGGAACTGATAAACGTCAGTTAATTCTTCAAAATCAGGCGGCATAACATTTCGCACACCGAGGTTGACATCCAACAGCTCACGCTTTGCAGTTTCCACGAGTCTGATCGACTTTTCCTTTTCAAACCCACCACCCCAGACAGCAACCAGTACACCGGCGTAGTAGTGTGGATCAACTCCCTGCGGGATAACATCGAAGAGCCATCCCTTCTCATCATCCCATAGCCTCGGCAGATTATTACGAAGGGATGTGGCGATGCTCAGGTAACGAGGGGCGTCCTCACAGGGCAGTGCTGCCCTCTGAAACGTGGTCACCAGTTCTTCGGCCGCCCGCGCTGTCATAGCGGTCAGGTAAGTCCGAGGTCCATACGCTTTGCCGATATCCCACCAGTCCGGATGGGTTGCACACATCAGCGTGTCGTCGCCCATGTTCTCGAGCAGAGCATCAAGGCTGGCCTGCAACATTGGTGCGAGCAGGTGGATCGTCTCAACGTCGCCAGTATGCCGCATGTAACTGCCGGAGAGGAGCAGGAACCAGAGGTGGTTCCAGTTGTCGGTTCCACAGAACTCTGTCACATACTGATCATCTTTCCAGTAATAGGCGTGAGGCAGAACCACCCCTCCCTGTGCCAGACGGTGCAACGAGAGAAGATCCTCACGAACCGTGTCCGGATCGTATTTAACACTGCCCAGATGGGTAACAAGCATGTCATGCGTGAAGAAGAAATTGTACTGTGCCGGGCAGGGCATCGGCAGACGCATGCCATCCAGCTCGTGCCGAAGAGACTGGACCATAACCTTGGACCACGCTTCCGTGTGCTCCATTGCCTCGCTCGAGTACGCACTGAATGAAGGCGCGGCTTCCTCCTCGCCTAGACGTGCCTCAAGGGCGTCAAGATCCGCAGACCCGGTATCAATCACCTGGTCCACCTCTTCACGCCAACGGTCGATCCGCGAGGAGACCAACGTAAAACGGGCGACCCGCTCTGTTCCTTTTGGCAGGGTTACCCGGGCAGCCAACCACGTTCGATCATTCCCGTCTTTCTCTACCGAAACAGCTCCGCTCTCATCCAGCGGCGCCAATGCCAATACAGCCGAATCTGTCGAAATCGTACTGAAACTGGCCCACGCCACCAGCCTTTCGGAATCCGTTCCGGTTACATCTGGTTCAACCCAGTCATAGGTGTGGCAAGTGCGCAGACTCGCCGCCACCCTCAACTCGGCAGCCAGTTTCACTTTTCGATTTTTCCTCCCATCCGCGTGGAGTTTTATCTCCAACCGAAGCTGAGGGAGGTTTTCGCCAAAGCGGTAGACAACCTCCGCCGGGCCGAACTTCGTCTCAGCGACAAACTTTGCGCTGAATGGGGTCCAGCGTACTTCGCACGGCTCTATACCAACAGTATCGGTGTCAGCTTCGTGGTGCAGAAGAAGCACAAACGGACGTGAATTATACCTCGTCCAATAGTCATTGGAGAGGTCGATACTGTTCGCCACAGGCGTGTACCAACTGATTCTCGAAGGGAGCGCGCGACCCTTGTGAAACTCGAGTCCTACCAGTGGACCTCCCACTTCGAGCTGGTTGTTGCCTGGCGGTTGTGTCACCTCCAGCGGTGATGCGAACAGAGGGACAAATGAGACAGTAGCGAACAATAGACTGGCGAGCACTGAGATGTATCGGCGATGGACTTTCATGGAAACCTCCACAAGAAAAATGGTCTCCGGAGGAAAAGGAGCGTGCTAATGTAGCTCACGATTTTTTCTTTTCAAGAGAGTGGAGTCATATTCCTGATAACTTTCTCAATTACTGTACGCGGGAGAGTCAGAGAGATTCTTCAGCATCAAGGAGAGCTGAGATGAGCGAGAAACTGGGCATCGGAATAATCGGTTACGGAGGCTTCGGCCCCTTTGTTCACAAGGCCTGGAACAGCCTCGACGATGCCGAGGTAAGAGCCGTTTCGGACATGAATCCGGAACGACATCCTGAGGACAGGGTCCACTTTACAACAGACTGGACGGAGCTCCTCGATGACGCCCGACTCGACATTATCGCAGTCATCACTCCTCCCTCCACCCATGCTGATATCGCCCATAGTGTGATGGAATCAGGCAAGCACCTGCTCGTGGATAAACCGATTGCAACAACCCTTGAAGATGCCCAGATGCTGATAGAGACTCGCGACAAAACGGGCAGTATCGCAGCGGTGAATTTTATGCTCCGGTTCAACCCTCTTGTCCGACAGATGGTTCGTTGGGGAGCAGACAACTCGTTCGGCTCTCTTCGCCACGCTGCTGTGGAAAATGTCGCACAGGACGATAACCTCGCGCCGGAACACTGGTTCTGGAATTCGGAGATCTCCGGCGGAATCCTGGTTGAACATGCTGGACACTTTGTCGATTTCATCAACGCGATTGCCCACGAAAAGCCAGCATCGGTGACTGGTTCCCGTCTAATGCGGAACGAGGCACAGGAGGACCAGACTCTCGCGGTCGCGCTTTATAACAGCGGTCTGGTCGCGACCCATTACCACGAGTTCTCCAGACCTCGCCAACTCGAAACGACTACAATCCGGCTCGTCTTCGAGATGGCCCAGGTGGATCTCAGCGGATGGATTCCGCTTGAAGGCGAGGTCACTGCATTGACAGACGAGGTCGGCCTCGACCTGCTGAAAGAGTTGCCGGGATGGGTAGAGAACGAAAACTCACCCGCCGCGGACACGGAGGGACGCAAGAGCTTCTACTCCGCAGGAAAACCATTCTCCGCGACAAGACTCGTAAGGGGGAGATTCGCTGTCCAAGAGCAAAAACAGGAGGTTTATGCCTCCTGTCTTCGCGGAATGATGAATGATGTCGTGCAGGCGATACTCGATCCCTCCCACAAGGTGGAGGTGCCACTCGAGGACGGCTATTCTGCGCTGGAGACAGCACTGTTGGCGCGTGATGCGGGGCGTACGCAACACCCAGCTTAAGCCATCACCAAGCGTAGCATTCAGGTGCAGGACCACCGGGACCCGGCCAGATCTCATCGAGTCTGGCAAGGGTCTCTTTTGTGAGTTCCAGTTCCACCGCCTCGTTTGCCTGCTCAAGTTGTTCTGCGGTTCTCGGGCCAATGATCGGAGCGGTCACCGCCGGGTTCGCCAACAACCACGCTAGTGCAACCGTTGCCGGAGGCACGCCGATCTCGCTGCAAAGAGCCTCATATTTTTCGAGTTGTGGTCGTTTATCTTCGACCCTTTTCAGAAACTCGGGTTCAGCCCGGCGACCTTGTTCCAGCTTCTTGAGAACACCCCCCAACAATCCCCCGCCAAGAGGACTCCAGGGAATGATTCCAACGCCATAGGATTCACAGGCGGGGATCAACTCCGATTCAATCGCACGGTTGGCTAGGTGGTAAAGGCTCTGCTCCGAAATAGTTCCCAGCGTGTTGCGTTTCGCAGCGACTTCGTTTCCCTGGACGATATGCCAGCCCGCGAAGTTGCTGGTCCCAACATAGAGCACCTTTCCCTCGCGTATGAGCTGTTCCATCGCCTGCCAGATCTCCTCCCACGTGGTGTTGCGGTCGACGTGGTGCATTTGATAAAGGTCAATGTGGTCGGTTTTCAGGCGGCGCAGACTCTCTTCACATGCCTGACGAATGTTGTAGGCTGAGAGGTGGCGGTCGTTGATTCCGTCGTCCGACATCGGGCCGTAAACTTTGGTGGCGAGCACGATTTTTTCACGTACGCTGCTTTTTCCATCCAGCCAGCGCCCGATGTATTCTTCCGTCGTCCCACGCCCTTTATTTCCACCGTACACATTCGCTGTGTCGATAAAATTGACATCCAGATCCAACGCCCGGTCCATCAGGGCATGGCTATCCTTTTCGGTCACCCAATGACCGAAGTTCATTGTTCCCAGACAAATCTCGCTGACGCGGACTCCTGTTCGACCGAGATACGAGTACTTCATAAAACCCTCCTTGACTGCATTTCCTCCTGGACCAGTTACTCCGGTCGTATCCGGGAGGTGGTGAGTTGAGCGATGTAAAATAACTCCACGTTCACGATATGCATCCCAAAATTCTCACATCCGAACTGATCGGGAGGTATTCATACTCTTCAAGTCTCTGTCAGCGGCTCTCTCTCGCTGGTATTTATTTTTCTTTTTAGTCTTCACAATATTCCATCCCAGGGTCGTACTTTAGACAAATTCCATGTCAGGCTTTTGGTCTGGTCATAAACCATTTACTAAGAGCTTTTGAAAGCAATGTATTTCAACGGGACGGTTAAAAGCCTCAATGCTCAAGCGATCTTCAAAACCTACGAATGATTCAGTTTCCAAGCTGTCAGGACGGGAAAAGGAATCCGTACCGGGAGTGAAAAACCCTTCATTCGACGACGTCGCTCTCTCCAGATCAGCGGTCGATAGCCTTTGGAATTCGATCCTGATGATTGACCGGGAGGGTCGAGTCTCTTCCGTGTTCACAGGCGATGGCATACCCGACAGGGATGAATTCACCGGCAGGTCTCCCGAAGAGCTTTTTGGATCTGAGATTGGCGCTCTTCACAGAAGCATGATCGAGAAGGCGCTGACAGGCGAGGATGTGAACTTCAACTGGACCGTGATCGACACAAACGGAGTTCATGAGTACAAGACAGAACTCCACCCCGTATCAGGGCCGGACAATGAGATATCTCAGCTGCTCGCACTAACATCAAACCCCTTTTCCACGGAAGACCGACTCGAGAGGATTGTAAAAAGCAGAAGTAGCTTTCACCTTCTGACCTCGCTGGCTGACGTTGGGATTTGGTCAATAGATGCCGAAACCCACGCATTGGAATGGTCCGATCGCCTGTACGAGATTTATGATCTCGATCCCGGTGAACCCACTCCCACCCTCCAGGAACACTCTGCTTATATGTCGAAAGCGGACTTCAACAACCTGATGACCCAGATCAGGTTTGCGTTCGAAACTGGGGAGCGGACTGCTGCCTATTACACGATTCACACGAAAAAAGGGCACATCCGCAACCTTTTCAGTCGTGGACAAGTCGAGCGAGATAAATCGGACAATATTGTCCGACTTTTTGGCATCACCCAAGATATTACTGAAGTTAGACGACTGGAAGCGGAGCGAAACCAGTGTAATATCTTCCTCGATGAACTGATCGAACAATCACCGACCGGTATTCAGATTCTTACCCCCAAAGGAGACTGCGTTCGTGTAAACCAAACCTTCAAGGAACTCTGGGGGCTTGACGATTTGGACTTTGACGGCTATAACATCTTTGATGATCCCCAGCTTAACGCGCTTCAGATAACCGATCTGGTACGAAAAGCGGCCAAGGGGAAAGCTGTCCTTCTTCCGCCGATACTCTATAATGCAGCAGAGACTTTTGGTAAGGGCAATTTCAACTGGATTCAGGGCACTGTCGGACCGATTTACGATGACAAGGGTGTACTCAAGAATCTCGTGATCACTCAACTGAACATTTCGGGCCAGCAGGGCGCTGAGGCAGCCTTACGCCGCAATGAACAGCAGTTTCAGGGTCTTTTTGAAAACTCAGGTGACGCCATTCTGATCTTCAACGAATCGGATGAGTGTCTGCTCGACGACATCAATCCGGTTGGCGTGAAGATGTTTGGCTATGAACGGGCAGAACTCGTTGGCCGCAGCCTGAGAATCCTGCACGATTCCGATGAACGGTATCTCACCTTCGTTGAAATCCTGAAGACAAACAGCCTGGAAGGGACGTTCAAGCAGACCGAGTGGCCACTTCTGACGAAATCCGGCGAGTATGTTGAAACGGAAATCATCGCCTCCGCCCTGCCAAGCACCCAGCGTCTCGCCTTTATCCGCGATATCACGGAACGGAAGCGAGCCGAGCACGCTCTCTGGGAGAGCGAGAACAGGTTCCGCAAGCTGTTCGAGCATATGAACGAGATGGTAGCACTCTACGAACTGGTCCTGGATGATAAGGGCGAAACAATAGACTACCGGATTCTCGACATCAATGCTTCTTTCCAGAGACTCTTCAACCTTCGCCGCGCGGATGTAGTGGGAAAACTGATATCGGGGCTTGAAGACAAAGAGATCGCCAACTACCTGCTGGAATACGTATCTGTTGGCGAATCTACCCAAGCGAGCACATTTGACACCTACAATGAGACGCTGGACAAATACCTCACTGTCTCCGTCTCTCCTCTCGGCCCAAACAGGTTTGCGACAATCATCTGGGATATCACAGAGCTCGTTCTTTCTGTACGACAGGTTCAGGAGAACGAGAAACTGTTGCGTGAATCTCAACGGATCGGAAAGCTGGGAAACTGGACCTTCCACCTGCAACCGGAAGAGCACATGTTCTGGTCGGACGAGATGTATCGCATCTACGGTCTTGATCCCTCCCAGTCTCCCCCATCCGCAGAGGGTGTCTACAAATACATCCATCCAGATGATCATCAGCTTTTTCGCATCAACACAAAACGTCAGCGGCATAGTAATGAGCGGGAAATCGTATTCACTTACCGCCTAGTAACTGCGAACGGCGAGATCAAGCACGTCCGGCATATTGCCACACCTGTCCAGGACGAGTCTGGAAAGCTGGTGGCCTCTTTCGGCATCCTTCAGGACATCACCGAACAGGTGATCGCATTCGAACAACTTCGCCAGCGTGAGACGGATCTTCGGGAGGCGCAGAGATTGGCAAAAGTGGCCAACTGGACCTATCCGACAGATGGGCGCCCGATGCGGATTTCGGACGAGATGTACCGGATTTTCGAGCTGGAACCGGGAGAATTTTCCGCGCACTATCGCGATTTGCTCAGAAATGTTTATCCGGATGACCGGCACATTGTTGTCAGTGTTTTCCAGGAAAAACTGCCCATCCATGCTGACCGAACCCTGGAGTACCGTCTTCGCTTCGAGAACGACAGGATCAAATATGTCCGGCAGGTTATCCACGCGGAGCGGGATGTTTATAACCGTGTGATCGGCTATTTTGGCACCATTCAGGATATAACCGAAGAAAAAAACTCGGAGCAGGAACGCCGTATCCTTGAAGCGAAAATGCAGCAGGCACAGAAACTGGAAAGCCTGGGTGTGCTCGCCGGCGGAATCGCGCACGATTTCAACAACATCCTGATGGCGATTCTTGGCAACGCCGACCTGGCGCTTTCAAACCTGCCCAAAGACACGGAAGCACGGGAAAACGTCGAACGAATACTCGCTGCGTCCAACCAGGCTGCGGACCTGACACAGCAGATGCTTGCCTATTCAGGAAAGGGCAAGTACCTGATTTCCGTATTCTCGTTGAGCACTCTTGTGGAGGAGATGAAACACATCTTGGATGTGTCAATCTCGAAAAACACGACGTTGAAATTTGAGTTAAACGGTTCGTTGCCCAGCATCAAGGCGGATGTGAACCAGCTGCGGCAAATCGTGATGAACCTTGTGGTTAACGCAGCCGAAGCGCTGGATGGTGAGGTCGGCGATGTTGTCGTAAAGACATCGTCAGGATATTTCAATACGAGTCAACTAAAGAGCAGCTACACCGACCGTGAACTACCCGCGGGCACCTATGTCATCCTCGAAGTCTCGGACACGGGCATCGGAATGAACGAGGAAACTCGCAAGAAACTCTTCGACCCGTTCTTTACAACCAAATTCACCGGGCGAGGTCTTGGTCTGGCTGCGGTGTTAGGGATTGTCCGGGGACACAACGCGTCGATTACGGTCTACAGCGAACCCGGCCAAGGGACCACATTCCGAGTCTATTTCCCGGCTTCGGAGGATGAAGCTGTCGTCACGGAACGGGCTGAATCGGCCCCCACCAAGTGGAAGGGTTCCGGCACTGTCCTGATCGCTGATGATGAATTGGTCGTTCGAAATGTCGCACGGCAAATGCTCGAGTTTTTCGGGCTCGATGTTGTCGAGGCGAAAGATGGCTTGCAGGCGATAAAAATCCTCGAAGACCCCGATCAGAAAATCGATTGCATCCTGCTTGACCTGACAATGCCGAACCTCGATGGTGAGGGTGTGCTTCAGGCGATGGCGGAAAAGAACATTAAAACACCGGTCATCCTCTCCAGCGGGTACAGCGAGCAGGCCGTTGCTGAACGCATGACAGGACAGGAACCAGTGCAGTTTATTCAGAAGCCCTACCAACTTGATTCGCTTCGCGATGTCCTCAGCTCTATCTTCACTGGTGAGTCATAAAAAACGCCCCACATTTCTGCAGGGCGATGAATTCAGTTTTCCAGTCTTCTAGCGAGTCAATACAATACGCCTTGTCTGTAGTGACCCGGCGGCGTCTACCGCTCGAACGAAATAGATACCGCTCGCCAATCCATCACCCCTGAACAGAAACCTGTGCGCACCAGCGGGCAGAGTACCGCTGTGGAGTAGCGCAACTTCCTGCCCACTCAGGTTGAACACCTTCAACTCCATACCACCTGTAGTATGCAGGTTCACCGGGATCATCGTCGAAGGGTTAAAAGGATTGGGGTAAGCAGCTCCCAGCTCAAACGCTCCCGGAAGCAGGAGCTTTGGCTCCGGGGAATCGGTCGATGACAGCAGGACGGGTTCCGTGGGAGAAGAGATATCAAATGTGTAGGCTAAGTCATTGCAGAAAACGACCAGATAACCGCGGACAATGCCCATGCAATCGATGGCCGTGTCAAAGATTTCTGTTTCGCCGGGGGTTGGATTCGATGGATTGCTGACATCGAACACCCAGAATCCATACTCCTCATCATCAATGGAGCCTGTGTAGTCGTAACCGACGTAAACGACCCCGTCACCGGCGACCATGTCGTGGTAATCCAGATCATTGAGGTAGATAGTACCGCCTTGTGCCTGTGAATCCTGCCCAAGAAGTTCTGGATTTGTAGGATCACCCAAGTCGAGAACACTGAAGTATACTTCCTCGACCGCCTGAGTTGCCACGTAACAGAGTTCTTCTGAAATCAGGAGTTGGTCGCCCCGTTCATCGCCGTAGACCCCGAGAACGGCCATCGTGTCACCATCGGGGATGTCAAGAACCTCAACACCCGCAAGGCTGCCGACAACAGGATTCTCTCTGCCGAGCAGGGCAATATCCCGTACTAAGCTCGTCCCTGTACGGTTTCCCAACTCTACAGGTTCAGCGGGATCAACAAGGTTCCTTGCGGTCAGAACCATTGTAGGATAATCGTTGAAATAGACAGTATCACCGCTGGCAGCGATTTTGTCGGCGGTTGAATCCGCAACCGTTGCCACCAGTCCGGGTGTATCCGGCGTGGAAATGTCGATAACAGCAATTCCAGCCTCCCCAAGGGCTGCGTAGAGGAGATCTCCCGTCAATGCCAATTCCTTTCCAGCCTCACCGATGGAGACAGTTGAGGTGAAATAGGGAGTTCCATTCACACCGATAAAACCGGTGTGCAGATCGCCCGAAGAGGTCAGGAGAAAGAAATATTCCTCGCTGACCGCCATATCTACCAAAGTCTGCGCCCGCGAGAGACCAACACTGAAGACAACCGCCAGCATGAATAGAATGGATTTAAATTTCGGATTACGTCTCATCTCGGACTCCGCTGGTTGTTTTCAACTCCTGAATAACCGTCCATATCGCGTAGTGAAGACCACGCTTGTGCCTCTTTCCACATCTTTTTGCGGAATTCGACCGACTCGCGCTACGCGAAGCTTTGGCAGGTGTATAAACTAACGCCCCTGTTGACCTGAAGAAACGCCAGACTCCACACCGATCACCCATTCCCGTCGAAACCTCGGTATGGCTCTCCTTTGTGGCTCCTTTTATACAAATCGTTCTCCCACGTGATGAGGATCACGAGACCATAGGAGGAATTAGGGGAGTTTAGTCAAAGTAACGAGTGAAGATCAGCCAGTGCATTTTCATCCTTTCCGGGAGCTCAAAAGGGTGAAAAACACTTCATGTAATACTTCAAGTCGGAGCCCGATACTCCGGCACATTTCTCAGGAGCCCCGGATTCAGCGGCTCCGGAGCACTTTCCCAGACGTTGAGATTGAATGTCATTTTTTACCAATGATACTTGATCCGACATCCATTCATCTAATGAGCTAAATTGAGTATTTTGAGCCTACTAGAGTAGCATGGAGCTGTTTTTTGAGCGCCTATAATGCAACTTGAGGACGTCAAGATTAAGGGTTTTAACAGAGTTTCGTGTTTGAGCTCTGGAGACTTTATTTTGGAGCTTGCGTATAACCTGATCCTTTATATTATCCCATGCATTGGCAGAAATAAAAGGCATTTGGTGAAATTGATACAGAGCCGTCAGTGAACAGCGAATTGAGGCACGGATTGGAAACGGATACTCTTCAAGAGATCATCAAATCGCTTCATAGGGATATCGAAGAAAAACGATTCGAATTATCCCAGCTCCGTCTACTCGCTGACGCGATGGCTGATGGTCTACATGAAACAGACTATTTCAATCGCGCCTGTACTGCTCTGAATAGCATTTTCCGCTCTTCTGTTGCTGCTATTTTCTGGATCCGTCGCCGCACACCGGCAGGTTGGTGGCTCGGTGCATGGGCCTCGCATGACCCAAGACATTATCCCCTGCAAAGTATCATTCCTCACGATCTGGAGGGATCGCTGGGCGAAGTCTTCGAAAGCGGCATCCCGGCGTGGATCGAAAACGCGGCGGGCGAACCCATCGTGGAAATGTGGGGATTCCCCTCGAAAGAACCACCTTCCATGACGCTTATCCCTTTGAGGGCCAATGGTTTACGGAGCGGGATGCTCGTTATTATCAACCCTGTGCTGAAAGTCAGCGCCGCTCATCGTCAGCAACACCTTGAAATGCTGCAAGCGCCGATCAACACGGGTGTTTTCAACCGCCTGCTCTATAAAAACACCCAGGAGTCTGAGGAAGAGTTGCGCGATCTATTTGAAAATTCTTCAGATATGGTCGTCGTAGCCTACCATGACGGTGTCATTCGCGACTGTAACCGCGCCTTCCGCAGCACGATCGGTTTGAAAGAGGAACCTCGCGGGAGACGGCTGGAGGACATCCTCGACGAGGAAAAGGGAACGCTGCTCGACGAGATTTGGGTGCGTCTCCTCTCGGGTGAAGAGGTTCGAAACGTGGACATGCGTCTGAAACACGCTGACGGATCCATTATTGATGTGGAACTCTCGGGCAATGCCCGCACGCTTCTCTCGGGACGTCCCGGCATTATCCGTCTGTATCTTAGAGACTTAACCGAACGCCGCAAGGCAGAACGCCGTCAACGCGAGTTGGAACTCGAGATCGAGTTGGCACAGCAACGGCAACTCGCTCAGGTGGGCCTGTATGTCTCCGGTATCGCCCACAACCTGCAGAATCCGGTTCAGGTGCTTCTGGGCTATATCAACCTTCTCAAAGGCAAGGGAACGGAGCTCGCCGAACTTGACGAGATCGAAAAATCGACGGAACGGATCATGGGGATTATCCGCAACCTGTTGTTGAAAATGCGGCAGGAGCAGGATACCAGCGTGGTCACTCTTGATATTAATGATTTGTTAAATAATGAATTAACCTTTTTAAACGCGAATCAATTCTACAAACATCAGGTGGAAAAACAGTTCGAGTTTGATCCAAATCTGCCTACGATACGGGCGACCTACAGCGATCTCTCGCAGTGCATCATGAACCTCGTTTATAACGCCCTGGAAGCAATGAACGACGCGGAAAAACGTGTCCTTGGAGTTCGGACAAAGTACGATCTACCGTTGAAACGGATCATCATAGAGGTGGACGACACAGGTCCGGGAATTCCTGCAGAGCTGAAAGAGCGGATTTTCGAACCTTTCTTCAGCACCAAGCGTGACAACGGTGGGGCGACACATGACCTCCACGGCGGCAGCGGTCTGGGCCTTTCCAGCAGCCTTGCACTTCTGAAACCCTACGGCGGAATGATCGACTTTGAATCAGAGCCGGACAAAGGCACGAAATTCCGGCTGACAATACCCGTAACCGAGACAAAATCATGAGTGAATCCATTCCTGTCCTTTTTGTGGGACAACAACGGAGTTCCTTCGCCTCTTTTGAGACATTGCTCGGCAACTCCGAGGATTTCCATATCTCCGTAACGGGCAACCTTGAGCAGGCTTTATTGGGAATCGCAAAACGAATCCCCCGATTGATCATCACTGCCTGGCATATAAACGGACGGACAGCGCTCGAATTGCTGGAAGTACTCCAGACCCAGAAAGAATGGCAGCCGATTCGTGTTCTGATCTTTGGCGAAAACATTTCGCAGAGTGAAATCCGGGAGGCAAAGGCGAAAGGGGCGTTGGACGTTCTGAACGAGCCGGTCAACCGAAAACAGCTGAAAGACCATATCGACATGATCGTGCGGGAGTGGCGTGAGGAGCACGATGGACCGACTGTCGAACAGGCACCCGAAATCCGTCACCAGTTGCTCAGAATCGAAACGATTGCCCCCTTGCCAACCCTGGTAAAGGAAATCCTCGATGTCCATGAGGATCCACAGGCTAGCGCTCAGGCGATGGCTGAAGTGATAAAAAAGGATCAATCGTTGACGAGCCGTGTGCTTCGTATCGTCAACAGTGCCTATTACGGCTTCCACCGGAAAATCGGAAACACCAAGGACGCCGTAGTCCTGATGGGCTTTGAAGAGATTAAAAACATTACACTTGCGGCATGCCTGATGGACACATTCCCCATCGAGGGAGCCGGTATATTCCAGCCAAAGGAGTTCTGGTTGCACTCCATCGCGGCGGCCTATGTCGCGCGCGCGCTTGCCCCGAGGGTCAAGGAACTCAGCAACGAAAACGCCTTCGTCATGGGCCTTCTGCACGACATCGGCAAGGCGGTTCTATTCCAGCATTTCCCCGACACCTACAACAAGGTTCTGGAGTACGCCAAAGTGGAGCAGATTCCCCTGATCGAGGCGGAGCAAAAACTGATGCACATCGATCACGCTGAGGTTGGAGGAATTGTTGCGGAGAGCTGGGATCTTCCGAAGCCGCTGGTCCGCGCGATCCACTTCCATCATACCCCCGACGCCGCTAACGAGGGGCTGGAATCCTTTGTCGCGAACGTTTCCAACTACTTCGCTCACAGGTACAAAGCCGGATCGAGCGGAACACCCAAAATTCTGCCTCCCTCGAAGTTTGCCACGGCAGCGCTTGGACACGAGGGAACTCTGGACGAACTGTTCACAGAATTGGATGTGGACATCTCCGGACTGAAATCGCTCCTGCCGCATCTTGGATGATTTTTCCCGGCGGATACTAGATTTTTAATTCCGCCTTTTCCGCCAATTCCTGTGCACCACAACGACAACACTCAGCGCCAAACCCAGCAGAGTGAGAGGAAACAGGAATCCATAGAACGAAACAAGCCCGGTCCGTGCAACGTGATCACCTGCTGCAGCCACGACAATCCAAGCCATATATGCGAGGTACCAGACCAATAAAACCGCTCCCTCACCACGGCTGATCCGATAGCCAGTGAAAAAGATGGGGAGACAGACCATCGCAGCCCCGATCATCACGGGGAGATCAAGCTGAATCGCGTTTTGAGAAATCTCCAGCCCCTTGGGCGCCAGAGCAGCCGACGCGCCGAGCACACCGAAGATATTGAACAGGTTTGAGCCAAGAACATTGCCAACCGCGATATCCCGCTCTCCCTTCAACGCTGCCATAATGGAAGTCACCAGCTCCGGAAGCGACGTCCCTGCCGCCACGATGGTCAGTCCAATCACCAGTTCCGATACACCCCAATGCCGAGCGATTGCCACAGCGCCGTTTACCAACCAACGCGATCCCAGTACCAGCAAACCGATTCCAGCGATTAATTGGAGGGGCGAAATCCAGTTGAACCGGGGGCGCACAATATCACTATCCGGCCCCGAATATTTCACATCCTGCCTTAAACCAGCACGAACCAGCCAAAATGTCCAGACAACCAGAGCGATGACCAGCACCGCCCCTTCAAGTCGCCCCAAATACCCATTCAGCGCAAGAATCCAGGTCAACAGACTGGCGGCAATCATTAACGGAACATCGAGACGGATCACCCGGAGCGACACTGCGAGGGGCGCGATTAACGCACTGGCACCCAGCACCACAAGGACATTGAAGGTATTGCTGCCAACAACGTTCCCCAGCGACACGCTTGCTTGTCCTGAAACTGCGGCTTGGAGACTGACTGCGAACTCCGGCGCGCTCGTCCCGAACGCCACAACTGTCAGACCAATAACAAGGGGCGGCAAACCCACAGTTTCCGCGAGGCGGGAAGCCCCACGTACGAGCTGATCCCCGCCCAGGAGAAGCAGGATGATGCCTGCAAGAATTAGGAGCAACATTGCCTGAATCCTCCCTGATGCCAGTGCGGCAACAAATCGGACCATCGGATCGGATTTTAATCTTCTCGCAGAGGAGTAATCCGTTCGATCATTCCAGCCGCCCAGGAATTATAATCTCCCGCCACGATGTGATCGCGAGCCAAACCTAGAAGCCTGTAGTAAAAAGCGAGATTGTGCGCGCTCCCCAGTTTCAAGGCGAGCAGCTCCTGCGCGGTGTAAAGGTGGCGAAGGTAGGCGCGGCTGTACTGTGTGCAGGCGGGGCAGTGACACCCCTCCTCGACTGGGCGCTCATCCGTTGACCAGCGGGCGTTGCGCATGTTCAGCCTGCCATCCATCGTAAACAGCGTGGCATTACGTCCGTTTCTGGTGGGGATCACACAATCGAAGAGATCAACACCCCGCCCGATCGCATCAAGGATGTCCTCCGGCTTTCCCACACCCATGGCGTAGCGGAAACGGTCTTTGGGAAGGATTTCGGTGGTGAGATCGACTGCCTCCTTCGTCAAAGTGGTTTCCTCACCCACAGCCAGCCCACCGATGGCATAGGCCTTGGCATCAAGCCCCGCCAGCCGCTCCGCCTCCCGCCTTCGCAGCGGCTCGTAGAAAGAACCCTGCACGATGGGGAGCAATACCTGATTGTGTCCGTAGAGCGGTTCACTCGCCTCGAAGGCTTCGATCCCGCGCTCGAGCCAACGCCATGTCCGCTGAGCGGCGTCATCCGCCTTTTTCTCGGTAACCGGCCAGCCAACGAGCTCGTCAAGGGGCATGACAAAATCGGGACCGATGGATCGCTGGATCGAAATCACCTTCTCGGGAGTGAAGAGGTGCTTGCTGCCGTTGATGTGGCTGCGGAACGTGACACCCTCTTCTGTCACCTTGCGGAAGTCGCTGAGCGAGAAAACCTGGAACCCGCCGCTGTCCACGAGGATAGGCTTGTCCCACGCCATAAACTTGTGCAACCCGCCCATCTTTTCGAGAATCTCGGTGCCGGGTCGTAAGTAAAGGTGGTAGGCATTTGACAGGGTAATCTGCGCGCCGAGTCCAGCGAGTTCCCGCGCCTCGATCCCTTTCACCGAACCGACGGTGCCTACGGACATGAAGTTTGGAGTCTCCACATCACCATGATCGGTGTGGATCACTCCCTGCCGCGCCCTGCCTGATTCCGCGTTTATCGTAAACAGCTTGCTCATCTGCTTCTCTACTCCGGTTGCTTCAATTCATTTGCTTTGTAGCGGAACCGCTACAAAATGTCGAGTGCCTGTTCGAGGGTTTTCACCGGGATCAATTTCAACCCTTTGGGAACGTCGCCCTTGTACCCGGCGGGGATCACGGCTCGCTTGAAAGAGAGGTGCGATGCTTCGGAAAGCCGCCTGTCCATACCGGGAACCGCCCGGACCTCACCGGTCAGTCCCACCTCGCCAAGCAGAACCGTTCCCTGATCTATCGGTTTGTCGCGCAGACTGCTGAAAATCGCCGCGCAGGCAGCGAGGTCCGCCGCTGAATCCTCCAAACGCACACCGCCCGTAGCATTGAGAAAGACATCCCGGCCAGAGAGTCCAAGCCCAACCCTTTTTTCGAGCACCGCAATCCACATCGACATTCGCCGGGGATCGACGCCGGTGCCGTTCCGTTGCGGGCTGGAGTAGAGACTGCTGGTCACAAGCGCTTCGATCTCGATCAGCATCGGCCTGCTACCTCGGACTACCGCAGCCACAGCAACACCAGCGACCGCCTCATCGCGATTCGCGACAAACCTGCGACTCGGGTCGCTGATTCCGGAAAGGCCCGTTCCGGTCATCTCAAAAACACCCAGCTCACCAGTTGCGCCGTGACGGTTTTTCAGCGCTCTCAAGAGCCGCACGGACCCGAGATTGTCCCCCTCGAACATGAGAACAGCGTCCACGAGGTGCTCAACGACGCGAGGACCCGCAACCGCGCCCTCTTTGGTCACATGACCCACCAGCGACACCGCCGATCCCGTTCTACGGGCGAAATCGGACCAGAGCGAGGCGACCTCCCGAACTTGTGTGACCGTACCAGGGGCACTGTCAAATTCCGTTTTACGGCAGGTCTGAATGGAATCGACGATGATCAAGCCCGGTTTCAGTTTTTCCGCCCAGGCCAGACCGGCATCCGCATCCCCATCACCCAGCACCTGCATGTCGCGGCTTTTCATCTCGAGACGGTCGCTGCGAAGGCGGATCTGCCCCGGCGATTCCTCCGCTGAGATGTAGAGCACTCCGACACCTGCTCCCGCCAGTTCTGCAGCGGTCTGCAGCATCAGCGTAGATTTTCCCACTCCGGGGTCGCCGCCGATCAACACGGTTGAGCCGGAGACGAACCCCCCTCCCAGCACCCGATCCAGTTCAGCGAGACCGCTGGGCATCCTCGGCGTTTGGTCCGGTTGGATGTCCGCTAGGACGGTGGGTTCCACCGAGGCACGTTTTCCTCGACCGGAAGAGGTCTTGGGTGCTATGGTCTCCTCGGTCAACGTATTCCATGCGTCGCAGACGGGGCAGCGTCCCAGCCAGCGTGGTTGTGCCGCACCACAAGCCTGGCAGACGTATTGAGTTTTTATTTTAGCCATGCGTGGAAGGTAGTAGCAGGCACCACGTTGGGAAAACGGTTACGGAGAGAATCCGGGGTCTTGCGGGGTGGTGCGGAGCACGCTGACGCTGCCCCACCCGGATCAGGGTGTACCGGGGATTTACTTCTATTCCTTGGGGGAAGGCTCCCGCATCCCCTATATTCTCCAAAAGGTTATTGAATGAAATGGGAGCGAACGTGCTCTTCCTTTCCCGTGATCCATGGCGCAAGCTGAAACGCCGCATCGGCGCTGATAAAGTCCTCGACAGAACCGAGGATCTGATGGCATACTCTGTGGATGCCAGCTATACCGCTCCTCCCGGAAATCATGATCCGGATGTTGTGGTTCTTCCTGAGTCCATCCTGGACGTTCAGGAGGCGGTTCGTGCGGCGGTGGAGGCGGACCTTCCCATCATTCCGCGCGGTAAGGGTACGGGGATGTCCAGCGGCTCTGTCCCAATCGGCGGTGGGATGGTTATTGTGACCGAGCGGCTCAGGCGGATTCACGAGGTCAACAGCAACCAGCATTGGATACAATGCGAAATTGGGTTGACCTGCGAGGAGGTAAAGCTTGCCGCGGAACGTCACCGCCTCTTCTACCCGCCCGACCCCTCCTCCTACCGGATCAGCAGCCTTGGCGGAAACCTGGCAGAGAACGCCGGTGGGCTGAGGTGTGTGAAATACGGGACAACGAAGGACTATGCCCTCGGCCTGAAAGTCGTAACTCCCAGGGGTGAGCTGATCGCCACGGGCGCGCTCTCCAGCAAAGACCAGAGTTTTGACCTGACTCCACTCTACGTCGGATCAGAGGGACTTTTCGGGATCATCGTCGAGGCGCGGATGGCGCTCCTGCCAAAACCGAAGGCGACCCAGACTCTGCTCGCTCATTATTCGAACCCTGAGCGGGCGATACATGCGATCCATACGATACTGCCGGAACTCACTCCGAGTGTCCTCGAACTGATGGACGAGTCGGTGATCAGCGCCATCCGTGGGCATGACCCCTATCCCTTCCCGGAAGGGACGCGTATCGCCCTGCTCGTTGAGACAGACGGGGAACGGGAGGACAGCGAACGTGAGGCTGGACGGGTTGCGGAGATCTTGAGTGAAACTGGCGCGCTGGAGATTCACGCAGCAGTAGACGCCGAGGAACGTGAGCGGCTATGGGAGCTCCGTAGGCTCATTTCCCCCAGCTTGTCGCGGCTTGCCGATGGAAAGATGAACGAGGACGTAGTCGTTCCAATCGGACGGATTGGAGACCTGCTGAACGCATGCGCCGAGATTTCCGCTCATTACGAGATCTTGATCCCGGTGTATGGTCATGCGGGAGATGGGAACCTGCACCTCAACGCGATGTATGACAAATCCGATCCTGACGCCCGGCAACGAGCCGATGATGCTATCCATAGCTGCTTCAAAACAGTTGTTGAGATGGGCGGAACGATCAGCGGGGAGCATGGCATCGGTGCCTCAAAAACCGGTTACATGGATTTGCAGTTCTCGGAGGATGAACTTGAGGTGCTCAGATCTCTCAAACTCGCCTTCGATCCACATGACCGCCTGAATCCTGGCAAAGTGCTGCCTTGATGGATGCGACCGGACATTTATGAGATCATATAATCGATCATCAGTTCGTGCGTGGGTGGGTGTTCTGCTCATGCTGTTCACCTCCACGCTTTCTCTCGCCGAAACATGGGAAACCCTCGCACCGGGACTTGAATTCGGACGCTGGCCCCTGCCTCATACGAACGCACCCGCCGATTCATTTATCGCCGTGCTTAGAGCAGATCCATCACGCTGGCAGCTGACGGCCCTCTCGGTGACCCAGGTGGAGGACACGACTGGTCTTTCGGCAAGAAGTTGGGCGAAAAAGTACGGTATGACCGCAGTGACGAACGCCGGGATGTACGACAAGGACCGTGTGACTCATATCGGCTTGCTCGTAACAACGGAGAATAGGCACAACCCAAAAATTCATCCTCGATATAAATCCCTCGCGGTCTTTGATTCCATTCACGAGACGGATCCCCCTTTTGCAATCCTTGACCGCGAAACCCACAATTTCGACTCTGCTGGGAAGCGTTGGCGTGGTCGGGTTCAAAACTTGCGGTTGATCAGGTCGCCGGGAGAAAACCGTTGGGAGCCGGGCGGTAAACGGTGGTCGGAGGCAGCGCTTGGGGAGGATGATGCGGGACGGATCCTCTTCATCTACTGCCCGATCGTGATGACCATGTACGAATTGAATGAAGCACTTCTGTCTCTTCCAATCGGGATTGTCGCGGCTCAGCATCTGGAGGGTGGAGTCCGCGCTCAGCTTTATATGGAAGCGGGTGACCGGATAATCGAATTTCACACCGGACGCGAGACAAATTTCCGGGTCGGGTATGAACCGGGTGAGGGTATTGTGATCCCCAACGTGCTGGGTCTGCGATCCCGCTAATCGCTGAAAACCTCTTCCACCCCGGTCATCAATGGCTGCACGATAGTCATAGCGATGTACAGTGGACCCAACAACACCAGAGCCACAAGCGTACCGACGAGAACATAACTCCACCAAGCCTGCTGTTTTTCCCTGATTTCGTCTCCCATCGCCCATTCTCGGACAATCCAGCCACGTACTCCGATGAAGGGGAGCAGCCAGAGGAAATACTCAAGAATCACCGCGAGCACCGCGACCGACATCGTGCCGCGTTCTCGTGAGGTCAGCAAAAAGAGGTGATTGAATGGTAGCAGGAGCCGGTACACCAATGCGGTAACGAAAAGACCGATAGCATTGGCAAGGGCGAGTATTCTGGACCTCTGTTTCCAGCTTCCCGGGATAATGGGCCGGGTGAAATAGGTGTCCGACGCTGTCTGCGCTGCTACAACCAGAAGCGCATAGAAGATGATAATCCAACCTGAAAGCGACGACGGCATTTTCTGCTCCGTGCAACGACAGCGGCTCAACAAACAACATAATCACCAAAGGTAGCGACTCACACCCCAGGTCAGATCGGATCACGTTTCAGGGGCATGGTCATGCATCGCGCTCCGCCACGCCCGCGGACAAGCTCACCGCCAGAGAAAGTTGTTACCTCAACCATCACATCTTCGAGCGCCCGGATCGTCTTGTCATTCCTCGCGTAAGCCATCACATGCCCCGGTTTCAGCGCCACGGTGTTTGCTCCATCGTTCCACTGCTCACGAAGCGCCTCGAGGATATGTTCTTCTTTGCTTTTGTACCGGGTAGCCTGTCCACCTACGGTAACTGTGATCTCGGGAACGATCAGCTCAAGCTCCGCCAGCCCCTCCAGAACCTTTGCATACCTGGTCACTTCACCCGATTTGTGAATTACTTCCATATGTGGTCCGCGCTCCAACTCCTCGGGCGAGGGACCCGTGTATTCCGCACCGTGAATGTCCACGATGCGCTGAACGTTCCGGGCCACCTCAGCATACAACTCCGGCTGATCCCAGAATAGCGGCATGGTGACAATCTGCTGACGATCTACAAAGGTGAGCAGTGTATCGAGATGCATGAACTCGTGGCGTTTCGGGATGAACACCTTGATCACTTTCTCGATGGAGGAGTTCTCGAACAGGTACCGTGCAAGATGTTCCGCACCCGCTTCGTTTGAACGCTCGGAGATACCGACGATTACATGCTTCCCGTCCGGAACGAGTACGTCACCACCCTCGAGCCGTGCATCAGGATCGTTGAGGATTCCCTGATAAACTTCCACATCTTCAAAGAGGGGATGACGCGTGGTTACCGCCTTGAGCAGGTTCGCCTCCCGGCAACGTATACGGCGGGTGGGGTGCGAGAGGATCAATTTGTCGCCAATGAAAAAGGCCGGGTCGCGCATGAAATAGAGGTTCGGCGCAGGTTCGAGGATCATCTCCTCACCGATCGTGAAACGTTCGGGATACCCCATGATCAGGTGTGTCGGCTGAATCAACGTTGGGTCCATTCCATCGGGCAGGTCGGGAGCCACTTCATGGACGACCTCGGAATGGACATCGGGATCCTTGCAAATGTCTTTCAACAGATCGGAGAAAAAGACGACTTTCGCACCATTGTGCTGCATCTTCAGAACGAATTCCTGGTGTTCTGGTCGGGCCGATTCGATATCGAGGATATCATCGAAAAGCCACGCCTCACGGTTCCAAGGCACCATACGCCGGTGCTCCCAACCCGGCTGATGCACCATCACGAGATGTAGCCGGCCAACTTCTGAATAGACACCGAGGTTGTTCACTTATCCTCCCCTTTTTACCCGTATCCGTAACGTACCTATTTCAGCCCCCTTTGAGCCACCCATCCCTTTGATCGCTTCTCTCACAGTCACTTAAGCCTCACCTCCCTGATAAACTTATGCAAATTCTTTTATTTTTGAGTGCGGGTTTTGTGAATTGCGCGTTGCCATCGTATCTTTTACAATAATGGGAAGATGTTTGCCTTCACAATCCGGCTTCCCAGATGAGGAATATTACCGGAAGATTCACTTGACCGAGCAACCTTTCGGATTCACCCATAAACCGTGGCGACAGAATACATTCCGGTTGGTGCTGGCTCCACTACTGACTATCCTACTGTTCTGGCTGGCTTTCAATCTCATTCTGATACCACGAGTTGAGGCTCTGCTGATGCAGAAGAAGGAACGGTCTCTGCAAGATATTTCGCAGATGGCATTCTACCAGATCGATTACTTCGAAGAGATGGAACTGCCTGACCGCTCGAACAGGGAACTGCTTCAGAAACAAGCTCTTGAATCATTATCGGAAATCCGCCTGGGCCTGAACAGCACAGATTATTTCTTCGTTATGGATTCCCTCTCGACCCTTATAATGCACCCGACCACACCTGAATTTGTTGGACTTACGGTAGACGACATCCCTGGCCCACGGGGGAATTATCCCGGACACGAGCTTTACCGAATCGGCCAGGAGGACGGGAGTGGACATACGATGTACAGCTGGTCGTATCCCGAAGATCCAAGTAGAGCAGAGCGCAAGATGACCTATGTGGCCAAATATCAGCCTTGGAACTGGATTGTTGGCAACGGAGCTTTCCTGACAGACGTTCGCGAGGAGCTAAGATCGACTGTTACTGTTTTACGGAATTCCGCAATGTATATCACCGCGGCAATCATCCTTCTGGTCGCCTACATCTCCCGCATCAGTTTTATCACCGAGAAAAAGAGAATCGAGGCGGACGAGCGTCGGGAGGTCCTTCTCAGAGAGTTGCAAGAGGCCGTGGACCGCATCAACACACTTCGAGGGTTGTTGCCCATCTGCGCAAAATGTAAGAAGATTCGTGACGACAGCGGTTACTGGCAAAACGTAGAACAGTACATCACGCTTCACCTTGATACCCAATTCAGTCACGGTCTTTGCCCGGATTGCAGACGGGAAGCAATGCAGGAATTAAGCAGTCTTTCTGATACTAGTGTGCGCGGGAAAACCTGATTGGCAGCGGTTGATGAACACCAGAATTCTTAAGCCTTATTACGAAACGGCTCGTACTTCTTCCGGGACGATAGATGCTTCCAACTGAGAATATCGAACGTAGAATTCCCTGGCTAAGAAACGTGGTCAAGATCTTTCTCCCTTCACTCTTGATCATCCTGTTGTTCGGAGTTGCATTCGACTACGTTCTTGTCCCAACCCTTGAAAAAGTGCTGACTTACAGGAAAGAGCGTGCTCTGCATGACATTGCCGATATGGCGTTCCATACTGTCGATATATTTCAGAACAAGGAGCTTGCTGACCTTAGCAACCGTGACACTTTGCAGATCCAGGCTCTGGAACAACTGTCCAAGATTCGACTGGGCTTGAACAGTACTAGCTATTTCTGGGTAACTGATTCGACATCGGTGCTAATCATGCACCCGACAAATCCCACGTATATCGGTTTGGATGCGTATGAGAATCCCGGCCCTGACGGGACATATCCGATCCGCAAAACGTATGAAATGGCAATGCAGAATGGTCACGGGATCGTAACCTACAGTTGGTTTTATCCGGACAGCACGAACAGAATCGAGAGGAAAATGGCTCACTCCATGTTTTATGAACCATGGGGGTGGGTAATCTCCAATGGAGCCTATCTGACGGATATCCGGGAGGAGACTAACCAGTTGCTCTGGCTGCTCAGAAAAGCAGCAATAGCGATATCAGCGCTCATCATTCTGCTGATCATTCATCTCACGCGATCCAACTTCACGTTTGAACGGGAACGAATCAGAGCCGAGCAGCGCCGGGAGACATTGTTGGTGGAACTTCAAAATGCGGTAAGCCGGGTTGACAGACTCGGGGGATTGCTGCCGATCTGTTCACGCTGTAAAAAGGTGCGCGACGATTCCGGGTACTGGAAGAATGTTGAGCAGTACATCAGTGACCATTTCGACACGGAATTCAGTCACGGGCTTTGTCCTGACTGCCAGGCTGATGCCTATAAAGAGCTGGATGAGTTGACATTTGACGTCAAGAAAAAGGGCGAGTGATTGCTCACCGCCCCTCTCAACTTCTATCCCGCTGTCACATCCTTTTTCAATTCATGATCTACCTGCCGTACGCTTCGAGCCCTGTGATGTCCGACCCGACGATCAACGTGTGCATGGTGTGCGTTCCCTCGTAGGTGTAGACGCTCTCGAGGTTCATCATGTGACGCATGATCGGGTACTCTTCCGTAATCCCGTTGGCGCCGTGAATATCCCTTGCTGTCCTCGCCGCCTCGAGGGCCATACGGCAGTTGTTGCGTTTCGCGAGGCTGACATGCCGGAAGGTAGATGTCCCCGCCTCTTTCATTTTTCCCAAGCGCCAGACCAGGAGCTGCGCCTTGGTGATCTCGCTCAACATCTCGACCAGTTTATCCTGCACGAGTTGATGCCGTGCGATGGGTCCGCCCCACTGAATCCGTTCGCCTGCGTAACTGAGGGCGCTGTCGTAGCAGGCCTGCGCCGCGCCTACTACACCCCACGCGATGCCGTAGCGCGCCTGGTTCAGGCACATCAACGGTGCGACAAGCCCCTTTGCCTCCGGCAGCATCATCTCCTCGGGAACAAAAACATCGTCCATCACGATCTCGCCGGTAACCGATGCGCGCAGACTCCACTTCCCTTTCGTCTCAGGTGCGGTCAGCCCTTTTGCGCCCTTCTCCAGCAGAAAACCACGAATCACCCCATCCAGTTTTGCCCAGACGAGCAGCAGGTCCGCGACGGTGCTGTTGGTGATCCACATCTTTGCGCCGTTGAGCAGGTATCCACCATCTGCCTTCTTCGCCGTGGTAATCATGCTTCCGGGATCGGATCCATAATCAGGCTCTGTAAGACCAAACGCGCCGAGCACTTCTGCACGGGCGAGTTTGGGAAGCCAAGTCTTTTTCTGCTCTTTGCTTCCCCATGTATAGATCGGATACATCACGAGGGCGGACTGAACCGAGGCGAAACTACGCACTCCGCTGTCCCCACGCTCCAGCTCCTGCATGGCGAGGCCATAAGCAACATCGCCGATGCCAGCCCCACCGTATTCCATGGGGAGGGTGGGACCGAACAGGCCCAGCTCCGCCATTTCGGGAATGATTTCGCTCGGGAACGTTCCCTCGCGAAAATGGTCCTCGATCACCGGAATCACCCGGCTGGAAACCCATTCGCGTACGCTGTCGCGAATCAGTTTCTCTTCGTCGCTCAGCAGCTCATCTATGTGGTAGTAGTCTACGCCTTTATAGCTCATACTCTCCTCAGGATTGGATTTGAGCACTCTTCAGGAAGGGCAAGGTACAACTTCCGGGGACAGCTTGGAACCATGCAGAATCGTCGCGGGAGGTCTCCACAACATGGATCAGCGCGGCAATCCTTCAAGATGCTCCTCAAGCAACAGGTCCAATTCCCAGCATCGCTTTGTCACCTCTTCATGGTTGGGATTGTATTGCTCCTCAAGCCGCTCAACCATACCGAGATGCTCAAACCTCTGGTTCAGCTCTCGCGCCACACGAGGATATTCTTTGCGGTAATACTCCCGTATCGTTTCGCGCATGTTCCCGAAAGTCTGTCCAGCCATAACGTCCTGCCAGACAAGCCATTGCAGTTTTGCAGCGGCGTCCATGGCATCCACAGCCAGAGAACCCCAGCGCTGCTCCAAAGAGCTGTAGAGCGATTTCGGAAGAGGTTCACCGTAAGGCACTCGCCGCGCCTGTTCACGGTTGTGGGTCAACAGATGGACGTTCAGGATAATTTCGAGCTGATCCACGACAGACTGCATGGAATCGGGGGTGACGAGAGTATCCAGCAACACGTATTCCCTCGACCAGACTTGCGCGAAATAGCTCTCGATCATCAAGATTGAGATTCCTTCGCCCAGCTCTTTGGCGAGGAGCAGCTCGCGGGTTCCGGGAGTTGGCGCTTTTTCCGGACGGGGATTCAGCGCTCCGGTCGCGAGTAAAATTGAAAGGATAAGAGCAGCCCATGCCGCGACAGGACTCCATTGACGCCAAAACCCACCCGCGCTTGGGTGGTATTCTCTTAGCAGGTCGGATTCACCCGGTTTGCGCACGAGCCTGACAACTCTTCCTGATCCAATTCTGCCCGATTCACCCCGCATCGAACACCCCCTAGTCGACGATCTCGATCGCCTTTCTCAAATCACCGCCAGCAGCTTTCAGGCGCGCAACCGCCTCCTCCTGCGTAAGCCCGCGAGACTCCATGATCGTCTTGATTTGCCGGGCGCGGAGTTTGTCGCTGTTGGGCATCAGGTCCACCATGCGGTTTCCCTGTACTCGGCCCAGACGCACCATGGTCGCCGTCGAGATCATCGTAAGCGCCATCTTGGTCGCGAGCCCCGCCTTCATCCTCGTTGATCCGGTGACAACCTCGGGACCGACATCGAGCACAACAAGAGTCTGCGCCTCTTCCGGCCTCTCGATGGTGTTGCAGGTGAGCAATCCCGTCCACGCTCCTACTTCTTTTGCGCGCTTCAGGATTTCCAGAACCCACGGAGTTGCGCCGCGAGCAGTGATTCCGAGGACAGCATCCTTTTGGTTAATCCCTGCCGCCTCAAAATCACGCGCCGCCAGTTCACGGTCATCCTCCGCTCCCTCCTGCGCCACAGTCAACGCTGGCTGACCTCCCGCGATCAGACCGATGACCATCGTGGTCGGAACGCCGTAGGTGGGCGGACATTCGGCGGCATCCAACACTCCCAGACGGCCCGAGGTTCCAGCACCGACGTAGACGAGACGACCTCCTGCGGAAATCGCCGCTACAGCGGCCTCGACAACTTCGCTGAGTTCCGGGATCGAATCGTGGAGGAGTTTCGGAACGGTGATGTCCTCGGCGTTGATCAGGCTCAGAACCTCCGCCACATCCAACTTGTCGAGCATCGCACTGGCGTCGTTCGCCTTTTCCGTGCGCAACACCGAAAGTTCATCCAGCGCTTTTCGCAGCCGCTCCGAATCATCGAGAATCGTGCTCATCCCGTCTCCGCTCCCCAATAAGAAAACCCCGCCGGAAGCTAGGGCGGGGCTGGTTTCCAATGCAACCCAATATGAAGTGGATGGTGGGTTTTAATTCCCCTCGTCCGACTCGTCCTGATTGGTCACCGCATCCTCTTCCCACGCCTGGAACTCGCGGTTAAAGAGGTACTCAAGCGCTTTTTCCTCGCTCATTCTTAGTTTTTCCGCGAGCGCTTTGAGACGGACACGGTCTTCTGCGGAAATGTTGAAGGAAACGTTGGGGCTATTCATTCGTCACCTCCCGGGTTTGTCCCTCGTTCAACGGGAGCTTCCCCGTTCCTGCCTCAATCTAGGTACCCTTTTTCATGCCTCGCAAGACGGGAGGTTGAGAATGGTTGATCCAGTTCATCGGAGAGGGACACGATCCCTACGCTTCGCATCAGATACTATGTCCCTTGCCGTTGACATAAAAACAGTAACAGTTACTAAAGGACGTTGGTAACTGTTACTGTTTTTATGGTACTTCAAAACAGAAATAATCGAAACAGTACATGTTGCCCGGCATCACCGCATGCCGGGGATTTCTTTTCCCGGGACACGGTGATCCCGGGCTTCCACTGCTCAACTTGAAAATCTGGACCTGAGCGTTTGATTTAGAATTTGCCCGGTATTAAGATTGGATGTATTGTATCCAAAGAGTTGTGCAATGAAGCGACAACGACGACATCTGACTGTAGTGTTTCTTCTCCTCTTTCTTGCCGCTGGACCTGCCGCAGGCCAGGAGTGGACATGGACCGGTCCAACCAACGTCTCCAACACACAGTATGGTTCGTACTCGCCCAACATCGCCATATCGCCTGAGGGGGATATCCACGTCGTCTGGGAGGACAACACACGCCTCCGCCTGAAGTACGATGGATCAGTGACTGTCACAGACATCCTCTATACACACTACGACGGTGCCGCTTGGTCCACGCCGGTCCAGATATCCGCCATGGATACCAATTCAACCTTTTCCAGAGAACCCAAGATCGCACTGGATTCACAAGGCAATCCACACGTCGTCTGGACACACAACGGATACGTCCCCACGGGGGAGGCTTACTACTCCACGCTGACCGACACCGGATGGACGGAACCAACGAACTTCACGGACGATCCCTACTCAACATGGCTTCCGGACATCGTTATCGACAGCCAGGACCGGGTGCACCTTGTCTGGACCGGTTTGAACGAACTGGGGATCAACGACGTCTGCTACCGATCGCTGAAAGAGGGTGTATGGTCTGATACGGTCCATGTGACCCGGATGACCAACCGTGACGCAGCTGGGCAGCGAATGGCGCTCGATTCACAGGATCGCGTTCATTGCGTCTGGTGGCGTGCCTATTGGGATCGTGTAGTTGTTTACAGCGTGTTCAACGGAGAATCCTGGTCACCAGAGGTTGTAGTGTCAACTCCGGATGTGCCTGTAGCGCGCAGTCCGATCATCGCAATCGATTCGCAGGATTACCCACACATCGTTTGGCGTCAGGTCGAATACGCCCCGGATACAACCGGTGCTACTCTTTACGTCAGCAGAGTCTACTATACACACTTCGACGGACAATCCTGGATCGAACCGGAAGACATCCTGCCCGAAGGCGCTGACCTTCCGATACCAAGCCATACTATCGTGATTTCTAACGATGACACTCCTTTGGTAGGTGTAAATTATTATGAGGACGAGGATGAATGGGCTCATTCAAGTCTGTTATATCGAATCGATGGTCAATGGACCTATCCATATCCTTACACGACTGAATCGCATAGCACGTCCCAGTCTATCGTCGTAGATGAAAACAACTCTCTTCACGTGGCAATAACCAACAGAGCAAATACAGGAGAATTTTGCGAGATCCACTATTACCGTGGTGATAGGACAGATGGAATATTGGATAAGATTATCCAATTGCCTCAAAATCTACTTCTTCTTTCAAGCTATCCAAACCCCTTCAATTCCACGGTGTCGCTCCGGTTTGCCCTTCCAGCAAGGTCAGCGATCAAGCTGATCGTTTACAACTCGCAGGGGAGGAGAGTTCTGTTGCTGGATAGTTCCGTGCTACCACCCGGCAGCTATGTACGAATCTGGAAGGGGGTAAATGAAAAGGGGGAACCGGTCAGTTCGGGCGTCTACTTCGTCCAACTGATAACAGACAAAAAGTCAATCAGCCAGCGAATCACCTTAGTCAGGTGATTCGTTTTTTTTTACGTCCAATAAATGAGGAGAAAAAGATGAAACGATTGTTCGAGGTGCTTTTCGCGCTCTTGCTTGCCGTCACTGCCGTGCAGGCGAAAAATTATGCGGTGCTGATCACCGGGGATACACCTACGACCGGATATACACGTGCAGATGGAACGTGGCAGATAGGAGCTTATTCATCGGGCACCAACTATGATGAATTCTGGAACGACACCTACCTGATGTGGCAAACCCTGTTCGATCTCGGCTGGAAGGATGAAAACATTTTCGTTCTCTATTCGGGTGGAGTTGATTGGCCTGATGCAGCCGATCAATACGATGTTTACAGCAATTATTGGAATGACTATAGCCTAGGTCACATCGTAGATTACCGCGCTCGCTATTCAGATGTCCAGAACATGTTCACCTGGCTCGCCAACGGAAACACAACCGAAGGCATTCCACAGGTTTCGGAAAACGACAATCTGTTTATCTGGACGTTTGGACATGGGGGCGATCCCGATGATAACGGTGGTTACGGTACACTGAAGCTGGAAAATGACACTGAAATGCCTGAAACTGATTTCAGCAACTACCTGGATCAGATTTCATGCAACAAAAGAATTGTAGTCATGGAGCAGTGCTTTGGAGGATCGTTTGTCGACGCGCTCGAGAACTCGAATACGATCATCCTGACCGCCGCCGATGAAACTGAAAGGGCATGGCGAGCCGATAACCTTGAGGCGGATGGCGATTCACCAAACGTGGATCCTTATGAAAATGAGGTTGTTAACGGCAACACCTACAGTCATGGTGAATTCAACTATCATGTTATGAACGCCACCCTGCTTGAGACGGTTTATTACGGACACTCAACCGCGAGTGCTGACATAAATAGCGACGGCCTAGCCTCAATTCAAGAAACAGGAAACTGGATGATATCCAGAAATTCCTATAAGGAACTTGAACCGCCAGGTATGGCATCAGTTGTTATGCATCCACAGTATTCCGATCTGGGGAATCTGGGAAGCAGCACATATCTCGATATCCCGCCTGACGCTCCAACGAATCTGACGCTTAGCGGCAGTGCAGGAAGTCACCCAACACTTACTTGGACAGCACCTGCAAATCCTGATGTCAAGGAATTTCAGATAAAGCGGCAGGTGCAAAGCATGTTCGGAGGGTGGTCGACCCAATATATAACTGTCACAACCACCTCCTGGACAGACTACTCATTTTCAATAGGTGGTGCGTATCGTATCATTTACTCCATCAGGACACGGGATAATGCAAACCAGTACTCGACGTTTTCATCAACTGTTTCAACTACGTACAGTGGCGGGATCGACAGCGAAGGTTCAGGTTTGGATATCTCCCTGAATTCTTCTGTTATGCCTGTCGAGTTCACTCTGAATCCTCCCGCGCCGAACCCCTTCAACGCATCAACGACCATACGACTTGGTTTGCCGGAAGCCAGCCCGGTGACGCTCGCGATATATGACATTCAGGGACGGCTGGTAACGACGTTGATGGATGGGGAAACCCATGGAGCGGGATGGCACATAGTGAGCTGGAACGCGCGGGACGTCGCCTCCGGCACTTATTTTCTACTTGCAAAAACTAACGGCCAAATCTGGAACCGGAAACTAACTGTGATTAAGTAGGGTATCAACGCGAAGTAAAGGCGTAAAATAGTAACAGTTACTTAAGGAGTCTGGTAACTGTTACTATTTTTATAAATGTAAAACCAACCCTATTTCGGGATCGGAGACCAATCGGGCATCAGGCCATCCGACAGGAGCGGGCGGCGCAGGGTGCCATCCGCACTCATCACCCACACCTTGTCCCGGTAGTTGTAGGTGATCTTCATGCCATCCGGCGACCATGACGGGTCGAGGTGATCCCCATACTCGTCCGTAAGCGGGATGTCCACATCCCCCATCGGGTCCATGCTGCGGAGCTGAAATCCGCGGTCTCCCAGTCGCGCATAGGCGATGCGATCTCCCGCAGGCGACCAGCTCGGGTCAGCGTTGTACCCACCCTCGTAGGTGAGTCGTTTCAGATTCGTGCCGTCGATGTCCATGCGGTAAATCTGCGGGCTCCCGCTGCGGTCCGACATAAAAACAATTCTCCGTCCATCCGGCGACCAGCTCGGGCTGGTGTCGATCCAGTTGCCACGGGTAAGCCGACGCAACCCGCTGCCATCCGGGCGAATCAGGTAGAGGTGGGTAACGTTGCCACTCGATCCGGCGAAGATGATCCAGTCCCCCGTTGGCGACCACTCACAGGCCGCATCCGTTCCGGTTCGGTCGAGGAGCTGCACGATGCGCCGTTTGTCGAGGTCCGCGATCCAGAGTTCCGCATCCTCACCCCCACGAAATGACGTGAATACGATTTTTCGTCCATCCGGCGACCAGCTGGGGCTGAGCGCGATGGAGTTGTCGCGGGTCAATTCCCAACGGCTGCCGCCGTCATAGGCCAGAAGGATCAACTCCTTGACATTTTCCGGACGCTGCTCCACCGCCACAATGCGGCTGCGAAACGGCGCGGTCATGCCGGTGATCTGGCGGAGCACTTCCTCGGTTGCTACGTCCCCTTTGCGCAGGGCGTTCTCGAGTGAAAAGCTGATCGTTCCAGCGTAGAAGGGCGAGCCCTCAAGTTCCGCAAGCTGGATCAGCGCCTTGACCGCGTTTTTCTCCGTATCCGGCTGAAGGCTGATTCGTAGCTCCATTTCCGGCGCGTCCGAGCCCGGCGTTTCGCGGGGACCAACGTTCGAAATGTCTTCCGGTGTAAACAGGTTGACATACCCGGACCAAACGAGGGCGAAGCGAACCCGCTCGACAAAGAGCTCTCCCACCGCGGCATTCCCCCGCCCGAGTGTGGAATCGGACTGGGAGGTGAGCAGGATTCCCGGACGGTAGAAACCGGTGGAGTAGGCCTCGAGCACAACCTCAGGCACCTCCTCCTCGTCCTGCGCCATCGCAGGTGCGGCGAACAAAAACGCGAGGGCAAAGAGAAGGGTTAGCAGCATCCCGTTGCGATATGGTAAATCAACTCTCACAATCATCTCTCCTGATAACCGGCGGGTCATCATCAACAACTCTACCCCCGGCCCACTCTATTTGGCATCGTAGAAACGGTAGGTGATCCCCAACTTCGGGTGGGCGAATCCAGCGGGGAGCGGCGGGAACTTCGCCCGCATCAACGAACTCCTTGCTGCCAGATCCAGACTGTTGATCCCGCTCGAAACCATCAGGATCAACTCCTCCATTTCACCACGCTTGTTGATATAAAAATGGTATTCCGCCACCGCACCCGTCGAACGGCCACGGTAATTGAACCGGCGCTGCACCTCCGCCTCGACACGTGAGAGGAAGGTGTCCGCACCGGGAAAGTCCGCATCCGAATAAGCGCCGAACCCCGGGCCCTCCGGACCCGGTTTCGCACCAATTCCCTCGCCCGTCTCCTCCGTCACCGCCGGAGTGCCTTCGGGCTCTTCGCTCGCTTCGGCTGCCGCATCTTCTCTCGCAGCTCCCTGCTCCGCCGTTTCCGAAACAACCGATCCGACAGCCTGAGTCTGTTCAAGAGGCGTTGGCGGTTCCTCTGCCGCTGCAGTCGAGGCGGGTTTCTCCTCAGCCTTTGCCGCAGGTTTCGGAGTTTCCACGTCGGCTGGCGGCGCAAGTTTCCGCTGTTGCGGTTTGTTGTCGGGAACCAGAGCTTCATCCGGTGGCGCAGTCGTCGGCTTGATCCACCCGGGCACGTTCTCCCCACCACCGCGCAAACGAACCATCATCACCTCGGGTGCATCCTGTTCATGCTGGAACAGGCCATGCGTCGTCCCGAAAATGAGAATGGCCGAGACTGCGGCGTGAAGCACCGCGCTGGCGATCATGCCGGTCTTGAGCGGCCTTGGTGTAAGCGGAGCACCGATGTTCATCGACCGCGCTTCGCCTCCCCGTTCTTGCGGGTCAGAATGCCCAGGTCCTCAACTCCCGCGGCGCGAAGTTCATCGAGCACGAAGATGACATCCCCGTAGGGTACACCTTCATCCGCGGCCAAGAAGACCGGTTTCGCATTACGGTTTTCATCGAGCTGCGCCCAGATGTTCCTGAACCTGTCCGGGAAGGCGTTGATCGACACCCGTTCCTCATCGATCCAGATCGTCCGGTCCGGCATCACCTTGACCGTAATCCCCTGGCTTGGATCCGCAACTGCGGTCTGCGCCTGAGGAAGGCCCATGTCGATCGCCGTCTTGATCACGGGCGCTGTGATCATGAAGATCACGAGGAGCACGAGGAAGACATCCACGAGCGGGGTCACATTGATCTCAGCGATCCCCTCGAATTCATCCTCGCCGTTTTTTCTCCGGACTCCCATCATTTCTTCGACTCCTTGGGCGCCACGGTTTCGGCAGCCTCAAAGGCCACGATCAACCGTCTGCTGAATTCCTCTCCACGACGCATCAGGTTTCGCTGCGATGCGACGAAGGCGTTGTAGGCGACCATCGCAGGGATGGCAGCCATCAAACCCATCGCGGTGGCGATCAGCGCCTCAGCGATGCCGGGTCCGACAACTTCCAGCGCTGGTTGGCCCTGAATGCTGCCGAGCTTGAGGAAGGCGAGCATCACACCCCACACCGTCCCAAAAAGGCCGATAAAGGGAGAGGTCGAGGCGATGATCGCCAGCAGGGGCAATCCCTTCTCGCCATCCGAGCGGAGCCTGCCACGTTCAACATCCAGAGTCTCGCTCCAGACGTCCGCGGTCTCCTTGCCCAGTCGCTGAATCTCCTCCATCGCAGCCATGAACGCGCGTCCAGAGGGGCTTCTCGGTTCCTCGCGGGCAACCCTGTAGACATCGGTGGAAGTAAACCGGCCTCGAAGCATGCGGAAGAACCGTTCGTCCGACGACTTCGCCAGCGTGAAATAGCGCACCCGTTCGATAACCACACCCCACGAAAGGATCGAGAGGAGCAGCAGGAGCGCCAGGATTCCCTGATTAACGATGCTGGCGTCCCTGACGATGGACCAGAGGTTCATGTTCTATCTCCGTAGAGTTGTTTCATGCGTAGCCCGAAAGGTAGGGGCAGGGTGGCTGATGGAGCAATGTTCCGCGTCACACCGAGGGGCCTCTGCGATAGGCAACCATCCGCCCATTTCTTTCCCTTATACTCGTTGGCGTTCGTTACGTAGCATGAAAAAGAGTGTGGAAAATAGTAATGGTTACTAAGAGATTTTGGGAACTGTTACTATTTTCTATCCGGTCAAACATGTACAGCCCTGATTGCATTGCGCTCTTGACCGGGCGTAAAAGGTTCGGCAACTTCTCCTGTTGTCTGATTTTACCGGGAGCACCGCTTGACCGGCTGGATCATATTCGGCATTATCGTCGCCATTCTCGCTGCTCCGTTTTTCGTGCCACTCACACTCCGTGTGGGACTCGACGAGCGGAGACGGGACTGGTCCGTCCATGTCGGAACTCTCCAGGTGGCCCCGGATGGCGAGGTCCATTTCAAGGCGTTTCGAGAGAGGTGGGCGAAACGGCTTCGTCCTCTGAAAACCGCAATCCGCTGGCTCTGGACAGGGATTGTCTGGGTGTTCAAAGCCCTAATAATCCTGCTTCGCATTGTTTTCTGGCCATTCACCGCGCTCTTCAGGCTGGTCAAAGGTCGAGGTAAAACTGGTCCCGCAGACGAAACACTCTCCTTTGATACCGGGTATGAGGAGCCTGCGGGCGAATCCGGGTTGCCGGAACACATTGAACCGCTCGAAGAGGATAAAAGCGGGGAGATTCGGCGGGACGCTAGCGAGGGATTCGATTCCTCGATCGACGAACCGCTGGAGCCTGAACCGTCTGAACCGGCCCCGGAAGAGCCTGATACTCAGACGAGCGAAGACTCCTCCGTGTGGGAGCGGATGGAACCTCTGGACGAGGAGACCCCTGCCGCAGAGGAACAAACGGGACCATCAGCCTTCTCGAAGGCGTGGAAAAATCTTGAAAAGGGATTGAAATACCTTGAGATATATGGTCCGATGGCAAAAAAAGTCCTTCGGGCTGTTACGATGTTTATAGGAGACTGCTTCAGAGCTATCCATTTCAAACGGCTCGACGCCCAGTACGGTTTCGGCGGTGATCCGGCAGCTCTGGGCACGTTACTGGGTTGGCATTACGCATTCGTCTCGGCAATCAACCCCTCTCTCGTGCAGAAAATCAGGTTCGAACCTGACTTCGACGAGGAGGAGGCTCCGATCTGGGGAACTCTCGATACGGTAGTCGTCATTTGGCCCTACCGCTTCATTCCACCTATTTTTGCCCTGATCGCCCGCTTGCCATGGTTGGGTATTTTCCGAACGGTGCGAGCCTATCAACGGGGAGACGGTCTGATACCTGAGACCGCAACCCCTTCTAGCACAGGAGTCGCCGCATGAACAGCGAAGCACAGTCGCTGATCGAAGGTCTTCTCGAGAAAGCAAAGGACATCGCTCGCAGCGAAACGATCATCGGCGAGCCGATCAAATTCAACGATGTCTTGGTCGTACCCGTTATCAAAGTCTCCATTGGCTTCGGTGCAGGCGGCGCTGACGGTTCCGGCAAAGCTCGCGGTGGGGGTGGCGGCGGCGGAATCCGCATCGAACCTGCGGCGTTTCTCGTGCATGACGGTACAACCGTTCGCGTTCTCCCGGCAACACCGGGCAAGGGCAAAGGCATGGACCACCTGATCGAGAAGCTGCCCGACCTGCTGACTTACGCCATGGACAGTCTGCGCGGGCATGGAGAGACGCCTGCCGAGAACCCGGGCGAAAGCGAGACGGAGCCAAGCTAGGTTTTGAAATCGACTCACAAAAGCCGCTTGATCCGAAGCCAGATGGAGCCGATTTGGCGGCTCGATTGAAGTGAAGGTCCTTGTTGATTCTACGTTTAGCCTGTTTCTCCGGAGATGGGCGACTCAGTCGGAGTGTTGGGAATCGTCGGATTGGAATCTCATCCGGCCCTGACACCCCTTTTTTTGCTTCTTATTCGATAGAGTAGTGTCACGCCGTGAGGAACCCGGAGCCTCTTATTGCGATGTTCAAACAACGTGTTTGGGAACTTCCACAATAACAGCAGTATACGCCATATATTGTGGAGGGAGCCCCCGGAGTTCCCTCTATCTTGTGGCCTGATTAATCCGATAAACTAGTAAGACTACCTTGACAAGCAAGAAGAGGACATATAATTTGGTTTTCGCTCTTCGTGCCCATTCGAGCCGGGAAGAACCACCACATTCAGCCGATGTGAACCTTCTTCTCCATCATGGATTCGGCGCAAAGACACCCGGAATCATCCCTTCTACAACTTCTCCTGACCGGGAATTACGCGAAATTGCGTAAGGGATGCTCCGACCGCTGTTGTAGCAGATAAACTCTTGAAACCATTGAGTATAATGTTTATTTGGGTTCGAGGTTGTCTTTTTTCCACCTCAGCCCTGTGGACGGCTGCTCTCTCTCAATCTCACGGCTTTCCCTTACGAAATCCGGAGTATTTCCGGCGATTTCGTCTTCTCTTCGCGGCCCGACTCACTGGAGTCGACCAGCTGGTGAGTCGCAGGGGCGCGTGAGTGTTACGAAACGGAGTTTGGAAAACTTAACTTCTTGTTGACGGGGATAGTTCGTGAACATTGTGAACACCTCTTCACTTTAGGTTACAGAATTGACGGGAGAACGTAACCTTATGACAGGTATGAAGTTCCAGCACACATTCAGCCGTGAAGGCGTCCACCCATTCGATGAGATCGAGTGGGAAAAGAGGACAGCCCAGATTACCAATGAAAAGGGAGAAGTGATCTTCGAGCAGAAAGATGTCGAAATGCCGAAACACTTCACCCAACTTGCCACCAACGTCGTGGTTTCCAAGTATTTCAATGGAACCATGGACACCCCGGAACGCGAGACCAGTTTGCGCCAGGTTGTCAGCCGCGTCGCCAACACAATCACCAATTGGGCCGCAGGCGATGGCATCTTTGCATCCGACGAGGACGCGGAGATCTACCGACTCGAGCTGACGGGCATGCTGGTGAAGCAGTACATGGCGTTCAACAGTCCGGTCTGGTTCAATGTGGGCGTCGAAGAACACCCCCAGTGCTCCGCTTGTTTCATTAACAGCATTCAGGATACGATGGAGTCAATCCTCGATCTGGCGAAGACTGAGGGGATGCTCTTCAAGTTTGGCAGCGGCGCAGGGAGCAACCTCTCCCCTCTCCGTTCCTCGTTCGAGGGAATGAGCGGTGGTGGCCAGGCCAGCGGTCCTGTAAGCTTTATGAAGGGGTTTGACGCTTTCGCGGGTGTGATCAAATCGGGTGGCAAGACCCGGCGCGCCGCGAAAATGGTGATTCTCAACATAGATCACCCCGACATCCTCGATTTTATCGAGTGCAAGGTGAAGGAAGAGCGCAAGGCCCACGCCCTGATCAAAATGGGGTATGACGCCGATTTTAACGGCGAGGCCTACAGCTCAATTTTCTTCCAGAACGCCAACCACTCCGTTCGGGTGATGGATGAATACATGCATGCACTGGAGGAGGATGGCGAATTCAACACCCGTGCTGTGAAGGGTGGCAGAGTCGTTGAGACATACAAAGCCAGCGACATCATGAAGAAAATCACCGAGGCCGCGTGGGAAACAGGCGACCCCGGCCTTCAATTCGATACGACGATCAACGACTGGCACACCTGCCCGAACACGGACAGAATCAATGCCTCGAATCCCTGCAGCGAATACATGTTCCTTGACGACAGCGCCTGCAACCTCGCAAGCCTGAACCTGATGCGTTTCCGCAATCAGGACGGTAGTTTCGACGAGGCACTCTTCCGCGCTGCCGTACGGATCACGATCACCGCGCAGGAGGCCATCGTCGGGAATGCATCCTACCCGACATCGGCCATCGAAAGAAACAGTCACCTTTTCCGGCCGCTGGGTCTCGGTTATGCCAACCTTGGCGCGCTGTTGATGAGCCTCGGCCTCCCCTACGACAGCCCGGAAGGCCGAGCGTATGCCGCCACCCTGACCTCGCTGATGCATGGCGAAGCCTACCGCACCTCCGCAGAACTCGCGGGTGTCGTTGGCACGTTCAAAGCTTATAAGAAAAACCAGCGCCCGTTCCTCCGGGTGATGCATAAGCACGCGGACGCTGTCAGCCGCATTGATTCAACCAAGGTTCCCAAGGAGCTTCTGGAATCGGTAGAGGATGTTTACCAGGAGATGCTCGCTCTCGGCGAGAAAAATGGTTTCCGCAACGCACAAGCCACGGTTCTCGCGCCGACAGGTACGATCGCATTCATGATGGACTGCGACACGACGGGCATTGAACCGGACATTGCACTGGTCAAGTACAAGAAGCTGGTCGGCGGCGGTATGCTGAAGATCGTCAACCGCACGGTGCCGTTGGCGCTTCAAACCCTCGGTTATGATGAGAAAACGGCCGAGTCGATCATTCAGTACATCGACGAGAACGATACCATCGAGGGCGCTCCCGGACTGAAAGCGGAACACCTCGCTGTGTTCGACTGCGCGTTTAAACCCTTCAAGGGCGACCGTTCGATCCATTACATGGGCCACGTACGCATGATGGCCGCTGTTCAGCCGTTTATCTCGGGCGCGATCAGCAAAACGGTAAACATGCCGCGCAATGCGACCCAGGATGAGATTGCACAAACCTATTCCGAAGCATGGAAGATGGGCCTGAAAGCTATCGCGATTTACCGTGATGGTTGCAAGGCGAGCCAGCCCCTTTCTACCAAAACGGAAGAGAAGAACGCTGCAGAGGCGCCTGCGGAAAAGAAGCCGGAACCCAAGCGAACCCCTCGCCGCAAACTTCCCGATGAACGCAAGTCGATCACCCACAAGTTCTCCGTGGGCGGGCATGAGGGGTACATCACGGTTGGCACCTACGAAGACGGCAAACCAGGTGAGCTTTTCATCGTCATGTCGAAAGAGGGTTCTGCGATCAGCGGTCTGATGGACAGCTTCGCCACCAGCGTCAGCATCGCCCTGCAGTACGGCGTCCCGCTCGGCGTGATGGTTCGGAAATTCATCCACACCCGCTTCGAACCCTCCGGCTTCACAAACAACAGGCAGATCCCCATCGCCCACTCCGTGATGGACTACATCTTCCGTTGGCTGGCGCTCAAATTCCTGCCGCCCGAGGAGCACGGACTCTCCACACCGGATGACGACATCGAGCTCGAGGAAAGCGACCAGAAAGTCATCGCAGCGGTTTCCTCCGCCGACAGCGGGGATGGCAATGGCAACGGCGGTGGAAAAGGTTCGAAGAGCGAAAAGATCGTTGATGAGGTAATGCGGGAAGCGCAGAAGGTCATCGACCAGGTTGAAAAGGAGGAGCAGTTCGTCGCGGTCAACCAGAGCGACGCTCCCCCCTGTGCAACCTGCGGCTCGATCATGGTTCGTAACGGCTCCTGCTACAAGTGCCTGAACTGTGGCACGACGAGCGGGTGTTCCTGATAAACCGGCCTTTGCACTAATATGTCCCTTGCTTGGGCGCTCCGTTTCCGGAGCGCCCTTTTTTCTGGCTCTCGATCATCCTGTCCGGATTCTGAATTCATACTCGCCTGAGAGTGAGAGGGTCTATCTTTAGGTTTCCGAAAACGGAGTAGAAAAATGCATCTCAAGCGCGCACTGATCACTGGTGCATCCAGCGGACTGGGAGAAGAGTTTGCCCGACAGCTCGCACGCAGGGAAGTGAACCTGATTCTTACTGCACGGCGTAAAGACCTGCTCGAAAATCTCGCCGCGGAACTGACCAGCACTTTCGGAATCGGAGTGGAAATCGTTGTTGCCGATCTCACGGACACCAAAGATGTTTCGAAGGTTGTCAAGGCGATTGAAACTCACCCAGATCTCGACCTGCTGATCAACAACGCCGGATTCGGGGTGCCCGGCCATTACTACGACAAGGATTTTCAACGCGAACTGGATATGCTGAATGTGCATGTCATGGCAGTTAACCACCTGACACGCGCAGCCCTTCAGAACATGGTCCCGAAACGGCACGGGGCGATTATCAACGTCTCCTCGGTTGCCGGATTCGGACCCACGTTCAGCTCATCCAACTACTGTGCTACAAAAGCCTATCTTATCCGATTCAGTGAAGGTCTTGCGCTGGAGCTGAAACCGCACAACGTCGCCGTACAGGTACTCTGCCCCGGCTACACGCATACGGGTTTTCATTCGACCCCGGAGTATGTAAACAGGTTCAACAAATCATCCATTCCAAAATTCGCGTGGTTGAGTTCGAGGTTTGTGGTCGCTCGCTCTCTGCAGGCCCTTGACCGCGGTAAAGTGGTTGTTGTTCCGGGATGGGGTTACAGTTTTCTCGCCTGGTTCGCCGGGACGGCCTTGTATCGGATTCTGCTCAGACTCGTTTATCACACCATCATGAAAGCCAAACACAGGAGGGTAGACTGATGGCAGACCGCCTCGCACTCATAACCGGCGCCTCAAGTGGAATCGGCGAAGCCTTCGCCCGTCAACTCGCCTCAGAAGGGTACGATCTGATCCTCGTCGCACGGCGCAAGGAACGATTGGCCACACTCGCCGAAGAGCTTCAATCCGGCAGTGATGCCAAAGTGGAAATCCTCGTAGCCGACCTCGCAACGGAAAAGGGTATCTCCGATGTTGAAAAGAAGATGGCGGGCGAGACACGGATCGACCTGTTGATCAATGACGCCGGATTCGGCACGACAGGCGCCTTTCATGCCGTAGAGGAAGCCAAGCAGAACGGGATGATCACGCTACATGTCAATGCCAGCGTGCGGCTTTCACGCGCAGTGCTGCCCGGAATGATCGAGTGCAAAGCCGGGGGAATCATCAACCTATCCTCCATCTCCTCTTTCTACCCGACACCCAATCGCACGTTGTACGGCGCGACCAAAGCGTTTCTGAACCAGTTTTCCAGCTCTTTGCACGCTGAGGTCAGCCGTTTTGGGGTGCACGTTCAGGCGCTGGCACCCGGATTCACCTACACCGAGTTCCACGACTCGCCGGAATTCGCAGGCTGGAGCCGCTCACAGGTTTCAAAAAAACTCTGGATGAACGCCGCGGAAGTGGCGGCGATTTCCCTGAAGGAACTGAGGCGTGGAAAAAAGGCTATTGTCATTCCGGGCTGGCGCAACAGGATGCTCGTCTGGCTGAACACCAGCGCGCTGACCGCCCCGATCATGTTAGCCGCTATGTCAAAGCGGCTCAACGATCCGCACCTCAAGTCCTGAGTAGTGGTTGACGGCAACCCCGCCGAGCCCTATCTTCTGTACATCTGTTCAGGACGTCTTTTGCTCGCCCTGAAACGCATTGAATGATGATTCACGGAGCCGTTATGGACCTCTTCCTCGCCATCGTCCTTATCCTTCTCGCTGCCATCATCGGCGCACTCATTGGCTGGCTCGCAACTCGCGGCACCTTCAGCTCTCGCGTCTCCCGTCTAGAAACAGAACTTGAGTCTGCCCGGCGGGAAGCCGAGGTTTCCGAGCAGGAACGCAATGCCGCCCGTGAAGAGCTTTCCAATGCGTTTAAAGCGATCGGCGCGGATGTACTCCGCTCCAACAGCGAGGAATTTCTCCGCAATGCACGCCAGACATTCCAGAACCTGATGACCGAATCCAAGGGCGACCTCGAGAAACGTCAGCAAGCGATTGAATCGCTGGTGAAACCGATCAGCGACAGCCTGAAAGAGGTGGACGGTAAAATCAACGAGCTGGAGAAGAACCGTGCGGGCGCCTATGAAGGGCTGATCGAGCAGGTCCGCGCGATGCAGGAGGCAAACGAAAAGCTTCGTCTGGAAACAACAACGCTATCTCGTGCGCTGGGCAAAACCACGACGCAGGGCCAGTGGGGAGAGCTACAACTTCGCCGTGTTGTCGAATTGGCGGGAATGGTTGAACACGTCGATTTCGATGAGCAGGTCAACATTGGCGAGGGCAACCGCCCCGATATGATCGTCCACCTCTCCGGTGGCAAGCAAATCGTTGTCGATGCCAAAGCGCCGATGGACGAATACTACCTCGCGGCGAACGCAGAGAACGAAACGATCCGCAAGCAGCATTTAAAGAGCCATGCAGCGAATGTCCGCTCCCGCGTCATCGGCCTCAGCGCCAAGGAATATCACTCTCGGCTGGAGCAGACTCCGGAATTTGTTGTCATGTTTCTCCCCTCCGACCCATTCCTCACAGAAGCTCTCAATGAGGAGCCGGGGTTGTTCGAATTTGCCCTCGACAAAGGCGTAATTATCACGACTCCCGCGACGCTGATTGCCCTGCTCAAGGCGGTGGCACTTGGTTGGCGTCAGGAGGCGATCGAGAAGAACGCACGAGAAATCGCGGAACAGGGGCGTGAGCTTCACAACCGGGTAGGAACCCTCGCGGGACATTTTGCCAACCTAGGCGGCAGCATCAACAACGTGGTCAAACATTACAACAGCACCCTTGGAAGCATGGAGCGAAACGTGCTACCGGCTGTGCGAAGGTTGGAGGAGATGGGGGCTTCCTCGAGCAAGAAGATCGAAGATTTTTCTCCGATCGAAGGTCAGACACGTGAAACATCCTCACCTGAGCTGCTCTCCGGCGAGGCAGAGGAAGACGCTGAATAACAGGTTTTTTCTATAGATAGACTCCGCTCCATGCTTAATTCCCAAACCATGGTTTGAGTCACCCATCGTGGAGTGGGTACATTTGGGATACCCCCATTATTGCGGGTGATTCCAACAAGGAGTGCACCGATGAATCTGCCCGACATCATACCGATTTTTCCGCTCTCGAAGGTGCTCTTCCCAAACATGATCCTGCCCCTTCACATCTACGAAGAGCGGTATAAAACCATGGTCAAGGAGCTCCTCAAGGGGGGCACCATCTTTGGGGTTATTCCTTCGGAAGAACTCAAGCCCGGCTGTGTCGGGACCACCGCCAGAATCCAGAAAGTCCTGCACACCTATGACGACGACCGGATGGACATTCTCGCTGTGGGTGAGGATCGCTTCCGCTTGATGGACATCCTCGACGACCGTCCCTACCTGCGGGCGAAAGTCTCTCGGGTTGAGGATGACCTTCGTCAGGACACGGCCAGGATTCAGATCGAAAACATGCTCGGACTGTATCACCGGTTCATCGCCCGGCTCGGGTTGAAACAGGAGCAACGGGAACAACTCGAGAACCTCGTGGAAGATCTCGATCTTGAGCGTGAAATCTCATACATCATTGGTCAGACAATCGGACTGGATATCAACCGTCAGCAGGAATTGCTGGAGGTAACCGATCCCGGCAAACGGATAGAGCTTCTCACCGGCGAACTTAAACGGCAGGACAGGGTGCACAAACTGGCGCGGCAACTTTTTGAGGGTGAGGATTTCGATCCATCACTGAATTAAAGCTGCACAAACGCGGATCTCATGGAGTGGGGACCATGGCTCGGTTGAGAATTGAAGGCATTGGCTGGACAGCGACACCACGTCCGAACCTTGAAGAGCCCTACCACCTGGACCGCCCCGAGATTGAGATTGTCCATATCGAGGAGAGCCAGATCGTCTGGATGGGCCGTGTCGCGGACGAGCCTCCATTCCCGGGCTCTACCACCCTGAACGCCAACGGAATGGGCCTCACCCCCGGCCTGATCGATTTCCACGCTCACCCTGTATTTGCCACCACCCGCGAGGAGGAATTTGACCTCCGCACACGTGGCGCCAGCTACGAAGAGATCGCAGCGGCCGGAGGTGGAATTCTTAACTCCGCCCGCAGGGTAAGTGAGTCTACCGTAGAGGGACTTGTGCGGTTCGCGCGCCCCTTTCTCGACTCCGCGTTAGCCCATGGAACAACCACCCTCGAAGCAAAAAGCGGATATGGACTTTCTACCGACGGCGAATTGAAACTGCTTCGGACGATTCGAACACTGAACGAAGAACACCCCCTCGACCTGATCCCTACTTTCCTGGGGGCACACGAATACCCCGAGAAGTACAAGGACGACCACGAAGGATACCTTCGTCTCCTCATTGAGGAGATGATGCCCGCGGTCGCAGAGGAGAAGTTAGCTGCCGCCTGCGACATTTTCTGTGAGACCGGTGTCTTCTCGATCGATGAGGCGCGCAGGGTTCTCACGGCAGCCATGAAACTGGGGTTTGCGGTCAAAGTGCATGCCGACCAGCTCACGCCATTGGGTGGAACGAAACTGGCGGCCGAATTGGGCGCGCTCTCGGCAGACCACATAGAATTCATCGATGAGGAGGGAATTTCCGCGCTGGCAAAATCGGGCACGGTGGCCGGCCTCCTCCCGGTTGCTGCCCATTTCCTGCGGATGACCCAGGATCCACCCGTCCGGCATATGATCGAACGGGGCGTAACCTGCGCACTCGCGACCGACTTCAATCCGGGCAGCGCAATGAGCGAGAATATGCAGATGGCGCTGCACCTGGCTGTCATCCGATTTCGGGTCAGCGCAGAAGAGGCGTTATGGATGGCAACAGCAGGCTCTGCCAAAGCGCTCGGCCTGGATGACCGGGGAATTCTGGCCGTGGGAAAGAAGGCGGACCTTGTACTCTGGAACGCCCTTTCTCCTGAGATGCTGACTTACCATTTCGGAGTGAACCAGGCAGCGATTGTGATCAAGAACGGCGTAGTTGCGGCTCACGATGGGAAGCGGATACAGTGATTCATATCGGGACATCAGGCTACCATTTCCTCGATTGGGTAGGTACCCTTTATCCACCGGAACTAGCGAAAGAACAATGGCTTGCCTATTATGCGCAACGGTTCAACACGGTGGAGATCAACAGCACCTACTACGGGCTGCCAAAGATTGAAACCGTGGCCCGCTGGACTTCCGAAACACCCGCTGGATTCCGATTTATTGTCAAGCTTCATAAGGATTCTACCCACGGCCGCATTACGGACGGAGCTGAAATCGGGGAGCTGCTCCGAGTATTGGAACCGATGCGGCAGGAGAGCAAGCTTTTCGGGCTTCTTGCCCAATTTCCGGCATCATTCCGGGCAAACGACGCCGCAAAAGGGTACATTAAAAAAATCAGGCAAGAAATCGGCGAAATTCCCTTTTTTGTCGAATTTCGTCATCGGTCCTGGGACCATGACAGCAGTGTTACATTCTGTCGTGAGGAGAAGATCGGGTGGGTTGCAGTTGACCTTCCACCGATACGGTCACTGATGCAGGCTCGACCGGCAGTAACGGCTGCAGCCGGGTATGTCCGTTTTCATGGGCGCAATGTGAAAACCTGGTATACCCCGGAGGCGGGTGATCGGTACGATTGGGATTATCCTGATTCTGAACTAAAGGAATGGGTTCCTCGCCTGAAAGCCATGACGGGGCTAGCGGAGGATACCTATCTGTTTTTTAATAATTGCCATGCGGGACAAGCAATCAAGAGTGCAGCCCTGATGAGGGAAATTCTCCGCAACGAACAGCTGGAGGTGTCGCGATGACACCTCGGAAAAGCAAACCCGGCAACCCGTTCCAGGTCGTTGAGGACACGTGGTCGGTGGATACGGCTGCGCAATGGGTTTTCCGTTCTTATCTCCCACAAACGCTTTCGGGAGTGTTGAACGCAATCTTCACCGCTGCAAATCAGGCCGATGTTCAGGCTGGTTTTGCGCATATCCCCTCCTCCCTTCACGACTCTCTCGATTGCTGGCCAGATACTGCAGACTCCTCCGACAGCAACCTGTTAACCTGGAACAAGAAAACGGGCTGGGAGATTCAGCCACAACCATTTTCGCACCGTTCAAACCTGGGAACAGAACTCTGGATGGCATGGTCTTGTCCGAGTGGTTTTGTACTCGCTGTTGCGAAGAGAGTCTCGGTCCGGCGTCCAATCAAAATTCGCTCTGCGGACACCTGGCAGTTCCGTTTGTCGTGGCATCCGGACAATGTGAGCAAAGCCCTTTCAGCGCTTCAGCCGGTGATGGACAGGTACCCTGAGCTCGTTGACGAAGTGAAGAAGGTTGGCCAGACATTTAAGGGTGACAAGATTGGTCCTTGTAACGAGGCTGAGAGCATTATTCGCTCCGCGCTAACCCTCGCGGACCACATGGACCCCTGGACCCGACGCAACATTTCGGATTCCAATTGGATCGTACTGTACAACCGGGTACAGGAGAAGGTTGGCTGGGAATTGATGGTCGACAAATTGATGCCAGCCATTGCAGATGTTCTCAGCTCAACGCTCAGCTATGATTTTTTCGAACTCCTGATCTTCAGCCGTGTAGGCAAACGGTACGAGGAGTTCCTTTCTTACCGCCGCAATAACACCGACTACGGCGGCAAGTCCATGAACCTGCTGCTGGATGCTCGTCTCGTTGAAAAAGTGATTGAGGAACAGAAGCCCCGGTTGATCTCCACCACTCAGGAAGCCGGCCTGATGAATCCCCACCTGGCGCAACTCGCCCAGTTGCGGGAGGGGTTGCTGGTGCCACTCGTGCATGATAAGCAGGTGCACGGGATGATCAGCCTTTACTACCGTAAAAAGACCGAGCTGACCGATTCCGAATTGGTGAACATTTCCCACATCGGCCGAGTGCTGGCGAGGAGCATTGAAAACACCAATGCCCACGAGACAGTGCGGCGACTTGCGACGATCGACGGCCTAACCGGCCTCTATAACCGGCGCAGTTTCACAGACATGATCAGCCGCGAAATGCGCCGTATTCTGCGTTACAAGCAATATTTCAGCCTGATCCTTGTTGACATCGACAATTTCAAGAATTACAACGACAACAACGGACACCTGATGGGTGACCAGCTCCTCAGCCATTTCTCACAGGTAATGAAAACCTGTGTACGTGAACAGGATATGGTTGCACGGTACGGCGGCGAGGAGTTCGCAGTCATTCTCCCTCACACAGACGCGAACCGGGGAATGGTGGTAGCAGAGAAAATCCGGAACATGATCTCGGAAACGGACTTTCCCCACGGCGAGACGCAGCCGCTGGGCTATGTTTCGATCAGCGCTGGAGTAGCAGATTCCCTCGGTGGCGTGAAAACTTACCAGGAACTAATCGACCGCGCAGACCGCGCACTTTACCGCGCCAAGGAATCGGGCCGTGACCGCTCTCTGATGTATTCACCTGAGCTTGATTCTGACTCTAAATAGTTATATTTTATGTCGCTTTAGTCCTCACTCGGACCCCAAGAGGATGTGGAGGTTTTTCTCTTCATGGCAACTTACAATGTGCTGTACCTGACAAGCGAGCTATACCCCTTCGCCAAGGTGGGCGGCCTCGCCGACGTCGCAGGTGCGCTTCCGAAAGCCCTAAAAGAGCTTGAACACGATGTCCGTGTGTTTCTACCCAAATACAAGGTAATTCGAGACCGAAAATGGAATCTGCGTGAGGTGATTCGTCTTCGGGACATCGAGGTGCCATTGGGGGGTAAAACTCACATAGTCTCCGTCAAATCCGGATTTGTCCCAGATAGCAAGGTGCAAGCCTACTTCCTCGAATACAAACCGTTTTTTGACCGTAAAGACATCTATATCAACCCTAAAACGGGCGAAGGTTGGCAAGATGATGCTCAGAGGTTCGCCCTGTTTGCCAAGGCGGCCCTTGAGACGCTCAAGGTATTGTTCTGGCAGCCTGACCTGATCCATTGCAACGATTGGCCGAGCGCGCTGGTTCCCTACTACCTGCAATCGGATTACAAGGATGACGAGTTCTTCAAGAACACGAAAACTGTCCTGACAATTCACAATTTCGCCTATCAGGGATTGTTCCCCCCGGAAGTGGCGCCGCAAATCGATATGAACGATTTCGACTCCAAACATCTTGCATACCATCAGGGTTCGGTGGGCTTCCTGAAAGCGGGCATTGCGACTGCGGATCAGATCACAACCGTATCACCCTCCTACGCGCAACAGATTATTAAACCGCACGAGTGGTGGAACGGACTGGACAAAGACCTGAAAAAACGGAACTCAGACCTGACTGGAATCCTCAATGGAATCGACAGTACGGTTTGGAATCCGGAGACGGATAAACTGATCGCGGCTAATTATTCACGAGGCGATTTGTCCGGAAAAGCTGAATGCCGCCAAGCACTGATAGACGAATTCAAGCTTGAAAAGAGTGACGAGCGGATGATCATCGGTTTGATCGGACGTCTTGTTGACCAGAAAGGTCTGGATCTTCTACTCGAGGGCATGGACAAGCTGCTCGAACTGCCCGTGAACTTTGTGATCCTCGGGACCGGGCATAAAGAGATTGAGGAAAAGCTCACCAAGCTCGCCACCAAGAATCCGGGTCAGGTTGCCGTATTGATTGATCATGACGACGACCTGGCACACAGGATCGAGGCAGGAGCGGATGCCTTCCTTATGCCCAGCAAGTACGAACCTTGCGGCCTGAACCAGCTATACAGCCTGAGATATGGCACGCCGCCCATGGTCCACGGAACCGGCGGACTCGCTGATACAATCAACGAGTTCAACGGCAAAACCGGCAACGGTTTCCGGTTTGACCAGTATCGCGCGGTCGGCCTCGTCGCCACGGTAAAACGGGCACTGAAGGTATTCAAGGACGAAAAGGCTTGGAAAAAGCTTCAGCAGAACGGCATGAAAGAGGACAACGACTGGACCAAATCCGGCAAAGCCCTCGCCAAGGTGTACGGAAAGGCCGTTTCGGCTAAATCTTGACCGGAGACGTTTGAACTCGACTCTTGTGCTGTACTTTATTGCGGGTCTGCTCCCTCCTGAAAATGGTGGGACGACCCGCTTTTCATTACCATAAGCCCGTCCGGTATCACGGAGTTGTTGATGACTTCAAAACGGAAGTTTTATTCTGCCATTTTGTTGGTCTTGATATTTACCCTCCTGCATGTGTCGGAGTCGGCAGCGCAGAAATCCCCGGTAACTCTTGACTATGAGGGTTTTTTCGGGACCCTCCCAAAGTCTGTCAGCGAACCGGGTCCGATCGTTGCAATTACTGAGCTGGCGGACGGCAGAATTGCACTTCTGGAAAGTTCCGATAACCGTATTCTGATTTTCTCGCCTAAGGGTGATTTTCTGATCGAAACGGGAGGTTTTGGCCTCGGTGATGGCGGCCTTAGATCTGCAGGAGATATTGCCAGCGTTGGATTCGAACTCTGGGCATGCGATCCCCTCGCGAATCGAATCGTGCGCTACGACTCATGGATGGCGCCGCTCGATCCTTTTACCGCAGATGTTCAGTCCTCCGGCGATCCTCTTTTCGACCGTCCGATCTCAGTTTCCCGCTCTGTCTTTGGAGACCTGACGCTTTTAGAAGCTGATCTCGGGGAAGCCGTGATGCTCGATGCTGAGGGCCGTTTGATCGAACGTATCCTGACCTTCGGACGAACGGGACAGAGCCTGATTCAACCGCGCAGAGTCGAGACCTCAGAGAAGGGCACAGTAGCCATTGCCGATCCCGGCTTGCATGCGGTTGTTCTGCTCGACCGGTTTGGCAATAAACAAAGGGTGCTCGGATGGAAGCTTCCGGGGTCCGGTCCCAGCGGGCTCTGCTGGGCGAAAGAGTCCCTCTGGATGTCGGGCGAAGGCGGCGTACAGCTTGTCTCTGAAGAGGGCCGAACCCTCGCCAGTTGGCAAGCATCACAATTCGGCGGACCCGTAGCGGATATCGTTGTCGTGGGTGATCGTGCGCTCCTGACCGTTGGAAATCGCGTCCAGGTGTGGCGCATAAAGCGGGCGGACTGATCCCGCATGTCCACGCCGACCGGAAAATGGGCAGGATGGCTCCTGCTGCTAAGTCTTCCCCTCCTCGCCAGCAACGCTTTCAGCGAGGAACCGGGTCATTTCTCCGGATGGATAGCTCTCGATTCAACGAAGACAGAGTATCCTCTGCCCCACTCCTACATCGACCCGAACAGTTTCCTGGCGATTACGGACGATGGCGACACACTCCGTTATGGCGAGGATATTCAACTCGATCCGACCCGTGGAATCTTAGGCAACCTCTTTTCGATTCGCGCGGATTCCATTCTTGTTCGATACTTCTACTTGCCAGTAACCGTACCAGACACGCTACAGACCAGGTCACCGCAAAACACAGTCTATGCCGATTCACTTCTGGCGGATGAACGCGCGGTCCTCCTGCCGGAGAAAAATCCGTTGTCCGATCCTTACGGCAGCGGAAGCTCCAGGCTCGTGAGAAGCGGATCAATCCTCAGGGGTGTCGAGGTGGGATCGGGGCGGGATGTCAGCATCGAATCGGGCCTGCACCTCGCTCTCGAGGGAGAAATCGCCCGCGACATCCGTGTCCGCGCGCTACTCGACGACCGCAATCTGCCGGTCCAAGCGGATGGGTCGAGTAGACGGCTTGACGAGATCGATCAGGTTTATGTCGATATCGACGCCGGTGAGGTGAAGGGCCGTTTCGGGGACTATCAGCTTTCCTTGGAGGGCGGACGATACGGGAGTCTGAATCGCCGACTGGAAGGTGCTCGGGTCAGCTGGAAATCCGGCAACGTCTCCTCTACAGCGGCCGGAGCGGTAACCCGAGCCGTTTTCCACACCAACACCTTCAACGGCAGAGATGGCGTGCAAGGCCCGTACGCACTCACCGGACGTGATGGCGAAAGGGACATCCTCGTTGTGGGGGGAAGCGAGTCGGTCTGGTTGAATGGAAACCAACTGGTCCGGGGCGAAAACGGCGACTACATCATTGACTATTCACTCGGCGAGATCACTTTCATGCCGAGAGTGCTGATTGACAGCGAGAGCCGTATCGAAGTCGATTTCGAATACTCTCCGGAAGCCTACCCACGCAACCTCTATCTGGGAAGTTTCAGCTGGTCATCCAACTCCGGTCAGATCAAGGCCAAGGTTTCAGCCATGCAGGAGGGGGATGATGAGCAGCATCCGGTCAATTTCGACCTGACGAAGATTACACGGTCGCTTCTTTCGGCGGCGGGTGATGGTTCATCTACGGCACAGATCTCAGCCGCCGATTCGCTTGGTCCCGGACGCGGTGATTATGTTCGTTCGGACACGCTCTGGACCGATGGAAACAACTACAGAATCTTTCTTTACTCTCAACCTGACACCGATGGAGACCCAACTGGGACGTGGAGTGTGGGATTCAGCGAGGTCGCAAGCGGCAGCTATGACAGGCAATACGACACCGCTTCAGGGAGCTACCGTTTTGACTGGGTCGGACCCGGCCACGGAAGTTACGACCCGGTTCTCGTCGTTCCGCTACCGGAGCGGCTGCGACACGTTGCAACCAGCCTGAGTATCTCTCCGAATAGCTGGCTTCGCTTTGAGAGTGATGTGGGCCTGTCTGATTATGACGCTAACGTTCTTTCGTCCGAAGGGGATGACGACAACCTGGGATTGGCGCAGGATTACAGGATGAACCTCCTCCCGTTGGGAGGATCGACTGGAACGGCTCCCGTTGAAGTGGCCATTGAGTTTCGAGATGAAGGCGCCCGATATGCGGAACCCTCGCGCTCCAACCAGATCGAGTACGCGAGGTATTGGGGACTCGATTCCACCCTTACTTCAACCACGGAACGTGAACAGAGTGCTACCCTCCTGCTGCGCCCCCATGCAGGAGTTTCTCTCGACGGCAGTTTCAAAACCCTCCAGCTCGGCGAAAACACACGTAGTGACCGATATGGCGCAAACGCGCAAACACAGATTGGCAAATGGAACACCACAGTTAGCGCCGAAAACATTCACAGCGAAAATGACAGTTTGAGGGAACGATCCGACTGGCTCAGGGGAAACATCAGCAGCGGAGTCCGACTCGGCATCTGGCAGCCCTCCATTGCAGTCGAGAGCGAGGAGCGGGACGCTGTCAGCCGCGGCGAGTGGATTGGATACCGGTACACGCGGATGAAAGGTGATTGGCGACTTATTGACTATCTCGGCCATTCCGGTGAACTCTTCCTGCTCGGTTCACAGCGTGACCAGCAGACGGATGCGGACACCTACGACCAACTCTGGAGCGAACGGGGTTTGGGCGGAAGCTGGAACTGGCGACCCAGAGGTGTACCCATTCGAAGTGAACTGGAACTCTCCTATCGTCTGAAAGAGTGGAGCGTTGCAGACAGCTCCGATGTCGCCACACGCCTTGCGAGGATATCCAGTTCATGGAATCCGTGGAGCGGCGCCCTCTCGACGAACATGAATTACCGGTTGACCCGAACTGTCTCCCGTACCAATGCGCTGATCGCTTACACCGTGGCTGACGGTGAAGGCGACTACGTGCGCGAGGGAGATGAATATGTGTACGATCCCGAGATCGGAAATATTATCCTTCGCACCGAACCAACTGGCGAGGCTGTCCCGACTACGGAACTGGTGACCGCGTTAAACCTCGACTGGTCACCGCACAGGCTTCCCGGTGGAGCGGGAGTGATTGACGGATTCGGCTGGGAGGATATCAGCCTGGTCACTCAACTCGAGGCGACCGAGGTAACACGGTGGGATGATCCCACCTCTATCGCACTGTTCGACCTGAACACCTTCCAGACAGATTCCACGGTGAGCGGAAAGATGCTCTGGCGGCAGGACGTTCACCTCTTCCGACCTTCACGAATTTTCAACCTCCGGATCAGGTATGAAGCGGATGTCCAGCTTAGCAATCTCTACGGCACTGGTTCCGAACGTCACGCCTCGGATCTCTGGGACTTGAGGGCGAGAAACAGATTGAGCGAACTGTTCGACCTTGAATCTCAAGGCGCATGGGAACGAAGGGGCAAGCAGCTCGAACGCAGAACCTCGGATGACCATTTTGATCTGCTCGCTCTCGCCGAGGAACTCAGCTGGCGAGCTTCTGGAAGCTGGACGATCCGTGCAAAGGTCCGTGGCCGGATCGACCGTGATCTGGGGAATGATATCGTGGCGCGAGTCTACGGGTTGGGTCCAGGGCTCACCTATGCGATCCGGAATCGCGGCAGGATATCGCTCGATGGAGAGGCGCTTTGGGTGCAGACCGGTGCCGTCACCCTTCCCTACGAATTGGCGGAGGGGCGCGCTCCCGGTCAAAATGGACGGGTGAGCATGCGGGCAGATATCCGTATCGGGCAAAACATGACGGCGCGGTCGGTTTATACCCTGCGCATGGATGCAGACCGCGAGCCCATACATATCGCAAGAGTCGAGGCGAACGCCTTTTTCTAGTCCGATCCTCCTTACATTCCTCTGGACGCAGATAGCCCCTTGATCTCGGTGTTGGGAGGTAGCGAGATTTGGGTTCATAACGGGAGCAATGATTAACTGATGCTCGGACTTGATCCATATAACCAGCGCGGACCCCTGAAGCGTCCCGATGATTTCGAGGAAAAACCAGAGAACTCTGCACCTTTGGAGGCGGAGGAACCGATGGATTCCGCCTTTCTTCCCGTGGAAGAACCCGAAGTGAACGTCGAGGAGTCGATTGAGACTCCCTCTGTCCCCATGTATTCTCTCGCCCCTGATTCTGAGGAGCAGCCCGAAGAGCAGTATCCGCATGATGAGCCCGATATCAGTGTTCTTGATCCGCTCCCCGAGAAAGAGGCAGCTGAAGATATTGCAGACCTTTACTCTCATCTGGCCCTCGTTGCGGGAGCCACCGGAATCACAGGCCGTGAAGTCGTCGCGAGCCTTGCTGGACGCGGCATAGAAACCCTCGCACATATTCGCCCGGACAGCCCCTATGTCAATGAGTGGATCGAGTATTTCCGGCAAGTGGGCAGCGGAGTTGATACAACCGCCTGGAAACAGGATGATTTTTCACAGCGTTTGACAGAAATTCGGCCCTCGCTCGTTTTCTGCCTGCTCGGTTCTTCCGACCGGCGGATCACAGGGGATGGAAACATCAAATCCAACCCCTTTGTTGACAGCTACATGGCTGTTGATTACGGTCTTACTTCGATGCTCATCCGCGCCTGCACCTCGGCGGGCGAGGAAAATCTGCGTTTCATTCTGGTTTCCGCGATGGACTCGGACGAAAAATCCCAGAGTGAATTCCTGCGAATGAAGGCAAAGGCCGAGGAATTCCTGATCCAGAGCGGCCTCAATTACACGATTGTCCGGGTAGGCTCCATCATCGAATCGGATCGGGGCGGGCGTGAACAGTTGAAACGGGCCGGATTGCTGGGCATTCGCAGGAAACTCCCCGATTTCGAGGCGGTAAAACCACGCCCATTGGCCGAAACACTCGTGGATGTTGCGCTCGATCCGGAGTGCGCCAACCGGATTTTCGAAACGGACGTCTGATCTGCTTTTTTCGCTCATTTTCACCCCGTTTCATCTCTCTACTCGCCGTGTAGGAAAACGAAAAAGTGAACCGAAATTTCATTTCCTATCTCTAACATTATCAACGCCCCTCTGCTGGCACGTCTGTTGCTAATTCTATATGGATCAAGACAAAGGGGGGGGAAATCATGCTAGCGAACTTCATCAAGATTGCAATCCGCTCACTCTCGCGAAACCGCTTTTTCACCGCGATCAACGTCCTTGGACTCTCGCTTGGGGTTGCCTTCGCTTTGTTGGCGATTACGTATTTGAGGCATGAGATAACCTGGGATCATCACATAACCAATTATCAAAACGTATACCGAATTGACGCTCACAGCTTCCCCCATAACCGCAGTCCCTACTACAGCACTCAGACCTGTTCGCTGCTCAAACCGGAGATCGACGGAAAGATCCCGGGACTTGAGCCAGTAACTAGGGTGAGCACGAACAACATGTTTTTCCGCAAGGAGGGGGAAATCTTCCCCATATATGCTGCGGCTGTGGACTCGAGCTACTTTTCCACCTTCGACCTGAAACTTCTCAAGGGCGATCCCTCCACGGCACTTAGCAATCCCACTGGAATTGTAGTAAGCAAAGAATTCGCGGATAAATATTTCAGAGATACTGATGTAATCGGTGAGTTTGTCAATCTTGAACTGGATACAGGATTTACAGCATTCGAAATCACCGGGCTTTTTGCTGATCCACCCAAGAATGCGTCACACAGATACGAAGCGATTTATGAATACGAAGTGGACTACGCGCATGTCCGTTCCAAATATTTGGATGATTGGGGATTAACGTGGTCAAGTTCCTATGTCCGCCTGACACCAGGAACATCCCCCGAGAGCGTAGAGAGTGCAATAGCCGATATCGTAGGGCAGGCAGGCGTGGACACGAAAGAGAACGGCGACAGGATCGCCTGGGAATTGCAACCAATCAGCACAACCCACGTAACGCTCAACAATCCCCGAGGATTTCCGACGGAGACCGAGGCCAACGGAATCGTTGTCCTGAGTGGAATCGCTCTGATCATCTTGATTCTTGCCAGCATCAATTTCACTACGTTGACTGTTGGACATTCGACGATCCGGGCAACGGAAGTGGGCATGCGAAAAGTATTGGGTGCAAGCCGCGCACGGTTGATGATACAATTCTGGCTGGAAGCAGGAATTGTGACGATGCTTGGCGTTCTTTTCGGAATCCTTCTGGCAAAACTTGCACTCCCCGAATTCAATGACCTCGCGCAGCGGACCATGAGCTTGACATTCAACGGGTCGATGGTCGCCATTCTTCTGGGAGTCTGGTTCGCCGTCGTCCTGGCAACGGGAAGCTATCCCAGCCTGATCATCTCCTCTTTCAAACCGGTGGATGCATTCAAGGGCGAGGTGAAACTGGGCGGCAAGGCCCGCCTGCGCAAGTCGCTCATCTTCCTGCAGTTTGTCCTTTCGATCTTATTCGTCACCGGTACAATCGTGATGAACCAGCAACTGAACTACGTTTCGAACCAGTCGCTCGGGTACAACGGTGATCAGGTTGTGATGATCGAAGCGAAGGTTTCGGACAACAGCACGGAAGTCGCGATGGAGCGCCTCCGCTCCAAACTGATTTCCGATCCGCGAATCCTGTCGGTTTCCGGAGCAGCCAACGGAATGGACAACGACTGGTTCATCCTTGGATGGGAGACAGACGACGGAGGCAGTTACCGTGACATCCGGGCTAATGCAATAGACCCGCTGTGGCTCGAGACGATGGAGATTCCGATCATCGCCGGAAAAGGGTTTGACCCGAACCGCGACCCCTCTGGCGGTATCGCGGAGGTGATCATTAATAAACAGGCGGTGGAGTTTTTCGAACTAGATGATCCTATCGGAAAACCGATACCTACCTACGAGGGACTTACCGAGATCGTTGGAGTCATTCCAGACATTCATATGGAAAGCCTCCACCAGGAGATCCGTCCGACAATTCTGATGCGTTCGATACGTCCTCTCTGGGGTGAGAACAGAAGGCTTAGTTTGAGCATGTCCAACTGGATGACGATCCAAAGAATCTTCGTTCGCATCTCTGGCGAAGATATTCCCGGCACCCTCTATGACCTTGAAGCTACCTGGCGTAAGGTTGCCCCGGACAAATCGTTCGACTACTCCTTTGTGGATGAAAGTGTCGGGGCACTGTACAAGGAGGACCGGCGCTGGAACAGCATTGTGAATTGGGCTTCCGGAATGGCGTTATTCATCGCGGCGCTGGGGTTGATCGGACTCTCCACCCTTGAGGTTGCGCGGCGCAGGCGGGAGATCGGCATTCGCAAGGTGCTGGGAGCATCGGAAACCAGCATCGTCGTCCTGCTGACAAAACAGATAACACTCATCGTCGCTGTTGCAACGGTTGTTGCAGCCCCACTTAGCTGGATTTTCATGCAGAGGTGGTTAGACAATTTCGCTTACAGGATCACCCTCTTGCCCTTCTGGATGCTCCTTGCAGGTCTGATAACGATGGCGATTGCGTGGTTTTGCGTGGGCAGCCTCGCTTGGCGTTCCGCATCAGCCAATCCGGTAGATGCGATTCGACATGAATGATTGGAGCGAAGGCAAAGACGTAAAGATGGTTAAAGCTCTAAAAAACCTTGTATTGTAACTGTTTTTCGAATCAGACAGTCTCATGTACCTATTCCCACTATTCGACGTACCTATTGCTCAACCTGAAGATCAAACCAATGGGGGGTAATTCCGTGTTTTCCAACTTCGTCAAGGTCGCTTTTCGTTCGTTGAACAGAAACCGCATCTTCACCATTATCAACGTCCTGGGTCTTTCGCTTGGTGTGGCGTTCGCACTGCTGGCAACAACCTACCTGCGGCACGAATTGAGTTGGGACAAGCATATCTCCGGCCATGAGAATGTCTATCGAATCGTCACACATTATTTTCCAAAAGACAGCGATTCTGGTTACGACACTAGTGTTAGTTCGTTATTAAAACCGGAAATTGACAACAAAATATCCGGCCTGGAAACAGTGACCAGACTCAGCACAAACGAGAGACTCTTTCGTAAGGGAGAGAATCAATTTCCCACGAAAACAGCTTCAGTTGATCCCAGCTACTTCGCAACCTTCTGCCCCGAGTTGGTCCACGGAGACCCGGGTACTGCTCTCGACAATCAAACGGCTATTCTCGTCAGTGAAAGTTTCGCGGAAAAGTATTACGGCGCAAAAGAGATCATTGGCGAGCTGGTTGATCTTGAATTGGACACCGGTTATACAGTTTTCCAGGTTACCGGGGTTTATTCTGACTTGCCAAAGAATGCACTCCTTCGTCCGGATGTGATTTATAACTACGAGGTCGATTACAGTATCGCTCGTATGAAGCTTTCTGGTGATTGGGGCTGGACATGGTCTGAGACTTTTGTCCGTCTAGCGCCGGGTACATCGCCAATTGACATAGAACGTGGAATTGCCGACATCACTCATAATCTGGGTGTTGATGTCTTTGAGGATGGAGCACGCATCGCCTGGGAACTCCAACCTGTCAGCGAAGTGCATGTCAGTTTTAACAACCCACGAGGTTTTCCAACAGAAACGGAAACTGTAGGCATCTACGTTCTGGGCGCAATCGCGATCGTCATCCTGCTCCTGGCGTGCATTAATTTCACCACACTGACAATAGGCCGATCAACCCTACGCGCCACAGAAGTAGGAATGCGTAAGGTTCTCGGAGCGAACCGCATTCCCCTGATGATCCAGTTTTGGGTTGAGACTGGAATTGTTGCACTGGCCAGTGTTCTATTCGGATTTCTTTTAGCCAAGTTGGCAATGCCTGAATTTGTCAATCTTGCGCAGCGAGAACTGATCCTTACTATCGACTGGCTCACACTGGCCGCGTTATTCACAATCTGGTTTATAGTCGTGTTCATCGCTGGAAGCTACCCAAGCGTGGTCGTCTCTGCATTCAAACCAGCGGATGCTTTCAAAGGAGAAGTACGAGTCGGTGGCAAGGCGCGCCTCAGAAAGGCACTTGTGTTTGTGCAGTTCGTTCTGTCGATTGTTTTAATCACCGGCACGATCGTAATGAAAAACCAGCTCCACTTCGTCTCCACCAAGGCGCTTGGCTTTAACGGCGATCAGGTTGTCATGATTGAGGCGCAAACCTATGACAACAGCACGGAAATTGCGATGGATAGATTCCGCGACGAGCTGAAATCCGACCCACGAATCCTCTCCATTTCCGGAGCCGCAAACGCGATGAATACCACATGGTTCATCTTCGGCTGGGACAATCCTGACGGCAGCCCTTATGAAAATATTCGAGTCAACACCGTTGACCCCGAGTGGATGGAGACTCTTGAAATTCCACTCCTCGCTGGCCGAGGTTTTGATCCTGCTCGCAATCCTAAACAGGGCATAGCGGAAATTATCGTTAACGAAAAATCTCTAGAGTATTTTGGTCTGGAAGAAGATGCCCTTGGCAAATCTTTGCCCACCTATGAAGGAGTTTTCGAGATAGTAGGCATCATGCCTGATATCCACGTTTCGAGCCTTCATGAGGAGATCCGTCCAACAATCCTGATGCGTTCGATAAAATCCTTCTGGGCCAACAATCACTATCCCAGTCTCAGCATGAGCAGTTGGTATACCATCCAAAGGATTTTTGTCCGGGTTTCTGGCGATGACATTGCCGGTACGATAGCAACTCTCGAATCCACATGGTCTCGCGTGGCGCCGGACAAGCCCTTTGATTACTCTTTCGTGGATGAGGGCGTCGCGGAGATGTACAAGGAAGACCGTCGTTGGAACAGCATCGTCAACTGGGCTTCGGGGGTTGCACTGTTCATTGCGGCTCTGGGATTGGTAGGGCTCTCCACGCTGGAGGTGACACAGCGCAGACGCGAGATTAGCATCCGCAAAGTTCTCGGCGCATCCGAAGGAAGCCTCATTTTTCTGCTAACGCGGCAGATATCACTGATCGTTGTTTTTGCGACCGCATTTGCTACACCATTGAGTTGGATTTTCATGCAGAAGTGGCTGAACGATTTCGCCTATCGGATCACCCTCTCGCCCTTCTGGATGTTATTGGCTGGAGTCGCGACGCTGGCAGTTGCCTGGATATGTGTGGGTGGCCTGGCCTGGAAGTCCGCCACGACCAATCCGATTAAGGCGATTCGACACGAATAGAGGCGGATTGCGTTTAAAAGAAATAGTAACAGCAACTAAGAGCTTTGGTTACTGTTACTATTTTTTTTGGGTCAAGGTGGGAAGCCCGGCTGCTCCGTCAGCCGGGAATTGTAACGCCACTTGATCACAGGGGATCACCACGCCCGCCAAAGCGGGCTGGTGATGACATGAATGACTGTTGCACTTCAAACTTGAATCCGCAACAGTTACCAAAATCCTTTCGTAACTGTTACCATTTACTCTGCTTATTATCGACACCGGTAATGATCTGAGGTATTGTTGAACTCTCACTCCCCCGGAAAGTTGATTACGGTTTCGAAAACACGCTCGAACACCTTTCGAGAGGAGTAGGAGGCCCGCAAGTGGATGCGCAGAGTGTATTCTCCCGCCTCAAGAGGTTCTGTCGGAGTGACCGGCTTCCCCTTTCTGATCAAGGGAAAACGGCTGGGTTTCCAGTTGTATTGGCACTTCCCCGGTCCCTGATAGGTTGAGGTCTTCCTGACCAGATCGCCATCCTTGAGCAGCTCGAGTTCCATTCGTGCCCGCTCGGTCAGAATCATACCCAATCGAATGATACCCCTCTCCTGGTCCACCTCAAGGTCCGGAGATTCGCTGACATCCACCCCAACCCAAAGGTAGTGCGCTCCCCCCTTTTCCGCGATAAATGTCTGGCCATACCGCCGCCAGATCGCAATCCCCGTGGGGTGTTCAAAGCGGGACCTACCCCTCCCCTCCTGCCCCCATTCCGCGAGAAGTTTCAGTTTCGGATCGAACTTGAGGATGCGGCAACCAACGCTGTCAGTAACAGCAACGTTGTGGTAGAGGTCCGTGGTCAGATGTCCCATGTAAACGTCCTCCAGCCCCGGAAGAGCGCTTACATCCGTTTCTGCGATGCGGTAGCCATTGAAGAGGACTTTCCGCAGACGTTTGCCGAGGCTGTCGCTGACCACGATGTATTCATCATGTGGCCGCTGGAAGGAGGTCTCGCCGTCAACCGCCTCGATTCCCACCGGCTTGATAAACCCTGTCAGGCGATTGAGGAAAACACCGGCGGTGTCAAAGATGACAACGGAATTCGACCCGGCATCCGCAACGACCACTTTGCCACCCCCTGTAACCGCCACACCTCGCGGCAAAACAAGGCTTACCGTCGAATCAGCACCGAACGATCCCTCATAAACCAGATCGGCGTTGACATTTCTGAATTTGACCACGCGGTGGTTTCCTGCGTCGGTGACGAAGACCAGTCCGTTCGGCAGCGCGGCAACATCCCAGGGTTCGCTAAGCGCTTGTTCGCCTGTCTGGTCGTAGCCGTACAATCCGATGGACTGCATTGACCTGTTGTAAATGATCGAGTTTTCACCGGTGTTGATACCATAGACGGTCACTTCATCATCGTCACTTTTAGTCTCGGGATCATCCGTTGACATCAGTTTGACGGCTGCCAATCCCTGTGGATTGATAAACTCCGCTTTCCCCATTGTGAAGAAGGTGAGGTGAGTCTGGGTCGCCCGTACTACGCCCCATGTATGTTTCCAGGGCGGGTAAACCCATGTTGTATGGTCCTCCTCGTACTTCTCCGCCTTGTCGCTTTTGAACATGGGAGCGGCTTTGAGCGACGATGTCAGAAGCAGCATCGACAGAATCAGGATATTTATTCTCAACATGTTGTGTTTATTCCTCATCTCCAGAGAGGCTTTTCAGAAGCGCTTCTCCGCCCTTGATCGAAAACCCCGGCACCTCAGCGATCTGTTCCGCCGTCGCCTCACGAAGGCGTTTCAACGACCCGAAGTGCTTCAGCAGGGCATGTGCTTTGGCTGCCCCGACACCGGGTACGGATTCAAGCGTAGTTGAGATTTGTGCCGACTGTCTCAGTTTGCGGTGATAGGTGATCGCAAATCTGTGAGTCTCATCACGAATCTGCATTAACAACTTCAGCGCAGAGGATGTCCGCGGCAGGGTGATTACTTCCCCTCCCGGCCAGACGATCTCCTCCAGCCGTTTCGCAAGCCCCACACAGGGCAGCCCCTCCAGGCCGATTTGATCCAGAACCCTTCGCGCCGCGTTCACCTGCCCAACACCCCCGTCAATCAGGACAAGGTTGGGCATCTCGGAACCTTCGGCCAGAAGCCGGCGGTACCTTCGGCCCACAACCTCCTGCATACTCCCGAAATCATCTATGCCCGCAACCGATTTGATTTTGAAATGGCGGTACTGGCTTTTTTCCGGACGCGCATTCTTGAACCTTACCATCGCTGCGACAGGGTGCTGCCCGAAGAGGTTGCTGTTGTCGAAGCACTCAATGGCAACCGGAATCTCCTTCAGGTTCAAATGTTCCGCGAGCATCTTCAGGCTGTGCGGAATTCTGTCCGCCCGGGCCTTTTCCTCGCGCTTTTCGGTCAACAGCAGTTCGGCGTTACGCTTGGCGAGGTCAAGTATCCTGACCTTTTCACCTCGTTTGGGCCACACGAGTTTCACTTTGTGCTCGGCACGCTCGTCAAGAAACTCCTGAAGTAGTTGAGTCTCCTCACCTGTGATCTCTTCCGGAAGTAGAATCTCCTCCGGCACATCCCGCGTATGTTGCAGATAGTAGTCGGCGAGGAAGTGGACCCAGAGGTCGCCGCGATCCCGCCCTTCGATTCTTGTCAGGAAGGAGTGAGTCCGGCCGATGATCCTGCCGTGCCGCATGCGCAACGCCGCCATGCAGCCATCCCGGTCCTCCTGAACGTAGCCGAAGATGTCCCGGTTGACATCCTCCAGCCGTACCACCTTCTGCCGTGTGCCAAGCGCCTTCGTCTGGGCGATCTGATCCCGTACCCGTGCCGCCTCCTCAAATTCCATTTTTGAGGAGTGCGTTTTCATTCGTTTCTCAAGGTGCCCGATCAGCTCCTGCCCCTTGCCGTTGACCGCATCCACGAGGAGCTGAAGTTCGCCGTTGTATTGATCTTTGTTGACCAGACCTTCGCAGGGACCGAGGCAGTTGCCAATGTGATACTCGAGGCAGACCTTGTGTTTTTTCTCGCGGATCGACTCTTCCGTGATGCTCAGGTTGCATGTGCGGATGTGGCAGGCCTTCCGCAGCGCAGTGATGGTGTCTTTCGCGCGAGTCACATCCGAAAGGGGACCGTAATACTTCGAGCCGTCTTCCTTGGGACTCCGCGTCAGGTAGACCCGCGGGTAGGGTTCCTGGCTAACCTTCAAGTAGGGAAAAGAGGAGACTTCGCGAACATCGACGTTATAGCGTGGTCGGTGACGACGGATCAGGGTCTTCTCGAGGATCAACGCTTCGATCTCGTTGTCAGTGACTATGGTTTCGAAATCGGCGATCCGCTCGACCAGCATCGCGTACTGGTAACGCCCGTCATCCCGCCCCGAAAAATAGCTGCGCACACGATTTCGGAGATTCTTAGCCTTGCCGACATAGATCACCCGGTCCCGTTCATCCTTGAACAGGTAGACGCCCGGTTCCGTCGGCAGCATGTCAAGCCGCTCGGTCAGGTTCATCTGTGGTGATTCATCATGCTCGGACATCTGCACCCTTTGCGTCGTTCTGCTTAGAACTTTTCAACTCACCATGCGTGTAAAATGGGGCGTATCAACGTACAACGGAGAACAGGCGGGAGTCACCATGATCGGACAGAGCAGGTCTCACGGTGCTCATCGAGATGGACTCTTCCAGCCGGGTGTCTCCAACGGCGCTCGCCCCTCCAAAACGGGGGCTCAACTGGCTAAATCCTTTCAGACAAGGGCTATATTAGAGGTCATGAAAGCGAAAACTGCGACATCTGCAACCCTGATCGGGATCTTGCTGCTCCTCGGCGTGATGCTGCCCATGGTGGCCTCTGCCCAAAGGCTGGAATCCAGCGTCTCCGTCAATCTTCAGAAACTGCCGCAGGAAAATCAGAACAAGTTGCGCGGCCTGGACAGAACGATTTCCGCCTACATCAACGATCAGGATTGGGCGCCAAACGATTACGACTACACGTTCAAGCTCGCCATAGAAATTTATTTCGAGAGTGTAGCGGCGATCAGCTTTGAGGACCGTTACGAAGCGCAGATCATCGTTTCAAATCAGTCCAACATGCAGTACAGCGACAAACGGTGGGGATTCGCTCTCGACCCGGGCACACGGCTGGCCTATTCGGACCAGTTCGAGTCTTTCCGCAGCATGATCGATTTCATGGTTTACATGGCGCTCGGTTACGAATTCGACAAGGTTAAAAAATTTGGCGGGACACCCTTCTTCGAGAACGCACGCAAGATTTGCCAGCAAGCCCGTTTTTCCAGCCGGTATTTCACCGGGTGGGACCGCCGTGAGGAGTGGGTAACCGAGGTGTTGTCCGAGAAAAACGAACCCCAGCGCTACCTGAACTTCCTCTACTTCACCGGCGAGTGGCTTTATTACACCGAGCGAGACCGTGTCACCGCAAAGCAGTACCTGATTTATGCGGCGCGCCTGTTTGACCGTCTCGAGGAAGCCGAATTGAAACGGTTCTTCGACCTCAACTACTACAATTACGCCAGTGCGCTGGCGGAGTACAAAGAATTCACAACCCTCGCTAAAATCGCTGCTACAGACCCGAATCCGGAACATTCGAGTTTCTACAAGAAACTGCTCGAAAAGCGGTGACGATTACTCGTTCATACAGGGAAAATGACTTTACCCGTCAGGTCTCCGCTAGGCTAATGACCTGACGGGACAGTTGGACTGTTACCATTTTTCACTCATTGTCAGTGCACAAGGGAATCTGGAATAGTAAGACACCTTTTTTTACCTCCCATTCCCCAAAATCCTGCAGCAGTAAAACCACCCTCAAGGGCTTTCATTTAAAAATCCTCTTGTACTCCCTCCAACACCATAACCAAATTGTGGCGTTTCCGTGTTTTACGACTGTCGGCCTCATTTTTACGGGCGGCAGGTAAATACGATGGAAATTCATCCTGACTGCAAGGACTTCTCATGAATAAAGATGCCGTTGCTGCTCCCGTTCAAAAAGGTCATGGATTTGGCACAGCCCCGGTGTTTCTGGCTGCCATAAGCACCATCCTTGGCGCGATCCTCTTCCTGCGTTTCGGATACGCCGTTGGCCACACGGGGCTCTTCGGGGCGATGTTCATCATCCTCATCGGCCATGCGATCACCATCCCGACCGGGCTGGCGGTGGCCGAGATCGCAACCAACCTGAAAGTCGAGGGAGGCGGCGAATATTTCATCATCAGCCGCTCATTCGGAACCACCGTAGGCGGTGCAATCGGCATTTCACTCTACATGTCACAGGCGATTTCCGTTGCATTCTATCTGATCGCGTTCGCCGAGGCGTTCCGGCCGATCCTGCCAATTATTGCGGAATTCCTGAACGTCCCAGCCGACCCTCGGTTGATCAGTCTTCCGATGGCGATCATTCTCTCGCTCGTGATTTCGCTTCGCGGGGCAAATATCGGCGTCGGCGTACTGGGTGGTGTCGTCGCCATCCTCGCAGTTTCACTCGTCATGTTTTTCCTTGGCGGGAGGACTGGTGCGGAGGAACTCGCGGGCAACCAGATATTCGGAACGGTTAAAGATCCTGACAGTTTTTTTCACGTATTCGCCATCATCTTCCCGGCTTTCACCGGTATGACTGCAGGAGTGGGGCTTTCGGGCGACCTGAAAAATCCGCGCCGCTCGATCCCGCTGGGGACGCTCTCCGCCACCATCGTGGGAATGGTTGTTTACGTCTTCGTCGTCCTGAAAATGGCCCACAGCGCGACCCCCGCGGAACTCGCCAACGACACATTCATTATGGCGAAAATCGCGATCTGGGGACCGATCATCTTCATCGGCCTCGGCGCAGCGACGTTCTCCTCCGCGCTCGGTTCCATCCTCGTCGCTCCGCGAACGCTTCAGGCGCTCTCGATGGACAACATCATGCCGGCAACCGCATGGAACGAACGACTCGCGAAAGGCGTGGGCACGAGCAACGACCCACGCAACGCCACCCTACTGACCTCAATCATTGTCATCATCTTTGTCAGCCTTGGCAACGTTGACGTTGTAGCGCAGATTATATCGATGTTCTTCATGATCACTTACGGCACACTCTGCCTGATCAGTTTCCTCGAACATTTTGCCGGCAACCCCTCCTACCGCCCCTCGTTCCGGACGAAATGGTACCTCTCGCTAATCGGCGCGGTAGCTTCTTTCGTGATGATGTTCCAGATGCAGCCGATGTATGCCACACTCGCTGTCACGATGATGGTGCTGATCTATTTCTGGCTCCAGCGAGCCCACCGTGGCGAGCGCGACCTGACCGCCGTTGTAAAAGGAGTGCTCTACCAGTTGACCCGCAACCTGCAGGTGACCATCCAGAAACGACGCGCAGAGGAGATGGACCTGACCAATTGGCGGCCCAGTGTCATCGCACTTTCGCAGCACTCGCTCGACAGGGTAGCACTCTTTGATCTCTTGCGCTGGATCAGTCACTACTACGGATTTGGCAGCTACATTCACTTTGTGCCGGGACCGCTGACCATAGCGAACAAGCTGAGCGCTGAAGAGATTCTCGAACGGCTGATCGATCAGACGCAGTCCTCGGACGCCGGGGTTTATGTCGATACGATTATCAGCCCGAGTTTCCGTACCGCAGTCGCCCAGATCGTGCAGATCCCCGGCATGGCGGGCATGGAAAACAACACCATGCTGTTTGAATTTGATCGGGATCATCCAGACGATCTTCGGGATATCCTTGACGGGTCACAGTTTGCAGCGGTGGCTGGACTGAATATCTGCGTTCTCCGTTCGAGCGACCGCCACTTCGGTTACAAGCGGACTTTACATGTGTGGTTGAACCCCGGCGACCTTCGAAACGCGGGCTTGATGGTACTGCTGGCCTACATCATCATTGGCCACAAGGAGTGGAAACACTGCGAGATCAACCTCTACGCGGCGTTTGAACCGGAGGATATGGAAGAGAAGATAGAACATCTGCACGAAAGTATACGGCAGGGGCGGATTCCCATTTCTACCGGGAATGTGCAGGCCGTGCCACTCGAGCCGGGAGTTCCCTTTGATGAACTTGTCGCCTCACTTTCGGGGGCAGCTGATCTGGTGATTACGGGCTTCTCGTTGAAGAAGATGATCCGCGACAAGGGACAGTTCCTTCGTGGATTCAGCAGAATTCAGGATATCCTTTTCGTGCGAGCTGGACAGAAGATTCTGATTTCAGGCGCATCAGAGGGTGAGGATAACGTTGAGCTTATGGTTGACCCTGACGAGAACTCAGCGGAGACTCCGGCGCAGGAATCGGAAGAGAATTCAACTGAAACACAGGCATGAGAGTTGATTTTCAGGATGTTCAGGGCTACCTATACTGGCGAGATGCTGTTAATAAATCTTACGTTAGGGCAATTTCAATGCGGACGAAGCTGACGTTGTTTACAGTTGCGCTGCTCGCTACTCTCGTTATGGGTGGGTGTTGCGCCGATTGTTTCATGAGCGATCCGAATGAACTTTTGGAAATTGAATCTACCTATGACGGGTCCATCTATTTTCCGCTTCATGACACGAACCGATGGATCCTCAGGCACACAGGCTCCGTCTCGGACTACTACCGGACATTCACCGTTGTGGACACGTACCAGACGGATGCTGGCATCGCCTTCCTCGTCTTTGACTCTACCCGTTCCGTGGACAACCAGTACCGTACATCCACCCGTCTTCTCTACCGTTTCGGCCACGATACGTTGTACACGGCGGAATCGCAGATACTCCCTTCCGGAGCATTAGCGATCGGTTCCTGGACAAAACACCGGATGATGAACCCAAACCGCATCGGAGATGCTGTCACGGTTTCCGGCAGCTATTTCGGTCACTACAACTGGGTTGTCGCCCGGACCGGAGTCACTGTCCAAACACAGGCGGGTACATTTGAGAATTGCCTCGTGCTAAACCTTGAGTTCAAACCGGTTGCCTGGGACGAACCGGCGACGGTAGAGACAAACTATTTCGCTCCTGAAGTAGGCCCGGTACGGATTATTGAATACCCTTTCAGTATTCTTCCCGGGGACATGGGCGACACAGCAACCGTCTATTCTCTTGAGAGATATTACATCTGGGATTGATCTTTACGGCGGGCTTGCTCAAGCTCTTTTTTCATAGGGTAACGGAATCTCATCATAAGTCCGCTCGTCGAGCAATCGACCAGCGGCCTTTTTATTGACGCCTCCCCATTGCTTGAAGAAAAAGTATGTTTCCTGATCCTGGCACTGGCGTTTAATCTCTTGTACCCACTCCTCTTTCATAGGTCGGGCTTTTGGTCCTGACTCCCCTCCCACGATTACCCAGTCGATCTTTTTCAGATTGAGTTTTGGTAGAGGACCCAGTAGAGGTTCTAGTGAGAGAAACTTCGTTTTTGCGTGTGTTTTACGCAAGTGGCCGATTCTATCCTGCACCAATTGATTTTCGACACTCACACCCATCCAGACATTTGTCGGCCAATCAATGTGCTTATCCAGTTCCAACAAGCGTTCTGATCGTTTTGTGAGAATTTGGAAGATGTGCCAATGGGCCTTTCGCATGACCTCCAGCATCTGCTGTATATAGGAAAACGGGACATCGTTGTGGAACATGTCAGACATGGAGTTGACGAAGATCATCTGGGGCTTTTTCCACTTCAGAGGGTATTCCAGCACGTGCGGATGAAGAGTGACAACGAATCCACGTCTGTAATTCTCCTGCCCCATCGCTTTAAGACGCTTCGACATGGTTTCGGCATAACAATGCCTACATCCTTCACTGATCTTGCTGCAACCAGTGATGGGATTCCACGTTGATTCCGTCCACTCGATCTTAGATTTTGTTGACATTATCCAATCCTAAATCTTGTTTTGTGGGTTTTTCTCCGACTGCCCCCCTCGATGACTTGAGTAGCCTTGCCCGTACTCTCCATTAATTTCAAAGCTTTAAAAATCTCACTTTTTTGAGCACAAGTATCAATGAATTGATCCGTCAAACCTTCCGTCGTAACAACTTTCCCTCGATAGTTAGTTTCAACTTTATCAACAATAAACTTATCAGACCTATACTCCTCCAGATCGTCAATTAAACTTACTTGATTTCCATCTTGATATTCAAAGATATTTCTATAATAATTCACCCTACTTGCATATTTAGACATAATTGGTTTTATTTTCTCAAGAGCAAGCTTATGTTTACTTATCATCATTAGATAATAAATTTTACCATTTGATTGCATTCTAAACCTAGCTATATATGGTCCTACATTTTTTCTCATTGTTTTTGTAAACTCATCAATTATAAAAAACTCTTTTCTATTTCCTAGAAGTAGCTTAACCTCTTCTCTAATTCTGTCAGCTTCAGAAATACCCCATAATTCTTCCATGCATTCCGTCACCTTTGGGTTAGTTGTTGCAGGTACAATTCTATTAGCGTTGAAAAATAAAAGAAGATCGCATCCCCAACCACTCGTTGACTCTTTGAATACTTTCTGCGAAAGGCCTTTATAGCCAAAAGGATCCATGAAAACGAAAGTTGGCATTCCACGAACTAATTCTATGACTTTTGGAAATACATCAGACATATCTTTTGAGTGGAGTTCTGGCTTATACCCCAACTTATCTATACCATCTATCTTTGACATACTATTCTTTAACTTTTCTATGGATTCAATATTATGATCGTTGAAATGAGTATGGATACCCTTAACTATTCTGTCTTGTCCTGAATTAAGTATAGACCTTATTATCCTAAGAGGCGTTGATTCGACTGTTCCTATCATTCCTGGTCCAGCAAAGAAATCTAAATATGCGAAATCTGGATTTACTCCTTCTTTGTACTGCAGATTCATTATTTGAATCCACGCCGCAAAATATTCAACCACAACATTTGATTTGACTACCGTATGGTCTCTAGGTTTTGAGGCTCCAAAAAAGTCTTGTTGGTTCATTTGCGTTTTCTCCCAAGCGGTCATTTAGGCAGCATCTTGATAATATGTTCAGTTATATCACAGTGCAAGGTATACAACAAATAATCTGAATAAAGCTATAGGCTCCTGTCAGTTTGCCCTTTAGAAACAAGCCGCATATATTTGCCGCCGGAGGCGTGGGGTTTTAACTACCACAATCAAACCTTGCGCTTTCACGGCGTTGGGGCCGCCGGGGCATATTCATCAACTAACCAACGATTCTTCCTGCCCGTGTGCGACCTCCGCTTGTGAGTCGAGTCCATCTCCAAAAGAGGGAGCGACCCATGTCTGTCCTTCCGTTTGTGAACGAACCGTTCACCAATTTTTCTGTTGAAGAAAACAAGATTGCCTTCGAGAAAGCACTCACGAAAGTCCAGAAACAGTTCAATAAACACTGGAATTTGCTGATCGACGGCAAACGCGTCAAAACCGACAAAACCATTGTCTCCTATGATCCCGCCGACCCGAAAACTGCCGTGGGCAGCGTAGGCAAAGCGACCAAAGACCTGGCGACAAAGGCTGTCGAGTCCGCCCACAAATTCTACACCGAAGAGTGGCAGAACTGGGACTACAAAGACCGGGCGCGCATCCTGATCAAGACCGCCCACATGATGCGTCAGCGCAAGCACGAGTTCTCCGCCACAATGGTCTTTGAAGAGTCGAAGACATGGGCGGAGGCCGATGCCGACACAGCCGAAGCGATCGACTTCCTCGAGTACTACGCCCGCGAAATGCTGCGTCTCGGTGGTCCGCAGGAAGTCTACCCGTGGCCCGGCGAGGAGAACAGCCTCGTCTACCGTCCCATCGGAGTTGTCGTTGTGATTCCACCGTGGAACTTCCCCTGCGCGATTATGGCGGGAATGACTGTCGCGGCGCTTGTCACGGGCAATACTGTCGTCCTGAAACCGGCGAGCACAGCCCCGATCATCGCTGCCAAGTTCGTCGACCTGCTCCTCGAAGCCGGTCTTCCGAAAAAAGCGATCAACTTCTGCCCCGGAAGCGGCGGCGAAGTTGGTGATACGCTGGTAGCTCACCCGTTGACCCGCATGATCGCATTTACGGGATCGAAAGAGGTCGGACTGCACATTCAGGAACTGGCGAGCAAGGTTCAACCCGGCCAGAAGTGGATCAAACGTACAATCATGGAGCTCGGTGGCAAGGACGCGCTGATCGTTGATGAAACCGCCGACCTCGACTACGCAGCAGAGCAGGCAGTCATCGGCGCTTACGGGTTCCAAGGCCAGAAATGCTCCGCCTGCAGCCGTTTGATCGTCACCGCACCGGTCTACGACAAGCTGGTAAAGAAAGTTGTCGAACGGGCGCAGAAACTGACTGTGGGCCATCCCTCGGCGAACCCGAACATGGGCGCGGTGATCGAAGCCGCGGCGTTGGCGAAAATGGTTGAATACATCAAGTTCGCGAAGAAACAGGGAAACAAGCTGGAATGTGGCGGCAAGACCATTAGCGGTGGCCACTTCCTCGAGCCGACGGTCATCAGCAACGTCAAACCGAACGACAAAATCGCCCAGGAAGAGATCTTCGGTCCGGTACTCGCGATCATCAAGGCAAAGAATTTTGACGATGCTGTCAAGATCTTCAACGGCACCGATTACGGTTTGACCGGAGGCCTGATCAGCAAGGACAGGAAACGACTGGAACGAGCCCGCAAGGAGCTCTTCGTCGGCAACCTGTATCTGAACCGCAAGATCACCGGTGCGTTGGTCGGTGTACAGCCGTTCGGCGGGTTCAACCTGTCCGGCACGGATTCCAAGGCTGGTGGCCGCGATTACCTGCAACTCTTCATGCAGGCGCAGTCGATCACCGAACGCTGGTAGGCACCTGACGTACCGCGCGGTGCGTCCGCAAGGCTTCGCGCGGACGCCAAAGAGACATCAAACTCCTGTATCATTTCGGTGATACAGGAGTTTTTTTACGGAAGGTGACAGTTACGCTTAAAGAGAAAGCATGTCTCCATGAACGGTCGAATCCCTATGTAAGCTTCATGATCCAACGCTCGTACGCTGGGACCATTCCGCAGACTTCGGCATTATGCTTGCTCGCCCCATTCTCCCAGACAGTCAGGACTGCGAGGTCCAGGTTAAGTTCAACGGCGATGCGAAAGCGGTGACGAATCATCATTTGCTGATATCCGTGTCCCCGATGCTCCTTGAGCACCCCGGCGGTCATGATATTCGCCAGTCCACCCGGTGTCGCGAGGAAATTGCAATAGCCCGCCTCGATGCCCTTTACCCGCAAAACATCGTTGCGTACGCCGGGCATCGTAGCATACCCGAGATGCTGCTCCGGGTTGTCCCCTTCGGGATCACCGCTCTCACGGAAACAGGTGGACATCCCCTCCGCCCACCGCCTCAGATCCTCAGGGGGATCGAGAGTGATTCCCTCGGGCGGCGTCCAGTGGAGATCCTCGCGCGTAAGAGGTCGTTGCAGCAGGGTTGTCACAACCGCCCGGGTCCAGCCTCGCTTGAGCAGGGACTCCACCAGAGTAGGATGGTGAACCGGGGTGACATAACAGGCTGGAGTGTACCCTCGCTGGAGAAAAATCTCCTCCACCTGCGCAACCTCAGATTCATCAACTGAGTGATCCAAGCCCCAGCCAATTGCTTTGCTCCAGCCCGGCGAAACCGGATTGAGCATCACCCTCCCACCTGTTTCCAGATCAATCGCAAGAGGCTGTTTCTCCGGAGGCAGATTGCGTTTTTGCGCCTGCACCATTGCCTGGGACACTTCGCATGCGTCGCGCTCTACACGTCGCACAAACTCCAAATCCAATGTCTGATCAAGCAACACCGTGCAGCACTCCCTCCTGTAATCCCTGTAATAATATAGAATCAATACCACCCGAAGTTGCGTAAAACGAATTATGGATAATTACATTGATAAAGCAATATGAAATGAGACTACGGGTGTGGCAAAAATTCCTTATGCCCTCTCAACCCACGCTTCCAGCACTGACTTCTTTTCATACTGTATTTCAGAATTGACAAGACATATTGAAATCAGACGTTGAGGTCCCTATGTCCTCAAAAAAGAACACGATAAAACTCGTGTTTCCGGTGTTCCTCGCCGCGCTGGTCGCTGGCATGTCCTGCCTCAGTTGCTGCTACGACTGTTTTAACGATCCCGAACACCCCGACCCGCTTTTTGACGCCTCCCTCTATTTCCCGATGAAGGAGGGACTCCGGTGGTTCTATGTCTGTGACGAGGATTCCGAATGGCAAATCCAGCATATAGTTGACGACACCCTTGTAATCCTAGAAGATGACACCGTGTTCGAATGGCTGAGGTCCAGCTCCGCCGGATTCCCCTATGTGGCTGATTTCACGGGGTATTTCAGAACCTCCAACGATACCGTTTATCGCACGAACGAGGCCTACCTCAGATTGTATTCCGGTGAGGGGGAAACTCCTTACCAGCATTTCCGACGACTCAATCCGGACATGCCGGGCGACTCCCTCAACATGGGACTCGATTCCGTCTTCAACTCGCCGGGACTCTGGGGACAGTACTACTGGCTGATCATGAATGACACAACGGATGTCGAGACGCCCATGGGCACTTTCGTGGATTGCCTTGCGCTGGAATACTACCTCAACTGGATGACAAGGGATTCGCTGGTTTTATTAGCGGAGGAATGCTATTCGCTTGACACAGGGCTGGTCTTTTTCCGGGAATATCCGTTCAGCCGTCAACCTGGCGACTTGGGCGACTCTGTGATCACATTCAGACTAAAGCATGTCTATTTCAACGACTAATTGTTTTGAGGCGGTCAGCCCTTTTTCTCCATCTACAGCTGCGTGTTCATGACCCGGAATCCCATCCGCTCGGCATTCCTCTGACTGTCACTGCCCGGATCGGAAACAAAAAGCAATGAAAACAATGCAAAAAAGTGGGGCAAGCCGGAAGCTCACCCCACTCGAAAATACTCCTGCGCGTGCAGGCTTAAATCTTGAAAGCGGTCACGTTTTTCTTGCCCATGAGGATCATCGTACCCAGCTCTGAATCGAAGGCAACGCCATCCTCTTCGTCAGCTTTCGCCGTCCAGATCACAGACCCATCCTTGAGCGAGATGAGTTGATAACCAGACTTTGTGGCGCTCAGGATCCCGGCTTTCGTCGGTTTCGGCGCAACGCGTGTTTTCTCCGGGTCAAACTTCCACTCGCTTTGCCAGACAACGGAACCGTCACGACCAATTTTTGCCGGACCATCGGGCCCCATCACGATCACGCTGTTATCCTTGCACCAGAACGCACCAAGCGCCATCTCGGCCGTGACAACTTCAATTTCCGTCTCCTCGGCGGAGACAAAACCAAGCGCTGTCGTTCCGGTTGTCAACCATGCCTCTTCACGCATGATGATGGAGCCACTCTTCGCATCGATCTTGCCGGTGACCTTTTTTAGTGGCTGCTCCCATGCGATTTTTCCATTCGCAAGGTCGATTCGCTGAACAGTTTCACCATTGGCAACGTAGAGAGCATCGGTTTCCTCGTCAGCCTGAGCAAGCATCGTGGCGGGCGCATCTTTCATTTCGATAAAGGCAACTTCATTTCCGTTAGCGGCATCGAGAACCTGAACACCGTTCACCTTGGCTTCCCCGCCTACGGCCTCCACCTTGCCTGACCTTACATCAATGCGGGACTCCATCATTCCACCGCCCACGATAGCTGCCACTCGGTTACCCACTACGAAAACCTTTGTGACCAGCTCGTGGTCGGCGCCCGTCCAGAGCACTTCGCCGCTGTTCAGGTTGACCTTCACAACCGTTCCACCCGCGGGTACGTAGGCGACATCGCCATTAATAGCGGGTTTTGGGGCCAGGTCGCGGGATTTGAGCGTCCACACCTCGGAGATATCGGTGACCTTCTTCAGTGGTTTTTCCCACGCGTTGAAGAGGGTCAGCCCCGTGCGCCAGACAACCTCACCCGTAGCGACATTGATTCGAACCAGACCTTCACCCGCGCCTTCACTCCAGGAATCGCTGTTGGAGGTGATGACACGAGCATCCTCGGCGTAGACGTAGTAGACGACGTCATCACCTATTTTCGCCGGACCTTCAAATCCGACATAGGTAGTTGGTGTGCGGGCGGCATCATCTGCCTCTTTCATTTGTCCCAGTCCAGCGGCGACGTCACCCTGGGCCATTCTCGCCAAACCGCCAAATTTTCCGATCGCTTTGGTGGTAGAGGCGAGTGAATTCATGGCGCTGTTCACAAGAACGACGGGACCCCAGGCGAGTTTGCCCGCAGCGACATCAACACCATAAGCGAGTGCAAACCCACCGTTGTTGTTGATCTCGTCGGGATTCCCCTTTGTCTGATCGCGAAGACCCGTTACAACAAGGGTTCCCTCCACTAGTTTCACATTCTGAATAGCGAGATTCATGTCGCCATTGCTGCGGTAGGCGAGAGTACCCTCATTCAGGTTGATGATCGCGATGGACTCGGCAAATCCAAAGAGGGCATAGCTCGTATCGCCAACCTTCAGTTTCTTGAGCAGATCGTTACCGGTCAGCTTGCCCTCTACTTTCCATAGCTCTTTACCCGAGGCAGCATCGATCCCCGACACTCCCTCGCTGTGGAGAATCGCTACTCCGGCGTTTCCGATGGAGATCACCGGTTTTGCAGCGAGACCCAGTTCCCAGGAGTGGGTTGCGAGCACATTGCCTGTAGCTCCATCCAGCACGTGAACAATTTTCGTCATCGGCGCGCCCAGAGCCACCAAACGCACACCGAAATCACCCGTTACCGGATAGATCGCATCACGAAGTTCCTGTGGTGCGAGGTTCAGGTCGGCTTTGGTCCAGAGGGTTTTACCAGTGGCGGCGTCTATGCAGTACAAATCATTGTCGATGTGAAGAAGCAATCCGGCCGGGCTGTCATAGACACCGTAGAGATTCTTCAGCTTTGCCGGCGGCTCGCTCTCCCACGCAACCTGTCCAGAAGCGAGATTATAGGCACGCAACAGCTTGCCTTTATCCAGAGTTGTTACGACATACTTGCCATCCAGGACAATCGTGAAATAGTCTGTCGCGAATTTGTCCTGAACTGCCAATACCTGCTCGCCAGATCCGAGGCGGAAGACAGCGAGTTCAGCCTTGCTTCCTATCACTGCAATTCCAGCATCCTCATCGAGAATCACTGTCTCGGCAGTTTTTTTCGTATCCAATTGGAACAGCGGGGTTGCCTCCCCCGCAAACGCTCCTGTTACTATCGCGAAGACGAGTAGTAAAGGGATGGTCCTGAGTAGAGTTTTCATGCTATCTCCCATAGAAAGGTTTTTTCTTACACCTGAGGGATTGCAACGAACGTGCCGGGGGAGATAAGGAAGAGTTGCGTTGATTATCTTGTGTTTACATTCTCCCATACGCATCTGAAATGGCTCTTCGTTGCGCCACCGAGCAACGTCGTTGCCCGACTGAGCGACAACATGAAGCGGAGTATCAAACAACCCAAGCAAGCCTCATCCAGCGAAAACCACACAGGCCAGACCGAAACCGCTCCCGTCACTATCCAGCATGTGCTTGGCTAAAGGGTCCTCAAGCCCTAGCTTTCATGTTCGATGGGAATCAGGAGTCAGCAAGCGGGAGCACCCCAGATTTGTCCTCAACTCATTCTTCAAGACGATTGGCACAAAAAGCGACGTGGGTCGGCGCAGGGGCAAACATCAGCCTCGCGACGATCAAACTGACGGGTGGATTGCTGCTGGGTAGCCGAGCGTTGATCGCCGATGCCGTAGACTCTCTCGGAGACCTCGTCTCGGATGTCATCACACTGATCGCCGTACAGGTTTCCCGAAAACCGATCGATGAAAACCACCCCTATGGCCATGGTCGTATAGAGTCGCTGGCGAGCATGATCATCGGCGGTATCCTGATCTTTGCAGCAACGATGATGGCGATTAACGCTGTCCGAGGATTGATAGCGGGTGAGCTGCGCGAGATCAGCGCTGTGGGTTTGATTATCGCAGGACTGTCGATTGTCACCAAGGAGACGCTCTTTCGATGGACTCTGTCGGTGGGGCGCAAAATCCGATCCCGCGTAGTTGAATCCAACGCATGGCACCATCGCAGCGACGCTCTCTCATCGCTGGCTGTGTTTGCAGGATTGGGAATAGGGTTGGCCGTACCCGGTGCGGATTCCTTTGACGCCGTGGCAAGCCTGATTGTCACAATCTTTATCGCACGAACCGGTGTTAGAATCGCAGTGAATTCCATGCATGATCTGGTTGACACAGAGCAGGACCCGAAACTTCTGGCGCAATGCGAAAAGATCGCCCTGCAGGTTCCGATGGTGGTTAACGCGCACCGAATCCGTTCTAGGCGCTACGGACCTCACATCTGGCTCGACATCGATATTGAGGTCGATCCGGATATGACCGTTGCACATGCGCATGACATTGCGCACGAAACAAAAGAATTGATCCTGAAAGAGATCGCATTCATCGCAGACGTTCAGGTACATATAGAACCCGTAGGCTCACACCTCAACGGCGAGGGTACGGTTCGCGGGATGTGAGACGCTGAGGAGATAATGGACGAGAGAGAAAAGACAACAGAACCCACACCTCTTCCTGAAAAGGTCGTTGGTGACGGAACCCTTGGCGGCGAGATGGAAGCGCTCGTGGAATTGATGCGAGTGCTGCGCGCACCCGATGGATGCCCGTGGGATGCCGAACAGACCCACCAGAGCCTGCGCCCCTACCTGATCGAGGAGACCTACGAAGTTCTCGAGAAACTCGACGACGGCGACATGATTGGATTGCGCGAGGAACTGGGCGATCTTCTGCTGCAAATCGTCTATCACACAACGCTGGCCGAAGAAACCGACCATTTCAATTTTGCCGACGTCGCACGCGGGATTCGCGAAAAGATGATCCGCCGCCACCCGCATGTTTTCGGAGATGTCGAGGCTCATGACAAGGAAACAGCCCTCCGTTCATGGGAGAAGATCAAACTCGCGGACAAAGAGGGTGATGGCAACGAGCGGGCTGAGAACGGAACCCTGTCCGGGGTACCAAAGGTGCTGCCTGCCCTGACAAGAGCCTTTCGCGTGCAGGAAAAAATGGCAGGGGTTGGTTTTGACTGGCCCAGCGCAAAGGGTGCGCTTGACAAACTGGACGAGGAGATGGAAGAGGCGCGGGAAGCCGTTCTTTCAGGTGATCGTGAGCACGCTGAGGAGGAGATCGGCGATCTGCTGTTTTCCGTGGTAAATGCCGCCCGGTTGGCTGGTTTTTCAGCGGAAGAGGCGCTCAGAAGGTCAACGGAAAAAGTCATCCTGCGTTTCCGCGACCTGGAGCGGCTCGCTAACGCCAATGGTAACAACATTCAGGATTTGCCATTAGAAAGGCTGGACGAGTACTGGGAAAAAGCAAAGAGACTGGAAAAAGGGAGCGGAAAAGCGTGAGTGTGGTCCTGATCTTTCTCGACGGCGTCGGCCTTGGCAAAGATGATCCAAAGGTCAATCCATGGGCATCTGTACAAGACCCGACCTTGATCGCTGTCGAAGGACGCAATCCCACATGGCCCGGCGCTGTGATGAAACCGCTGGACGCCAGTCTCGGAGTAAAGGGCCTGCCCCAATCCGCGACAGGCACCACCGCCCTGCTCACCGGCATCAACGCTCCGGAAGCACTTGGACGGAATCTCTCGGGATTCCCCTCCCAACCTCTGCGCGACATCATCGCCGAACACTCGATCCACCGGCAGGCTATCCAGCGGGGACTGAAGCCGACCTTTGCAAATGCCTACACAGCCTCCTATTTCCAGCGCCCCAACCTGCGAAAATCGGTTACCACATGGGCAGTGCACGCAGCCGAGGAGCTGGGGATGAAGTTCAGGTTGATGGAGGAGTACAAATCCGGGAGCGCCGTCTTCCATGACCTGACCGGTGAACTGATACGGATTCAGGGAAACGGCAACAAACTTAAACCACCCATGGACAAGCAGGTCGTTTTCAAGCGGTACATCCGTGACCCGGAAGCATTCCGCAAAATGGTGTCACAGTGGGACATCGAACCGATTGACCCCGCCGAGGGAGGCAGACGTATCGCGGGACTGGCCCCGGATCATGATTTTATCCTCTTCGAATATGTGAAGACTGATATGATGGGCCACGAACAGGACCTCGGCTGGGCCAGGGATGTTGTGGATGAGGTGATGGAATTCCTGCATGTCCTGCTCGAAAACCTCAATCTTGAACGGGACACTCTACTGATCGTCTCGGATCATGGCAACAGCGAAGACCTTTCTGTGAAAACCCACACGCTGAACCCCGTTCCCTCTGTCGCCATCGGCCCTCTCGCGGAAGAAATCCTCTCCGTCTCAACCACAATCGCCGATCTCACTCCTGCAATTCTGAACGCACTCTCCAAAAACAGAGACGGTTCAACCCGGCAATAAAAAGGCCCTCCTCTTGGAAGGCCATTCCCGGATCCGAAATTTCGGAGCGGCATAATCCCTACGATACAGAGTCTAGTTGGTCACCTCGTCATGCAGCGTGTCTTCGCCGAATGTCGGGCGGTTGGCCGTGTGAACCAGATACTTGATCTGGTCCGTGCAGCGTGTCGCCAAGCGGTAGACATCACATTCTCGACACTCCAGCGCTTTTGCTGGATTCAACGTCCGGTGGATGACCCAGCAGGGATGGCTCATGTCTTTCAACTCGGGACAGACTTTCTGCTCTTCCGCCGAGCATCCTTTACATTCCCAGCAGGGCAATAACGCCCAGAGCCTGCGAATCCCCTCGAGGTTCAGCCCTTCGTTCTTGATCAGACGCTGGATCCAACGAATCCGTGTCAGATCTTCATGCGAAAGCACTCGTACGTTGCCGGAACTACGATGATAAAGGATTAAGCCCGCAGCTTCATACTTGCGTAACGCAGATTCGGACAGGCCCGTTGCACGTGCCGCTTCTCCGATTGTCATCACTGGCTCTGATAGCAGTTCTGGTGGACTGGGATTGTGCTCCTCAATCCACCTCTTCAACTCGCGCCTCATGGTTTCCCCCAAACGTGAAAGACGGCTTCATAGTACCCTCGCCCGTCACGCATTATGTAAATTACTATCACTTTTTGCGTTTTAACGATGTAGACAGTGTATTGGAATATGACAATGTCTGTACTTAAAAGTCAAGTGCCGGCTCGGTAAGCCTTATAAAACCTTGGTTTTAGGGCAACCTAACTGCGTGAAAGTTTTCGCAAATGCCCCTTATTTATAGGTTTATTCTCCAAAAATAATCTTAGATTCTTGGAGGCTAAGACTAAGTTTTGGTCTCCTGACGAAGTTCAGAGGGTAAAAAACGGCGTGAAAGGTACATAAATGGCGTGTCCAGTCCCGCAACAATCACTTTTAGCAGGTAGGTTGTGGCCGCAATCTGAAAAACAGTAAGTGTTGGAAAAACACCGAGAAACGCTACACTCGAAAAAATTATCGAATCGAGAAGCTGGCTGACAACCGTGCTGGCGTTGTTCCGGAGCCAAAGGTGCTTGCCGGAGGTCCGTTTCAGCCACATCTGGTATGCAAAAACGTCGTGGGTCTGGCTGACCAGATAGGCAATGAGTGAACCGAGAATGATCCTCGGGGTGAGAGCGAACAATTCACGCATCGAGGGATCGGCAAAATCGTCTCCGCTGGGCTGAAAAATCACAAATGCCTGTGTCGCGATCAAAAAGAGCAGAGCGCACCCCCATCCAAACCAGACTGCCCGCTGCGCCTCTTTTTTGCCCCAGTATTCGTTCAACAGGTCGGTGGCGAGAAAAAGCGCGCCATAGAGCGAGTTTCCGCCAGTCGCCGCCAATCCGAAGAGGGAAATCTGCTTGACAACGAAAATATTGGCTAAAACGATGTAAACACCGATCACCCCGTAGAGCCCGGCTCTGCCGAACAGGCGAAACGCCAAAAGAACACCGCTGATGACAATCAATGTCCAGATGATGAAATAAAGCTCGTTCATGTTTGATCCTGAATAAGACCTTACCTCGTTGGCCTGAGTTGTATTCAAGCCCTACATTGCTGCCTGATAACCCTGAGGAGCGACAGAACATGACCCAAGTGCGATTGAATCTCGGCAGCGGCGCCCGTCCGAAAGAGGGCTTTATCAATGTTGACCTCGCCCCCATGCCGGGCGTTGACCTCGTCCACAACCTTGACGAGATGCCCTGGCCCTGGGAGGAGAACAGCGTTGACTATATTCAGATGCATCAGGTCCTCGAACACCTCGCGGATCACAACGCCGCCATGCGTGAGATTCACCGCATCCTGAAACCAGGAGCAACCGCTCTAATTTCAGTACCCCATTTTACCTGGGAATACGCTTTTCACGATCCTACCCACCGCAGTTTCTGGGGCTATCAGACATTTCGGTACTATGTGAACCGTGGGGGGTATTTCGACTTCGCGTTTCGCAGTGTAAAACTTCACCTGGAATTCGCGAAGCGTCGCGCCTTTTACAACCATCTGATCGAATGGATTGCAAACCGGTGGCCGGAAATGTACGAACACACACCGCTGAGAATCTTCCCGGCGATGAAAGTCCATGCTCTGCTGGTCAAGTAGGGTTTTTACCGGCCAGTTCCGGTTAATTCATCCACCGCAGCGATAACCTGCTCCACGTTGATATCCTGGAGCGCCATCCGAATTGCATCCGGGCCGCCCCCTGTAAGCGATGAATTTTCAGTGAACAACACCCGAACGGTTTCCTTCGCCGCCCATGGCCGATAACGTTCCACATGGACAGGGGCAAAGAGGGCGACGATGGGAACTCCAGCAGCGGCTGCGATGTGCATGGGGCCGGTATTGTTGGTAATCGCCACCGAACAGAGCTGTAGCACTGCCGCCATGGTTTTCAACCCGAGTTTCCCGACGAGGTTCAGCGTTCTCTCCTTCGCGGCAGCCGCAACCTCGGCTCCAACTGTCTCCTCGCCCGGTCCCCCGAGCAAGACTATTCGGAACCCCTTGTCAGCCAATTGCCGCGCAACATCGCTGAATCTCTCCGTGGGCCAGCGGCGGTTCGGGTCGTCGCACCCCGGCATGATTGCTGCCCATTTGTGCTTTTGTCCCAACAGATCCCGAGCCTTGGCACGTTCGTTCTGACCAATGGCAATGCTCAACGGCCGGGGATCGGGTTTTGCATCCAGCAACCCAACCAACCTCAGCTTGGTCATCGGTTCCGGGACAGGGTCTTTCAGAGATTCCCGCAGCTCACGGTCGAAAAGAGGCATACGTCCATCGGTATTACGGCCGACCCAGAACGGTATCTCCAGCGATCTCATCAGCAGGCCCAGCGTAAAGGCGCCGCGGAAACTCGAAATGTTGTGAAGGGATACCAGAAGGTCATACCGTACATCTCGAAGAGGTTTCAACTGAATGCGAAGATCAGCAAGTGCCCCCGGCAGAAGAAGGGCTATAGGGTTCCGAAACCGGCTTACATCAAACGCGTAGATGTCATCAATTGACGGATGACCCTGAAGCAGGTCCGCTGACCGGGGACTCGTGACAATGTCTATCTTCGCTTCCGGGTAGCGTTCATGAAGGGCGTCGAGTGCCGGAGTCGCGAGGATCAGGTCTCCAATACCCGCAATCTGAACCGCGAGAATACGCAGTTCGTTTCCTGAAGGAAGCGGCCTCTGCAAATCTCTTTTTCGAATCAATGAAGCCGGGTTCATAAGCTCAATTCCCGCACGTTTACACTCCCTATCTCCGCCAGTTCTCTTCCGCAGCGTAAACTCATCTTGCGAGTAATCGGAGGATACAGCTACTTTCTACCAACATCCTGACGCGGAGGAACGCATGAATATACGGAAGATATTGTTTCCAACCGATTTTTCCGGGCCGTCGAACCGCGCACTTGATCACGCAATCATTCTCGCTCATCGGTTTAAAGCTACGTTGATGATGCTACATATTGAAGTCCCCTACGCCTCTGATCCCTACAACCCGAATTACGAGTTTCCGAAGTTGGAGGAACTGTTTGCCACAATTCGTGAACAGGCCCTCAACCGATTGAATGATCCGAAATTGCCCGTGGTTTCCGGCGATATTGAAATCATCCACGAGGTCAGGCGAGGGGTTTCGGCCGCACCGGAAATTTTAAGCTTCGCCCACGAAAATGCCATCGACCTGATCATCATGGGAACCCACGGTCGCTCAGGATTGGGGCATTTCCTGCTCGGATCCACAGCGGAGAAGGTTGTTCATGGCGCGCAGACACCGGTTCTGACGATCCATCACGGCGAAGACAAACTGCTCGAGAAACAGGGGCGGTATGAGAAGGTGCTGGTTCCGATTGACTTCTCGGACGCCAGTTTTCGAGCCCTGCAAGCTGGCACAGAGATGGCGAAGCTGTTCGAAAGCGACTTGATCGCGGTGCATGTGATTGAACCGATCCTGACACCTCAGAACCTCTTCGCAGGTGATCCCTCTCCCGTTCGAATTGATGTTGATCTCAAGGACCGCTCAAAAGCAGCGTTCGAGGAATTCGCGGGAGAAGAGATTTCAAAGCGGGCCAAGTTCTGCCTGAGGTCAGGTGTTGCGCACCGGGAGATCGTTGCGGCAATCAGCGACGCTGAGGCTGACATTGTGTTGATGGCCGATCAGGGCTGGAGCGCGGTTGACCGCTGGCTTCTGGGGGGGACAACGGAGAAAGTCGTAAGGAAAAGCCCTGTTCCTGTCATGACGATAAAATGACAGAGGACAGAAAAAGCCCCACAGTGAAGTCCGCCATAGGGCTGTTTCATTTCCAGCAATGTCGCCAGCGTTAAAGACAGGCTGTCGGATATCCCCTTCAGGTCGCCTGCAGCCCGAGGGCACGGTAGAATCCCTCCGTGTCTGTCAGGTTATCGAGAACCATATCCGCCCCAGCCTCTTCCAATTCGGCGCGGGGAGTAAATCCTGTCGCCACAGCAAGCACCTTCGTTCCGGCGCCACGTGCGGCAACGATATCTCTCACCGTATCTCCGATCACCCACGCCTCGCCAGACCAGCCGTAATACGATTCCGCCTCCCGGACTGCCGCCAGAACCATATCCACGCGGTCCTCATAATCTCCGCCGAAACCGCCGACCGGAAAGAACCTGTTCAACCCGAACCGTTCGAGTTTGATGCGGCAGGTTTCCCGGCAGTTTCCTGTTCCGACCGCGAGCGCCACCTCGGGATTATTCTCCAGGTTCTGCAACAATTCGAAAACACCGGGGAGCAGGTATGGGTCAGGATGTTCCCGGTATGATTCTTCCAATAACTGCGCGAACCGTTTTTCCCACTCTGGAAAAATTTCGTCGAACCTGTCTCCCGCTCCGCTCTCCTCCAGCATACTGCGCACAATTCGTCTGTCGGTGTTGCCGGCGAAATTGAGCATCGGTATGTCGCTGTCCAGTCCGGAGATTTCGGTGAAGGCTTGCAGGAAAACATCGCGCACAGCTCTGGCGTTTTTCAGAAGGGTTCCATCGACATCAAATATTGCCAGAATACGGGGAGGTTTCTGCGTCATCATCAAGCTTCTTTCTTCTCGTCCGGCAGGTCCCGTAGCCAGATTACTTGCGGCTCACCGATCTCCGTATCAAACCAAACCACAGAGGGGCCCTGCGATAGCCGTCCATACACCTCGCCTGGATTGATAATCCAGGTCTTGTCACGCTTTTCAATTCGCAGCTCGTGAGTGTGGCCGTGAACAACAACATCCGCCAATTCTTCACGGGCAAAAGCGTTTACCCACTCGGGATGGTGCATCACGACAAAACGCTTTCCACCAAGCTCGTAGATGTGCGGTTCAAGGTTCAACTCTCCCTCAACCTCACTCATTCTGCGTTCTAGTCCACGACGTTCCCCATCGCAGTTTCCATAGACAGAGTAGATTGGACAGCCTGCCAACTTCAGCGCGTCAACGGTGAATGGCGCAACAAAATCGCCCGCATGGATCACGGCCTCCGCCCCGCGCTTGGCGAATTCAAGCATCGCCTTTTCGAGGTGCGGCATATGGTCATGGCTGTCGCTGCAAATGCCGATCTTCATCAAACTGCTCCTAGTTGGCGGGGAGAACCAACATGTCCTGAATGTCCGCCCGGCCGGCGATCTCCTTCACATCCTTGCCTGTGATGTCAATCGGGATCGGGAATTTCACCATGTTCACCTGGCCCGGTCCAACTCGAACATTCGCGCTCAGGGTCCACTTCCCGAGGCTCTTTCCATGGTAGACAATTTCAACTTCCGCGGTGGGGCTGGCATAAGCGTGGCTGCGATCGAGGTTCGTGAGTGTCATCTGCCACGATAGGGCTGACTTACCCTCCTGAATCGCCTTCTGCTCGGAGACGTTCACATTTCGTTGCCACAATCCCGGATCATAGCGCCATGCTTTCACCGTACCAATTTTCAAAAAATCGCCGTTCTTGAACCAGAGTTCCACGCGGTCCACTCCGGGAAATTTGCCATCGTACTGAGCCCGGTCGCCGTTGATCGAAGTAGATTTTGTTTCGGAAAGGCCGATGTAGGAGAGCGCCTCTTTCGTCTTGCCGTTAAACGGTGGCAGCTCAATTGTCACCGCAAAAACCTTTTTCGTGGTACGGTCAACCGCAACTCGAACCGAGTTCACATTCGACGTTCCGAAGAGTGTGTTGCCGCCGGGCAGAATATTGTTCCAGATGTATTCCACAGCCGAGCCGGAGAGCATCTCTACTGTTGTCTGTGGTCCGAAGACATCTACCACATCGTCAATGCTAACCGGAGTATTCGCCGGACCGAGCCAGATCCGGACATCCGCTGGACTGACGAGATCAAACCCCAGTGATGGAGCCCAAACCCACGCCTCCCCAAACCCTGCTCCGCGCACTTGCGACCAGTTACCACGCCGCAGTGTTTGAGTCAACTGAGTGCCAGCTTTCACCTCGCCGACCTTGTCCCCACCGGCAGCATCACGGAGGTTCTCTACCTTCGCGGTGACTGTAACCGGAACATTCATCACGCTGGTTTTGCTCATCTTACCGGACCCGGCACAACCCATCAGCGCGAACCCGGCGAAGAGCACTAAAACCGCGATTCCCGTCCATCGTTTCGTCAACATATGCAAAGCCAAATCAATTCCTCCTGTCCGGTCTAGTCTGTTCTGATCAACTTGTAATGTCTTTTTATCACTGTCCTGCATCGATTTGCAATCTTACGGTTTTGCTGTCACCGATGACAACCTTCCCCGTAACTTCTTTCTCCTCAAGCAAAGACCCATCAGGCGCAGCAACGGTGTACTTCCACATCCCATCCTCGAGGTTGGCAAAAGATATCACTCCACGACCATCGCTTACCCCCTCCAGCGGCCCACCGGGTCCTTCGAGCGTAATGTGCACCTTTTGAACACCGTTTTTTTGCGCATCATGAAGAACGAATCTGATTTCGGGGTAGTTGATCGCGGCAACAGCATCTGGCGTTCCCCAGCCGTAGACATTGTCCGGGCGGTCGGCGTGATCCGCAGTTGATTTCAGGGCGCGTATACATTTCTCGACGCTCCAGTCGGGATGTGCGCCACGAACCAAAGCCGCAACTCCCGCCACCACCGGAGTTGACAGGCTGGTGCCATTCACTAGAAAATATGCCCGTTCCGAGAAGGGGCGCACACAAACACACCTGACTCCCCGACCGACCAAATCCGGTTTGGTCCTGCCATCCGCCGTCGGCCCCCGGCTTGAAAATTTTCCGATCACACCGTTGCTGTCCACCGCCCCGATCGTCAGTCCACCCCAGTTGTCGCCGGGAGGGCCGATGGTGTGAGGCTGCGGACCTTCATTGCCAGCCGAAGTGACACAGAGGACGCCGAGTTCACGGGCACGGTTAATGGCCCGGCTGGTGATCGGTGTGTCGCCGTCAGTCAGCGCAGCATTGTACCAATCCGTATATCCAAGAGATGAACTCGTAACCCGTACGCCCAGACGTTCCGCCCACTCGAGCCCGGCTACGTAGTCGTCCTCCTCCTGAATCGTCTCCGTCGGGATGAACTCGCTTTTCACCAGAACGAAGGTCGCCTCGTAGGCGGTTCCGATCAGGTTGCCCGGTTGGTAGCCCGCGATAGTCGAAAGACAGAGGGTGCCGTGTCCCGTCTGCCCCTCGGCATCCTCCGGTTCCTGATGAACTTCGTCATCGTTTGACGTGACATCCCACGTGGCGTAGACATCAATGTGTTCGTACGCTTCGTGGTCGAGGGTGAAACCGCCGTCAATCACCGCCATCAGAACGCCACGCCCAGTGTAACCGAGACGGTGCGCCTCCACGGCATTAACCTGAAGCGCCTGCAGGTAGGAGGGTCCATAAGTTCCGGCGGCGTCAATCCCCGGACCAGGGGCTGGCATGCCGTCAAACTCGCCGACGACCTCATATTCTGAATATGTGGCCTGAAGGTAGCCCATCGGCTTCACGGATCGCACAAAGGGAAGCTCGGAAATCCTCTCTACAACTCCCGGTTCAGCTTTTACTGAGGCGAGGTTGAACCAACGGCTAACCTGCTCTATGTCCGCACCAGCTTCGACAACAACGGACAAGTAGCCTGGATCGGGTGGAAGGTCGGAGATCGTGATCAAATCCGCCTCCGCGATTCCCTCGATTCGCCTGCGTTCGAGTGACGCCTCGGTCAGCCCCTGCTCGAAAGCCGCATCATGCAGCGCAGGCGGATCGAGCAGTTCCCACTGACCTTTGTCGGTGAATTCCACCCAGTAGGCCTGTTGATCCTGCTCCAGCGCATACGCCATGCCGGGCAGAAGTGACATAATCAAGACAAGGGTCACAAGCGTTTTATTCATGAGGTGTCCGATGCTTTTGAACACATTCCTTTTTCAGAATCCCGGCTGGCGGGCAGCCGGGCCACACAGCGAAGTCGCTGGAGCCTTGTGTCGCGCTAGGTGCCTAGTGTGCTTCCAGCCAGTTTTGGCCCCAGCCGCATTCCGCGACGAGCGGTACTTTCAGCTCCATCGCCGATTCCATCCGCTCCTTGATGAATTTCGAGGCGGCCTCTTCCTCACCAACCGGCACCTCGAAAACCAGTTCATCATGCACCTGCAGTAGCATTTGATAGGGAAGTTTTTTCTTCTCAATATCTCTGTCAAGGCGGATCATCGCCAGTTTTATCAGGTCCGCAGCTGACCCCTGCACCGCTGTGGCGATGGCAATCCGTTCCCCCTGCTGCACGATGTTCTGGTTTGACTGCTTCAGTTCCAGCATCGGACGTTTGCGCCCGAGAATCGTCTGCGCTACACCATCCTTGTGCGCAGATTCAAGGAGTTGGTCGATGTATCGTTTCACCTTTGGGAACGCGCCGAAGTAACCATCAATGAACTCTTTCGCGCGATCAATCGTAATCCCCATCCTGCTCGACAAACCGTATTCACGCATTCCGAAGAGAACGCCGAAGTTGACAGCCTTGCTCGCGCTCCGCTGCTCCTTGCTGACCATCTCGATGGGCACGTTGAAAATCTCTGCCGCCGTTGCCGAGTGAATGTCATCACCCCGCTTGAAGGCGTTGATCAGCGCCTCATCACCACTCAGATGGGCCATCATCCGAAGCTCGATCTGGCTGTAGTCCGACGAGAGGAGAACGTGACCCTTCTCCGCGATGAACGCCCGGCGTATTTCCGCACCCTGCTCAGTACGGATCGGAATATTCTGAAGGTTCGGGTCTGAGGACGATAGACGGCCTGTGGAAGCCACGGTCTGATGATAACTCGTATGTACGCGTCCCGTATCCGGGTTAACCAGCTGCGGCAGGGCGTCGATGTATGTGCCGGCCAGTTTCGCCAGTGATCGGTGTTCAAGGATTTTCTTGGGCAACGGGTCCAGCGGAGCGAGCCGCTCCAGCACAGACTGGTCGGTCGAATAGTTGCCGGATTTCAGTTTTCGCGATAGCTTGGTCGGCAGATTCATCTTATCGAAGAGGATCACACTGAGTTGCTGGGAACTGTTGAGGTTGAACTCCTGACCAGCGAGTTCATGGCATTCTTTCTCGAGCTCCGCCATTCGCTTGGCAAACTCAACGCTCATGATCTTCAGAAAATCGACATCGAGCTTGATGCCGCGCTCCTCCATCCGCATCAACACATACTCGAGGGGCAGCTCCACCTCGCGCAGAAGGTCCACCAGCCCCTCTTCCTCGATCCTCGGTTCCAGCTCGTCCGCGAGACGGAAGGTGACATCCGCATCCTCGCAGGCGTAATGAGTGATCTGCTTAAGTGGCACCTTGTCCATCGTGATCTGGTTCTTGCCAGAACCAATGAGTTCGCTGGTCTCCACTTTTTTCAACTTGAGATAACTGATCGCGAGTGAATCCAGTCCATGTCCGCGTTGTGCGGGTTGGAGCAGGTAGTCGGCAAGCATCGGATCGAAGCTCAGCGGTGCGACATTGGCGCCGTATCTGCCCAGGATCAGAAAATCGTACTTGGCGTGCTGTGCAATCTTGTCCGGTCCCTTTTCGAGCACCGGCAACATCATCTCAACGATTCTTCTCGCGGCGTCATCCAGCTCGGCCAGCGAACGCCCCTCCTGTGGGGGTGCTGGCTCGTCGGCAAACTGGAAATGGTTGACCGGGATGTAGCGCGCCTCACCACCTCGCATACTGACGCTGATTCCCACAAGCTGCGCCCGCACGGGGTCGGTGCTCGTTGTTTCGGTGTCAATGGCATACCGTTTCGACTTGCCCAGTTCCCTGACCAGTTTTTTCAGCGTGTTTTCAGTCGTGATCGCCTTATAGTCCAGCTTGCCGGGCTCATCCATCGTTGTCCGGGGCTGGACATCGAGGAAACGGAACAGTGAGCGAAACTCAAGTTCAGTAAAGAGTTCGCGCACCTCGGCGGTGTCCCAGGGACCGTAAGTCAGCCCTTCGATATCCACCTCAATAGGAGCCTCTGTGCGAATTGTGACCAGATCCTTGGAGAGCATCGCCTGTTCGCGGAATTCTTTCAGGCTCTCCCCCGTTTTGCCACCGATCTCATCCGCGTGATTCAGCACACTTTCAATGTTTCCATACTCTTCGATGAATTTGATCGCTTTTTTCGGTCCTACACCCGGCACTCCCGGAACATTGTCACTGCTATCGCCCGCAAGAGCGAGAACGTCGATTACCTGGTGGGGCGGAACCCCGAATCTCTCCTTGACTCCCGCCGGATCGAAAATTTCTACATTGTCTAAACCTTTGGTATTATTATAGAAACGTACGGTATCCGTGACGAGTTGATAGTAATCCTTGTCGCCGGTGACGAGGTACACCTCAAGCCCCATCTGTGCCGCATGGTTAGCGACGGTGCCGATGATGTCATCTGCCTCGTATCCGGGCAGGATCAACTTTGGAAGGTTAAGTTTTTTAAGAACTTCGTCCAACCGAGGAAGCTGGTCTGCCAGTTCCTCCGGCATCTTTTCGCGGGTCGCCTTATATTCCTTGTAAATGTGATGGCGAAAGGTGGGTTCGCGGGAATCGTACACGACTGCGAGGAGGTCCGGTTTTTCCCGGTCCAGCAGGGCAAGGAGGGTATTTGTCACTCCGAAAACAGCGGTTACATTTTCCCCCTTGCTTGTGTATAGCGGACTCCTGGCGAGCGCGAAATGGGCGCGGTATATCTGGGCCATCGCATCGATCAGGAACAGGCGTTTTGGCATGGTGAAACTCCCTGCGGATTAAATGAACAAACCGGCTTCAAGCCGTTTCGGAAAGGTAGGTCAGGCGCGGTTGAGGGACAAGCAGAACGGGAACGGCGCTGGGACAAAGAGGGACGTAAAAGCTGATAAAATCGGGGACTCCCGGAGTTTTCATACAACTTTTTGCTTCGCCAAGGGAACACTCTATATTCAAGTCCCGACGGAAACAAGCCGCACAATCATGTGCAATTAAACTATCGGTAAAAACCTTCATGGCAACCATCCGCAACATTCAACACGTGTTTCTCGACATTGACGGCGTCCTGATGCTCGGCGATCAGCCCATTCCCGGCGGCACAACCACCGTGGCAAAGCTGCTTTCGCTCGGCCTCAAGGTCTCCTATGTGACCAACACGACGCGCAAACCTCGCCGCAAGATTCACGAGGAGCTCCAGAAACTTGGCTTCCATCTCGACGAGGACGATGTCATCACCCCGGCGATCATCGCCCGGGAAAAGATTCTCCAGATGAAGCGGCCAAGCGTGGCGTTGTTCGTCGCGGACGAGTTGCTGGAGGATTTTGAGGGCCTGAAGATGACCACCCAGCGAGCTGGTGCGGTGATTATGGGCGACCTCGGCGACAAGTTCAGCCCCGAGATTCTCGATCAGGTTTTCAAACTTACTTTCACCGGCAGCGAGCTTATCGCCTTGCAGAAAAACCGTTTCTGGCGCGATGAGATTGGTCTTCGCCTCGATCTCGGTCCCTATGTGGCAGCTATTGAATACGCCACGGGCAAAAAGGCTGACGTACTCGGCAAACCGGCCCCCGGATTTTTTCGCGGCCTGCTCGTGCGTTACCGCCTCCACCCGGAGAACGCTCTGATGGTCGGCGACGACATCGAGCTGGATATTCAGGGTGCGCAGAGGCTCGGCATGAAAACCGTACAGGTCAAGACGGGCAAGTATGATCCCGACTTTGTGAATCGTACGGGAATCGAGCCGGACGAGATCGTTCCCTCCATCGCCGATCTGAACCCGGCGCTAGGGATCGAATCCTGATCACCTGGACACTGTCAGCAGTAAAAAAGGGAACCTCATCGCGGGGTTCCCTTTACTTTTACACAAATTGAAACCGGGGCTGAAAGCTTCACCGAGGAGCACCCACACTAAGAGCTCCTGGCGGCCGGCTCATCAGACCCCGGTTAAAATGTGCTACAAAGTAAGTTAATTATTTTACCAAAACCACCTTTCGGACAACCTTCAGTGCAGGTGAATCGAAGCAAACGATGTACATCCCGCTCGCCAGATTTGACGCGTTGAACTGCCTGCGGTGGCTACCAGCCGCAACCCGTTCACCGTCGATCAGTCTGGCAACCTCCTGCCCGAGCACGTTGTAAACCGTCAGTGTCACAACCTGTGGTTCAACAAGATCGAAACGAAGATCGGTTACGGGGTTGAACGGATTCGGCGCAGGCGGATAGAACGCATAACGATCCGGCAACGAAGTTTCAACAACTCCCTCGTCGCCTGTAAAGTGAATAACCACATCGATGACAGGTGGATTATCCCAGTAGGGTGCATTGATAAACACCTCGGCATAAGCATCCGTCCCGGCTTCCGGCACAAAGGTCGGATCCTGCGACAAGTCAACGCTGATCGTCAGATCAGTACTCGACTGCGATGGAACATCCATATCCGTCATGTTCAACTGGAACCACATTGGAACCTGTGGACCCTCCCAAACATCGACATGCGTGTATGAGTCGTAATCGTTCCGGATGGTAACGAAGTTCATATGTTCTGCGGCTGCGAAATCTCCGACGAACGGTGACATGGTTTCCGGTCCAAGCAGCGGCGTGGCAAAAAATCCGCCAGTGTTGTCGTTACTGGAAACAAAATCGAAGATCGGCTTCCCAGAACCTTCCCAGAAATTGAACCGATGGTTATAGCGATGGATCGTACCCATGTTATCTTCGCTGCAGAGGGCGTAAATGAAGAGCCCGTCTGCATCGCAGGGGACGAACGCCAGTCCAGTCACCATTCCAATTCCTGACGGAACCGCCAGATCCGTAATCTCGCCTGAGTAGAGATCACAGACAACAAACCGTTCGGGTTCATTCCCGAAATAGTCTCCCCATGTATAGGCGTAGAGCTGGTTCGTCATCCAATTGTACGCACAGCCAATCGCCTCGAATCCAACATCACCGATCCGTTCAAGGATGCTCATATCGCTGTTAAACCGCCAGACCGAACCATCCGATGCCACGCTGATCATAGTATTCGTTGCCAGATCAAGACTGAAATCGTTGATCATCTGCAGGTTGTCAGGAAATTCGACCTGGGAGACGTAAGCACCTGTATTATCAAAGGTGTACAAGCTTATGGTGCCACCCCAATCGGCGAGATGAATTCCCTGATCCGTAACACCAACTCCCCACATATCGTAAACGGTTGGCGAAAGCGCGGTAGAGGCGTTGAAACTGAGCAACGAATTATAAGCGGTCGTCGTCGCAACTGCCTGCTTATGAACCGGGCCTACCATCTGCGGCCGTCTGCGTTGGGAGATGTTATCTCCAACCCATTCAATCTGCGGATCTGGTGTTGTGGACACCGGTGAATAAGCTTCGTATTCAGCCACCCATTCGGGCTTGAACAACCACCATGCCACAGGCGACATGGTCATCTCTCCGGTATTGTTAACCGTCACCGTTTCAGAGTAAACTCCCGCCTCGTCAACGGGGACAGTCAACTCGATACTTGTTTCTGATACGATACCGGATACAGAACCGAGGGAAACCGACCCGGCGTCGATGTTTGTATTTGCCGTAACACTCAGCGACTCGTACATCTCCTCGGCGTAGCCCGGCATATTGACACGAGCGTTGTAGTCTCCAGGAAGCAGGTAAAGGATAAAGTCACCGTTGGCGTCAGTCTTGGTCTCAATTCTCCGACCATCAACCTGAACCAATGCGTCCGCAATCTGGTTTTCGTCGAGGTCCTGAACATGACCCGAGACAGTACCGTATTCTGCGTAGGCGTTGGTGACCTTGACCGCAACACTATTTCCGAGGTTTGTCGAAGGCCATGACATCACGAGGTTGCCGTCGTTGTCTTCAATACCGATTAACGCATCTTCTGACCAGCCTGTTTCCGTGGACAAGTACTGGAAGGTGATACTGTTGTCATCAAAATCGAGAATCACCTCGAAATTGGCAATGTTGGACGGAGGATCTGCTGTCCAACTGTTGTGGGATAAAACGTATTGGATGATCTGGCGATTGTTGGTGTCGTCGTACCATGAGTAGATACCATCATCGGAATCATAGTTGACCAGATCAACCCAATAGGGAGCAATCAACGCGTTGGGCGCATCTTCATCACCGAGGCTCGGGCTGAAGTAGTTAATCTGTGCGCTTTCATCGAAGGATATCACACCATCCGTATAGACAAGTAATGACGTATAATCCTCGCCATAGAAGTTGAACGTACCTCCGAAGTTGCTGATCGAGGTATAACCGTAGTTAGATGAATAATAGTATCCACCTGATCCGCCGAGTGCTGGCCTTGTTTCCACCCACTCGAACGGGATTGACTCAACGGTCGTTACCATCTGGTCCGGCGTAGCTGTCGCCGCCGGACTCCAGACAAGGTATTCGTCACCATAACCGTAGTCGACGGCAACTTCAACCGAGTATTCTTTGCCGTTCTGCAGACCGTAGATCGTAAAAGACCGGCCATGGAAGAGATCGGGAAGGATTCTGAAGCCATCCAGTCGGACACGGTATCCTAATGGATCCGGCGTTTTAGGGGGAATTTCTTCCACAGCTTCCAAGGTTAAGAAATACTGGAGAAGACCTCTCATTGAGGCCAGATTGGTTTTGGATAGTGTCTCATCTTTTTCACCGGACGCAATCGCCTCTTTCAGGCGTTCAATCCGCAATGGGGACACCTCCAACGTTTCTGATAGAGGCATCACAGTCTGAATCGACCTGCTTCCGGGAACAAGCGTTGGTGTATAGGGAGGATCTATCACCAGCAATGCGTAACTGTTGTCAGTTGGCATACCCGGATAGACTGCCTGTCCCGGGAAGACAGTTGTATGGTACCCTTGTGATCCGGGCGGAACTGTCGAACATTCAAGATCGTAGAAACCGGGCGGTATCATCTCAAGCGTGAAAGATCCATCTGTGCCGGTTTCAGTTTCGAAATCTGTACCCTGAATCAACGCATGGGCAGGTTGCCCCGCCAATTCACTACTGATTGATCCGTCCAGCGTCACATACTCATCAATGGGGTCCATAGAGAAGGGTACCGAGGCATCACTAACATCAGTAACTGTAGTAGCCGAAGAAGTCGCTGGGACGCAACCATCTGCGGACGCCTGCACGAGATAATCCGAAGGTGAAAGCGGGAAGCAAGTGTATTCTCCATTTTCGTCGGTCTCTACACACATGATCGGCGAGGAATTCAGCGGATCCGTGCTTGCATCCCTCACCTGGACAGTAGCTCCCACCACAGGATTTGCAGAGGCATCGGAGACTGTTCCGCCGATACCCCAGCCGGGGATGTCCGCTCCAGCGATCATGAACTGGTGGAGATAAACGCCTGTGTATCCATCTACATTCGAGTAGGATGCAAAGTGGAAGCGAAGGTTAACCGGTGTCCCCTCCCAGGTCGAGAGGTCAATCGCGTTTGAACTGCTCGCAACGCCCACTATTCCGTCATCATAGTCAAGCGCCATGATCTCCATATCGTAGGCGATGATTGGATTGACTACTACCCATCCAGACCCATCGTTGATTTCCACATTATAACCATCCTGTGCATAACTAAAGCCCCAAGGGCAATCGATCAGGTAGCTCCATGCGAAAATCGAACTTGCACCAGGGGTAATATCAAAGTTCAGGGTCAAGTATCCATCGGAGTTGTCCGGGTAGGCGCCATCCGGTTCTGTACAGATCATCGGATACCCGTCTTCACGAACATCATCTTCCGGCGGCGAAAATATTTCCGGATTGGGTATTACGTTCGGGCTGAACGCCCACGGCTCACCAAATGTCCACCAATCTCCACCGCGAACCTCACTTTCATCCCAATTCACCTCACCAGAGTACACAGGTAGTTGATACCAATCATCAGATATATCATCGGGTGTGGAACTGCCATCCGGTTTGGTGACTATGTTTCCACCCGCGTCTTCGGCATGCACACGCCATACGATCAGGTCACCTGGCGATCCCGCATCACCCGGGATCGAACCTGACCAGTTATCACTATCATCAGCATCACGACACATTTCCGACGTTTGAACATCATTAACATTTTCACCATCAAACGTCCCATATTCCGTGCACACGTGTACTTGGGATTTAGATGATGTCATGTTTGCTTCAACTTCAGTATCGATTCCTGCCAGAATGAAAAACGGACCTGAGATTTGATAGATGACAGCGTCATTCTCCGATGGAAGTTCAGAAAGGCCAGTGATAGAAACCTCATTCACCTCCAATTCAACGGCGTAAGAGGCTCCGCCGGAATCGTCATACCGAAACCTGACCATAAATTCGGTTGATCCCTGCGTTTCAACGAGTTTCGGTCCAGAGAATGAGCCACGAGATTGGGCAATTGCCTCCCAGGAACCACCTCCATCTCGGGATATCTCAACGACAAAGAAATCAGCGTTAGAGGTGTAGCTTGATGAAAACCAGAAATCGGCAGCAAAGTCTACAACAACCTTCTCATAATTCGATGCATCAACGGCGGGGGATGTTAGAGGGTCCACCGTAGGGTCGGAAGGGTTATCTTTTCGATAATACATCAACGGTGTATTCAACGAGAAATTGTCGAAGTCACCCTGACCTGATCCCCATTTCCAACCATATCCTTCAGCGCCTGCAACTCCGCTCCAATCAGATGGCGGAGTATCGAAATGTTCTTCAAGTAGAACTTCTCCTTCAGACTCGGCAGCTGTAGCAATAGAGTTGTCTACGGTTTGTGCTTGAATATCTGTCTGGATTTGTGTCCAGTAATCACTGTGTTCCGTTTCCGTGGGTCTATCACTGAACATCTTGACTGTAAAATCGGGTTTCGCAGCACAAATACCAGCAAAAGCAAATGCAAGAAACAACGATACGAACCCGATAACGAACGCTCTTCGCATGGCGACGATCCCCCTTTGATCATTACGAATTGAGTTCAATCAGAGTGAGGTCCTCGAGAAGCGAGGCTGGAGCTGTGCGATGAGTAGTGAACGTACTGTGTGCAGTGACTGTTAGACCCTCACCAGGATGGGTCAGGACCCGGTCGCAGAGGGGTGCAGGAGCGGCTGGATAAACAGGGGGGGCGAGAAGATCTAGTTAGCTTATGGAGCGATAGGTTACAATTCCCCAAGAAAACAAGTGCCGATCATGGTCGCATCCCCTTTCGCGACCAACTTGCCTATAACCTAAAAAGTGACTCTTGCAACATCCACTTGAACCCAGAAAAGTCCGAAATATTGTTAGTACTAGCCAGAGACTCGTTAACTTATAATAAACAGCAACTAATCAATTCTCCACTTGGCTAAACCGAAATGATTCCACTCTCAGATACAAGAGCAGATATCGGCAAGCGCAGCAATACCAAAAAAACGCCAACCACAAGGTCGGCGTAAGAACGGACAATTCAGATTTTCCGGCGAAGGATCAGAAATTCACTCCTGTTGCATGGAGACGGTTCAAGGCGCGTGCCAAGGCTGCCCGAGCGCGGTCAACATCGAGTTCCGTTTCATGCGCTTCAAGCCTTTTCCTGGCGCGCTCCGCGGCAGCTTTTGCACGCTCGACATCAATGCTCTCAACCTTTTCGGCGGTTTCCGCGAGAATTTCAACCTTGTCGCTGTGTACTTCCGCCAAGCCACCACTCGTGGTAAACTGAACCAGTTTGCCCTCGATCGTCACATCAATCAAGCCAACTTCAAGCGGGCTCAGGAATTCTGTGTGTCCCGGTAGAACCCCGAACGAACCATTCACGCCCGGAGCCCGGACGTGGGAAACCTCACCGCTGAAAACAGCGCCGTGGGGGCTGGTGATTTCGAGTGTCAGTGTTTTCGACATGCGTTACTCGAATTTTCCGTTCTGCCGGGTTCTCAGACCCAGCGCGCCTTCTGACAACGAGATTGCTTCGTCAGCGCTATCGCGCCTCCTCGCAATGACACAATGATCAGTCTACCGCGAGAAGTTTCTTTGCGTTCTCTTCCGCCTCTTCGATACCACCGCACATGAAGAACGCCTGCTCAGGCCACTCATCGCACTCGCCATCGAGGATCATCTTAAAGCCCTTGATCGTCTCCTTGATCGGTACGTATTTGCCGGGGCGACCCGTGAAGGTCTCCGCCACGTGGAACGGCTGGCTTAGGAAGTTCTCGATGCGGCGTGCGCGTGAGACGGTATTCTTGTCGTCTTCCGAAAGCTCGTCCATACCGAGAATCGCGATGATATCCTGAAGATCCTTGTATTTCTGCAGCACTTCCTGCACACGGCGTGCGGTCCGGTAGTGCTCCTCGCCGACGATGATCGGGTCAAGGATGCGGCTCGTGCTGTCGAGCGGGTCCACTGCCGGATAAATACCCTTGGCTGAGATCTCACGGCTAAGCACCGTGGTCGCATCGAGGTGCGCGAAGGTCGTTGCCGGGGCCGGGTCGGTCAAGTCATCCGCCGGGACATAAATCGCCTGTACGGAAGTAATCGATCCGGTCTTCGTCGAGGTGATCCGTTCCTGAAGCTGACCCATTTCCGTAGCCAATGTCGGCTGGTAACCCACGGCGCTCGGCATACGGCCGAGGAGTGCGGAAACCTCGGAACCGGCCTGGGTGAAACGGAAGATATTGTCGATGAAGAGAAGCGTATCCTTGCCCTGGTCGCGGAAATATTCCGCCAAAGTCAGGCCGGTCAACGCGACACGGAGACGGCAGCCCGGGGGTTCGTTCATCTGCCCGAAAGCCATCGCAAGCTTGCTGTTTTTCAGTGCAGATTTATCGGCTTTGCTCAAGTCGAATTTGTGAGAATCAAATTCCTTGCCGTAATCAACCACGCCAGATTCAATCATTTCACGGAGCAGGTCGTTGCCTTCGCGGGTACGCTCACCTACCCCTGCAAACACCGAAAGACCTCCGTGGCCTTTGGCGATGTTGTTGATCAGCTCCTGCACGATGACGGTTTTTCCCACACCCGCGCCGCCGAAGAGGCCGATCTTTCCACCCTTCTGAAAAGGCTGGATCAGGTCGATCACCTTAATGCCGGTTTCGAGCATCACTGGGGTCGGTTCGAGGTCCACCAATTTCGGGGGATCACGGTGAATCGGGGCCATGACAGGATTTTCGATCGGTCCGAGGTCGTCAATAGGATCGCCCGTAACGTTGATCAGACGTCCAAGTGTCGAGGGACCGGTGGGGATCGAAATCGCCGCACCCGTGTCACTCACCTCTTGTCCGCGCACAAGACCATCTGTGGTGTCGAGTGCGACCGCGCGCACAACACCGCCACCGAGGTGCTGCATCACTTCGAGCACCAGCGTCGGATCATCACCGCGTTCAATGGTCAGCGCGTAGTAGAGTTCCGGCATTTCCGCTTCGGGAAACTCCACGTCCACCACGACGCCCATCACCTGTTTGACCTTGCCCTTCGCCATCGTTCGGTCCTTTATCCGTTGGTCTGGAATGAGGAGGCGCAGTTGTCTGCGTTTACCCTCGATATCTTCTGCTTCCTTGGCCCTGTTGGATCATCCAACGAGGTTTATTTGCCGCTCTGTGTCAGGTTTCCCATACGCTGATGACCTGATACAATTGAAAATTCAAGGACGAGATTGCTTCGTCGGGCTTCGCCCATCCTCGCAATGACACCTTTTATCTTCCGCCGCTTCGTGCAAGCTGAAGCGGCACACGGCGTCAGCGACTTCGCTGGTTATTCGAGCGCGTTGGCTCCGGAAACCACCTCGAGAATTTCGTTGGTGATCGCCGCCTGACGCGCCTTGTTGTACTGCAATGTCAACTTGCCGACGAGTTCCTCGGCGTTGTTGGTCGCATTCTCCATTGAGTTCATCCGTGCCGCATGCTCCGCCGCGAAACTCTCCAGCAACATTCGCCAGAGTGTAACATTCGCGTAGAGTGGCAGCACGTGATCCAGCAGTGCCTTCTCCGACGGCTCGTAGATGTAATCGGTCGGGTATTTCTCGTCCGTCGCCAATTCCGGCACGATCGGGAAAAGCTGCTCGACGATCACTTCCTGCTGGAGCACATTCTTGAACTCGTTGTACACGACATAAATACGGTCCAGACCCTCTTCCACGGCGAAACCCTGTTGATACAGCTCGCGGATCGCACCGCTGATGGAGAGAACCTTGCCGTATTCAAAATCTTTGCTCAGGCCGATGTGGTGCTGTATAAACTCCCCACCCCGGCGATGGAAATATTCATAACCCTTTTTGCCAATCGCGATGAGCTGCACGGATTCGGCGTGCTCTTTTTCCTTCGCGATCACCTTTTCGGCCGCACGACAGATGTTGATGTTGAAACTTCCCGCGAGGCCACGGTCACTGGTAACCACAACAACAGCGACCTGCTTCGGCTCACGGACTGCGAGCAGGGGATGCGCGTCGGGGTCAGTGCGGGCAGCGAGGTCCTTGATCAACGTCCAGAGGCGGTCCGAATAGGGACGAGCCGCCATCATGTTGTCTTGGGCACGACGGAGACGCGCCGCCGAGACCATCCGCATCGCACGGGTGATCTGCTTGGTGCTGTTGACCGATGAAATCCGTCGTTTAATCTGTTTCAAAGACGGCATCTATTCCTCGCGTCACTCCAATTTGCCGGGTCCGGAACCGAAGCAGACTTTACGCCCGCTTAGCTCGCATGCACGAAGTGCGTGCAAACCCCGGCCTACGATTTCCGGGACACCCGACTTGACAAGCAAGTCGGGCCACTCAAGGTCTTTTTCCTCGTCGCCCCGTGCAGCCTTGGGGCGACACAGCGTGGCGCGTCAGGCGCCTGGCTGGAAGACCTCTTTGAACTCTTCCACGGCCTTCTTGATCTTTTCGTTCAACTCGTCAGAAACCTTCTGCTGCTCACCGATTTCCTTCAAAATCGTGTCGTGCTGGTTGTTGAAGAAGGATATCAGCTCTTTTATGTATTTCTGAACGTCCGAAACCGGCAACTGATCGAGATAGCCGTTGATCGCCGCCCAGAACATGATGACCTGATGCTCGAGGTCAATCGGGCTGAACTGCGGCTGTTTCATCAGCTCCATCAACCGCTCGCCACGATTCAACTGCGCTTTAGTCGATTTATCAAGATCACCGGCGAACATCGCGAACGCCTGCAACGACCTGTACTGCGCCAACTCGAGTTTCAGTTTGCCTGCTACCTGCTTCATCGCCTTCGTCTGGGCGTTGCCACCCACACGGGAGACGGAGATACCGACGTTCAACGCGGGACGCTGTCCGGCATTGAATAATTCGGTCTCGAGGAATATCTGTCCGTCTGTGATCGAGATGACGTTGGTCGGGATGTACGCCGAAACGTCGCCCGCCTGCGTCTCGATAATCGGCAATGCTGTCAGGCTGCCACCGCCGAGATCGTCACGCAGTTTTGCGGCGCGCTCGAGCAGACGGCTATGCAGATAGAAAACGTCGCCCGGATAGGCCTCACGGCCCGGAGGACGGCGCAAGAGAAGGCTGAGCTGACGATAGGCCCATGCGTGCTTCGTAAGATCGTCGTACACACAGAGGGCGTGCATTCCCTTGTCGCGGAAATATTCACCAATGGCGGCTCCGGCGAAGGGCGCCAGATACTGGATTGGCGCAGGCTCAACCGCTGTCGAACCGATGACAATCGTATGATCCATCGCGCCGTGGTCCTCGAGAGTCTTGATCACGTTGGCGATCGTGGACCCTTTCTGGCCGATGGCGACGTAGATGCAGATGACGTCCTTGCCCTTCTGGTTGATAATCGTATCGACCGCGAGGGTGGTTTTGCCGGTGCCACGGTCGCCGATGATCAGTTCGCGCTGTCCGCGGCCGATCGGGATCATCGAGTCGATTGCTTTGATACCGGTTTGCAGCGGCTGGTTTACAGGCTGGCGGGTAACTACACCCGTTCCCTTGCGCTCGATGGGCACACGGTGGTCGGCTTTGATCTCCCCTTTTCCATCGAGGGGAAATCCGAGTGGGTCAACCACACGGCCGATCATCCCTTCGCCTACGGGGATGTCCACGAGGCGGCCGGTGCGGCGGGCAATGTCGCCCTCCTTGATGTGCTCGTCACTACCAAAGAGCACGCACCCGACGTTGTCCTCTTCGAGGTTCATCGCCATGCCGTAGACCGGTCCGGGGAATTCCACGAGCTCGCTGGCCTGAACCTTGTCGAGGCCATGCACACGTGCAATACCATCACCGACCATGATTACCGTACCCACCTCGTCCGTCTGCACATCTGCGGTGTATTCCGCAATCTGCTGTTTCAGGACCGAAGTGATTTCTTCGGGTCGAATCTGCATTCCGTCCTCCAGGGTCTCGCCCCTGTGAGTGTTATCCGCGGGCTTTTATATCGCCACACGTTTCACAAAAACAATTTCTTACTCAATCGGGTCATCCTGAGCAGAGTGACAGATCTTTGTATTCAACACATAGATTCTTCAGACTTCGGCTTCAGAATGACTACTTATAAAGAGCCTGCAGCAGGTTACGCACTCAGTTTCCGCTTGATCTCGCTCAGCGAACGCTCAACACTGCCGTCAATGATCTTGTCGCCATATTGCAAACGGAATCCGCCTATCAGGCTTGGGTCTACCTCGTGGCTCAAAATCACCGTACCGCTAAACTGCTTGTACAACAGCTCTTCAAAAGGCTTCAGCTCGTCTGCGTTCAGCTCCACCGCTGTCACGAGGGTCGCACGAATGACGCCTGTCTCCTCATCATGCAAAACGAGAATCAGTTCGAGAACGTCCTTCAGGATCGACACTCGCCGTTTTTCGATCAGAAGCCGCAGAAAATGGCGTACCGTACCCGGAGCCGACTCGAAGGTGGAATCCACCAATTCGAGTTGACGTGGCTGCGGCACCACCCCGCTGAACCAGAACAGGCGGAAGGTCGTGTCGTCAATCAGCGGAAGCAAAAGATCGCGAACCGTCTCGACAACCGACTCCACCTCATTCTCTTCAAGGGCGGCTTGATAAAGCGCCTTTGCGTAGCGCCTCGCCAGTTTCAAATCCTTCACGAGGTCTTCTCCGCCTGCTCCAACCGTTTGCGGATCAGCTCAAGGTGTTGTGGTTTATCGAAGGCTTCGCTGATCGCCGCCGCCGCGATATTCGAGGCGAGGCCTACAACTTCCGCTTTCAATTCCGCCGCAACCTTGTCGCGCTGGGCATTGATCTCAGCTTCGGCCCGCGAGATGCGTTTATCCGCCTCATCGCCAGCCTGTTTAATCGCTTCGTCGATCTTCGCCTGCGCCTGCACGTCCGCTTTGGCCAGCCTCTCCGCTATTTCGCCGGAGGCCTGCTGAAGTTTCTCCTTATACTCCTCAAGGAGTTTTTCAGCATCTTCGCGGTCCTGCTGCGCCTGCTCGATGGCGCCATAAATCTTTTCCTCGCGCGCCTCGAGTCCGCGGATGATTGGGCCCCAGGCAAATTTGCCAAGGATCAACAGCAGGACGAAGAAGGTCAGCAGCGTCCACAGGATGCTGCCGGGCGCAATCGAGACCAAGCTCGAAAGCCCTTCTCCACTACCTGATGCCAAGGCAACTGCCGGCGACACAGCCAGCAACGCCGAAGCGACGAGGTATCGGGAACTCCTCATCACGGGTCTCCGAATCGTCGTTATCAGCGCTCTTATTTGAGCACGATCAGGATAACACTCACTGCGTTAAAGAACGCAACACCTTCGATCAGCGCGGCGGCAACGATCATCGGAGTGAAGATCTTGCCAGATGCTTCCGGCTGACGAGCGATTCCGTCCATCGCACGGGCGGCGATGTTACCAATACCAAAGGCAGCACCAAAGGTCACCAGACCCGCACCAATCGCAGCGCCAAAATAGGCCCATTCCATCGTCATCTTCTCCTGGTTTGCGCGGGACAATCAACAGCCCGCGTTTTCCGTTCAGAAACCGTTCCCAGAATGATCGGTTCTCTGTTTCTCTTGTTGCTAAACTCTTTATGGTAAGTCATTCTGAACGCACTGAACCGAAGTCCCAAATAGACAAGCTCGCATGCACCTTTGGTTCTGCGGTTCGGCCTTCGGCCCCAGAATAACTACTCTTTTACAGAACCACTACAACAACGAGATTGCTTCGTCCGGCTTCGCCGTCCTCGCAATGACAAATAATACATTTTTTGACCTTCGCCGTACGCGAAGCCTTGCACAACACATGGCTCCAGCGACTTCGCTGGTCGTCTGTCCGCGAAACTTTGGACCGACAATGCGTGGCACGTCAGGTGCCTAATGAGCTTCGATGGCAGACCCGACAAACAGGCTGCCCAGCATTACAAACACATACGCCTGCAGGAACGCGACGAAGAGTTCGAGAATGCTGATTACTGCCGCGCCCGGCACAGCAACTAAGGCGATCAGCGGTGTGGCAATCAGCGCAAGGAACACCCCGATCACTGTGTGTCCGGCGAGCATGTTCGCGAAAAGACGAATGGTCAATGCGAAATGCTTGACGAACAGACCGAAGACCTCAATCGGAAAGAGGATTGGCCAGATCGGCATCGGCACGCCGTGCGGAATAAAGGTTCCGATATACTTGAATCCGTGCGCGACTATTCCCGCCACAAATACTCCGAGGAGCGATGCAATGGCGAGCCCGGCAGTCACATTCACATTTCCTGTCGCGCTCACTCCCCAGGGAATCATTCCGAGGAGGTTGCTGAACAAGATTAAAAAGAAAAGGGTCAGGAAGAAAGGCAGCCATTTTCGCCCATGCTTCGGACCCATGTTCGCGTACACAACTTCATCCCGGACAAAGACAACCAGCAGTTCGAGGAAATTGCCAAAACCGGACGGCACTTCCCCCCGCTTGGTTCGTTTTGTCGTCGGCATGACCAGCACGATCACAAGAAATGCCGCGATTGCCAGGCCAAGCATATGCTTTGTGATCTGGAAACCATCAACGTACTTGGGGTCCAGCCATGAAAAATCACCGGGAATAACAGGCAGGTGAATCGAATATCCGAAGATGTCGTAGTTCTCGGAGTCGAGCAGGTGGTGCGCAAGAATGCCCATCACACCGCTCTCTTCGGCATGCTCCTCGCTGTGAACCTCTCCCTCGTGTCCCACGGCCATCTCGTGGCTCAGCTCCTCGCCATGCTCAACAACCGCAGCGGAATCGGACATCTCGTGATGTTCGAGCTCTTCGCCGGTCGTTTCGGAGTCAGTAGCCTGGATTTCCTGGGATTCCCCCGCGGAGGAATGGTGGGCATCATCGGATGCGCTGGCGGGGACGACGGCCAGCATCAGCAACAGTGCAAGAGTGGCGAGGCTGCGATTCATCAGCCCTGTCTCCCCTTCATCAGTTTTAGCACGTTAAAAGTGACTGCGACTAAGGCCAAAAGATAAGCCGTCGCCATGCCGAATGCCGCGACAAATGTGGACCACCCGAGCCCTTTCCAGACGAGCACGAGCCAGCCGACACCCAGGACGAGTTTTGCTGAAAAAGCCAACAGAATTCTAGTCTGCAAGCTATTGTAAACACCTTTTTTCAACGGGGGCAGGAGAAGGGCAGCCCCAACACCATAGAGCGAGGCCGCTGCAACAAGAATGATAAAAGCCTGAAGAAGGGTCACTGCTTTGATCCGTTCTGTTGGTCCGAGTCTTCACGTTCCTTCTCGTCGGCGAATTGTTTGACCCGGATGACAACCCAGACGGTTCCACCAGCCGCGCCCCACAACACACCGATTACCGTCAACCAGGGTTTTATACCGAGCCAACCATCCAGCATGTACCCGGCCCAACCCAGCAACATCACAGACAACGCAAGGGTCAGCGAGGTTTGCAACGACAGATCCACCCAACCTGAAAACCGTCTGTTGCCGCCACCCTCACGATTCAACATGGGCACTCCTGATGGAATTACCCGTTTGCTGCACGCTTCTTCTCGTCGCTACTCGCGCTTGACGAATCGACGAGCGGTGTGCCACGTGCCTCACGGCGCTGGCGACGAAGACGCTCCACAGCCTCTTCGCCCATACGGCTGTTGCCGTTGAACACAGCACCTTCGCTGACGAGAAGGCTACCCGTCGCGAGGTCACCCTCGAGAACCGAAGAACCTTCGAGCACTACACGCCTGCGGGCAACGATGGTGCCGGAGACGCGACCGCCGAGGATTACCTCGTCCGCCTCGATGTCGCCGACAACGCTGCCGTGTTTTCCCACGGTCACGGTGCCGCCGCAAATCAGGATGCCGTTGAAAGTGCCGTCAATCCGAAGGGATCCATCGAGCGTAAAGGTACCCTCGAGCAGCGCATCAGCGCCCAGAATGGACGAAAGCGCATCCGAGCTTTTCCGCTCACCCCTTTTGTTTGTCGCCATTTTCCTCTCCACGCTTGGGCAGTAGGACGATCGGGTTCACAGCTCGGCCGCCGATCCAGAGCTCCAGATGGAGGTGGGGCGCCGTGCTGATTCCCGAGTTTCCCGAAAGTGCGATCGGTGATCCCGCCCGCACCCGGTCGCCCGGCTGTACCAACAATAGTTCGTTGTGGCCGTACATCGAAAGTACGCCACTTCCATGATCGATAATCACCCGGTACCCATACCGGGGAGTCCAGTCTGCAGCAATCACAAGACCGGAACCTACGGCTCGAACCGGAGTTCCACGAGGCACCGCAAGGTCAATGCCCGAGTGGGAAAGGCTCGGATCAATCCCCGCGCCTTCAAACCCCCTCGTCATAAAACCCTCGAGCGGCCACCGGCTTGGCAAACTCAATCGGCTGACCGGACCTGATGCCGGAACCAGCTCAATCGTCCGGTTCAACTCCTCATTCGCCGATTCCATCGGCACCCAGGGCGCATCCGCGGGTTGCGCAGGAATCTCCTCTTCCACCTGCTCGCCCGCCTTCAAGATACGCTCAAGGTCCGCACCCTCGGTAAGGCTGCGTTTGACCTGCTGACTGAACGACTGCAACTCCGCGAGCTGCTGCTCGATCACCTGAACACGGGCAACTTCCCCGCGAAGGCGCTGATTTTCATCCAGAAGCTGGTCGCGTTCGAATGCCCGCTCAATCAGGTCCGAGTAGAAGATTGTCTCGAGAACCAGCACCGTCAAAACGAATATCCCGAGTCCGACCAGAATCCGCAAGACCGTAGGGCTGATGAACGCCTCGCGCGGGCTGGCATCTTTTGGGCGGTACCAGATAATGTGATGACGACGAGTCAAGATATCCTCTCCAGACGGACCGAGCGGTTAAGGTAACGGGAGTCCAGTCCGTTGTCAACGACTGTAGTTTCAATACTTTCAGGGGTGAGTCTGCGTGTAAGAATTCGCTACTCTGTCTGTTTCCCCTGTTTTCGCGCAAAATCAAACAGAATCACCGATGCCGCAGCACTTGCGGAGAGCGATTCGACATTATTAAGCATCGGAATCACAAGGAGATGGTCGCATTCTTTGGTCACCCGATGCGACATTCCCTCTCCCTCGCTGCCGATCACCAGAACCGTCCTGTCGTCCCATTCATGGTCCCAAAGCTGCACGGACTTGTCAGATGCCGTGTCCCCACTGGCTCCGACGGCCCACCAGCCCTCTTTTTTCAGCCGAAGAATTGCATCTCCGAGGCTTGTTACCTGAATGACCGGAAGCCTTGTCAGATTTCCTGCGCTCGCCTTGACCGCAGTCTCCGAAAGAGGTGCGGATCGACGATCCGACATCACAAGAGCATCACATCCCGCCGCGAGGGCGCTGCGAGCAATGGCGCCAAGGTGGTGCGGATCGGTTACACCATCCAGTGCGATGATCAGTCCCGATTGAATCGGGGCGCGTTTGGACCCAAGATCTTTGAGATCAAGCAGTTCCGTCGGGGCAGATTCAGCGACTACGCCCTGGTGATTTCCCGCGCCGAAACTCCGTTTGGCGACATCGGATGGCACACGATCCACCCGAACGCCCTGCTTTTTCGCCTCAGCGATGATTTCACCGATGATCCGGCCCTGAGTTCCCAGGGCGATGCGGACCCGCTGCACCGGTTGACCCGATTGCAGTAGTTCCAGCACCGGTTTTCGTCCAATTATTCGCATGGTGGGAAGATACCCAAGATTCTGTATGGGTTCATCAACAGACTCCCCTATTCGCTCTCCAGGAGAAAGACAGCCAGATGAAATCCGGGATTGCAAGTCCTTCGGACATGCGAGCTTGCCACGATGTGGCTGCGGTTGCCATCCCGGGCCACCCGTCGTTCTGAACGAAAATACACCTCGTTTGCAAGCAAACGAGGCCACCCTGCCGGGTCACCCGTCTGCGCAGATGCTGCAGGGCAACGTTACCGAGAGTAGCGTAGCATATAGTGACAGTTACCAAGAGTTTTCTTTTTGAAAGTAACTGTCACCATTCCAACGTTATTTAACCTGGGGGGAGCTGGGCTACCCATCATTGGATTGACGTTCCAGCGTGGTGGAAGTCCAACGCACAGAAAGCATCCACCTGACGGGCCACCCGTCGTTCTGAACGAAAATACACCTCGTTTGCAAGCAAACGAGGCCACCCAGTCAAATCTTCCCCCGGACAAGCATGTCCGGGCTACTTATGCGTGTCATCGCCCGGCTTGTACGCCTTGGGCGTGCTTGACCGGGCAATCCAGAAACGTGGATCCCCCGGTTGATCCGGGGGATGACATTCTTTTTACATACTCCAGGCTACCCGCCGATGTTAGATCGTTTTTCCAAAGACCCCCTCTTATCTTAATAGAACCGTTTTAACAACTTTTGATGTAACATTTCCCTGTCGAGCGCGGATGAAATAAATGCCGCTCGGGAGGGTTGATTCCGGTGTCCAAAGAATTGACACTACATCAGAACCACTCGAATCCGGTCCAAGTTGTTCTATTCGACGACCGTTGATATCGTAGATCTCAATACTGTATTTATTTTTGGACGGAAGCTTCAGTGTCAGAGTAACGCTGGAATTGAAGGGATTCGGCCATGCGGAAACAATCTCGATTCGATCAGG
>Ga0272443_10000090_pt1 | contig 177211 bp, 141 predicted proteins | sample SSMAcet12_FD_193581 | JGI IMG/M metagenome (GOLD analysis project Ga0272443, IMG submission 193581) | Marine sediment archaeal communities from Little Sippewissett salt marsh, Falmouth, MA, United States - SSM-Acet-12 | ecosystem: Environmental > Aquatic > Marine > Wetlands > Sediment ... | reverse complement strand
GACTCTCTAAAGAATCTACAAGGATCATCTCATGCTGTGGATTATTTCGTTTTGTTTGCATGTATACATCAATACATATTCAATCTGCTCTTCAAAGACCTTTTTCAACAAGCCCCTTGCTGTGGGAGAAGTTAATGTTATCTAACAGGTAATAGGAGATCGCACTCATCCATTTCAAATGGGACATCCTTTTCTCCCTTATACCAGTTGTAGCTCGACCATCTGTAATCCCCTCGTCTGAGCAGCCCACCCTCGGGTGGGCTTCGTCAGGATCGCAGGGATCCTGACCTACGCAAGAACTTTACGCCCCGATCATACCACAGGTGTCAGTCAGTGTTGTCTGCAGCGCATAGCTCCTCTTGCTGCCTCAGCCTCTCGGTGTGGATTGTTTTATCCAATTTAGAGGATCGTAGGGGAGAGGGCAAGAGATTTCGGAGACGTAATTCTCCCACAGCAGAGACTGTGGGGTACTCAAGCTGGTGCACGAGACGTACACCAGCCACAATACAGCAGACGTGGGGCACCCAAATAGGAACAGATGAAGATGTCGAGACCACAAGGGTATCGAACTACGGGATTTGCCTGCAGTTCACACTTCCGACTTTGTCGGAATCAAGAACCGCAGGAACGAGCTGTTACAATTTATAACAATATAGACCTGTCTACACCCTCTTATCGGTTCGAGGTGTGACCGATACATCTATCGAGATGTCCATAATGTACAGAAATTGGAAGTGAGGGATTCCCGTCCTTCATAAGATGAAAACTCAAACAGATGGGAGGTTGCTGATGGTTAGTGGAATCAGCTCAACCAGTACGTTGAGCACCGAGATGCTGCAGAAGATGCAGCAGGAGATGTTCAACAGGGTCGATGAAAACGGCGACGAGGCAATCGACAAGACCGAATTCGAGACCATGATTAACAAGATGGCCGAGGAAACGGGAATGGAGGTTGATGTCGAAGCAAGGTTCGATGAACTCGATGCCAATGGTGACGGTCAACTCGACCAGGAAGAGTTCGATGCAGGCGGACCTCCTCCTCCGCCTCCGCCACCGAACGCGGATCAGTTGAGTTCTCTGAGTACCTATGGTTCTGATGGCCAGCTAAATCAGGACACGGATCTGCAGACTCTTCTTGAACTGCTGAGTGAACAGGATGCCGAGTCGATCAGTTATGAGCCGGTCGACTATGTTGCATGATCTGCATGCAGGCCGAGGTCGCTAAATGATCGTCGGCCTGCCAGTTAAGTCCCCGTTTGTTGATCAGAATCAGAAAAAGACCTCCCTCGAAAATTTTATCAGAAAAAGTGCAATAAGATTGAACTGTCTGTGTCAGTAGTGCAGGAGGTAACCTGCTTGATTCCATACAAAGGCAGACAAATTCTTGCTATCGAAGCCGGTTCGGAGTTGTCCCGAAAACATCGGGACAGCATGGTGGACGAGGGATTCGCAGTCCGTACTGCAGTCTCGCAGTCCCTGAGATCGGAATTGACCGATTCGGATCGTCCCGACCTGATTATTGTCAATATGGATTCTTCGGATCAGGTCGATTTGGATATCTGCCGGGATATCCGCAGTCGTTTCAATGGTCCGATCCTTGTAATCGTTGGACCATATACCAAATTCGATGGAGTCGCGGCACTTGAAGCCGGGGCGGATCAATATCTGCGTAAACCGGTGCACTCGGTTCTTTTGCTGGCTCATATCAAAACACTTCTTCGATGGTTCCCAAATGGACATTCTTCCGAAAATGGATCGAATGGAACCATAGTGCCACCATTCGAGGAAACAACGATTGAAATCGGGAACATGGTGGTCGATCCTTCAAAAAGAATGGTTGTTCTTGATGGGACCGAGATCACGCTTACAACCGGAGAGTTCGATCTGCTATGGCTGTTAGCCTGTCATGCCGGGGAGGTTGTAACGCGTGAGACAATCTGCTTGTTATTACGGGGAATAGAATACGATGGTCTCGATCGATCTATCGATCTCCGTGTTGCCCGCTTGCGAAAAAAGCTCGGAGACAGTGGACGGCGCCCGCGTAAGATAAAATCGGTCAGAAGTGAAGGTTATATCCTCGTTCCGGATTAGATCCCCCAACAAATCTCTATGGCATACTTGAACCAGCGAATGTGTTGTGGAATATCTCTCGATTCACCGAGAATAGCAAACGATCCTCGCGTTTTGTAACCGCTTTCATATCAGTCGTAAATGCGCTGACATAGTTCGCTATGAGGTTGTTTGTCCCAAGGTCATATATCCGTATCTCCGCCGGTTCAGCTATTAGCAGATAATGCTCACCATGATATTCGCGATCTGGCAGCAGTTCGGTAAATTTCGAGCTGATATACCCGTTCAATGAGTCCAGTTTTCCGATAAGCAGAGTATCCTCGATAGCGAAATGATAGTGAATCGAGTCAGCATAGATACGAGCGAAATCACTTTCGTAAATGTGGTCACAATCATCTCGAAAGCAGTCTAACACGATGTTGGTGTTTGGTTCGAATGATTCTATATATGAGAGCCATCTGTCATTATCCGGAATATCTGCGCGGTTTATTGACATTCGCAAGACATCATCAGAATCACCGCTGTATTTCATATACAGTTCCAGAAAACGGTCAATCCCAATCTCGTTGACAAGGAATCGTGAATACAGTCCTGCAAGCGGGTATGCGAAGGATGCATCCACTGAAACAAATCCCTGCGTAGACAGCAGGTCTCTGTAGTCGAGCAGTCCGCTCTCGACTATGACCTTGCCTAGATTAAGGATCGTCCCCGGTTCCTTGCCACCGCGTCCCCCCAGAGCCACCGCGATACCCTCCTGCAAAAACGGATGAACATACAGGGGGGGATGTTTCAGGCGAATACTGACCAGAAGATGAGTCAGTTCGTGATAATGGCTGTTAAATGAGCTTATGACATAATCATTTGCCAGATCGCAGGTTCCGCGAGCTTTATATCCGGTCAGAAGAGCGACCTCATCCGCATTTCGGCAGAGAAAATATCTGATCTTCACATCTCGGATATTTTCTCGCAACTCTTTGTCAAATCCAAGTTCATTCATTGCTGACCGAAGAAACGACCCCATGCTGGCTATGGAATAGTAACTTATGTTTGTAGCGTCGCTGACCGTGAAGATAAAATGCTCACTCTCTAACTGATTCCATTTTCGGGTATGGTATCGTATGGGCGATATCAATAAGCCATTTTCAAAATAGAAATCATGGGCATAATCGATCACAGGAATGCTGACATTAAGAATGGAGTATGGTGCATCGAGTGATTCTATCTGATAGTCATACTCACATTCAAAACGAGATGCGGAATCAATCTGTGCCGGGCTTAGTCCTGAGGCGATGAGAAATTTGTTCGTGATATTGTCGTACTCAATACCGAACGCCTCAGATTGCGACAATTGCTCGGGATGTACGAATTCGCGCAGTTGGGGGCTATCCACAAGAAGAAGGTCGATAAAGTCCTCGGCTCGTTCCGGTGATAGAGTCTGTGCATTTATTTGCGATAATGGAAATATGACTATAGCTGCCGCGATCAGAATCGTGCGCACGGTATCCCTCCGGATTGGATCGGTCATTGGGTGTCATTTCATACTTATACAAGTGTTTGTATTTGGAGTTTGACGATTTCGAGACAAATAAACAGATTATCGGGTATCATCTTTGAGTTGTGTGATATAGAACACCGATGAGAACATCGTTTTATCACTGTGGAACATTTCAAGCTCTCTTTGGATTGCCGTTATCTCTTCAGATGAGTTCTCCGTTGATGTGTCATCGTTTGACAGAGACTTGATTGCTGCTTCAAGTGGTCCGCAGTATTCACTCCACCAGATATCGGGATCGAGGGAAAAATGATCGAGGATTTCGAATCCGGATTCTCCAAGAAATGCCCGTTTGTCATCAACATCCGTGCTGTCGTCATGGATTACCAGACATCCGCCGGGTTTGAGAAGTCTCTTCCAGTCACTTACACCTCTCTCGAAACCCACGACATTAATCGCACCCTCCGCCCAGATAATATCAAAGCTCTCGGATGGGAAGTCGAGTTTGTGGATATCCTGCCTCAATATCTCGATTCTATCTGTCAGATTATGAACCTTTTACTTTTTCATTCAGAACATCAAGTGCTCTCTGGTCGATATCAACCGCCACAATCTGCCCGTCACTCATCTCGGCAAGAGCAAGTGTGGGTATCCCCGTGCCACAACCAATATCGAGGATTTGCGGATTATGCATATTGGGAAGGGTTTCAAAGGCTCTGCGAGTATATTTTAGTAGATTGACTCTATATGTATCCCGACTTAGCTGTCTATCCATGATAGCTATCCATCTTCCAGAAAAAACAGATCGTAACTATTGCCGCTGCACCTTTATTCTTCGCTGAATTGTTGTGTCAGCCGTTGAGATTGATATCCTGTAGATTCCATCAGGTGTATCGTCCTCGAGCTCGATCGGAATAGATGTCTCTTTCAGCGCAGGGAAATCTTCCTCGAAAACTGTTACGGCTGATGTGTCGTCGGTGATTTTCACGCTGATATCTATTGGCTTGTTTGCAAACACATCGAGTTCGAATCGTCCCTCGTTTCGTGGTGGGAATATCGTTATGAGAGGAAGCTGTAAATCCGGTATTACCGGAACAGCACCGGCTTTAGTTCTGAACCAGTGATTGATGTTATTGCCGAAATCCGATCCGAATGCTTCTATGAGTTTTCCGTTTATGTCGAGAAGGCGCACGTGGCCGTAACCACCATCCGGATTGAACCAGAACTCAAGTCCATCACCCATTGTGTCTATGACTGCGAGATTGTAGCAACCGGGTTCAAGCCGGAGTGTGTCGCAATATTGGGTACTGGGGAGCAGAGTCCCAAGCGGATAATCAAGAATGGTTTCACCGGTGCCATCGGTAACGGATACTGCATTCTGTGATGTGTCCGCGTTGGTCTTGAATGCGAGCACAAGTATTGTATCATAAACCGGAGTTGTGGTAATAATGGATGTCCCTTTGTTGTCGTATGGATATTCATCACTTGTGCCGTTCGGAGATTCAAGTGATACCTCGAATGTCGATGTCTGTATTGGATAAGGGATTGATCCGGGAAGATCAATCGTCGCCGTATCCTGAGACACGATCTCTCCGATCCAGTCATACGTCGCCGGATCAATTCCTTCTGGCCCGTAGTTGATTCTCACCGAGTTCAGTTCATCACGTCCGTTATTCTTTATTACAATTCGAGGATCGGCGCATGCCGGATTCAGCCGTGAGTATTCATGCTCACTGGATGGGATTATTATCTCTTCGAGTGAGACATCATTGACAGCCCAGGGCTTTTCATAATAGAAGAGGTTCGTGCTTATATGATAATTAGCCGAGGGATCTTCCGTGTTTGTGTATGGTTCCATGTCGATGTTGACTGTATGGGATGATCCGGGAGTAATCGAGAAATCATGAATGTCCGGATATACGACAGAACCCGGGCACCAGTTCGCGCGGTCGAAAATCCAGGTTCCCGCCTGTGGATAGACCGGATTGGAACCGCACTTGCGCCATATCTGTCTGACATCCACGAGTGAGTCATCGAAGAATATCTCATGGTATTTGCTACAGAATTCCGAACAGATTTCCTTGCTGTCCATGCCGTGACCGGTTTGAAGAATCCGCATGCGCGCGATATTCGCATTGTGAGTGTCTGTGAATGTAATCGCTTGCAGGAAATTCTCTATCGGTTGGGATGTGTCCCCGTACATCAGTCTGCCGGTCCAGAGAGTATCCATTCCGAGACAGATCATTGCCGGTTTCCCGATTGTGATCTCGAAATCGAGAGTGACCAGCCAGCCCCTGTCATCAGGACTCTCATATCCGCCATGTTTGAATTCGACCTCTACCGAATCATGCAGCAGTAGTGCGAAGTCGGTAATATCAACGTGCCACGTAAACTCCCAGTCTGATCCGAAGCGCCATCCGTATGGAGATATCATTCGTGCAATCTCGATATCGCGTGATTCCGCGTCAATCCCTCCGATTCTCCGAAGGTTGATCGCGTCAATATAATCCCATTCGCCACAATGCAGACTGTCGGGGCAGCGGTACGTTATATACAGAACTACTTTTCGGTAGTCCGTATCTTCGGAGGGGAATTCCACCCAGTTCCTGTAGTCATTGAATCCTTCTGATGGGTCGGTTATGACCAATTCGTTGTCGTGAGATAATATGTGAAATGTTTCTCCGATTTCTGCTTGAAGGGGGGAGGCTCCTATGATGAGCATCAAGACCGTGATTACCATGAACCTAAACATAACTCTCCCGTCGTATTGCTAATTGTATGGATGGGGGTATGGAATCATGGTGGTAATATCGCTCCATATTGATGGAGAGTCCAGTTCAATTTTGGGATGTGATACGGGCTGGATTATAGATAGTGTGTCTTGGGTATACTGATGCTTGTGCTGAAACAGTATCAGCAGTCAGGTTCACCATTGTTATCGGCATCGCATGGTGGGGGACCGCCTGTGAATAGATACGATATCGTATATACGACATCATCTATGTCTGTTTCACCCGAACAGTCAACATCGGCGGATTCTACCGGATCGGGGGCCGAGCCGCCCGAAAAGAGGTACGCAATGCAGTACACGACATCATCAATATCAATTTCCCCGGAGCCATCACAGTCACCGCAGACATATTCGGTACCCAAAGATGTAACGACAATATCGTCAAAGCAGGAAAGGCAGTTTTGAACACCGAGCCTGACGAATACGGTGTTTGAAAAGTTCACGAGTGAGTCATTCTGAACTACAAAGATATCCTTGCCATCCTTGAATACCTCAAAGAAATCTCCCGATAGTCTCATCGTGAACTCATGCCATTCTCCATCAGAACCGTTCCACTCGCTCTCTTCAATCTCTATGCACTCATGGACAGCCAGTCCCCAGTTGACGAGGACGTCAATGCAGAGTTCGGATATGGATGCACGGTATTCCACACATACGGCATCATCATAATCTTCGGAGAACAGACATATACTCCTGCCGTAATTATTGATTATCTCATAGAATTTCATTTTACCGCTAATGCTGAAACCTTCATCCCATGTGAAAACATCAACCGTGTTCGCATAACCGACACCACCGCATGATGTGCACGCTTCGGCACAATAGAAATCACCACTGATTCCCCATTCACCGACCGTTGAAAGCCATCCCTCAGCATCACCATCCGAGAAATCATCGCTGAAGATAATTTCATCACCGAGAACAGGCTGCGAGAGCATAAGTACGAGGAGCATCGCAAATATGCTGATTACACTTATCATTCCATGCATCTTGTTCCTCTTCTATTATATGTCGGTTCGGGCACGGTTCAGCCGTGCTTAATGAATGTAAATAACTATTGTAGATAGAATATATCCTGTTTATGGAATATTGCAAGAGTTTTATTATTTGAAAGGTTCTGATTCTATCTGGAAATGAATACCTGTCGACCACCGACAGCAACAAGCAGATCGGGAGAACCCCAGATACCAAAGATAATCATATCTTCCGCTTCCGGTATTGACATGGAAGACCACTCTGAACCATCAGCAGAACAAAATATCCGACCTTCATGTCCGGCAGCCATGAAATGAGTTCCGGTCCAGGTGAGATCGAAAGCAGCGAAACTGTCATCGACATGCAATTCATTCCAGTCTGTACCATTACTTGAGCATGTAATGTATCCGGGCAGTCCTATTCCGATTGCAAGTAGCATATCGTGAGAACTTTCGAGATCTATGAATCCGGATGAATTGGTGCCCTTGTATTTTAGCTCCCAATCGGAGAGATTAGTTGATGTCCAGATTGCGGTTTTTCCGGAGTCCGGATGTATATATTCACCGAGAGCGACATATTTCCCATCGTAATACTCAATATCGGTGAATCTCCCCTCAACATCCTGCACGATTGCAGTCCATGCGGAGCCATCGGTGGATGTCCTGACATCGACGAGATAGGTGTTGTTATCCTGAAGCTTATGTCCGCCGACTGCTATAAATTTGCTGTCGGCATAGAGAACATCATAAAATGATCGGCTTGCTTCATCATCATTAATTACTACATCCCATGCGATACCATCCGATGAAGTCACTATTGTTGAATGACTACCTGTTATGAAGAAAAGTCCCTCAATAAAGGAGATACTCAATAACCGGGCTTTTGAAACAGGCTGTTTAGGGGGTTCCCAGTTCACACCGTTTCCCGATCTTACAATCCGGCCATTCTGGTCTATAAGGATATAAGTTTCGGATGCATATGCCGCACCTGTCAAACCTGGATAACCATCTATTTCCAGTTCATACGATTCCCATTCCAGACCGGGCATTTCACGGGTCTCGAATGACCATTCGTAGGTTTCATCCAGCGAGCCGCCGTCTGAGAATTTCACTGAGTTGTCTACCGTAACCGTATAGCTTGCACCATAATCCAGAGGATGGTCGCAGGAGATGAACAGAGTGTCATAGATGCACTCTATTGAACCGACCGGGCTACCGTTGATTTTCAGACTCGAATCTGTAACTGTCGAACTGTCAAGCGGTCTCGTGAAAGATATCCAGATATCTGTTACAACCGGCACCATAGTCTGATCCTGTAGTGGATTGTACGTGACAATCACGGGTGGAGTAAGATCCGGTGAATCGGTTGGTGAATCATCATCACCACAGGACAGCAGTGTCGAGAGAAGAATGACTGCAACTATCGGACGTAGTAATTTTGTATGAATTTGACTGAAGATTGGATTGCCTGAGGTGTCTACTTTTTTCATATTCCGCACAATTTTAGAGATCAGTTAAAGCATAGTCAAGTCAAAACTTAACAATCTGTTAATACGCAGAACATTCCGTGATGGAGGAATATATTTCCATCATTGAGACATCACATTCAAGAAATCCATTGTCCTGCAAAGCATTGCAAGGTTGACCGTTGGGCACGGTTATTGCAGAATGGTAATCGGAGACAGTATGTCTTCCGGGGAACATATCCCCGAATTTAACCGGTTGAGGAGATTAATCGTTGCCGACAGCGCTATTGATAACAGTCTCGATTATGCCGCTCGCATTAACTGCGGTCTTGGCGTTTTTCGGGAAGTCGGTACGAGAATCCCTGACATTGTTTGCCATTCTCATTCCTATTCAGGCGTTTGCGGTAATTGAGGCGGGTTTCACAATTCCGCCGATCTATATTCTTCTATTTCTGATTCTCTCCGGAGTATTCCTCAGAGGGGATCGTCTGAGTATGGATTTCCCGGGTGGCAGGCTGGTCGTCGCGTATCTTGCAGTTGTTGTCATATCAACGGTTTATGCTGCGGTGTTTGTCGACCCCCCGCAGATTCAGTTCTCCGAATGGATGCGGTTTCGGGCGAGTGCTTTCCGGAGTCCGCTTCAGCTTCTGTTGACTATATTCCATTTCTCGCCTCTGTTTCTGATAGCCGCTGCGGTTAAGTCACGCGACTCCGCAGAGTCGCTCATGAGGGTTTATCTCTGGACCGGTTTTGTTCTTGTCATTATCGGTATGTACCAGATCCTTGCATATATAGTCGATCTGCCGTTCAAAGACCTCACGTGGTCAATTAATCTTGTCCCGAATTCAAATCATGTAAACTATGGTATGGTGCATATATACACGGCGAAAGTAACCAACTTTTCGATTCGCGACACATTCATCGAATCACGGATGCTTGCGGACTACCTGCTCTCGGTCGTTCCGATTACGACCGCACTCTGGATGGTTGGATCGGAGAGAGTGAGGGAGAGATTCGGGAAGCTTGCGCTGCCGATAGTCTCGGTTTTGGGATTGATAGCGATATTTTTCACCATGTCGCGATCCGCATGGATATTCCTCGCCGCAGGATTGCTCGTCGGAGGGATGTGCATATCGCCCGCCAGGTTCATTAAGCGTGGTGCGATAGCATTCATCGCGATGATCGGCGTCACGACAATCATGATTAAGTTTGGCTTGTTTTCGGCTGGATCATTCACCGAGATAATAGTCGGTCGGCTCAATCTCGTCGATATCGTGACCGATCCGAGGGTGCAGTTCCTCGTTGTCCTGTGGAATGTATTTTTAGAGCATCCGATTTTGGGAGTCGGTGCGGGTAATTTCTCGATCTTCGCCGCTGTAGCACTCGATGTTCCGGTTTTAGTCAGTGCGCACGGCGTTTTGTGGGAGGCGCTCGGAGAGTTTGGTCTTGTAGGATTTTCGCTTCTTCTCGGTGCGTTCATCGCGTTATTTACCGCACTCGTAAAAGCTATCAGACGATGTGACGACACAGCTTCGCGCGCTCTGCTTATCGGGCTTCTATCGGCAATGACAGCGCTGTTTCTCAACAGCTTCACCGGGTCGGACAGACCGCCGTTCTATCTTATCTTCTGCATGGGAATGGCTGCGGTTTACAGCAGGATAATTCTCAAGCGCAGTAACAAACTTAAATCCATTTCCTGAGTTTGAAAAATACAAAAAGCCCTATACCAACGACCAGAGATATAACCCAGAAAAGAATATAGCCATACGGTAAACCGAGTTCCGGCATGTTCATCGAATGACCGGTGTCGAAATTCATGCCATAGACTCCGGCGAGAAATGACAGGGGGATGAAGATCGTCGCGATGATTGTCAGGACCTTCATTACCTCGTTCATGCGGTTGCTGACACTTGAGAGGTAGATCTCCAGAAGTCCCGCCACCATGTCACGGAATGCCTCGACCGTATCTATCGCCTGTATTGTGTGTTCGTACAGATCGCGAAGATACGGTGCGGTCTCATCGTGTTTCTGTGGTGATTCAGCCCTCTCCCAACCGCTGACAAGCTCACGCAGGGGCCAGATAGCCCGTCTCATGAATGTGAGATGCCGCTTCAGGTCCTGGATTATCTGAAGGTCTTCAGGCTGCGGTTTCACTATCAGGTCATCCTCGAGTTCCTCGATCTTGTCACCCATGTGTTCGAGAACCGGATAGTAGTGATCGACTATGGCATCGACCAGAGTATATGCAAGATAATCCGGGTCGAGGAACCGTTTGCGCGGTTTGGTTCTGCGTATTCGCTCTCTAACGGTGTCGAAAACATCACCGCTCCGCTCCTGAAAAGAGACTATGTATTGGTCACCGACAATAATACTGACCTGCTCACGGATGGGATCATCGGAATCTTTGGAGTTGTAGATCATTTTCAGGGTGATATAGAAATAGCCGTCCGCAAATTCGACCTTCGGATGCTGGCCGGTGTTGGCGATATCCTCGAGCACGAGATGACTGATGCCGAATGCATCCCCGATTTCATACAGAAGATCGACATTGTGCACACCGGAGAAATCGATCCATGTGACAGTCGGCGAGTCTTTGAATTTCACGCAGTCTTCAATCGTGAGATCGTGATGTTCGGAGATATTCTCGCTGTCGTAGTCGATCACATGAATTTCCACCGGTTCGGTACGGTCGACACCGACATAGACAACCGATCCGGGCTTAAGCCCGAGTTTCTTCGATATCTTCTTAATCAATGCAGACATACTCACACCCCGTTCTTGCACGGCTTGTTGAAAATCCTTGAGTTGCGAACCTTCCGGCTCTATTTGCAGGTCACGCTGCCAGAGGCAGTCAAGCCCCGCCTTTGGCGGTCAAGACCTGCAAAAACGGGAGAGGTATTTTCAACAAACCTCTAAAATTGAATTTGGCGAAGTGGAAATTGGAGTTCAACAAGAAACTATCGATGAAAATAGTCTATGCAGTCTCTTTTAGATTTGTACGGATTTTTACACACCCCATTTCTCTTGACTAATTCCCCCCTCGGGTTACATTAAAGCGGGAGGTAGAGCCTATGGTACACACAGTCGCAGATTTACACGAAAGTATTATACAGCAGTGGCCTTTCGCGGAAAAAGCCGTCGGAGTAGAGGCCAGCATTATCCGTGAAGTCCTCAAGATGTCGACCCGTCCGGGACTTGTCAATTTCGCCGGCGGTCTGCCCGCCCCGGAACTTTTCCCGGAAACCGATCTCAAGCTCGCATGCGAGAGAGCATTCGACAAGTACGGTCCCGTAATGCTCCAGTACAGCCTCACAGCGGGAGTAGCGGAACTTCGCGAGCTTATAGCCGAGAGAATGTCCACCCATACGAGCCTCGGATTCACAGCCGATAACATTGTGGTCACGACCGGTTCCCAGCAGGGTCTCGATCTGATCGGTCGCGCGTTTATCAATCCGGGTGACTACATCTTCACCGAACGCCCGACCTATCTCGGCGCGCTGCAGGCGTTCAATTTCTATGAGGCGAAATATTGCACCGCCGAACTCGAAGAGGACGGCGTCAACATCGCCGAAGCCGAAGAGCAGATCAAGAAATACAATCCGAAACTGATGTACGTTGTACCGAATTTCCAGAATCCGGCCGGTCTGACAACCTCCGCAGAGAAGCGGCAGGCGCTCGTAGATCTGGCGAAGAAATATCAGATTCCAATCATAGATGACAATCCATACGGTGAGCTTAGGTATTCAGGTACCAAGGAACCGTCACTGAAAGAATTGGGTGGTAATGCTGTTATCCAGCTTGGAACATTCTCCAAGACCGTTTCACCCGGTCTTCGAATCGGATTCCTCGCCGCCTGTCCGGAGGTTATGGGTACAATTGAGAAGGTAAAACAGTCGACGGATCTTCACACCCCGACATTCCCGCAGTACGTACTGGTCGAGTACCTTCGCTCCGGTCGTCTTGATGGTTACCATATCCCGCTACTCTGTGAGGAATACCGCAAACGCCGTGATCTTATGTTCGAGATGATGGATAACGAATTCCCGGACAACGTGACATTCACACGACCTGAGGGGGGGCTGTTCCTCTGGATTACGCTGCCCGAAACGGTGTCATCCTCCGATTTCCTGAATACGGCTGTGGAGGCGGGTGTTGTGTATGTACCCGGTAAGCCATTCTTCCCGAATGGTGACAGAGACTGCAATCTTCGACTGAACTTCTGCAATGCCACGCATGAGAAGATCAGAGAGGGGATCAAACGACTCGCCGGAGTATTCCACGATAAGCTATAGCAGTAGGTGAAATATGACTTGTACGGGATGGCATACGCCATCCCGTTTTTTTGTTTAGCGTATAGCCCGATCAGTGTTAAATTAGCTGTTTCGATGAGGATGATATGGGATTGGTAAAATTCACAAAAATGCACGGTCTCGGTAACGATTTCATCTTGTTCGATGGAATCTCCGACCGTCTGATATCTGTAGACTGGTCTGAAGTCGCTAGGCGTGTCTGCGACCGCAATATTGGAATCGGTGCGGATGGTATCTTGCTCGGTCTGCCGAGCGACACCGCCGACCTTGGAATGCGGATTATCAACTCGGATGGTTCCGAGGCGGAGATCAGCGGAAACGGCCTGCGGTGTCTCGTTCGGCTAATGCATGACCGAAAACATATTTCATCGGGTGAGTGCAGAGTGGAGACCGGCAACGGGATTGTTACCGCCGAGATAGGAGTGGCGGGGCAGGCGGATGGCGATGTGCGGTTGACTCTGAATCCCCCGGTGTTCGAGGCTTGCAGTGTTCCAATCAAGACAGATAAGACGGAATTCCTCGCTGAAGGGATGCGCATTGATGGTGAGAAATATACTGTAACCGCGCTGTCTGTCGGCAATCCGCATGCTGTCATGTTCGTGGATGATTTTGATTTTGACTGGAGGTCGGTTGGGGCGAAGATCGAGACTCACGAGATGTTCCCCGAGAAGACAAACGTGGAATTCGTTCAAATATTGTCTCATGATAAGGTAAGACTTAAATCATGGGAGCGTGGTGCAGGTCCGACTCATGCATCCGGTACCGGAGCATGCGCTGCAGCTACAGCTGGAATCAAACTCGGTAAACTCGGACAACAAGTCGAGGTTGTGTGTGATTTCGGCAGTCTGACTGTGGAATGGTCCGGTGGGAGTGAGAAACTGTTTCAAACGGGTCCGACAGCTCATGTGTTCGAGGGTGAGATAGAACTGGATATTCTATGATAAAGAGTGTTACCGGTGGTATTGTAGACTATTTCCAGCATCTTCGAATGATTTCGAAGAATGCATGGATGTTTCTCGCCGGTTCATTCTTCATCAACCTCTTGTTTGCGATCAATTTCCTTATTTTCAACTTATACCTCCGCGAGTTGGGCTTCTCGGAGAGTGTGATCGGTCGTACACTCTCAGCCGGAGCAATTGGTTCGCTCGTCGCCGCGATCCCATGCGCGCTTATCATTGCTCGATATCCAATCAAGCGAATGCTGATCGCGACGACTATGATTCTTGCGGTATGTTTCTTCATGATGGTCACCGTTCGTGAACCACTGCTCATCATGTTCTTCTCATTTCTTGTCGGCGCAAATGTTTCCTTCTCACGAGTGGCATCAGCACCCATAATTATGCGCAACAGCACCCCGGAGGAGCGGACCTACGTGTTCAGCCTATCGTTTGCCAACTGGATGCTGCCCGGAATGATCGGCAGCGTTCTCGGCGGCTATGCTCAGGAGTGGTATGCGGCGACATTCTCACCGGGAGCGGATTCATACCGATTCGTTTTGCTTGCCGGAATTGTCCTGGGAATCTGCGCAATTGGACCATTCGCACTAATCAAGGCGAAACCACCATCAAGCGATGAACGGAAGCTTGTGTTGAACAAGGCGCTGTTGAAGGATCAGGGGCGGATTCTGTCCAAACTTGCTCTGCCGTTTTTCTTCGTCGGCATGGGAGCCGGATTGATTATCCCGTTCCTGAATCTCTATTTCCGGGATGAGTTTTCGATGTCTACCGACGAGATCGGGATATACTATTCGCTTGTTCAGGCAACGATGATAATCGGGACAATGGCGGGACCGGTATTGGCAAAAAAGATCGGAATGGTGCGAACGATTGTCTGGACCGAGCTTGCATCGATACCGTTCATGCTCCTGATGGCTTTCTCCGGGTACGAATGGATCGTTGTCGCATCGTTCCTCTGTCGTGGTGCACTCATGAACATGGGGCAGCCGATAGGGACGAATTTCGCTATGGAGATGGTTCGCAAGGAGGTACACGGCCTCACAAACAGCGTGATGATGATAGCGTGGACCTCGAGCTGGGCGGTGTCGACCCAGATCGGCGGATGGGTCATCGAGCATCATGGGTACATCCCCTCATTCCTCATCACGGTTGGTCTCTATACTCTGTCAGCGTTTCTCTACTTCACATTTTTCTCCCGATCAGAGAAGAAAGAAAACGGCGTTTACCACATTCAGATGGGCAGCAAACGTGATTTTAGTTGATTATTAACAGGCTTGGGATATATTCGGCTTCTGTTGAAATGAAAGCTCTGACTGCTCTAATGGAGTTTGAACGACAATGAATGCCGACCAGTTTACCGACGAAATCAAGACTAAACTCTCTGAGGCTGCAAGCATTGATGCAAATGAGATAGAGCGGCTTCTCGAAAAACCGCGCGACCCGAAGATGGGTGATATTGCTCTTCCGTGTTTTGTGTTTGCTAAAAAACTTCGAAAAGCACCTCAGCAGATAGCAGCAGATCTGGCAGAGAATCTATCGAAGATCGAATGGGAGCACATAGAGAAAGCTCAGGCTGTCGGTCCATACCTGAATTTCTTCTATAAGCAGTCCGGTGTTGCGGAGTCTGTCCTGTCATCCATCCTCGATAAGAGGGAGGCGTTTGGTTCCTCTGATGAAGGGACGGGCAAGACTGTAGTCATAGACTATTCATCCCCCAATATTGCCAAGCCATTCGGCGTGGGGCATCTTCGCTCAACTGTAATCGGTGCGGTGATATATCGCATTTATGAAAAACTCGGATACAAATGTATCGGTGTCAATCATCTCGGTGACTGGGGAACGCAGTTCGGCAAGCTGATCGTTGCCTACAATAAATGGGGGGATGAAAAGGAGCTTAAGGAAAATCCGATTCATGCACTCTTCGAGTTATACACAAGATTTCATCGAGAGGCGGAAGAGGATGATTCTCTCGAGGATGATGCACGGCGTGAATTCAAGAAGCTCGAAGAGGGTAATCCCGAGGCTACCGCAATCTGGAAGCGCTTCAAGGAATATTCACTTGCAGAATTTGAGCGGATATACCGGAAACTCGGTATCGAATTCGATCACTACACGGGCGAGAGTTTCTATAATGACAAAATAGATAACGCACTCGAATTCCTTAATCAGAAGGAGCTTACCGAGGTTTCACAGGAAGCGTTGATTGTCAACCTTGAAGAGTATGATCTTGGGGCGTGTCTTCTGAAGAAGGGTGATGACGCCACTCTCTATGCCACTCGTGATATTGCCGGGATTCTCTACCGTCACAACGAGTTCGATTTTGACCGATGCTTGTATGTCGTGGGTGCCGAACAGTCACTTCATTTCAAGCAGGTATTCAAGGTGATGGAGCTTGCCGGTTTCGAGTCCGCTGACGGTCTCGTGCATGTACCGTTCGGCTGGATTCGATTAGAGGGACAGGCTATGTCAACCCGTGCGGGAAGAGTTGTGTTTCTAGATGAGGTTCTTGAGAAGGCAACGAATATCGCTCGCGATATTATCCTCGAAAAGAACCCGGACATCGAGAATATTGATGAAACCGCGCAACATATAGGTGTCGGTGCGATTATTTTCGGCGATATATCAGTTCGGAGAAATAAAGACATAGATTTCCGCTGGTCGGATGCTCTCTCGTTCGATGGTGAAACGGGACCGTACCTTCAGTATGCCCACGCGCGTCTCTGCAGCCTGAAACGGAAGTTCGAGCGGGAACTTCCGGACGATATAGATTTCTCCGCACTCTCTGAGGAAGAGGAAAAGCGTGTGTTGATGACGCTGTCCGACTATCCTCGGAAGATCAAACAGGCGGCTGAGGAATATGAACCATTCGTAATTGCATCTTTTCTGTTAGATCTCGCTCAGCAGTTCAACACTTTCTATCAAAAGCACCGAATTATCACCGATGATGAGACCCTCTCGAACGCCCGTATGGCATTGTCGGAAGCGGTACGAACAGTACTCGGTGATGGTCTTCGGATACTCGGGATATACCCACTCGAAAGGATGTAGATTGAAATCGCTCAATGGAACGGTGGACCTCCCGCCATCGCAGAGTATCGCAGAGCGTGCACTGCGTTGGGGAATTTTGCAACGGCGCGAAGTGATTCTGAAAAATGCGACAGCTCTCGTTGCATCCCCCGCAGTTGTAGATTTAATCAGTACCACCGGTTTCGAGTTAAGGTACAATGACGACATCATTGAAATGCGCAGAGCCGAGAATGTCAGAGAAAATACGAGCATATCACCAGATAATATGGATTCTTTTCTACAGCATCTTGTAGCATTCGCGCCGAATGGGGAAGATGTAGTGATCCATAAACCGGAGGATTCCGATGACGATCACGAAACGCGTCTTCTGCTGTTCCGCAGAATGGGTATAGATTACGACAGGGTGGAGGACGAAGATATCACCATGTGTCGTCCCACACTCAATCCACCGGAGTCGATACGGTACACTCTGCCGGAGAGGAACTATCATCTGGTTGAGTCTCTGTCGGAGGGGGTTCTGACATCCGGCTGTCAGGTTGATCTCTGTTCACCGATTGGGATGGAAAAACCGTTGATGAGTACGTTTTCATCACTCGGTCTCTCGTTCGAGCAGGTGATTGAGGAGGGAGAAGAGGACGAACTGGAGCGTCGTCTGAAACGGCTCAAACCAAAGGAGATAGAGAGGGAATTCGTCTACAGGATATCTCGTAATTCTGATCCGACTCCGATTGAAATGACACTCCCCGGTGATTTTGAACTCGCCCTGTTCCTCGCATCGGCAGTGTTGAGTAGAAAGAAATCCTCTGTTGTGATTAGAGGGTTGTTGAAATCGACAAGTATAATATCAGCATTTCGTCTGTTTGGAAAAGCCGGAGCGGATGTGTCGGTTACGGATGGCGATTCGAGCGAATTGCCGCTCTGCAATATCACCGTCGGGCGCAGCGGCGATCTGGCCGGGAAGCGGTTCGGAGGAGATTCAATCCGAGCTCTTCCGGAGGTGGCAATTCCGCTTGCTGTGATGGGAATGTTTGCATCAGGCAAGACCGTGATCCGCGATCTCCCGTTCGGATCGGTTGAATGGCAGCGACGTGTATCAAATGTCCGGGAGATACTCGACTCCTGCGGCGCACGTGTTGGTGAGATAGAGGATGGCCTTGTCGTGGAGGCGGCTCCGGAGTACAGCATGACGAGATATATCGAAACCGGCGACCCTCTCTGCGAACTTCTGCAGCAGACACTCTCACTCGTGCTGGAGCATGACAGCGGTTTCACGATTCCGGAAAACTTTAACGAATCACATTTGTACGAACGGTTTAGCAGCCTCTCAAAGCGCTGAGTATCCTGTCAATCACAGAGAAAGCAATACCAGATGTCCGATAGTCCCGATGGAATACAATTCTCGGGTAGAACCGATAAGTTTGATCTGACTCATGGCTCTATCCTGCCGACGATTCTAAAACTTGCCTGGCCGGTTGTCGCAACGATGTTCGTGCATGCGGCTCTCGTCATTACAGATATGATATGGGTTGGGAGACTCGGTGCAGCACCGATGGCGGCGATAACACCGGCGGTTTTTTACATCTGGATACTGCTTTCCATGATGGAGGTGATCTCAGCGGGACTCGTAGCGATAATCTCCCGTCACTATGGAGCGAAGAACTACGAGAAAGCCTCCTATGCGGCATCGCAGTCAATAAGCTATGCCACGATATTCTCGATAGTCATATCTGTTACCGGTTATATTCTCTCGCCGGTTTTTCTCGATATCATTGGTACCGATGCGGAAGTTGCAAGACTTGGAACGGAATATCTCCGGATCCGCATGATCGGTACTATTTTCTTCTTTCTGTATGAAGTCGGAGTGTCGATCTTCAGAGCGACGGGTGACACCAAAACACCTATGGTGCTCTCACTGATTGCGGTTGGGGGCAATATTTTACTCGATCCGGTGTTGATCTTCGGTGTTGGACCGTTTCCGGCAATGGGGGTGGCGGGAGCGGCATGGGCGACCGTTCTCTCAGTGTTATTTGCTGTTCTGGGACTTACATACTACCTGTTCAAAGGCAAATTGACAATTGATCTGAGGATATCGGATGTTCTGAAACTTGACTATATGCTTCTCGGGAGAATGCTCAGGATAGGACTTCCTATCTCTCTGAATAACATTCTGTTCTCGGTTGTGTACATCTTCATTAACATGCTCACCGCTGATTACGGAACAGAGGCGATTGCCTCACTCGGAATCGGGAACCGAATCGAGTCGATATCCTATATGGTTTGTGTTGGTTTCTCGGTGGCGGTTGCAACTATGGTCGGGCAGAACCTTGGCGCCGGCAAGCCGGAGCGTGCCGAGCGAGCGGTCTGGGTGACCTTCGGTATAACGGCTGTATTTACAGGGATTATATCGATATGTTTTGTGGTCATACCGGGGCTTATTACAAGGGCATTCGTATCTGATCCGCTGGTTGTAGATCACACCAGTGACTATCTCCGAATTCTCGCTCTGTCGCAGGTTTTCATGGCGGCATTAATTGTCTTTGAGGGTGCATTCTCCGGTGCGGGCGATACCCTGCCACCAATGATTGTCGGTATTCCGGCTGCGGTTATGAGGCTCCCGATAGCTTATGTTCTCTGTAAGCTGCTGGATGTCGGTGTAAACGGTGTCTGGTGGGCGATTACCTCCACGACTATCGTGAGTGCGGTTGTCCTTGTTATCTGGTTCAGGCGGGGGAAATGGAAAGAGCGTGAGATTGAGTGAGCACGACCTAAACAGATTATTCTGGACAAAATAACGAGAATTGGGCTATATTCGCCATTTGTTGAATAGTTTCACAATATAGTTGTGTGTCTCGTGATGATTTGGTAAGTTCGAAACCAAAACATGACCGGTTCATATAACAGAAATGGGAGATGAGTTAGAATACGATCATGGAAGAAAAAGAACATCATTTAGAGTATTTCAAAAAAGACCCGCTTAATCTGGTATTTGCCGGCGTGGTGCTGGTAGTATCACTGATTGTATATTTGCTTACGGTACAACGTACCCTCTCCTTCTGGGATTGCGGTGAGTTCATTACATGTGCGTATGTACTCGGTATTCCTCATCCACCGGGAACGCCGCTGTTTGTTCTGATCGGCAATTTCATGACCAATTTCCCGATTGGGGATGATCCGTCATTTCGTATAAATCTCATCTCCTGCATATCCTCCTCGTTCGCCGCGATGTTTGGTTATCTGACTGCTGCGTGGTTTATACGCAGATGGTACCGGGATCAGGATATGACATTCTGGAAACGTGTTACAGTCTATCTCGGCGGTCTGGTCGGTGGTTTCTATTTTGCATTTGGACGAACCAACTGGGGCAACTCGGTTGAAGCCGAAGTCTATGGTACTTCGATGCTCTTCATGATGGCCACGATTTATCTCACACTTCTCTGGATAGATTATAGAAAGACAAGCAGAGGAGAGTCATTCCTGGTAGCGATGGCCTATCTTGCGACTCTCGCGCTTGGTGTGCACATGACCTCATATATCGTTATACCGTTTGCGTTTCTGCTGATAATACTCGTGGACGAGGATTATCGCAGAAGCTGGCAGATTTGGGTTACATATATAATACTGATGCTTGTGATCTATGAGGTGGTTCCGTTTATAATATCAGCCTCCTTATGGGTAACAATTGCGTGCCTGGGGACCTACTGGGAGCGAATTAAGACTGGCTGGGTCTACACGATCGTGCTTCCAATAGTTGCCCTGCTGTTCTTCCTTGCCAAAGGCGCGCCGTTCGTACCGGTGTTTGGTCTGGCGTTTTTCCTCTGGTCGCTTGTTACTCTGGCTGTGATGAGACTCGAAGCAGGGCAGAAATTCTGGCGGATTGCATTCCTCATTACACTCGCAGCGCTTATGGGTTATTCAGTTCAGATATTCATTCCCATCAGGGCAGCAGAAAAACCCAGGATGAACATGAACATCCCCGATAACTGGGATTCGTTCAGAAGCTTCCTCGAGCGCAAGCAGTACGGTTCGGAAAACATGATCACTCGGATGCTTGAGCGTAGAGGTGAGTGGAAGAATCAGTTTGGGAATCATCCACGAATGGGATTCTGGGGATTTTTCAGCGAGCAGTATGGCATTAACGGCAAACGGTTCCTAATACTGTTTTTCATCGGTCTGTACGGGATTTACTATGCGATAAGATTCCATTGGAAATCCGGGATATTCATGTTTCTCCTTGTGCTGGCGGGTACTGTCGGACTTGTGTTATACATGAATTTCGCGGATGGCACCCGCGAAAATCCGTTGGTGGGAGAGGGGCATCTCGAAGTACGAGATCGAGACTATTTCTGGACACCCGGTTTTGTTATGTTCGGTCTTGCAATAGGTATAGGGGTGGCGGCATTCTTCGATATTGTAAGAAACCTTATGGAAAACCCGAAAATCTCGTCTATAGCACGGTCCGTAGTGCTCGGGATTCTGTCGATCTCGGTGCTTTTGCCATACTCCGCAATTGCAGGGAATTATTTCATCAATGACCGATCTCGGAATTTCATTCCATACGATTACGCCTGGAACATCCTGCAGTCTGCATCCGATGGCGCTGTTATGTTCACGAATGGTGATAATGATACTTTCCCGGTCTGGTGTCTACAGTATGTGTATGGCATTAGAGAGGATGTGAAGATTGCGAACCTGTCTCTGATAAATACTGACTGGTACATCCATCAACTCAAAAACAAACTCAATATTCCGATCTCCTATACGGACGAAGAGATTGCGACCCTCAGACACGTGAGAACAGCCGATGGCGGAATCTACCGGGTGCAGGATCAGATGATTGAAAATATCGTAAATACCAACAAGTGGGAATTGCCGATAGAATTTGCCGTAACGGTTGCTCAGAAGAACAAGGTTTACCGGGGCAAATCGCTCGATCCATATATGCAGATGCGTGGAATGGCGCTTCAGCTCTATCCCAACAAACAGCCTGATGCAATCAACCTGGAAGAGACAAAAGAGCTGTACTGGAATGTGTTCAAATATCGTGGTGTGACAGATTCTACTGTATATAAGGATGAGAACGCAGCTCGGCTTGTCGGCAACTATATGTCGGGTTTTCTTATCATGGCTGACACCCTACAGCGTGCAGGCAGGATTGATGAAGCTGCGGAACACCTTCGCAAGGCTGTCGAACTTGTGGGTGGCGGCGTTGAGCCATGGGCATATCTTTGCCGGATGTATGTTCTTGCCGGTCGATATGAGGATGCTGAAAAGGTTATAGAGGATGCACCGGCAGATATTCCTGTCGACAGATTACGGATGTATCTCGCGACGGCTTTTGCCGATAAGGGTAAAGTGGATAAGGCGAAGAGCTACTATGAGATGGTCTGGGAGCAAACACCCGATTCACGAGAGATATTCACCGAGATATTCCGGTTCTACTATGAGAACCAGATGCAGGCGGAGCTTGCCGCTCTTCTTGAAGACTGGGCTACGCGGCATCCCGATGATCAACAGGTTGTGGAAGCGTACGAGCAGTTGAAGAGAGAGGCGCCGCAACTGTTTGGTGAGGGTGAAATCCTCCCGGATTCCGTGTTACCCGAATCAACGGTCCAGGATACCGGAGCTGTAAACTAATTTGCGTATACTTGCTGTTAATTGGCAGGATCCCCGAAATAAGTACGCGGGAGGCGCCGAGATTCATCTGTGGGAGAATCTTACGAGATTTGTCGCAGATGGTCACGAGGTTACGCTCGTCTGTAGTAGTTTCGAGGGAGCCGCAGCCGAGGAAACGTATGACGGTGTTCGTGTTGTTCGCAAGGGTGGACGATCACTGTTTAACTATGTTGCGCCCGGTGCTGTAAGGAGAGAGCTTGCAAAAAGGAAGTATGATGTCATCGTAGAGGATATCAACAAAATACCGTTCTACACACCACTGTATACATCGAATATTCCCGTACTGTTTGTAATCCCACATCTGTTTGCAACCACCGTGTATCAGGAAATCAATTTCGTTATGGGGACATATATCTACCTGTGGGAAAAACCGATTCAATTCTGTTTCAAAAAATACCCTTTCTGCGTGATCTCCAAGTCGACAAAATCCGATCTCGTTGCACGGGGTATACCGGAAGAGAATATCTCTGTTGTCGAGTGCGGTATCGATCATGATATGTACAGCAATGATGATTCCGTAGAGAAATATCCCGATCCTACAGCATTGTATCTTGGCAGGATAAAGAAATACAAGGGTGTTCAGTATATCCTGAGAGCATGGCCGTATGTACTTAAGAGCTTCCCCAATGCAAAGCTTCAGATAGCCGGTGATGGCGACTATTTGAATAATCTGATAGCTGAAGCCTCCAAACTCGGGATATCGGAATCTGTTGAATTTGCCGGTTTTGTATCATCCGAATCAAAGGTTGAGCGGATGCGGCGTTCTCACTGTATTGTCTATCCGTCTCTTAAGGAGGGATGGGGGTTGACCAATATAGAGGCTAATGCCTGTGGGACTCTTGCAATTGCAGCCGACTCTCCCGGACTTAGAGATTCGGTTCAGAGTGGCGTTTCCGGGATGCTGTTTGAGCATGGAAACACCGAACAGTTGGCAGAACAGATAATCAAGGTGTTCTCGGATGAAAAACTTCGTTGCAATTTCGAAAAAGGTGCCATAGAATGGGCTGAAAACTTCAACTGGGATACATCCGCATCAAGGCTTCTGGAGGTAATCCACGAGACAGTCGGCAAGGGAAGGCCGTAAGCTACTAAGACAAATGGAGACAGTCTTTTGGAGTACAAGACTCGAAGAAAGCTTCTAATAATACTCGGTTATATAATCTCGATTCTTCTCATCTACCTGGCATTTCGCAAAGTGGAATTGCACGAGTTATTGAACTCACTCCGGTCTGCCAATTATCTCTGGATTCTCCCGAACCTTCTTATCGTGATGATCGCCATGTATTACCGAGCGTATCGCTGGAAATTCATGGTGGATCCGATCAAGAAGATTTCGATGGACAAGCTCTTTGCATCCACGATGATCGGCTTCATGGCTTCCAATGTGCTGCCTCTGAGACTCGGTGAGTTCGTGAGGGCATGGTCTCTTGGAAAGATTACGGATACATCCCGCTCTGCGGTTCTCGCGACTGTTGTAATTGAGAGAATTTATGACTCGTTTGCGTTGCTTACGCTGTTTACGATCATCCTGTTGTTCAAACGTCTGCCTCTTCCGAATGAGCTTCAGCATTTCGGATACCTGTTTCTAATTGCTAATCTGTTTGCACTCGGAATCCTGATTTTCCTCAAAATAAACCCAACTCCCACGCTGAATCTGCTTTCAAAGATATTCTCGATCTTTCCGCAGAAGGTTTCGAGGAAGGTAATGGAGCTGCTTGAGAAATTCACCGAAGGTTTGGAGGTAATGGGTGATTTCAAAGTCGTCATCCGTCTTGCGTGGCAGTCGATGATACTCTGGTTTCTGACCGGAATATCGAATTATTTTGTCTTTCTCGCCTTCGGTCTCGATCTACCGCTGGATGCCTCATTCGTAGTATTGGTTATTGTGTCAATCGGCATAATGATCCCGCAGTCTCCCGGTTTTGTGGGAGGGTATCATATCTGTGTCTGGTATGCTCTCAAGCCGTATGATGTCAATCAGGATATCGCGATGGCGGTCGCGGTTGTTCTACACGGCGCACAGTATGTCGTGATTACGCTCGTTGGCTTCTACTACCTTCGCAGAGAGCATCTGTCATTGAAGGAAGCGGAGGAAGAATCGATCTCGGAAGATGCTTCCGAAGAGCAGTCTCGTTGACAGTCTATTGATAGATATTTGTTGGAATTGTTTTAGCCATATCCATTTTAAGTATATCAGCACAGTCGGAATTGAGGTCTTTGGATTATGAAGGATTCACAGGATGCCTATGGTCATGAGTTACTTGACTATTGGAATGGTAATCCCGGTCATGAGATTGTTGAACGAGATGACGGCCATTTCTCCATCAATTTAGATACTCCGCAGATATATTTCTCTCAGTATGAAGATTGGGTTCCCAACGAAAAGAAGGCGATACGATTTGCCCGGGGACGAATCCTCGATATCGGCTGTGGTGCAGGAAGAATGATGCTCTATATGATGCAAAAGGGTATGGATGTTACAGGTGTTGATATATCTCCTCTGGCTGTTGAAGTCTGCAGGAAGCGTGGACTGAAAAAAGTGGAAGTATTGCCCATAACGCAGGTGAATTCCAGTCTGGGGGTTTTTGATACAATTCTGTTGTTTGGCGGAAACTTTGGCTTGTTAGGCAATCCAAAGAGAGCCAAATGGTTGTTGAAGAAATTTTATCGTATGACCTCCGACAAAGGTCGAATTATAGCGGTAGGTTGCAACCCTTATATGAATAGATCCAGAGATAGTCGCGAATATAGAGAGTTCAATCGAAGCCGAGGGAAGAGAGAAGGGTATTATAGATTCAGAATCAGGTATAGGAAATTCGTCTCTCCATGGCAGGAGTGGTTCCTGGTCTCCAAAAGAGAGATGCAGAGCCTCGTATCAGATTGCGGTTGGAAAGTTAACAGATATTTAGGATCTCCCGACAGTCCGGCATACCATGCAATTATAGACAAGCGAATTAATCGGTAGCAAGGATCAGATAATAGTAATCCTTATGCAATCTCTGAGCTAACCATAGATGATGTTGTTTATCTAATTACATATATCTTCGCAAATGACCCCTCTCCTGCTGAACGGTAGACTCTCCCAATCCATTCTTTTATTGACTAAATCAGACCATTAGTTATCTTTTGAAAGCACACTTACTTACCCGCGTAACTACTGGAGGGAAAATGCGAAGACAGCTATCTGCAGCGTTTGCCGTACTGCTATTTGTATCTGTGTTTTCAGTTTCCGCGCCCGGTCAGGAGATGATGAACGGCGTGGAAATCCTCAGTGCCAAATGGCAGGGGCAGGATATTGAATATCTTGACCGCGAAATACTCGTGATGCTAAATCCGGGTATCTCACAGGATGATTTTGCGGCAAAACTTGCCCCATTCAATGTCGAAATCATTCGTGATGCCGACAGGTTCGGATTCTTGAAACTTGTAGCCGGTAGTCGCGATGCGCACTTCGATCTTATCGAGACAATCGATCAGATGAATGAAACGCGCTATGCCGAGCCCAATATGGTGGACCGACTGTTTCTGACTCCGAATGATCCTCTATACGACGAACAGTGGCACTACCATAACACAGGACAGGATCCTCCCGGTGGTACACCGGATGCCGATATCGACGCTCCTGAAGGCTGGGGGATATCAACCGGTGGAGCCGTTATCCGTGTTGGTGTTCTCGATAGCGGAATCCCGATTGAGGGAGGAGCGCTGAGCCATGAGGATCTCGATGATCCAACCCGTTTCCTATTCGGATACGATTTCTCCAATGGAGATACCGAGCCGATGGATGATAACGGGCATGGCACGCACGTTTCCGGTACAATTGCCGCTGAATCGAACAATGGCGTCGGCGTGGCGGGCGTATGCTGGAACGCGCAGATCTTGGCTATCAAGGTGTTTGACGGCAGTGGAAGCGGATCGCATGAGAATTTCCGTGATGGCTGCATCTATGCGGTCGACAATGATTGCCGGGTGATTAACTACTCGGGTGGCGGCTCGGAGAGTGAGACCAAAGAACACGGTGTCGCTTATGCTGATACTCACAATGTCGTTGTCTGCGCTGCTGCGGGTAACAACTGGCAGGGTTCGGTTTCATGGCCGGGCGCGTATGCCGCTGACTATGACAATGTCATCTGCGTATCATCGGTTGATCACAATGACGGATCATCGCCGTTTTCAAGCATCGGTCCTTCGGTGACAGTTTCCGCTCCCGGTGGATATGGCAGTCCGTACGATGAGGATGACATTCAATCAACATTCCCCAATTATGATTGTTATCTGACGACAAACTATGACCTGCCATTGAACTATGGCCCGTTAGCCGGAACCTCGATGGCAACCCCGCATGTCTCAGGGTTCGCGGCTTTGATATTGTCGATGAATCCAGGATTGTCTGCGGACTCGGTTCGTCAGTTGATGATAAATACATCGGATGATCTCGGTCCAACCGGATTTGACAACCAGTTCGGATATGGCCGGATTAATATCTACAATGCGCTCTCACAGATGGGCGCGATTGTGATATCTCATACTCCTCTTACGGATACCAAGGAGACGGTTGACGATTATGAGGTCGTCTGTCAGATATTCTCCGACACAACCCTTGTTTCGGATTCGTTGCTTCTCCAGTATGAGCTTGATGATGTGCCCTATACCGAGGTACTTCAATCAACGATAAATCCCAATGAATACAATGCATTCATACCGGCTCAGTCTCCGGGTACTGTAATAGATTATTACATCTTTGCAAAGACTGTCGGTGGGGATACAGACTCTACGGATGTCTATACATTCCGAGTAATAGATTATGATGTCGATGTCTCGGCTGCGGTTACAGGGCAGACCGGTGGTGTCGATGATGTGATGTGGTATGATCTTACAGTTGAAAACACCGGTGTCCTTGGTGATTATTACGATCTCACGGTAGATGGCGCTGTCTGGGAAACAACTATATGGGATGATCTCGGAACAACACAGATATCGCAGACACCGACTCTGTTGGATGGTGAGACCTTCGATTTCAAGATTGCGGTTACGATCCCATCGAGTCAGTATGGTGATACAGATGTCGCTTCGGTGACGGTAACCTCTGTCGGCGATCCCACAATCAGCGATTTCATCAACCTTACGACAACATCGGTTGGTGAGCCATGGGATATTCCGTTCACCGATAATTTCCCGTCTACGACGATAGATATTGGCAAGTGGGTAATAATTGATGGTCCTGAAGTAAACGATGTCGGTATCGATGAGCCATCTTACCCTTACAGTCTGAATTTTGATGGTGATCCGACGGGTACGGATCAGATCGTATCCCAGGCTATTGATCTTGCCGGTCAGACGAATATTTTACTCAAGTATTCGTATCAGCAGACGGGTAACGGTGAGTCACCCGATGATGGCGATGATCTGACCGTTCACTATTATAACTCCTCTGGAGAGTGGATTTTGATCAATACTCACCTCGGTTCCGATCCTGACATGGAGGAATACGAGGAAGTGGAGATAACTCTTCCCTCGGATGCCCTTCACGGTGCATTTTCCTTGATGTTCGAAGCCTCGGTGACATCCGGCGACTATGATGACTGGTTCGTTGATGATATCTATGTGGGACTGCCGCCGCAGTACGATTTGAGTATCTCTCCATCCGAGGTGGAGGGTTACGGTGCTGCGGATGATGTTGCCGTACATTCGATATATGTCGTTAACGACGGTCTTGCTGATGATACGTACACTCTCGAAGATTCAGCCGCTACCTGGACTGTGACATTCTGGGATCCGACCGGGCAAACTCAAATAACGGAGACCGATCTGGTGTCTCCGGGAGATTCGATTCAGGTTGTGGTGAAGGTGAATGTTCCCACTGATACACCATTCGGCGATGAGGACGTCGCCTGGGTGAAGGCATCATCTGTCGGTGATCCGTACGCGGAGGATATGGCGAAGGTTACATCGATCTCGAACGGTCCGATCGGACAGTTCCCGTGGTTTGACAATTTCCCGAATTCATCGCTCGATGATCTTCTCTGGACATACAGAGTTGGTGCATACGTTGTTACCGAGGCGGTAAATCCGCCATCAATGCCGTACACACTGAGTCTCGATGGCGGCAATGATACGATTGTTTCGCAGACAATTGACATGTCCGATCTTGAGGATGTATGGTTCTTCTATGCATTTCAGTGTGGCGGAGTTGGTGATCCACCGGAATCGGGTGATGATCTTGTATTCGAATATCTGAACTCGGTTGGCGAATGGGTTGAGTTATCGCGTCAGTATGGTGATATGGAAAAGGGTGGGGATTTCGAAATAGTCTCTCAGGAGCTTCCCACAGAAGCGCTGCACGGTCAGTTCCAGTTCCGTATAACATCATCCGGTTCGGGTTCTGGAGATGACGACTGGTATGTAGATGATATTAACATCAACTACACACCATCGATTGCGGTAGCTCCTCTCTCATACAATTTCACGCTTCCACTTGGGGACTCCACGACGAGTGAGCTGGTGATAGACAATGCCGGTCCCGGGATGCTCTGGTATAGTGTCAGCGTGACCCCGGAAATCGATATGTTCTCGACAATCGGCCAGTTGATTGCATCCGGCAATCTTGCACCGGCAACATACGAGGTGGATCAGACGGCGTTTGATGTTGAACCGATCAAGGGTGTCAGTGCAGGTCCTCCGGGGATGGATGTTACCTATGATGCAGGCGGTCCGGACAGCTACGGTCACCTCTGGATCGACTCGGATGAATCGGGTGGTCCGGTTTTCGACTGGATTGATATTCAATCCACCGGTACGGTCGTGGATGGTCTCGATGATGACAACTTCGTCGGTCCGTTTGATATCGGATTCAGTTTCGAGTATTACGGCGCTGAGTATGTCGAGTTCTGGGTTGGCTCCAACGGAATCATTGGATTTGGTGATACGACCAACTACAAGTCATATTTGAAGTGTATCCTTCCAGATACAGACACACCGAACAACATTCTGGCATGGTGCTGGGATGATCTCAATATTACCGATGATGACAATACAAACGGCAGGGTGCTCTACGAATATCTGGGTGACAAGACCGTTATCCAGTTCATGGATTACCCGATTTACAGAGCCGATCCGGGTGCTGTCGTCAACGCCGAGATCATCCTCTACAAGGATGGGCAGATTAAATTCCAGTATAAATCATTCGGTGAAGGCTTCGATACGGAAGACTGCACTGTCGGTATGGAGAATGTGGGCGGTACAGATGGTATTACGGTGGTTTACAAGGGTGAGTATCTGCATGATTCACTTGCCGTGCTGTTCACGAATCCGATGGGATGGCTCGATATGGCGATGGAATCCGGTTATCTTGATGTTGATGAGGCGGACACTCTACAGTTCGGCATCTTCACTGAGGGAATGGAAATCGGTGACTATGCCGCCAATATCAAGGTGATCTCAAATGATCCCGCCGTTGGATCCTCATTGATTGAAGTGCCGCTCAATCTTACTGTCGACAATGTTTGGTTGTGTGGTGATGTGAACGAAGATGAGTCTATTGATATTGATGATGTCGTCTTCATTATCGAGTATCTCTTCCAGTCTGGTCCCGAACCGACCTATTGGGGATCCGGGGATGTTGACTGTAACGATATCATTGATATTGACGATGCCGTATACCTGATACAGTACATCTTCCAGAGCGGACCTGTTCCTTGTGCAGGATGTTAGTAGTCCGGTATAACGGTACATTTGCAAATAAAAAAGCCCCGTCTCAGGACGGGGCTTTTGTTATGGCTATGGATTGATTCTCTTCTTTGGTTTCTTGCTTCCCCGGTATAACTCATATTCGAGTAAACGGCACTCGATTGGACCATTAAAGAGAGTGGTTTTACTGGATGTCCGCAAGCCGACCCTCTTTGCAGCCTGCTGATTGCCGGTTAGAATGAAAGCCCTCCAGCCGGAGAAATTCTTCTTCAGAGTATCACCGATGGATTCATACAGAGAGAGCATATCAGCCTGATTCAGACGCTCGCCGTAGGGGGGATTCGTAATCAGAGTTCCCGGCTCATCCGGTGGGTTCAGCTTCTCGAATGGAGTAGTGCGTAATTTCAGAATGTTGGATATTCCAGCTCTGGAAGCATTCGCATGTGCGATATTGCAGGCTCGTTTGTCTATGTCAGAGCAGATGATTGGTGTTGTGAGATGTTTATCGACTTTCGCAAGCTCTTCCTGTCTAATCTTATTGAAAAGATCAGGATCATAGTCCGGGAATCGTGTGAATGCATAACCTCTGCCGATTAAACCGGGAGCGATGTTGGCTGCTTTAAGGGCTGCCTCGATACCGATGGTCCCGGAGCCGCAGAATGGATCAACGAACGGGGATTCTCCATCCCATCCACTGAGGCACGCCATACCCGCCGCTAAAACCTCCGATAACGGCGCTCCGCCCGATTGTGTACGATAGCCGCGTTTTCCGAGTGGTGTCCCGGATGAATCGAGCGATACCGTTACCATTGTACCGTCCACGAATACATTGATTCGTATGTCGGGTTTATTGAGATCGACAGATGGTCTGCTGCCGGTGTCTGCGCGTATGCGGTCGACGATAGCATCCTTTGTCTTCTGGGCGGCATAGAGAGAGTTGTCGAGCCAGGAATTTTTGAGAATTGCATCCACTGCGAGAGTCGAATCGGCATCGAAGTAGTCGGTCCAGCGTATGTTCTTTATCCTCTGATAGAATTCATTCTCATTCTGTGCTCTGAATTTACGGAGCGGAATGAGTATCCGAACCGCGCATCTAAGGCAGAAGTTTGCCTTGTACAGGAGCTGCCGGTCTCCACTGAATGCTACCGATCTGTTTCCCTGTGTGACGCTGTTACCGCCGAGTTCCCGTATCTCGTCCGCAAGAACTCCCTCCAGACCGAACAGAGTTGTTGCGAGCATCTCAAAGCTGTCGCTCTGTCGGCCGTACCGGTTGTTTTGTCTGCTCTGCATGTTCTGAGATTACAGCAGCATCGATGCTGCTGTTGAATCCACACTCCTATCTGGGATCCGGATGTCCCGGAAGACCGGGAAGCTCTCTCGGATCGGTTTCGAGTTTTTTCTGAATGTGCTCAATCGCTCTGTCGAGTTGGTCATCGAATCCCCGTGCCACTCTTTCGGGCAGATTGTCAACGACAATATCCGGATGCACACCCTCATTTTCCATTATCCATTTGCCATCGAGGCTGAATATACCATATTCGGGAACCGTATAATAACCGCCATCAAGTAGTGGAGTGAATCCTCCGATGCCGATTACACCACCCCATGATCTCTTACCCATCAACGGACCGAGTTCGTATTCACGGAAGAAGTATGGGAAATAGTCGCCATCCGAACATGAGAATTCATTGAGCAGAGTTATCATGTGGGCATTAATGCCATAACCGGGCATCCTTCCCACACCGCCATTGCGCGACATCCCCATTGCCTTAACAACTCTACGGAGCCGTTCGAGAATCAGGGATGATACAAATCCGCCACCATTATATCGCACATCTATAATCAGTCCCGGTTTCTTGCTCTGATGATAGAACATCGTCGCAAACCGTATCAATCCCCATGAATCCATATCGGGTATGTGGATATACCCGATAGTCCCCGCTGATACCGAATCGACATACTCGCGGTTGCGTTCTACAATATCATAGTATCGAAGTGTTTCCTCCGAGTCGATTGGTCTTATTTCGTATTCTCTGGCGCCGTTCAGGGTGGGTTTGTCGTTTACAGTGATTGTGACTATTCTATCCGCTTTTTGAACTGTAAGCGAATACGGATTTATATCTGCGGTAAATTCCTTGCCGTCTATGGCAAGCAGATAATCACCCTCTTTGACATCCACACCCGGATCGAGCAGGGGAGAGCGGAGGTGGTTGTTCCAATTCTCACCTTTCAGAATTCTTGCTATCTTTATGCGATTGGAGGATGGATCGATCTCAAAATCGGCGCCAAACAAACCGACATTGCTGCCGTGAATATCCGGGTAGTCACCACCGCCGACGTATGTATGTGAGCATGAAAGTTCACCGATCAACTCGCCGAGGATGTATGTCAAATCGGATCTGTGACCGGCGTAGGGAACCAGTTCGCGGTATTTGTCACCGACCGCTTTCCAGTCCACACCGTGCATGTTTGAATCATAAAAGAAATCGCGTTCCATACGCCAGACTTCATCAAACATCTGCTCGAATTCCGCCCTGTGATTGATTTTCATGCGTATATTCGAAAGATCGAGTCTTGTATCTTCGAGCCTCGCTTCTTTACCGTCGGTGGGGATAATGTGGAAACAACCATCCTTGCGAGTAAGCATCTTGCTGCCATCATAGGTCAGAAGGAATGATCCGGCTCCATTGAGGAAGACATTGTCTTTTTCGTCATCGAGCGTAAACTTATGGATCGCGCCATCATCCTGAGATATCTTGCCGCGCATTCCATAGATCGGGCGCGATGTATAGAATACCGCCCCCTCTATCGGTGCGATTACGCCATAATTTCCGCTTGGGATATCGAGTGCGACCTGCCTGTCGAAAATGCCATTGAAGTCAATCTGCACCGTAACCGTTTCATCTGTCTCGCCGTTCTTCTTATCATCTTTCGGTTTTGGTTTATTCTCCACCTCGACCTCATCACTCTCCGGGGTGAAGGGAGATTCCGTATCTGTACTCAGAAGAATCATATAGAGGTTTGTGATTGCCTCATTGATGAACTGAAATTCGTAGGAACCGAGGAGAGGATTGAAATTACGCTCTGACAGGAAATAGAGATATTTCCCGGTCGGATCGAATGCCGGCATGTAATCGTTCGTGAAACCTTCGGTTACCTGATGCGTGACACCGTCCTCAACAGAATAGATGTAGATTGCGAGAATTCTGTTGTCGAGTTCCTTATGATAGGTCAGATACCGGCTGTCCGGGGACCAATTATACCAATGTAACCTGCGATATTCAGAACTGTCCACTTTGGTCAGTCTTTTTGTTTCAACATCGACAAGCCAGAGAATCTGATCTTTATCAGAAAATGCCAACCTGCTGCCGTCCGGAGACCAGATTGGAGTATATCTGCGACCGTGACCGTCTGTGGTAAGGCGTGTTTTATCCTCACCCTTATTGGTGGTAAGATACAGTTCCTCCTCGCCGGACTCATCGGAGATATATACTATGTGTTTCCCGTCGGGTGACCAGAAGCACTCACGTTCGTTGGCGTCCGGAGTTTGTGTCAGATTACGGGTATTTCCCTCCTTCTTTGGAACGGTGAATAGATCGCCCCGTATGCTGAATATTGCGCGGTTACCGTCGGGTGATATGTGATAGTCCCCTCTGCGGAATTCAACTTTTTCGTACTCGTCCCGCATGAAAAGCTGATCGGTTGTAATGTCTATTTCAACCTTATGGAGCTGTTCTGAGGGCAGATCGAGAACATACAGCCAGCCGCCGTTTTCGAACGCTATTCCATCCGTCCCGAGGCTGGGCCATTTGACATCGAAATCGGTGAACGTGGTAACCTGAATCTGTTCACTTGTGTTGATGTCGTGAGACCATAAATTGAGCCGCCCATCTCTGTCAGAACAGAAATATATCTTGTCGCCGTACCACATCGGCATGTGGTCGGTCCCCACCCAGTCGGTAATTTTCTGAGAGGATGTGTCACTCATGTCGAATATCCAGACATCCTGAGCCATACCACCCTTGTAGCGTTTCCATGTCCGGAAATCGCGGCATATCGGGCAGTATGCCACTTTTTCACCGTTAGGAGCCAGACTGGTGAAACCCGCTGTCGGCATGGGCAGTGGAATCGGGATACCACCTTTAATTCCGACGAGATAGACTTGTCCATCCCACCAGTCCATAACATCCTTGCGAGAACGGAACATGACACGCTCTCCATCCGGATGCCATCCGAGGACTATATTTTCCGGACCGAATCTCTCGCTTGTTCTCTGGATTCCCGGATGATATGTCAATCGCTTTGGTGGACCGCCATCTGTGGGCATGACATATACCGCCATGTCACCGTCATACTGTCCGGTGAATGCTATCATAGAGCCATTTGGTGAAAATTTTGGAAAATACTCAAGACCAGGGTGAGTTGTCAGCCTTGTTGCGTTGCCTCCGGCTCGCGGCGCTGTGTAGATATCACCTGCGTAAGTGAATACTACCTTATCTGCGTTAACATTTGGGAAGCGCAGAAGTCGGGCTTCCTCACCATGAATCGTTGTCGCGGCTACCGCGATCAAAATACACAGGATTATTAACACTCTCCTCATATTTCCTCCCGCTCTATGAGAATTTCCTGTTTGAATGCCGATTAAACAATAAATGTAGGTTATTTGGGATCATCGTGCAATCAGTCTTTTTACTGTCAACGGGACGGATTACTCCCGGCAAAGTTTACTTGACTTTAAGAAATGGCAGTTCTACCTTGGCACAAACAAATCGGAGGTCGACAATGATTTATGGCGTTATTATGGCCGGCGGAAAGGGTGAGAGGTTCTGGCCACTCTCACGTGAGAACCACCCCAAACAACTGCTGAAAATTACTTCCGACAAGACTATGCTCCAGGAGACAATTGACCGCGTTGTCGACTTTATTCCACTACCGAGAATCCGAATTGTAACGGGAGAGAACCTGTATCAACCCATTCTCGACAAAATCGACTATCTCAAAGACGAGAACCTGATTACGGAACCGTTCGGCAGAAATACATGCCTGACAATAGGGCTTGCCGCAGCACATCTTCAGAAGGAAGATCCAAAGTCGATCATGGTTGTGCTGTCATGCGATCATGCCATCAAGCCGACAGATGCATTGATAGAAATCCTCAACACCGGATGTCAGGTTGCCGGTGACAAGGACTGTCTCATAACAATCGGCATAACGCCATCCAGAGCCGAGACGGGTTACGGATATATTGAGAAGAGTGATTTGTATGATCGTTTTGGCGCCGTATCGATTTTTAAGATCAAAGAATTCACAGAGAAACCTGACAGGGTTACCGCACAGCAGTATTACTATGATCGAAGACACCTGTGGAATTCCGGAATGTTTATCTGGTCGACGCGTACTATTTTGGAGGCTATTCGCAAACATAAACCCTCGATGGGGAAGCTTCTCGATGATTATGCAGAGAAGATCGGAACCGATGAGGAACTGGAAGCTCGAAAGAATCTCTTCAACAATGCGGAGAAGGTTTCGATTGATGTCGCCGTGCTTGAACGCGCAGACAATGTCCTTGTAATCAAGGGCGAGTTGATGTGGGATGATGTCGGCACATGGCGGGCGATGGAGCGGGTTCGCAAGCTTGACAAGAACAATAACGTAACCGAGGGGGAAGTCGTTGCGCTCGAAAGTTACGAGTCGACAATTATTAATTATCCGGATGACGGGATAATTGCGACACTCGGAGTCTCCGATTTGGTAATCGTGAGATGTGACGATGTAGTAATGGTTGTGCACCGCTCGAGAGCCAGGGATATTCCAAAGTTGCTCGCCAGATTACGCGAGGATAAGAAGTATGAGAAATATACATAGATTTATCGACTTTCTAATAGCAACTACACTTTTATTTGTGATTCTGGTAATTGCCTGCGGTGGGGCTGCAAAGCGTTCGAGTGAAGGGGAAAGGTTCCCGGAGCAGCCCGACGGGCGAGGGGATGTCCCACTCGATCTGGATAAGGATTATTTCCGAGTGCCGGAGAAAGCACCCGAAGAAGTCGGGGGAAGAGTTGTACAGCAGGGGATAGATTGGCAGACGATTGATTCGCTGAGGCGAGCGGGGCAGGCTATAGATTCGGTTACAACAATCTTCAGAGTACAGTTGTATGCCTCCCAGTATTTTTCCGAAGCAAACTACGAGAGAGAAATCGCTGCTGATATATTCGAAGAACCACTATACCTTATGTACGAAGTACCCTATTATAAACTCCTTCTCGGTAACAAGACAAAACCGGAGGAGGGGCGCAGACTACTCTCAACTGCAAGGAGTCTCGGCTACGAAAACGCCTGGCTTGTGCAATCTCCTCCCGATTCGATCTATTACGATTTCATCATGCCGGACAGCCTTAAGATGTCGTTAGACAGTCTGGCAGTCGATTCAACAGAGATGAGTCTCGACGAGCAGGATTAGCCTTGAAGACTATCGACCTTGACTCACACCGAGATATCCTCGAAACAGCCGGAAAAGCAGTAGATATCATCTCTGAGGGTGGCATTGTTTTAGTTCCGACTGAAACGCAGTATGGTCTGTGTGTAAATGCAGAGTCGGAAGAGTCTCTTCTCAGGCTATGGGATATCAAACAACAGGGACCATCATCACCGAGTGCGATATTTGTGGAGAGTCTGAGTAATGGTGAGAGTCTTCTGAAAGATAAGCCGGAGGGGATCGACGCATTTCTGAAGCATTTCTGGCCGGGTCCTCTTACACTCGTAGCACAATCCGAACGGTCTCACTGGCCGGGAATCGTAACGGAAAAGGGGACAATCGGTTTGAGATGTTCATCACACGACCTGATCCGGGAGATGGCGAGGTTGTCTGGCAACTATCTTACAGCAACGAGTGCAAATGTTCACCGCGAAGTACCACCGACAAGTCGACGGTTTCTGACAAAATGGTTGGAGGGGCGTGTTGAACTTCTTATATTCGACAGTTCCGTCCGCCCGGATGCACCTGCTTCCACAGTGATGGATATCAGCGGTGGGACATTAAATATACTAAGAGTCGGGGACATCGCTCCCGAAGTAATAATGACAGCATGGCGAAAGGAAATTCGGCGTGAGCGATGAGAAATATCAAATAATGATTGTCTGCACGGGAAATACGTGCAGGTCACCAATGGCACACGGCATTCTCAATCATCTCGTAACCTCGGACAGCCTTGATGATGATGTCGACGTAGTTTCATCCGGTACGGGAACTCTCGACGGTTATCCCGCTACAAGTGATGCGGTTATGGCAGCGGCAAAAGACGGCATCGATATATCACACCATCATTCGACAGCTATTACGGAGGATCTTGTCGATGACTCCGATCTGATCCTCGTAATGGCATATAATCACCTGTTTGAAGTTCTCGGTAAATTCCCGGAGGCTGACGGTAAGGTCGCTATGCTTAAGGCGTTTCCCGATAAGGAGCCCTCCGAGGAGTTGACGGTTGAAGATCCGATTGGCTCGGGCTTCGAGAATTATCGGATAACATACAAAGAGATCAAAGAGGAACTGAAACGTATCTGGCCGCATATAAAGAAACAGATTAATGAGAAACTGGGTAGAAAAAAATAGGATTTCAGCGCAGGCGACAATGCTTCTTGCCCTGATGGCTGTGTTGACGATCCCGATACCTGCTTATGCCGGTGAGATCGAAACCGGTGAGGGGATTGAGCTTGACAGTTGCCGAATTCTCGATATCCCGTTCGATTCCGTTTCTGTCGATTCCACTTTCAGAGAGATAATAAACGATGCTTTCGGTCCCGGAGAGTATCTTCGGTTCGATCTCAAATACAGCTTCATCACGCCCGGGTATGCTGAGATGAGTGTCGATTCGGTTTTTGATTACAATGACCGTCTCTGCTATTCCATCAACACACGTGCAAGTTCATACGGTTTCTTTGATAAGGTTTTCATGGTCCGAGACAGCGGGTTGACCTATATGGATGCGTGGGGGTTGTTCCCTTGGCGGTTTGAAAAACACCTCAGGGAGGGTGGATACACAGCGAATGTTCATCAGGAGTTCGATCAGTACCGGGGAATTGCATACGAGGAAGCTGATACGGTCCTGGTACACCGGTATATTCAGGATGTGCTTTCGAGTTTGTATTATGTCAGGACGATGGACCTTGATGTGGGGGATACGGTCGAGATCACGAATTACAATGATCGGGAATGCTACAACCTCACTGTTATAGTACATGAACGTGAAGAGATCGAAGTCGATGCAGGTAAATTCGACTGCCTCAAGATTGAACCGCTGTTGAAATCCGCCGGGCTGTTTAAGCATGAAGGTCGGCTTACTGTCTGGCTGACCGATGACCGTCTAAAGATGCCCGTTTTGATGAAATCCAAGGTTCTCGTCGGTCATATCGCCGCCGAGCTTACCGAGTTCCGACTCGGTGAATTGATCTATTAAATACTATTCAGTCAATCTTGCATTCTGTTGAAAGGCTAAACCCATGCTGAAAATTCTGTTTTTATGTACGGGTAATTCATGCCGCAGTCAGATGGCGGAGGGCTGGGCACGTCATCTTAAAGGTGATATAATCGAAGCATACTCCGCCGGCATCGAGACTCACGGTTTGAACGAAAACGCCGTCCGGGTGATGGCTGAAGCGGGAGTTGATATCTCCGGTCATAAGTCTCAGCATGTTGATGAATATAGAGATATCGAATTTGATTATGTTATAACTGTGTGCGGTCATGCGGATGAGAACTGCCCGGTATTCCCCGGTAAAACTAGAAAATACCATAGAGGATTTGATGATCCGCCGAAACTCGCAGCTAATGCAGCATCCGAAGAAGAGGCTCTGAACCATTACAGGCGCGTACGGGATGAGATTCGTGAATTTGTAGGCACACTGCCGGAATCACTGGATGCTAATCTGTTGACATAATTCATTGAAACGCATAATATAACCCGCTATGAAAGTAGTGTTGCAGAGAGTCAACTCCGCCTCGGTGGAAGTGGATGGCAAGATAACCGGTGAAATCGGAAAAGGACTTCTGCTTCTGATCGGAGCCGGTCAGGATGATAGCGAAGATGATGTCCGTCTGATGGCGGATAAGTGCCTGAATCTCCGTATTTTCGAGGATGACGACGGGAAGATGAATTTCTCCTGCCTGAAGCTGGAATATGAAGTTCTGGTCGTGTCACAATTTACGCTTCAGGCTGACACGCGCAAGGGAAGAAGACCGTCATTTGGGGATGCGATGGAACCTGCAGAAGCAGAACGTCTGTATGAATTGTTCGTGGAACTCTGCCGAAACAGTGAGTTGAAAACTGAAACCGGTATTTTCGGGGCTAAGATGAAAGTGCGGCTCGAAAATTCAGGTCCCGTTACGATTATACTCGACAGCAAATTATGAAAATACTCGCCATAGATTATGATTCCGAGATCAAGGAGAGAATTCGCGGATTGATAGGGAGCCGCAGGGTTCGTCTGGCATCCGGTTCTCCTCGACGGCAGGAGATTCTGCGCAAACTCGGAGTCGATTTTGAGGTTTATGTTACAGATGTGGATGAGGAGCTAACAGCATCCGGGAATTCCGTAGAGCCGGTGGAAAAATCGGTCGAGGTTACGAAGAGAAAAGTTGTTGCGGGATCTGACGATTTCGAATCCGGACTGGTTATCGCTGCGGATACGATTGTCGTGCTGGATGGTGAAATCCTCTCCAAGCCCGATAACCGGGAGGAAGCTGCAGAGCATCTTAAACGCCTGCGTGATACCGACCATTTCGTATACACCACTATCGTATTGCGCAATTTACCATCATATCGGATGGTGTGGGACACATCGGAGAGCAGAGTGACATTCAAACCAGTGACGGATGAGCAGATAGCGGAATATGTTGCAACAGGGGAGCCGGATGACAAGGCAGGGGCTTATGGCATACAGGGGATGGGAAAGTTTTTGGTTGATCGACATACGGGTTATTTGGATAATATCATAGGTTTTCCGGCGCTACTGTTCGCCGATCTACTGGAGAGACTATAAGAAGTTCAGGGCATACAAATTATGATTGAATTCGCAAATGACGGGGAAATGCTGACTCTCGGTAAACTACTTAAAAGCGAGAGAGAGCGGCAGGAGCTTACGCTTGAAGAAATAGCTGAGAAGACCAAGATTAATGTCAAGTATCTCAAGGCGATAGAGGAAGAGCGCAAGGATGATTTTCCCGGCGAACTCTATTATGACCTGTTCTGCAAATCGTATGCGGAAGCTCTTGGTCTTGAGTATGCCCGGATAAAAGCCGGGACTTTTGCCATGCAGGATCTACGGGAGGAATCCGGCAGAACGCAGAAGAAAAAGGATGAAGAGAAACCATCGAAAGAAACATCCCCCAAAAGTGAATCAAAGAGTACTGAAAAGCCCAAATTTGCTCTCCAGCCTCATGATGATAAATCTCGTACCGAGCTGAAAATGGATACTTCCGGAGATAAACCCGAAAAGAAGGGCGAAGGTCCCGATATGATAAAGATTTTGATCGGGATAGCCGGAGTTGTCCTGTGTGTTTTCATTGTTCTGGTTTATATAAGTCTCTCATCCGGTGGACCGAATTCATCAGATAGAGACCGTCACGATATGGAGTCGGAGGTTGTTCAGGAACCTGAAGAATCCGTTAGTGAACCTGTGACAGATATTCATGATGCTCCGGGGCACGAGAAGGTTGTCGATTCTTCCGCTGGAGAATTCACCGGTGTTGACCCGAATCCGGAAGATACAATCGTCGAGGGTCCGGTTGAAATGTATCCTGAGAGTCTTGAAGTCGTACTGACATCCTCTGAGGAATTCTGGGCGAGTGTCGTTTCTGACGGTGATACCGTATTCAAGAGACTTGTCAGCCCGGATGCAGAGAGATTTTTCTCTGCATTTGAATCACTGGAAATAACGCTCGGACGGTGGGAATTTATAACGGGTACTATCTACGGCAAACCGTTAAAACCGATGTCCGATTTCCACGTTCAGGGAAACAATGCCGTCCGGCTGAGGATTAACAAGGAAAACTGGGAGTCCTTCGTAGACTCCACGAAAACCCGGAATGAACAAGATTAAGGCCGTATTCCAGAGATTGAAAGTATTGATGCTCAAAAGGAATATACGGCAGAGTGTGGTTAATGTGGGCAGGGAAATGACATCAGCAGGGCGTGTTCTTGTTTTATTACCGGAGAATCCACAACACCGCATCAATATACTCAACAACTCGAAAGTCCTTGTAAATGCACTTCCGGGTTCGGAAATCTGTCTGGTCTCCATGCCGGATGACAAGGTTCGCGAAACCGCTCGGACAGAGGGATTCAGGAATTTCGCCCCTCATGCTATGGAAGTGAACTGGTATAACTTCCCGAAGAAAAACTTCTTTGCGCGAATCAGTAATCTTAAAGGGAAGATGGTTGTTGATCTCGATTTCGAGGGCAGCTATTTCAATGCTGCCATCTGTGCGGTATCATCCGCGCCCATTAGAATTGGAATATATGAGTCCTGGGGGCCACCCATACACAACGTACAAATCAAGCCGGGCGGGTCCGGCGGTGAATCGGACGCGTTTCGCTCTCTGTTGAGCGTGCTCTCAGAGCTTACTTCGACTTCCGTCAATTGAGGAAATCTGAATGTACTTGTCACGAATGCATCTTCTGGGGTTCAAGTCTTTTCCGGAAAAGACAGAACTTAAGTTCGATAAAGGTATAACCAGTATTGTCGGTCCCAACGGTTGCGGAAAGACAAATCTTCTGGACGCTCTCCGCTGGGTTTTGGGAGAGACTCGGATGTCCGTCCTGCGTGGATCGCGACTCGAAGAGATTATCTTCGCGGGTACACGCGACCTTAAACCGCTCGGAATGGCGGAGGTCTCGCTTACATTCGATAACCATGACCGCGTGATCCCATCTGACTATAATGAGATAAGTGTCACTCGCCGACTGTTTCGTTCGGGCGACTCGGAATTTCTAATAAACCGTACTCCATGCAGACTAAAAGATATCACGGAGATGATTCTCGATACCGGGCTTGGTCCCGGCGCTTACAGCGTTATCGAGCAGAGCATGGTCGATGTTCTCGTGTCTGAAAAAGCCGAAGACCGGAGGATTCTTTTCGAGGAAGCTGCCGGGATAACGAAGTATAAGCAGCGGAAGAATGCTGCTATACGCAAACTCGACGCAACTGAATCCGATCTGCTCCGCCTTCAGGATGTGCTCGCGGAGGTTCAGTCTCAGGTTGGAATGCTGAAACGTCAGGTCTCGAAAGCTGAACGGCACCGTGAGCTGAGTGACGATATCAGGCGGATCGGTGTGTCGCTGTCATCGGCGGAGTGGAATCGACTTAGCAGCGATGAAAAAGAGTTGAGAGCTAGACTTGATGAGTTTAAAACAGAGTCTGATGCGAATTCATCGAAACTCAGCGAGATGGAGTTGAAGCGTGAACAGGCAATGCTCGAAAAGACGGAGCTTGATCAGCTTGTTCGCAAACTACAGATGGAACTGTCTGACGCTGTTGCCGAGTGTCATCGCCTCGAAAATCATCTGTCGGTATTAAAAGAGAAGAAGAAGAACGCCACAGAGCAGTTTGATCGTGCAAGTACCGATATTGACAATCTCTACCGGCGCAATGATTCGATACAGGATGAGATTGCATCAAATGAAACCGAACGTATTGAGGTCGAAGAAGAGATAATACGCTTGAATGACGAGCTTGCGGATTTGGAGAACGATCTCGACATAAAACAAACGGAATATAACAAGCTGAAATCGCAACTTGCGGATGCTGAAACCGAGTTCGAGAAACTTCGCGAAAAGCTCACGGGTCGTCGTGAAAGCCAGCTAAGTCTCGATCTGCAATATCGAGCGGATCATGAGAAGCTTACCAAACTCAGCGAGGAAATTCAGAGTATAGAAACGCGATTGTCATCTCTGCAGACCGACTATGACGAGAGGATTAGTAAACAGAGAGAGACAGAAAATCAGATAGAGAAACTCGAATCGGATGTGTCTGCTCTGAAAGCTTCGATAGCAGGTCGAACATCGGATATTGGTGAACTGGACAGTGAAATACAGAACCTTCGGGGGCAGTCAGAGAAGGCTGCTAATCGGATAGAGTTCATCGAGAAGGTCGTATCCGAGTATGAAGGATACGGTGCGGGGGCTGCTGCAGTTGGTAAGCTGAAGGGTGAAATTCCCGGTTTGATAGATTCGATTGCAAACCTCATTCAAACGGATACAGAGAATAACAGCCTGATACAGGCGGTACTCGGTGACTTCGCGGGCTATTTTGTCGTTGATACACAGGAGACTGCGGACAGGGTAATCGAAAGGGTTAAAACCGAGAAGCTTGGGCGAGTCGGATTGGTTGTTCTGGAGGAGTTCTCTAACATATCCAACGAATCTGACACTCCCAAGGATGATGCGAGAGCTGTACGATCTCTCGTTCAGTGCGACGAACGCTTTAAGCCGGTTCTCGATTTCGTTTTCGATTCGCACTTCGTAGTTGATGATATTCCGAATAGCTGGCGTCCGAAAGATGATCTCTGGTACTGGTGTCAGGACGGTTCTTTGATTGCCTCCGGCGGCAAACTGAGATCCGCCGGTCGGGATGAGGTGGTTTTGGTTGGGCGCAAAGACGAGATTCGCAGACTGAAAGAGTCACGATCCGAGATTGAGTCGAAACTTGCCGATTGCGAATCGCGCAGAAGTGAGCAGTCTGAACAGAGAGTCTCGGAGCAGGTGAAAACCGAGGAATTAGAATCCTCACTCTCTGACCATAAACAGAGGTTAACCGAGTTAAGCATAGAAAATTCCCGCCTTGAATATGAGCTTGCATCTCTCAAGTCTCAGCAATCCGAGAAATCGCAGGCGAGGGAGCATATCTCCGGTTCACTCGATACCATAACCAAAGACAAGACCGATATCGAGCGTGAGCTTGGTTCACTTCAGGCTGGAAGGGAAGAGCAGGAGAGGAAGATTGCGGATATCCGCGAGAAGCTTAATACAGCGGAAGACTCATACACTTCAACCGAACGTGAATGTAATAAACTGAAGATGGACCTTGTTTCCGTTGAGGGCAAACTCTCGACTCTCAGGTCGAACGGCGAGAGGCTCGCCGAAGTCAGAGAAGATATTGATCGAACAATCAAGGCGAGGGAAGAGCAGCAATCGGAGGCAACGCAGACAGCTATAGATTGCAGCCGTTCAATTGAATCAAACGAGACCATCCTGAAGAATGAGTATGATAAAGCGGATAGACTTCGTGATGAGCATGCAAAGAAAAGCTCCGAGGTCTCTGAACATGAGACAAAGATTCAGGAAATCGACGATGGACTCAAGTCTACCCGTAGAGCAAATTCACAGTCGGTGGAACAGATTCATCGCCTGGAACTTGATCTGTCTTCGATTCGGTCGCGCAAGGAGAACCTTATTGAGGATGCCATAGAACATTATGAATTCGATCCCTCACGCAGTTCGTTGACTGTCAAACTTTCCGAAGAGCAGATTGAGCAGATGACCGAAGAGTTGAACCAGAAACGTACGCGCCTTGCAAATTTAGGACCGGTGAATATGCTGGCTCTGGATGAGTACGAAGAGCAGAGTAAGCGTCATACGTTCCTCAGTGAACAGGTGGAGGATCTTGTCAAAGCGAAAGAAGACCTCAAATCCACGATATCCAAAATCAACACAACAGCGAAAAAGCTGTTTACGGAAACACTGGAGATGGTGAGAAAGAATTTCCGGGATGTGTTCAAGGAGTTGTTCGTGGGTGGCGAAGCCGACATACGGCTTGAGGATGAAGCCGATCCTCTCGAAGCGAATATTATTATTACAGCGAGACCGAGAGGCAAGAAGATACTCTCAATTCAGCAACTATCCGGTGGTGAGAGAGCGCTTACGGCGATCTCCCTGCTATTTTCGTTGTATCTCGTCAAGCCTTCACCGTTCTGTATCCTCGATGAGGTAGATGCTCCTCTGGATGATGCAAACATCGTTCGTTTTCTCAAGATGATACGGCGTTTCTCCGAGACCACGCAATTCATCATAATCACACATAACAAGCTTACTATGGAAGCTGCGGACATACTCTACGGCGTTACGATGAGACAACCGGGAGTGAGTCAGATTGTCAGTGTGAATCTCAACAGCGAGGCGGACCGGAAGGCGATTCTGGGTGAGGATGAGACCGGTTCTCCTGCTGAGAGCAAAGAAGTGATTGAAGAAATGGTGGAGACTGAATAATGAAGTTTTCTTTCAAGCGGCTGAAAGAGGGACTTACAAAGACCAAGGACAACCTGGTCGGTCGTGTGAAGGATGCTGTTGGGCTGTCGGCAAAGGTCGATGATGATCTTCTCGACAATCTCGAAGAAGCTTTAATAGAATCGGATGTCGGTGTCGGCGCTTCAGAGAGAATTATCGAGGGATTGAAAGAGCGTGTGAAACGCGATAATATCCGCGAAGGCGAGCAGGTGATGCTGGCTATAAAAGAAGAGGTTTCGGACATCTTCAATAGCGGCAACCACAGCGAGAGTTTCTTCGAATCACAGCAAAAGCCGTATGTAGTCATGGTCGTTGGTGTGAACGGGACGGGGAAGACGACCTCAATCGGCAAACTCGCGAATACATTCCAGCAGGCGGGCAAGTCGGTTATTCTGGCTGCTTGCGATACATTCCGTGCTGCAGCAATTGAACAGCTTGAAATCTGGTCTCAGCGGGTAGGTTGCGAAATAGTGAAATCTTCTCCGGGAGCGGACAGTGCTGCGGTTGCATTCGATGCGGTAAAAGCTGCACACTCGCGCGGTCGGGATGTTGTCATTATAGATACTGCGGGACGACTCCACACCAAGGTCAATCTGATGGAGGAGCTGAAGAAGATCAAGCGTGTCATATCGAAAGCTGATCCTACAGCTCCGCACGAGGTCCTTCTCGCAATTGATGCCACAACCGGCCAGAATGGGATCCAACAGGTTAAGGTTTTCAATGAAGCTCTCGATCTTACGGGTTTGGTGCTGACCAAACTCGACGGTACTGCGAAGGGCGGGATCGTGATTGCAATCGCAGAGGAGTTCAAAGTCCCGGTCCGGTTTGTTGGACTTGGTGAGCAGATAGATGATCTCGATGAGTTCTCGTCAAAAGATTTCGTGGAGGCGCTCTTCGGATGATCGTAACAGTTGATGTCAAAACCGGCGACAGGACCCAGCTAAAGGACATAACCTCCGAAGTAAGGAGAGTTGTGCAGGAATCGGGTACACAGGAGGGGATCTGCACCGTATATGTCCCTCATACGACAGCCGCAGTGACGATCAACGAAAATGCCGATCCTACAGTTCCGCGTGATATTCTTATGATCCTGAACAGGGTGGTTCCGTTCGATGATGATTACCGTCATGCAGAGGGTAACTCTGCCGCTCACATAAAATCATCACTAATCGGAGCATCGGAACGTCTACTGGTCAAGAATGGCGATCTGATGCTCGGAACATGGCAGGGTATCTTTTTCTGCGAGTTCGACGGTCCACGTTCCCGGCATGTTCACATACAAATCTCTTCCACCTGATGATTACGTTCAAGATCATTTCCACCGGAAAAGCTCCGTCCGATTGGCGCAGTGAGGCATTCGATCACTATGTAAAGATGCTGAAACCATACGCGAAAGTTGAGGACATCCATGTCCGTGAGCAGAAAATCCGGAGTGAGGCGGATGTTGAATCTGCACTGAAGACTGAGGCGGATGGGTTAATGAAGGGTGCCGGGAATGGCAGGATTATAGCACTTCATGACAGAGGAAAGAGATACAATACAGAGAAATTTGCAGAACATATTGCCGATCTTGCGATGACCGGGTCTGTGTTTTCATTTCTGATCGGAAGCGCTCATGGACTGGACTCCAAAGTGCTGGAGAAATCGGACGAAGTTTTGTCGCTCTCAGATTTCACCCTGCCGCATGATCTCGCTCGAATTGTGCTTGTGGAACAGCTATATCGAGCCATGTCGATCATCTGTAACTTACCATATCATAAGTAAGTCCTTACTGTTTTTGACAGACTCGACGGGCTTTGGCGTCATCGCCCTTATAACCTATTGGAATATTATGAGTTGAGGGGGCGACGGGACAGCCAACTTTTACTTGACACATCAAGGGGGTTGTGTATATTCTTTTTTGGCGTGGCATCGGTTGACCGAGGCCACTTTGGCATTTGAAGGGAGGTCGAGATTATTGCCAGGCGTTAAAGTACGCGACGATGAGTCTTTCGAGAAGGCGCTGAGAAGATTCAACAAATTTTGTGAAAAAAGCGGCGTCTTGTCGGACATTAAAAAGCATCAGCATTTCGAAAAGCCGTCAGACAAGCGGAAACGGAAGCTCAACGCGGCGAAGCGCAAAGCTCGTCGTGCAAAGATCAAATCGAGAAGATAACATCTTCTTTTGAGGGTTTGATTATGGCTCTCCTCGAGAAAATCAATACGGATCTTCTCACTGCCATGAAGGCAGGTGAGAGGGATCGTGCGAATGCTCTTCGAGGCTTGAAGTCTGCGATTAAATATCGTGAGATTGAGAAGGGCGATTCTCTGACTGATGATGATGTGATTGCTGTGCTCTCATCTACAGTCAAGAAGCACCGTGATTCTATTGAGCAGTTTGAGAAAGCTGGACGGAACGATCTTGTTGAGAAGGAACAGTCGGAGATGAAGGTTGCGGAGGTGTATCTTCCCGAGCAACTGGGTGAGGACAAGATCGCGGAGATTGTTGATTCGGTAATTTCAGAAACCGGCGCTTCCAGCCAGAAGGAATTCGGCATCGTTATGAAGGGTGTGATGTCGAAATTGAAGGGGCAGGCGGATGGTAAGCTGGTCAAAGAGATAGTCAGCAAAAAGCTGGCATCATAGGGATGTGTGCCCGGCGGGACCTCCGCCGGGTCTCCATTTTTGCATGGAGGCTGTGTATGAACTGGTTCGACATTGCGTTGATCACGCTTCTAATTGTAGCCATGACATATGGTTCAAAGAAGGGTTTGATCAGAGAACTGATGGGCTTCTTCGCATTAGCCCTCGGAGTTATTGTAACCGTCAAAAACATCGATTTCATCGCACTTGAGGTTGCGCAGCATATTGATGCGTCTCCGCTGATAATTGCGGTGATTTCGTTTGTTATCCTGCTTGTAGTGCTCTACGGTCTTTTCAGGCTTGCCGCCTATACCTTCTATAAGGTGGGTGATTTGCAGAAACTCGGCCGTAAGGACAAAGTGGGAGGTGCTATCGTTGGCGCTGTCAAGGGATGGGTCGTGATCGGTCTCGTTCTGTTTCTCTGTATGCTTCTGCCAATGCCGAATGCGTACTACAATGCGCTCGATAAATCCGTGCTAACCGAACCGATGATGCGTACTCTGCCGCTTCTGTTCGAGAGCACAAGTCCGCTCCATCCGGGTTCCGGTACGTTCATTCAGGAGATCGAGGGATCGATTAACGAAACCGAACAGATTCTGACCGTGACTCACAAGCAGACTTACGAAGATCCGGCAAAGAAGTATGCGCAGCGCGAGAAAATTGATATAGCGTTGACGAACATCGACAAATACATCGGACAGGGATTAGGCGGTAGTAATTAGTTGCTGTCAGGATATCTCACTTCTCAATCGGTTCAGGGTTTCGAGTATCCTGTTGACTTCGGCGCTGTCACCTGTTTTTTGCGCCTCATTTAGAAGGTGAGTGTATTCTCTTATTCTTGAGTCGCGGCGGCTTCTGCGGAATCTTGTCATATACTCCGTGTAGGCTTTCTCTCTATCCGATATGTCGCTTGAATCCTCTGTCATGGAGGTCAGAATATTAATGTGATCCTCATCTTCCATCATTTCAACGAGTGAGGCGAAATTGATGGTTGTCTCTGATTCATGAAGCGACAGAGCCTTTTCAAAGATTTCCCTGTGTGCCTCGATTTCGAACCAGTCTACATCCATTTCTTCCGCAGCTCTTTCGAACAGATAAGAATCCGATAGAATCAGCTCGAGAAGTTTTCGTTCGAGCTGGTTTTTGTCCGAGACAGAGTTGTATCCACGGCTTCGGAGGGAGACTTTCTTCTTCGCAGTTCCGGGTATTCCCGCTCTGAGTGCATCTTCCGGTAATTCATAGAGTCCGGAGAGTTCCTTGAGCATCAAAGCCTGTGTGACATCATCGGTAACCATTCCGACAAATCGGAGCATCGATTTTATGAGCATCTGTCTGCCCGCACGGTTCCGCTCTTCAAATGGCGGATCAGCTACAGACTTGGCAAACTGGAAGAAGCTGACAGATTCCTCGATGGCTTTCTCCATCGCCTCCCGACCATTTTCTCGTACATAGGAGTCCGGGTCCTCCCCCTCTGGCAGAGTAACAACTCTGACATCAAGTCCGACGGGGAAGAGATGTTCTGCGCACCTTTGTGTTGCACTCTGACCTGCAGAATCTGAATCGAACAGTAGGAGAACGGTGTCGGCATAACGGCGCAGTATCAGAGCATGCTCTTTTGTGAATGATGTCCCGGAGACAGCAACAGTATTCCGGATTCCGGCTTGGTAGAGCGCGAGGAAATCCATGTAACCCTCAACGATCAATGCCTGCCTGCTCGACCGTATCTCAGTCCGGGAGTGGCTTAAACCGTACATCGTTTTGCTTTTGTGATATAGCGGGGTATCGGGAGAATTGAGATATTTCACATTATCCTGCGAGGAGAGTGCGCGCGCGCCAAAAGCAATAGGTCGTTTTGAAAAGTCGAAAATCGGGAATATCAGTCTCTGGCGGAACCTATCATAACAACCGTCACCGTGCTCACGCTCCACTACAAGCCCCGCCAGAGTAAGTTCTTCTATCTTGAAATCCTTTTCGCGTGCGTATTCTATCAGGTTTTCCCATCCATCCGGAGCGTAACCGATTCCGAATTCATCAATGGTTTCATCAGACAATCCTCTCGCGTCGTGCAGATATGCCAGGACTCTCTTCCCATCCTCGGTATCTTTCAACCGGGATCTGTACATCTCGGCTGCTACCTCGTGTGCATAGTAGAGCCGCGAGAATTTGTCGTCAGATGCTGCGTCCCGTTTCGGTTCGGGAAGCGGGATATTCGCTTTTTTCGCGAGATATTTAACTGCATCGGGAAATGTCATCTGTTCATGTTTCATCAGGAAGGTCAGGACATTGCCCCCGGCTCCACAGCCAAAACAATGAAATATCTGTTTGTCCTGCGAAACGGAAAACGACGGTGTTTTCTCATGATGGAATGGGCAGAGACAGGTCCAATTCCGTCCTTTTTTCTTCAGTGGGAGGAATTCGGAGAGAACGTCGATAATATCGTTTGCCTCTCTAACCCGCTCGATGATATGATCCGGATATAATGTCACCATATAGTGAATATAGCAGTGTTTGGAGGTAGTGTCAATCAGACCCGACTCAAGATTTTAATTGCACTTATTCCGCTTAATTTTACATTTAGGCAATGGAAAAAATCAAATTCGTTGAAATACAGAACCAGAGGATAGCTTACTCGGATGACGGCGAGGGGGATACCATTGTATTACTGCATGGTATAACCTATTCTCGATACTCCTTTCGGTACAATGTCCCCATACTATCCGGACTGGCACGAGTTATCTGCCCGGACTTGCCCGGTCATGGCTTGTCTGCAAAACCATACTTCTTTGATTACACACTCTCTAATCAGGCGAAGATAGTCTGTGAGTTTTGTGAGAAACTCGGCTTGAAAGAGATCGTGCTGGGGGGCTGTTCGATGGGTGGAGCCGTTGCCATGCAGACGGCGATCGATTATCCCTCTCTTGTAAGCAAATTAATTCTTGTGGATTCGGCGGGAATCGACATTGACCTCAAGTCCCCCGACTCGATATTCAGACTCCCCATAATCGGGCACTTTGCTGCATATCTCGTTGCATCGGGATTTGCGAAGAGTACAAGATCGCGGATGGAGAATGGTCTCGAAGGTTCACCGGACGAAGAATTCAGAGCATATCTGAGAGAATCGAGACGGCTTTCGACAATGCTTGCCAGTGTTCGAAACCTGAGAACAAACAATACCTTTCGAGTAAATGGCATAGATAGAATTAAACAGAAGACACTTGTTGTATGGGGGGAGCAGGATTTACTCTTCTCACAGCGCACCGCACGCGAAATTGCGCGAAACATTCCGGATTCCCGCCTTGTTGTTCTACCCGATGTCGGGCATTTACCGAATGATGAAAAACCGGCGGATTTCAATCAGATTGTGATAGACTTTCTTTTAGACAGAATCCCTGAGCAAATAGGGACTTAGCAAACAGAGCGGACTCAGGAAGATATTGCGCAATGCCGAATCTTGAAATCGAAGTAATCACGGTCGGAATTCTCGAAGTCAATTCGCTTCTTGTTTATGATTCCGGGAGAAAATCCGGGATTATTATTGATCCGGGAGATGAAGCCGAAAGGATACTCGCTGTTGCGGACAGGATGGGTGTTTCGATTGAGAAAATTGTCCTGACACACGGGCACGGGGATCATATCGGCGCGGTCGATATTCTTCGGGAAGAGCTTGATGTTCCGGTGCTGATAGGTCGTGAGGATGCCGGTATGCTCACGAGTGCGGAGCAAAACCTGTCATTTAATCTCGGCATTCGGCTTGAACTAAAACCCGCTGATGAGCTTCTTGATGAAGGGGATACTATCTCTGTCGGTAGTTACAATCTGAATGTATTACACACTCCGGGACACAGCCGGGGGAGTATAACCCTCGTCTGTGACGGTCATGCAATAGTTGGTGATCTGGTTTTTATGGGATCTATCGGGAGGACCGATCTGCCCGGAGGGTCTATGAAAGTCCTTATGGATTCAATAAGATCAAAGATACTCCCGATGCCAGACGACACAATAATCTATCCCGGTCACGGTCCCACAACTACTGTTGGACGTGAACGCACTACGAATCCGTTTATAACAGGGGAGTGGTAATGCCATTTCAATTTCCGTTGACAGACGCGCATGTTCATCCCGATTTTTCAATAGATGCAGAGGGCTCGATAGAGGATTATTGCGAGAGAGCACTTGAAATCGGTCTCGCCGAGATAATTTTCACCACCCATTACGACACAAATCCAAAATTCCCGGAAGAGAGTGTAATGGTTGTTGATGGAGAGCAGGTTCAGGTATCGGAAGATGCCGTTAAGCGATATGCAGAGGCGGTTTGGAGTGCTCGTGAGAAATATTACCATCTCGGTTTGATGGTGAAGTGCGGTATCGAAGTTGATTTTTATCCGGGTATCGACGAGAAATGGCTCTCAATGCTTGATCCTGCAATCTTCGAGCACAGAATTGCAGGGATACACGGGTTACTTGGCTGCTGTCTGGGTTTCAGGGAGGAGACAGAGAAGCTATATTCGGAATATCCAGTCTCTAAAATTCTGGAAGAGTATTACAAGCTTGTAAGAATGGCTGCGGATTATCGGTTCTTTGATGCAATCGCTCATCTCGATTATTACCGCCGATATGCACCGAAAGACAAGCTGGCTGAAGTTGAGAAATGCGATTACGATTTTATAACTGAGACTCTTGATCTGATGGCTGGGTCAGCGATTATGATGGAGGTAAATACATCCGCGATCCGTCATGGATTAAAAGAATACTATCCGACAATCAAGTTGCTTAATCTTGCTCGCAAAAGGGATGTCCTGATCAGGCATATCGGTTCGGATGCTCACAATCCGTCACAGCTTGCAACGGATTTCGAAAAAGCTGAGATCATTGTTTATGAGACAAATCTCCACGACATATCAGAGGGATAGCAGACTGCTCGACCGGAGTTTCTTCGAACGCGATACAATTGTCGTGGCGAAAGAGCTGATCGGGATGAATATCGTCCGGGAGTATGATGGCAATATCCTGGCTGGAAGGATTGTGGAGGTTGAGGCGTATATCGGTGAGGATGATCCCGCGTGTCACGCGCGGTTTGGTCCGACTGACAGGAATCGCGTGATGTACGGACCGGGAGGTTTCAGCTACGTGTATTTCATATATGGCATGTACAATATGCTGAATATGGTCACTGAAAGAGAGGAATTTCCTGCGGCGATCCTTATTCGGGCGCTTGAACCGGTTGAGGGTATCGAGTTGATGAAGGCTCTTCGTAACACAGATGAAGTGGAAAATCTGACCTCTGGGCCGGGGAAGCTCTGCACAGCGATGAAAATTGATACCTCCATGTCCGGGATTGACTTAACGAAGCGTGGTTCTCTATATGTTGTCGAGGGCGACAGGAAACCATCAGGTATGGAATCTACGGAACGAATAGGAATTCGGGAAGGGCTTGATAAACTGTGGCGTTTCCATGAGATGGGGAACCCGCACGTTTCCCGGTAGTATTATTCACGCCGGTTGCGTATACTGAACGAGATCATTCTCGGAATACAGGATGAAGTAATGGGATACAGTCTGGAACATATTTTGATGGCGGTGCCCATCTTTTTATTCTCTTTGACGGTGCATGAATTCTCGCACGGGTATATTGCATATAAATTCGGTGACCCGACAGCGAAGAATGCCGGGCGGCTGACTCTCAATCCAATCCCGCACATCGACATTATGGGTGCGCTGGTTTTTATACTCTCAGGTTTTAGATTCGGATGGGCAAAGCCGGTACCGGTGTCTCCATTTCATTTCAGGGATCATAAGAAGGGGATTCTCTGGTCCGCTGCAGCGGGGCCAGCATCGAATCTCATTCTCGCGTTGATTTTCGGGATGATATTCAGGATCGCACCTGTATTTTTCACGGATTACAAATTACTGGAGATAGTCCAGAATTTTACGACATACGCAGTATTGATAAACTGTGCGCTTGCGTTTTTCAACCTGATCCCGCTTCCACCGCTGGACGGTTCGAAAATACTGTTTGGCCTGCTCCCAACTCAATACGATCATATTGTTATGGAAATCGAGCGTATTGGTCCGATTGCATTGATGATATTGATTGGTATCGGTTTTCTGACAGGTGTATCCATAATATGGGTTATAATCGGTCCTTTCGTACGCTTGTTCTTCGGACTCTTCACGGGTTTGGGTTGGTAAATTGCGTGTAGTTCCGATATTAATCTATATAGTCTGCGTTCTTGTTCTTTCCGGTTGCATACCACCACCGATAGAAGAGATTGACCGTATAACACCCGAAACACCGTCAATCACTAACATATACGATCATGCCGCGATCTCTGAGCGGATGACATCCGCGCGTTTCTTGCAGTTGACTGTTCGCTCAAAGGATTGGAACAAGACATTCAGCTCGGAATTGTATCAACGTAATGACAGCACAATGTTCTTTTCCGGAGGATTTCTTGGAAAAGGAGCTTTCAAGGGATTGGTTTCAGGCGATTCACTGACCCTGTTGTTTCTATCAAAGAAGCAGTTTTTCGAGGGAAATGTGAGTGGATTGATTGAGCCTGACCTGTCCGAATATCGGTATGTTATGGATCGGACACTCAATATACTCTCAGGTAAGCTGTTATGTGACAGTACCGGACTTTCCCGGTGGCGGCAGCGTGTTTTCGTTGGTATTGACGAAATTAGATATGTAATTTTCGAAAGCAGAACACACCCCATCTCCATATTAGCTGATCTGGGATCGCACTCTGATGATTTCCCCTACTATGAAATCGATAGAATAGAGATAGAGAACTCAAAAACCAATGCCCGGATAAGAGCGAATGTGGTTGAGGAGCTTATTAGAGAGGGGATGGACCTCGGAGAGAAGTTCACCTTCCCCGATTACTCCAACTGGCAGCCTGTCCGGCACGTTGCACTCACCGACTAACGATGGTTGACAAAACTGTCCCGCCGAAGTACACTTAACTGTTCAAGGGTACCAAACGATAAGTTGGGAATATGATGCCGAGTCTGAGAAGAGTTGTTTCGTTCCTTAAGCCATACTGGAAGCATGTTGTACTGTCGGCTTTCTGCATGGTTATGTTTGCGCTGCTCTCCGGTGCGCTGATCTGGATGATCGGTCCGCTCCTGAAGACACTGTTTCTCGGTGATGCCGTCACCGGCGTTGCGATGCTTGACACACAGGACGCAGTGGGAACAGGCGTGGAGTCATCCTCCGGTATTATAAAGGAAATTAACGATTTCATATATGGCATCAAGGAGGCAATGCAGAACGGAGTCGATTCTCTCATTGAGGGGGACAATCCGCTTCTGACACTCAGAAATCTCTGCATTCTTGTTCTGGTTATTGCACTGGCAAAATCCCTCTTTTTCTATTTTCAGGGTTATCTGATGGCCTATGTGGAGCAGAGGTTTATCAAGGATATTCGCGACAATATCTTTATTAAATTCCAGAAACTATCGCTGTCGTATTTTCATAGTGCAAAAGTAGGTGATCTGCTTTCGAGGGTCACGAATGATGTCATGGTCCTGCGAGAATCTCTCGATCAATCATTCAACAGGATTTTCCGGGAACCGCTCCTGATTGCCATATATATCGGATTTATGATAGTCCTGTCATGGAAGCTTACGATTGTAACATTTGTGGTTCTTCCCATTGCGTTTTTTATAATCTATCAACTCGGGAAAGCCCTCCGTATAATAAGCTCTCGCGCGCAGGCACGTATGGCGGATGTTAACTCGGTGCTCGAGGAGAATGTGTCTAACATGCGGGTGGTCAAAGCCTTCGGCGCGGCGGCGTATGAGATTGGCAAGTTCAAGGAAATGACCACACACTATTTCCGAGAGCTTCTTCGCATATCCAGAATGCGGTTGTTGTCATCTCCGGCAAACGAATTTCTCGGAACATTTGCCGGTGTGATTATCCTATGGTTTGGTGGTAAACAGGTACTTGGGGAATCTCTTCTGACTCCGGAAGATTTCCTTCTGTATGTCATTGCCATGTTCTCAATCATAGCTCCGGCGAAATCGCTGTCGAATGTTCATGTGAAAGTGCAGGAGGGGCTTGCTGCTGCAGATCGGATTTTCGAGATTCTCGATACAGAGGTCATCGTAACAAATCGCCCGAATGCCAAACCGATTGAGAAATTCGAACGAGAGATTGTATATGATTCCGTGTCATTTTCTTATGATGGTTCAGCGGAGGTCTTGCGGGATATATCCTTTGATGTTCATCCCGGCGAGATTGTGGCGGTGGTAGGACCATCGGGTGCGGGCAAATCGACTCTCCTTGATCTGCTGCCCCGGTTTTACGATCCGACTTCCGGCAGTATTAAGATAGATGGTACCGACCTGCGGGATATAGAGATAAATTCGCTTCGTTCGCTGTTTGGAGTAGTAACTCAGGAGACGATGCTCTTCAACGATACGATAGCTTCGAATATCGCTTATGGCCTGACAGAGTGTGATCAGGATGAGGTAATAGAGGCTGCGAAAGTGGCAAATGCTCACGATTTCATAACATCGTTCAAGAGCGGTTACGATACTCCGATCGGTAATCGTGGTGTTATGCTCTCCGGCGGGCAAAGACAGAGGCTCGCGATTGCGCGCGCTATACTTCGGAGTCCGCAGATACTGATATTTGATGAGGCGACCTCGGCACTCGATACTGAATCGGAGCAGTTGGTACAGGAGGCGATAGACCGTCTTATGATCGGTCGGACGGTGCTCGTAATAGCGCATCGCCTGTCGACGATTATGCACGCGAACAAGATTCTTGTTCTCGATAATGGCCGGATTGTGGAAGAGGGCACACATGAGGAGCTTGTGACGAAACCGGGAATGTATCGCAAACTCTACAACATGCAATTCAAGGTAAACGGCAATGGGATTGGATTCAAAGACCAGAACCGGCAGATATCTTAAGAATACGGAGATATTCTTCAAGTGGATGGTGCTTGTCTGGTTCGTCGTACTCGGCGGAATCAAACGGTGCCGTGATAATTTCGATCCCCGGAAAATCAGGCGGGTACTGTTCGTTCGGCATGACAAACTGGGTGATATGATTATCTCGCTTCCGATTTTCCATAATTTGAAACGCCTCATGCCGAACATCGAGATTGATGTCCTCTGCGGAAGGGATAATCACATGATTATCAGTCACGATCCGCACATCTCGAACATAATGTACTATAAGAAAAAGCCGCTCGCGGATCTTAAACGGATCCTTCACATGCGAAAGCGCAGGTATGATGCTGTCGTGGATATGACATTCGGCGAATCGGTGACTGCAACGATTCTTCTGTCTCTAATAGGACCGGGATCGTTCAAGCTCGGAGTCGGCAAGGACAGATTGAAACAGTTCTTCGATTCGGTCGTACCGCCGGAAGCTGTCGAAGGTCCTCACATTATCCGGACTACAGCCTCAATTCTCAAGCTGTTCGGAATCAGTCTCGATGACTGCAATCTTATACCGAGGATGTATCTTGTGGAGGAGGATGAGGCGAAAGCGACGGAGTTCCTCAAGCCGCTGCGAGCCAAACATGAGATGCTGATTGGAATCAATCTGTCTGCGGGACGACCTGCAAGAACATGGCCGGTTGAGAGATATGTCGAATTTCTGAAGATGTTCCGCAGTGCATATCCGGATGCCGCGATTATCCTTTCATCTGCACCAAATGAGCGCGGGAAGATTGATGAGGTCATGCGGACTCATAAAGAAAATGTCTACTATGTACCGGAGGGGTACAGCATCCGCGAGATTGCGGGTCTACTCAAACATCTCGATTTCCTTCTGACCCCGGACACCTCGATAGGGCACATCGCAAGTTGTGTAGATCTGCCGAGTCTTGCCATGTATCCGGGTAACATGGAGAACTTTGCTATCTGGGAACCGTTCAATCCGTGCGTACGTGCAATCAACTCTCCCGATTTCTATCGAATAGAATATCTCCCGGTTGAGCCTGTGTATGAGGCTTTCTGCAGAGTAATCGAAGAAGAGAAGAACGAACCGGTTGCAGCGCGTGAATAGAATTACGACAGTCATAATGGCTCGCAACGAAGCGAAAAATATAGCGAGATGCATTAACAGCGTCCACAGACTGGGAAAAGTGATAATCGCTGATACAGGATCGTCGGATAGTACAAAAGATATTGCCGCATCGCTTGGCGCGGAGGTTCATTCAATCGAATTCGATGGTTTCGGTAAATCGAAACAGAGAGCGTGCAGTTTTGCAGATTCCGAGTATATCCTGAATCTTGATGCTGATGAAATGTTAACTCCAAAGCTGTGCAGAGAGATTAAAACCGGAATAGAACGTGAGTCTGGAAACAGCATTTTTGCGCTGCCGCGTCTGACGAATTTCTGCGGTCACTGGGTATTTCACTCGGGCTGGTATCCGGAATATGTCGAAAGGCTTTTCAAGCGGGACTCTGCGCGTTTTAGTGATGATGTTGTACATGAGAGCTTGATCCATGATGGCGATATCAAAAGACTATCCGGACCGCTGCTTCATTACAGCTACCCGAACATGAAATCGTTCTTGCGTAAAATGAACGAATATTCCGAACTCGGAGCCGAGAAATACCGCAAATCCGGCGGAAAAATGGCGATATTCAAACTCCTGATAAATCCTCCGGTCAGATTTATGAAAAAACTCATTGTTGATCGAGGATTCCTTGATGGCTACATTGGATTATGGATAGCTGTTCTATCGGCATTGGGACAGTTCCAGAAATACTGGTATGTATTGAGGAGAATATAGTTGAGCGGCATACTTCATATTGATTTAGGCAAGTCATTTCGCGGTGGTCAGAGACAGTGCTATAACCTGATTCGCTACCTCAAGCAGAATGGTATCGAATCGGGATGTGTGGTCAGCTCAGGCTGTGAGTTGGAAGAGAGGCTGAAGGAACTGAATGTACCGACTTATCCGATTACCTATTCCGGTTTCGATATAGTTGGAGAGGCTGCAAGACTTAGAAAAGTGTGCGGAGAGATGGATTATAAGATCGTGCACGCCCATGATTCTCACGGGCACAATCTTGCACTGACTCTGAAATTTATCAATCCGGCAATCAGAGTTGTAGTAACTCGACGAGTTATAACCGGTAAAGAGAAGGCGTTTATTTCACGCTGGAAGTACTCGAATCGGGGCATTGACCTGTTCATTGCAATATCCGGTCAGGTTAGAGATGAACTTCTAAGATGGGGAGTAAGCGATTCGCGGGTGGCTCAGATACCCAGCGGTATAGATATGAAACATTTTCGTCCGGTTGATACAGATTCATTCAAAACCAGATATGGTATCCCTGACAGGAAATACTACATCGGTACGGCCTGCGCTCTGGATGCTAACAAGGATGTCGAGACTCTCTTGAATGCCGCAGCCGGTTTGTCATACGAACAGGATGATTTCATGCTCCTGGTTGCAGGTGATGGTGAAAGATTCGATGAGTACAAGCGTCTTGCGAAATTTATCGAAATTGAGGATCGTGTCCGATTTCTTGGTACGGTAGAGGAAATGCCGAAGTTCTACAGTATGCTGGATGTTTTTGTTTTGTCATCGAAGTCAGAGGGATTGGGAACATCGCTTCTCGAAGCCGGTGCGTGCGGATCTCCGGTGATATCCAGCCGATGCGGTGGACCGGAGGAGTTTATTAAACATAATGAAAACGGGCTATTGTTTGATATAGAGAATAACGAGGAACTTGCGAAACTACTCGAATCCTGTCTTTTGGACTTGGAACTTCGAAGCAGGCTTGCAAAGAACTTCAAGGAAACGGTCCAAAGTTTCGACATAGAGAATATAATCTCCGAAATTACCGGGCATTACAGACGGCTCGCTGTAATGGCCGGCTGAACCGATAGCCGAATTGGGTCTGTCTGTGAAAACAAGAGACATAAAGAAGTTGATGAACCTCGCTGAATTCGTGATTCAGGTAGAGGCATTTAACTCCAATGTAAATATTGCGCTTATTCGCAAAGCCTACGAGTTCGGCAGCCGTGCTCACAAGGACCAGAAGAGACTCTCCGGAGATCCATACTTCCTGCACTCGGTTCAGACTGCTCTGATTCTCGCGGAACAGCATCTCGACTCAACCACTATAGCAGCGGGTCTTCTGCATGATGTTGTGGAGGATACCGATGTAACCATCGAGGATATCAAACGTGAATTCGGTGATGAGATAGCCGAGCTCGTCGAGGGGGTCACCAAAATATCGGAGTATCGTGCACAGTCAGTCATCGAGGCTCAGGCTGAGAATTTCCGTAAGATGCTCCTCTCAATGGCACACGATATCCGTGTTATTCTTATCAAACTTGCCGATCGACTCCACAATATGCGCACACTGGAGCATGTTCCCGAAGAAAAGCGAAAACTGATTGCTGAAGAGACATACGAGGTATATGCTCAACTCGCTAACCGGTTCGGAATGGCTCGCATGAAGTGGGAATTGGAAGATCTCGCTCTCAAACATCTGAAACCGGAACGTTATGAGTACATAGCAAACAAGATTGCTGAGACACAGGACGAGCGCGAGGAGTATGTAGAACAGATAATTGCACCGATAAGAAAGGCTCTGGATGGAGTCGGAATAAATGCCCGAATTCATGGCAGGCCAAAGTCGATCAATTCTATTTCACAAAAGATGGAAGAGAAGCAGATTGATTTTGAACAAATATTTGATCTCTTCGCAATCAGGATTATTGTCGATGATGTCAGCGGTTGCTATGCCGCGCTGGGACAGGTGCACCAGGTGTATCGTCCAACCGGAATCGGATTCGATGACTATATCGCAAACCCGAAAGCAAACGGCTATCAGTCTCTTCACACGAATCTGATCGGTCCACGCGGACGAGTGATTGAGGTTCAGATTCGAACCCACCAGATGAACCGTACCGCAGAGTATGGCATCTCCGGTCATTGGCTCTATAAGGAGGGTAAGGATGCTCCTGGACCTGCGGACAAACAGTATAGCTGGCTCCGTGAGGTGCTCGACTGGCAGAAAGACATGACCAATCCTGCTGAGTTTCTTGAATATCTTAAGATTGATCTGTTTCGTGATGAGGTGTTCGTTTTCACGCCGAATGGCGAACTGAAACATCTTCCCTCAGGATCGACTCCGCTCGATTTCGCGTTTGCGGTTCATACCGATGTTGGGCTGCATTGCAGAGGAGCCAGAGTAAACGGACGTCTCGTTCCTTTATCGACAAAGCTGAACAGCGGAGATGAGGTCGAGATCATGACCGCATCCAATCAGGAACCGAGCCGGGACTGGATTAAAATCGTCCGGACATCCCGTGCGCGGTCAAAAATCCGCCGGTATCTGAAACAGAAAGGTTTCGAGCAGTCTGTTGAACTTGGGAAGGATATGCTTGAGAAAACATGGCGGAAGCAGAACATCAAATTCCCGGAGACAGACAAGCTCCTCGATGCCGCCCAGGCTCTGTCATTTACTTCGGTTGAGAACCTGTATGCCGCTCTCGGCAGCGGGGATGTCTCGATTGCGAATGTCATGTCGAAATTGTTTCCCTCAATAGAGGAGGCTCCGAGGGAATCTGTTGTTAAGCGGTTTCTCGACAGGGCCCGTAAATCGAAGGGGATTCGAATCAACGATGTTGACAGCCTGATGTTCCGTTTCGCCAAGTGCTGCCAGCCGGTACCGGGTGAGAAGATCATTGGTTTTGTAACTCGCGGAAGAGGTATTTCTATACACAGGGTTGACTGTGATGTCGCGTTGAAGCTTGCGGAAGACAGGGAGAGGATAGTCGATGTACAGTGGGATGTCGACGCCGATGATTCTTTCCTCGTTCGGATTGAAATTGTAGTCGATGACCGCAAGAACATGCTGAGAGATATCCTCGATTCAATCGCAAATGAGGATATGAATATCAGAGATGCAGAGATGAAGGCTCATGAGGGAACAGCGCAGGGAAACCTCGTGTTAGAGATTCGAAACTTGAACCAGCTCCAACGGGTTATGTCCAAGATATCGAAAACTCCGGGAGTTATCTCTGTATGGCGATCACAGGGTGGAAAAGAGGCTGAATAGTGCCGGAAGATAGAAAGACAATCGATCCAAATAGAGAACTTGCGAAGAAGCACCTGTTAAGGCGCGATGTAATCATCATAGTCTCGATTCTTGCGGTAGCGGGGCTTGGCTATGCAGCAATAGATATTGCTGGAACGAATAATGCATCCCATAATTCCGGTACGGCGCAGATGGCTGATCTCGGCAGCATGGGACTCGACAGATTGATTGAAAACGGCAATCAATTGATGGATGCCGGAAAATATGAAGCTGCGATAGCGCATTATACGAGAGCGCTTGAAGTCGATCCATCCCTCGTGGATGTCCGAATCGACCGGGGAGCCTGTTACTACGCACTCAAAGAATACCCAAAAGCAATTAATGATTTCGAGCGAGGGCTGGAGAGTGAACCGGATCATGCAATCGCCCATTTCAACATGGGAATAACGTACCATTCACTCGGTGAGGATTCTCTGATGGTCGCTTACTGGAAACGGTATCTTGAATTGAGTCCGGATGGCGATCTCTCCGACCGGGTGAGAGAGGCTATCAAGGAATTTATCGGTCCGGTTGATGAAGGTCAATGATGATCCCGGATGATACAAATCATCTCGATACCACACAAACCGCTGCCTCGGCGGTGACTCATACAATCAAACAATCCGTCCACACACTAACTTCCGATATAATCAGATTCGTCTATCCTCCCGAGTGTCTTGTATGCGAGGAGATAATAACATCGGAGGGAATTTACTACTGTGAGAAGTGCCGTACCTCCGCGAACGATATTAAACTGCCGCTCTGTTTTGTCTGCAAGAGCGAGATTGAGGATATTCGGCGCGGATGCCCGAAATGCAGAGGGTACAACGAATCGCCGATTACGCTTCTCTGGGCAAACGGAGTCTTCGATAGATTCTACCAGCCTGTTGTGCACGGTATCAAATATTCCGGACTCGATCCGCTTGGGGTAGAGATGGGAAATCAGATTGCAGTCGACCGTATCGGGCAGACAGACCATTGTCCGAAGATTGATGTTGTCATTCCTATTGCGCTGCACTGGTCACGGGCAATGATGCGTGGATTCAATCAGAGCGAGATCATCGCGAGACCGATTGCGGAATATCTCGGTGCTGACCTTGAAATTAATGCTCTCAAACGGGTGCGGCGTACCTCCGATCAGACGGGATTGAATGCACAGCAGAGAAGAGATAACATGCATGGTGCTTTCCGCGTGGTTGATCCTGATGCTGTTCATGGTAAACGGATTCTTCTCGTGGATGATGTCACCACCACAGGCGCGACACTCGAGGAAGCCGCCACGCAACTTCGGCTTGCCGGGTGTATGAATGTGTATGCGGCGGTAATAGCGATTGCGACGCTGGATTCCCATGTTGGGAGATAAACATGTGTGATGATGCTGTAGATTTTCCGATAGATGGTACACTCGACCTCCACACTTTCAGTCCGAAGGATGTTAAAGACCTCGTGCCCGATTACATCGAGGAGTGCCTTAAGCGCAATATTACGCAACTCAGGATAGTGCACGGCAAGGGGAAGGGTACACTGCGTCGGATAGTCCATTCGATTCTGGATGAACATCCCGCCGTAGAGGCGTACCGTCACGAGGGTGGCTCCGGCGGATCGTGGGGAGCCACAGTTGTAGATATTAAAAAGCCTGCCTGACGCAAATTTCAATCACATCAATAGCCTTTTTGTTGACTCTGCCTGCGGCAATCATGAATTTCCTGTCATGAGATTCTACCAATGGATACCTGTGCCGATAGCTGTGCTGTTTGTGTTTGCCACATCGCTATTGATGTCCGGTTGTGCTATGCGACCGCAGGTCGACAACAGCCGGATAAATATGGTGACATGCAAATATACGTTTGCGAACACCGAGCGGGAGGATGCGGACCGTATTGCGAATGTGATCGAACGGTATCGTCTCGATCATTTCCCGTTCTATATGAATGTCGGGAACGATTCGATCTACTGCGAATTTACGATCGGTAACCTGACAGATGTCGACATGATGCACAGGGATTTGAAATATCTTCCACACCAAAGAAGCTCTGCGGATCGCAACCGATACGGCGGCAAACTGGTTTTTGCCGAGTTCAAACCGATTCTGAATGTATCCTATCGCGCGGTGCTGCTCGAGGGTGGGCTTCAGATGACACTCAAGTTCACGATCTCACCGGGGGCGCGTCTATTTTATGCAGGAGATGGTGATTTTGAGATACCGGTGGAGGATATCTATATCGATGAATACGGCCAGGTGGAGATGCCGATTTCGGTAAGAGAGGGGCAGCGGTATATCTATGGCAGAACGATGCTCGGTGATGTGATAAAATGCATCCGAATTTATATCTACACGGGCGAGACCGAGGAGATCAGCCTCGATGAGTACCGGACGCACGTCCGGTTCGATCCAGATTTATAGCGTCCCAGACGGTGGGCGATTCAGGCGCGAATATCCAGTATTGATTCCTGCATTTCGAGTTGTGTCCTGAGTGCGGCGACATTAAAACTGACACCGTGCTTCGAGATCATCATCCCGACCATATCACCGACGACATCGGCTTCCTCGTAATTCTGAAGATTCCGCGCATGCTGATCCATTTTGAAAATATAGCTCTGGATTCCCTGAATAGAATTGATATACATAGTCCCTCCTTAATCGTATTATCGGAAATTTAGGAGGCCATTCTTAATCCAGCGTATCTTCAGGCGAAAATTGTTCAAAATGTGGGTCGAGCGGGGGGTGAGGGTAAGTTGTAGTAGGGGAATGGATTGAATCAATCTTCGTAGGTCAGGTGCCCTGCGCTCCTGACAATCCCCCGTAGGTAAGGTGCCCTGCGCACCTGACAATCTTTGTAGGTCAGGAGCCCTGCGCTCCTGACACGCGCCAAAGGCGCGGCAATATCTACTCTCCAAAATCACAATCAAACAAAATCGACTTCTCACCCCAATCCCCTCCGTACATTCCATCTTTGTGGAATTTGTGAATCGAAGAATATTTCCACTCGAATGGAGATTGTGCAAAACCGTGTTTTACGGGATTGTAATGTATGTAATCGACGTGACGATTCCAATCCTCCTGATCGCGAATAATGTGATCCCAGAAACGGTGCTGCCATACACGACCCGATTTCAAACCGAGGTGTTTGTGATAGAGTGCTATAAAGCTCATTTTGATTCTTTGCATCAGGTTTGAAATATCGTGTCCTTTAGCGTCGATTATGAGGTGGAAATGATCGGGGAGAATGACCCATGCATGAAGGTCAATATCAAAACGATCTTGAATATTGTGTATTGATTTGCGTAGAAGATCAGAATGTTCTCTCAGGATTGGTTTCCGTTCGTAGGTGACATTGGTAATGAAGTATATTGTTCGTGGATCGGATATTCGTTTCAGTATAGACATGATAGATCAATTTCGCGCCTTTATTCTTCGTAGGTCAGGTGCCCTGCGCACCTGACAATATTAATATTCGTCTCCTATCGAAGATGTGCTTCGATAGGATTTTCAATCCAATGCCCCAATGCCCCTGCTATTGCTGTTTTTTCTCGGTGTGGATACTATTGTCAATTTATAAATTTCGTGGATTGGAGACAAGCGAATTTAGGAGATAATCGCGCCTTCAGCGCGCGTCAGGAGCACGGGGCTCCTGACCTACGGATTTCACAAGGAGGTTGGTCTTCGTAGGTCAGGTGCCCTGTGCACCTGACGATCTTAATTTCCTTTTTTATCAATACATCCTCAATTGTATCATTAACCATATCTCCTCTGCCCCTATTGCTGCTATCCTCTCGGTGTGGATGATGTTATCCAATTTATAAATTTCGTGGATTGGAGACAAGGTAATTCCGGTGATAATCGCGCCTTCGGCGCGCGTCAGGAGCACAGGGCTCCTGACCTACGGGAATATGGGACCCAATCGACACCCAAATCCGCAGCAGGAGTGCTTCCGTGAACGTAAAAGATGGTGCCTTGATGCACAAAATCGGGTTGACAGGTGCACTATTCCCAAATATATTCGTTACTTGCTCTAAGCATGTAATTTTGAACTTAGCATATTGAGGAGTTGATTGGGTGAAAGAATACAAGATTGATCAAATACGGAACATCGCACTGTGCGGACACAACAGTACCGGCAAGACAATGTTGTCCGAAGCTATGCTCCATGTTACCGGTACCAGCTCAAGGTTCGGTAAAGTGGATGACGGTACTACGGTATCTGATTTCACCGAAGAGGAAATCAATCGTAAGATATCGATCTCAGCGACTCTTCTTCACTGCGACCACAAGGGTACGAAGTTCAACATCATAGACTTGCCGGGCTTCCCCGATCTTTTCGGTGAAGTTGTCTCATCACTTCCAGCCGCCGATGTTGCCATGCTCGTCGTTAGCGCGACCGCAGGAATCGAGGTCATGACCGAACAGGCGTTTTCGCAGGCTGAGAAGTACGGCATTCCGACAGCTTTTATTGTCAACAAGATCGATAAGGAACACACCGATTTCAATGAAACGGTTGCAAAGATACAGGAAGTATTCGGTCACAAGGCGGTTCCTGTGCAGATTCCAATCGGGCAGGCGCTGACCCTCAAGGGTGTCATTGATCTGCTTCAGATGAAAGCCTACACATTCGATGACGGCAAACCCACCGCGACCGATGTTCCCGCAGACCAGAAAGCGGATGTTGAATCCGCCCGCGAGAGTTTCGTTGAGAACGTCGCCGAATCGGATGACGCACTTCTCGAGAAATTCTTCGACTCCGGCGAACTCTCCGATGAGGAACTTACGAAGGGTCTGAAGGCGGGTATACAAAATCGTGAACTCTTCCCGATTTTCGTGACTGCCGCTGAAACCGCTGTCGGCGTTTCCACAATGCTCGATTTCGCCGCGAAATATTTCCCGACTCCGGCTGACAGGGAAGAGATCAAGGGGATTCTTCCCGGCAAGGATCAGGAAAGAGTCCGCAAGATCGATCCGAGCGGTGTCCCGACGGCTTATGTTTTCAAGACCGTATCCGAGCAGCATGTCGGCGAGTTGTCGCTGATCCGTGTGTTCTCGGGCAGCATCAGTCACGGTGATGAGCTGTATAACACATCGACCGAGGTCTCCGAGAAAATCGGTCAGATTTATGTTATTAACGGCAAAGACCGTAAGGAAGTCCAAACGCTTCCAGCCGGTGATATTGCAGCTCTGGTTAAGTTGAAAGATACTCATACAGGAAATGTGCTGACAGCCAAGAACGATGAGTTTGCCATGCAGCCGCTTCAGTTCCCGACTCCGGTTGTGGATATGGGGATTCGTCCACAGGCGAAGGGTGACGAAGAAAAGATCAGCGCGGGTCTCGCCAAACTCAGGGATGAAGACCCGACTTTCAAGCTGGTTGCCGATCCGACTCTGAAACAGACATTGATATTTGCGCAGGGTGAGCTTCAAATTGATATTCTCGTAAACAAACTCCGGAAGAGGTTTGGTGTCGAGGTCGAACTCGAAAAACCGAAGATTCCATATCGTGAGACAATTCGCGGTAAGGCGGAAGTCCAGTATAAATACAAGAAGCAGTCGGGTGGACGAGGCCAGTATGGCGATGTTCACATCCGTATGTCTCCCAGCAAGCGTGGGGATGGTTTCGAATTCATAAACTCGATCACCGGCGGCGTGATCCCCGGCAAATTCATCCCGTCCGTTGAGAAGGGTGTAGTTGAGGCGATGCAGACCGGACAGCTTGCCGGTTATCCGGTTGTCGATGTTATCGTCGATCTGTTCTTCGGATCATCCCACAGCGTTGACTCATCCGATATGGCATTCAAGATGGCAGGATCGTTTGCATTCAAGGACGCTTTCATGAAATGCAATCCGGTTCTTCTTGAGCCGATTTACAGTATCGAGGTTCGCGTTCCTGAAGAGTTCACCGGAGATATTATGGGTGACATCTCCTCCCGTCGCGGAAAAATCGGTGGAATGAAACCCGAGGGAGCCTCGCAGGTTATCAGAGCGCAGGTTCCGCTTGCGGAACTCTATAAATACTCGACTCAGATTAAGTCTCTGACGCAGGGTCGCGGGATGTACTCGCGAGATTTCTCGCACTATGAGGAGGTTCCCTTCGAAGTGCAGGAGAAGATTGTCGAAGAGCACAAGAAAATGAAAGAGGAATCCTGATAGGGTATTCATACATAGTTATGGAAGGCCGGTGTCTGTGAAGGAGATCGGCCTTTCCTGTATAGAGGATTAGTGCTGTCTTGATTTTCTCGAAACTCTGGTCAGCATGTTTTGTTACATTAACGTGAGTTTGATATCGGGCACTTAACTTTATATTATTAGAGATGTTATGGCTGTCACATTCAATATCATTCCAGATGAATACAGAACGGCATCCGATGAAGACCTTACTCAACGGATACTGAAGAGCAAAGAGCAACTTGGGGATGAGTTGGTTCTCCTGACCCATCACTATCAGCGAAAAGAGATCGTGAAGCTTGGTGATTATGCGGGGGATTCGTATGCCCTTTCGAGGATTGCATCGGAGCAGGATGCCCGGAATATTGTATTCTGCGGTGTGCATTTCATGGCGGAATCAGCGGAGATTCTCTCTCAGCCAGGCCAGAGGGTTTTTCTACCGAATCCTCTTGCGGGATGCCCGATGGCGGACATGGCGCAGATTGGTAATGTGATGTATGCGTGGGACAGCCTAAAGCGAGTTCTGCCAGATTCAAAGATTATTCCAATTGCATATATGAATTCGGCTGCGGACCTCAAGGCGTTCTGCGGGCGGAATGACGGGGCTGTCTGTACATCCTCAAATGCCAACAACGCATTCGATTGGGCATTTAAGAGAGGGGAGAAGATATTCTTCTTTCCCGATGAGCATCTCGGAACAAATACTGCAAACAGGCATAAGATACCGCGTGATGAACTTGTAGTCTGGGACTATCGAGACAAAAAACTCGGTGGTCTTCAACCGGATCAACTGCGAAAAGCTAAAGTTATTGTGTGGAAGGGATACTGTCATGTCCACACGACATTTCGTCTCGAACAGATCGACCTTATGCGCGAGAAATACCCGGATGTCAAAATAATAGTACATCCGGAGTGTCCTGAGGAGGTTGTCAACGGTGCCGATGCTGTCGGATCAACCAAATTCATCGTCGAATATGTAGATAAAGCACCGTCCGGATCCACCATTGCGATTGGAACTGAGATCAATCTAATAGACCGGCTTGCGCATACATACCCGGACAAGAAGATATATGAACTGTCGGGCAATACCTGCGCGATGTGTGTAAATATGTACCGTACCACACTGAACGATCTCGCCTGGTGTCTTGAAAATCTCGATACTGTCGATACGATTGAAGTGTCGGAGGAGATTAAAGATGACGCCAAGGTAGCGCTCAACAGGATGCTTGAAATTCAGGGATGATTCGAGGTCTGGGGGGATTTAACTACATTGCGTGCTGAACCGCTCGTTTGCTATCCGTAATATTCTGTTTGCTATCCACAATTTTCGCTCCTCTTGCAAACAAACCGAGAGTTGCACCGAGTAATTTTCGCCTCAATTGTTCAGCTTTCTCGGGTGTAAGCCGCCGTTCAAGCTCAAGTGTGGCTATTTTCTCCATGATAGAGAGTGATCCGAGCAGTTCTTTGTTGTTCTGAAGAAGATCATCGAGTCCGATACTGAGAACCTTGGCCCATGCCTCATTAATGAATTCTTTCAGCGGTTTGATTAGAACTTCCGAGCCTTTACAGTCGACCCTTATGATATTATCACCATCAAGCTTTATGACATCCAATTCTTTCTCCTGAGGTCGGCTGTATAGCTCGGCGGCGAGAGAATAAGCCTGTTCGAGTAGTTCTGTCACCTTGGCGAGTTCACCGAGAGTGGGGCGATGTTGTCCTTTTGTCCGCAATTCGACAGATATGATACTATTTTCCGTCCATTTGTTACGGAATTCCTCGGGGACCGTCAGCAACTCAAGAGGTTTTGCGCATCCTATCATCGCTTTCCAGGACTCGATTATCGGTCGGAGTACACCGACAACCTTTTTGACTCCCTGTTCCCTGGATGCTGTAACAGCGAGGTTTGTAATGAACTGCTTGTCGATTAATTGTCCAAGTCCAAAAGACTTCAGAATGTGCTGTGCGGAAGAATTTTGGTTTATTTCCGAACTTACTCGAGCAAGCTCGTGTGTTGCGGCGATTATCTTGGGAAGATCATCCTGTTCGGTAGCTTTGCTGCTGTAGAGATAATCTCCAAACAGGATTTCTTTTGTATCGCTGTCGATAAGCGATTCGAGCCATTTGATTGTTTCGATAACCTTGGTAGTTTGCATATATGTTCCCTTATCACCGAATATCGACACGCGAGCCTGCAGCGTTTAGCTGCAAAGCCCTATTGCAGAAGCTCTTGCGTTTCAGGATGGAATAACTTTGCGTGGTAATTGAAATTTGGGGATGTTAGTCATCTAATGAGTCGCAATTTTCACTCTCGAATTCAAGTGATGCGGAATTTACACAGTAGCGTACACCTGTAGGTTTGGGACCATCATCAAAAACATGTCCGAGGTGCGCCCCGCATTTTGCGCACATGACTTCAGTTCTTACCATACCAATGCTGTTGTCAGATTCGGAGTGTATGCTCTCCTCCGAAAATGGGGCGTAAAAGCTCGGCCAGCCTGTACCCGATTCGAATTTCGTACTCGATTCAAACAATGGACTACCGCAACAAATGCACTTATAAACGCCCTTGCCTGTATGGTCATAATATTCCCCGGTGAATGCCCGCTCAGTACCTTTCTCTCTCGTAATCCTGTACTGTTCGGGGGTAAGCTGTTTGCGCCATTCGTCTTCGGTCTTTTCTATTTCGAATTTCATTTTCTTCTCCGATTCTGACGATCTGTTGTTATCTGCTGTCTGCTCCGATCCGATCAATGAAACCCTGCCGGTAATCAGTCCCAGCACAACCACAACAGCAAGTGGTACAGTTGCATATCTTATAGCCCGTTTCATCAATCCTCCATCATTCAACTATATCTTAAACAAGGTCTAACATGGTCTCGTTCCGTCCAATATTGTGAGGATCAAAATCAGGTGAGATCGTGTACCATCCAGACATTCGGCTCAGTATAGGTGCCGATATCTGCTTCACGGTCGATGAGTATCGGGCAGAGTGCGCCGGATATGATATACCACCCGCTCATCGGGAGAAGAATCTCCGTCCAGTTTTCCCACTCATCTACTGTGCCTGTAATATCCATTGAGTTGTAGCAGATTCGAATGAGTTTGGCTCCGAGTTTTTCATGTGTCCGCAGCCAGGGATCAAAAAGGTCTCCGTCGTTTGTTCGCCAGATGATGTATTTGTCTATCGGTGTAAGAACATAGCGGGATTTCAGCGATGGCCGAACCGGGGCGATAAGATTCTGTAGCCCACTTTCTTCAGCCATGCTTCGCATCGTCTGAACCATTTGGGGGCTGAGACCCTGTGCACGATGATCGGGATGAACCGCTATCATCAGGGCACAGAGGAGATTTGGTTGAACGCCATTTTCATCATCAATGAAAGCTTTCTCAATGGCCCAATCCCAACCTTCATCCGGGAGGTTCTCCATGCTGTCATCGAAATGTATCGGGACGGCATGACCGACAGCGAGAGCATAATCGGTGTCCTCGTCAAACAATGCGAATTGATATGATGGAAACGACTCATACAGACGAGCCCAATACTTGTTTGAGATTGGATCATGCATCATGAATTCCGGCCAGGTCATTCTGCTGATCTGTGCAGACAATTCTCTCACCCTTGCATCTTCCGATGCTCTGATGATTCTGAATTCACTCTCAGACATTGATTCCCCCGTGATTCGTATCAGTTCTATTTCGTAAGGGATTTTGCATCTATCCAGTAAATGTTCAAACTACCGTTTTGTGGCTGCTTGAGTGACGATAGCAGATCGCTTGTGGTATAGTGTTGTTTAATGTTTTCCTGTGGCACTCTCCGGCTTGTGAAGAAGAGATAGGAACCGTCTGGTGAAACGTAGGGGCAGAAGTCCATTTCATCACTGTTAACTGGGGTACCCGGGTTTTTTGCTTTACTCCATATTCCGTTTATTTTCTCGCTGACATATATATCACCTCCACCCATATCATCATCCCGACCAAAGGATGTAAAGAATATCCGGTCCTCATCGGGGGTGACAAATGCATTGAATTCATAATGGGAGGACGTGTTGATGGAATCCGATAGCCGTACCGGCGGCTGGTATTCTCCATTTTCAAACCTGCTTACCCAGATATCCTCGGTTCTTTCGTATAGAGTTGTGAAGTAGATCGATCCATCTTTCGTGATTGATGGATAGAATTCATTCTTTTCGGTATTAATGGGAGCGCCGACATTGACCGGATCGCCATATCCCGAATCGGATTTCTCTATGAACCAGATATCATAATCACCCGTGTTTCCCCGCTCAACGGTTGGTCTTGCTGATGAAAAGAACAGTTTTTTACCATCGGGTGAGAACATCGGTTCGGTATCGTCCCATTCACCGGAGAACGGTGCGACCCCCGGCTTTCCCCATACACTGTCTTCCCGCACGATTCTTAAAATTACACTGCGGATACGCCATTGCATAGAGTAGAATATCTCGTTCCCGTCCGGTGATATTGTCATATCGCGTATTTCATATTCGGTTGAGATAATGTTCGGGGCGAAAATCTCCGGGATGCTGTCGGGTGGTTCCATCCCAAGGTAGTCGCCGGTTCGTAGTCCGGAGACAGGGGATTGCTCTGTTTTAACTACACATCCTGAGATAAAACAGGGAAGAAGTAGTATAAGGATTAGAAGTACACGAATAGCCATTGTCAACCTCGCTCTATATTTACTGAATTAACGCCCACGCTATTTTGGAAATAGTATTGCCGCAGGGTATTGTCAACAAAATCAGCAAATAAGCGAGAGTTGTTTAGGGTCAGTCCTTGGGACTGAAATACCATCGCCCGTCAAGGTACTGAAAATTTACAGGGGCGGGTGCGCCTGCGACATCATAAACCGCGTATGTAGTGTCTTCATTATACTGTGGAGGTTCATCCTTCACTTTATTCAGAACCTCGAGCAGGGGAGGTATAAAAACATTGAATTTAATATATGCCGAATCGAGACCACCGGGTGAGGCGGATATTTTCTCGAGTGCCGAGGGTTTTACAAAATCATCGTAGATAGCCTTGCTGTCTCTTCTCTCAAGGATTGCTATAATCGAATCTATCGCCTCATCAAATTGTTTTGCACGATTGATTCCGGTGTCGGTTTCAGTGGAAGCCTCCGATTCCGGTTCCGCTTCATCTCCACCACAGGAAACAAAAAGCAGGGTGACCATTATAAGCAATATTGACAGTTTTAAGATGTGCATTCAATCCTCACATTAATGAAATCAATTACCGAGATACCAGACACCATCGACTCGCTTGAAAATGAAGTCGGTAGGCAAATTTGTAACTTTATATGTAGCCTGACTTGAATCGGCATTGAAAACAGGTTCCATCGTATAACATTCTTCAAGAGAGGCTCTGACTTCCTTACGAAACAAGCTGTACCGACGAACAACCTTTTCCCAGCTTCCCTCGAATTGCATTATCTCCTTGTCTTCCGGAGATGCCACAAGCCTTATCAGTCCATCGAAATCCTCATTATCGATCAAGACAATTGCAGAGTCAATCAGCGCGTTTATCTTCTTCTTCTCGGTTTTGTGCTTGTGTGAGTCACTCGAACCACAACCGAGTGATATCAGGATCAAAGAGATTATTGCAATTGCAGACAGGTATTTGAACATGGATGTTGCTTGCCTCTCTGTATATAGAGGCGGCGATACCGCCGCCTCCGATTACCACTATATTATGCGTCTTCTATCCTCTGAGAGCTTCCTCTGTGAATAGCCCCTTTAGTTCATCGACGGTAAACTCCCCGTCTTTTCTGATCAGCTTGTCATCGAAATATATCTCGCCACCACCGAATTCCGGTGTCTGGATGCGGACGAGGTCCCAGTGAATGGCAGATTTGTTACCATTCGGCGCTTCATCATAGCAACATCCGGGAGTAAGGTGGAACGATCCACCAATCTTCTCATCAAAGAGAGTATCCTTCATGGCTTCCCTAATCATCGGATTGACGCCGATAGCAAATTCACCGATATATCGGGCATTCGCATCCGTATCGAGAGTTTTGTTGAGTTTGTCCTCGTCATTATCGGATGTAGCTCTAACGATTTTGCCATTTTCGAATTCGAAGCGGATACCCTCGAAAACCGTGCCGTTGTGAAGGGATGGCGTGTTGTATTTGATATGACCGTTCACCGATTCACGGACCGGGGCGGTATAGACCTCGCCGTCCGGGATATTACGGTGACCGTCGCATTTTACCACGCCGATATCCTTAATCGAGAATCTGAGATCAGTTCCCTCGTCCTTGATACGAACTTTGTCCGTCTTCTGCATCAAGTCAACAAGGGGATTCATGGCCTCGGACATCTTCGGGTAGTTCACGTTACAGACATCGTAATAGAAATCCTCGAAAATCTCCTGCGGCTTCTGAGCGAGCTGTGCCATCGCATTGTTAGGATAACGCATCACACACCAGTTCGTGTTGCGAACACGCTCTTCGAGGTGAACGGGTGTGTAGAATAACTGATTCCACTTTTTCATCCGCTCCTCTTCGATATCGCGGAGATCGAACGGATTCTCTGAGCCGCGAATGCCGATATACGCGGAAGATTTTTTCATCATATCGAGGTGGAAATCCGCGAGAGTCTTAAATTGCTCATCGGTAGCGTGCAGGAGATATTGCCGAAGCACAGCTTCATCATTATAAAACCAGAACGGTACACCACCCGCAAGCGTGGCCTGCTTTACGCATTCCTTGCCGAGAGCGAGAGCATCCATACCCTTAACCTCGATATAGATTATCTGTCCCTTCTGGAGGCCGCAGGAATAGTTTATTAGTGTTTTTGCAAGTTTCTCATTTCTTGGGTCTTTCATTTCAACCTCACTTGATCCAGTACAGGAGTATAAATGTTTTATCAAGCGACAAGCTAATAAAAGAGTTGCGTTTCGGCAACCGGAATGAGTGGTAGCTTAATCGGTATTCGGTCCAATCAATACGAGTTGTATATCCATTACATTCGTCCCGGTAGGACCGGTCATGACTAAATCATTGAGAGGTTTGAAGAAGTTATAGCTGTCATTGTTCCGGAGATGGTCTTTTGGATCAATACCCATCTCTTCGGCTCTTCTCACAGTGGATGAACCAGCGACAGCCCCTGCAGCGTCTGTAGGACCATCATTGCCATCGGTTCCGAATGACACGAAACAGATATTCGGGAATCCATCCAGTTCCAGTGCGGCCTGAAGAGCCATCTCCTGGTTTCTGCCGCCCCTGCCGTTTCCTCTCAGAGTAACCGTTGTCTCTCCACCCGCAACAATCATGCGTGGACGATCTGAAGGTGATTTCGTTATTTTCTTAGCCTTGTCGCAGAGGAATACCGCAGCCTCACGAGCTTCACCCGTTAGTGGCTCTTTCAGGACTTCGATATCATAACCGAGAGATTTTCCAATATCTTGTGCTGCATTTAGGGCATGACTGTTCGATCCCACAATCAACTGGAAATCATCTCCGAACTTGCCATCTGAGGACTTGGGCGTTTCCATTCCGGGATTCTTTGCTCCCTGTTTAAGATATGCAATCACGCTGTGTGGTAATTTAGCTTCGATTCCGTGTTTGGAGATGATATCAAGCGCATTCTCGAAAGTCGTTGGATCCGGGACTGTGGGACCGGAGGCTATCGAGGTCATGTCATCACCGGTAACATCGGATAGCATCAGCGATATGACCCTTGCCGGATGAGCGGCTTCCGCAAGACGCCCCCCCTTGATGACGGATAGATGTTTGCGTATACAGTTCATTTCGTGGATGTCTGCCCCGCATGCGAGAAGCGCGGAGGTTGCCGCTCGTTTGTCTTCGAGTGAGACAGACTCAACGGGAGCACACCAGATCGCGGATGCTCCACCAGAAATTAGTACGATCGCAAGATCGTTCTCACGCAGGCTCCGGGCTTTTTCGAGTGTACGGTTAGCGCAGATGACACTGTTTTCGTCCGGTACCGGATGAGCTGCTTCGATTATCTCTATATTGCCCAAATCACTCGCATGACCATACTTAGTGCAGACAAGACCCGAATGTGCATAGTCGTCCAATATGCCGAGGGTTGCTCTTGCCATCGGACAGGCGGCTTTGCCTCCTGCAAGTATTTCGATTCGGTCATAGTCATCCAAATTATAGCTGACAGGACCGACCGTTAGTGTTGAGTCGGAGCGGGATACCAATCCCCGAATGGCATTCTCCGGATCGACTGCTTTTATGATATGCTGAATAATCGCTTCAGCATCTTCTCTGAGTTTGATGTTCATCGTGACAGCAACCACTCCTGAATCAGATATGTTACGGCAATCATTACAATACATGCCACTGTTAAAAGGACTATATATACCCGAGGTGTTCGAAATTCACCCAGAATATCCTTGAAACTCATGGAAATGCTGAATTCCGACTTGCCTTTATTTTCCGTAGACGAAAGACTCAGGAGGTAACCGACAATCAGACTTGTGAAAAAACCGATTGGATTCCACCAGAGCCATGAAACGCGGCTCTCGTAAAACTGCCAGAGGATGACATTCAGTATCACTCCTGTAGCTACTCCCGATATCACTCCTCTCTGTGTGGCGCGGGATGTTACAATTCCAAGTACAAACGCTGCCAGCACGGGACCATAGAAAGCGGAGCCGATTTTGTTCACCAGTACTATTACCGTATCCGATCCGCCCTGAAGGTATAGTGCGAAAATCGTGGCGATAAGTCCCCAGATTACGGTAAGAATACGGGACCATCGAACCTTGCGAGCGGGAGAATATCTTTCCATCTTAGGAAAAATCTTAACGAGGAAATCTCTCCATGTTGCCGCCGACAGCGCGTTCATATAGCTGTCGATAGAGGACATCGACGCCGCGAAAATTCCCGCAACCACGACTCCCAGAAGTCCTTTCGGCATGTATTCGAGAAGGAAGTATGGTACGAGAAAATCAGGCTGGACATCACTCAGTTTTGCAGCAAATGCCGGATTGTGGTCGAGAAACGAGAGCAGAAGCAGACCGAAAAAACAATATGTCAGTACGAGTGTGAAGCGCATTATTCCATTTATGAAGAGAGATTTTTGTGCGGCTCCCTTTGATGGTGTGGTAAGAATTCTCTGCGATTCCCCCTGATCGCAACCGTAATATGAAAAGTAGAGAAACAGCCCGCCGAGTACCATTGGCCAGAACGCGAAGGTCTCACCATCCCCGAATCCGGTTGATTTGAAATCTATCGCTAATAGGCGCGATTTATCCGAAACTGCGAATTCAAAGGCGTTATCACCGAGAATATTCCAGACGATAAAGATGCAGAGAAATGTTGAGCTCCAGAGTACAAATAGCTGGATGATATCGGAGTAGATGTCTGCTTTTATCCCTCCAATTGTCGTATAGAGCATTGAAACAAGTCCGATGAGGACAATTGTCGGTGCGAGAGGTATATCGAGACAGGCAGATGTTACAATGCCTGTCGCAAGAAGCGCGACTCCGGTTCCAAGACCACGACTGAGCAGAAACACGAGGCTGATAACAGAGCGGGTTGCGGTGCCATATCGCCGTTCGAGATATTCGTAGATCGTTATCGATTTCATTCTTTGATAGACCGGTACGAGGATGGCGATAATTAGAATCATGGCAAGCGGTACGGCGAATTCATACTGTAGCCATTTAAGACCGCCATTGGTCTTAAGGGCTATAAATGCAGGTGCTCCGATAAGGCTGATGGCCGATACCTGAGTGGCCATTAGGGATAGGGCAACCTGCCACGAGGGCATTTTACGCCCTCCGAGGTAATAATCCTCCTGCGAATCCTGTCTGCGGCCTATCCAGACAGCCATCCCGACTATTCCGGCAAGATATGCTATCAGGACAGCCCAGTCTATCTGAGTCATCTTTCAAGCCCTCGTTACCGTGGAATCGTTATTGGAATTTCTGTATGAAAAAGATACCAACTCTAACCGGTATTTCAAGAAAAAAGGGAATCCGGTTTATTTGGGGATTAAGTGAAAGAAACGCAACTTATAGTGCTGTTTTTCGTTAGCTGAACCAAAGAACGGTTTCCGGATGGAGGGACAGACGATGAAAAAGGCAATCTTGTTCGGATTCGTGCTGATCGGCATGGTTCTGTATGTTACAGTCGACGAATTACAGGCAGGAAGCGGAAGGATATACGGCGAGCTTCACACTATAGACGGCGAAACATTCGAGGGTTGGATTCGCTGGGATAAGAATGAAGCTTACTGGGATGATATCCTCGATGCTACAAAGGAGAGAGAGGGTAAGTACAGACATTATTCCAGAAATAAGAGAAGAAATGCTGGATTCTTCGAGTTTAACTGGGGTGGATCAAGTCGACAGTCAGAGCTCAAGTTCGGGCATATCAGCTCTATTGTACCGATGTCATCGAGCGAAGCCGTGGTGACCTTAAAAACCGGCAAACGATATGAAATGTCCGGCTCCGATCTTGGATCAAGCATGCGAGAGCTTGTAATTAATGATCTGGATGAGGGCGAAATCTATATCGACTGGGACGATGTTGATGAGATCATATTCAAGGAAGAATCCTCTGAACCTTCAAGAGCCGGTGAGAGGCTCTATGGAAAAGTGACTACAAGGCGGGGCGATGAATTTGTTGGTTGGGTGGAATGGGATGTTGATGAGGTCATGACCACCGATATTCTCGATGGAGATCAGGGCAGTCGAAGGAATCGTAAAATCAGATTCGAAAAGATTAAATCGATTGAGAGGCGTTCGAGTTCGTCAGCAATTGTAGTCCTGAAGACGGGGAATGAGATCCGTCTATCAGGCACTAATGATGTGAATTCCGGCAATCGCGGAATCCGCGTAAAAGATCCCGCACTTGGCAGGATATCGATAGACTGGAATGATTTCGAAATGGTCGAATTCATGCCGCCTCCCAGGGATCGTTTGCCAAAATACAGTGATTTCGACGGCGGACATGAAATTGAGGGGGTCGTTTTTACAGAAGACGGCGAGAGATTTGAGGGGAAGATTATCTGGGATGCCGATGAGACATATACCTGGGAGCATATAAACGGTGACTATCACGACATGGATGTGGTAGTTGAGTTTGCTGATATCGCAAGTATAGAGAAGCATTCGAGACGGGGGGCAATTGTAACGACAAAGAGCGGTCGTAATATGCTCCTTAAAGGCTCGAATGATATAAACTACGAGAACAGTGGAATTATTGTGGAACTGAGTGATGGCGACGAAATCGAGATCGACTGGTACGATTTCGAGAAAGCCGAGTTCAAATAGAGCAGTTTAAGCGGGAAAACGGTCCCGTGGTCTTTCTGCAACTCCTGAAGCCCGAACGGCATAGCGGTTCGGGCTTTTTTGTTGCTCTGATCTGACGATATCCCTTTATGTAACATATTACAGGATAGGGAACCGGTTGCACTACTCAGATGTAGTAACGACAGAGGTGGTTATGAGTAATTTCTGCAGTAAAAGCATTTTTACAATACTTATAGTAACAACCATTTTAATAATGGGGGCTTCCGTCACGCTGGCGGATGTCGAGAGTCCGATAATAGCTGCGATGCAGGAGGAGATGAACCGTTCGATGGAGAGCCTCCAGCTCGAGAATTTCGAGAAGCCATACTTCATTTCATACTCGATTAATGATCTTAAGAATATCACTCTCAGTGCATCGTATGGCGCTCTGTTGACAAACTCGGATTCCGAGTCGCGATATATCTCGGTCGATGTTCGTGTTGGCGATTATGAATTCGACAACACTCCGAATGATGTGAATTTCTTTCATTTCCCGGATATCTTCGATCGTTTTTCTCACAGCTTGAGACGTGCTCCAATCGAGGATGATACGGATGCTCTCAGGCACAGATTGTGGCTTCTGACAGATTCTCGCTACAAACAGGCACTGGATGTGCTGAATCAGAAAAAAGGTCAGTTGATTAACAAGGTGGAAGAGGAAGACCGTCCGGATGATTTCTCACGTGAGGAACCATCGGTTGAAATCAAACCACTCAAGACACTCGACCTTAACAGCGATATCTGGAGAGCAAACATAAAGGAGGCGTCTGAGTTATTCAAGCCGCATCCCAATATACTTGTATCCAATGTGTCTATGTCAGCGAACCTTCGCAATCAGTTTATGATTAACACAGAGGGATCGAAAATGCAGTTGTCGGATTACACTTTCAGCATCTCTGTCTCCGCTGAAGCGAAGTGCGAAGATGGTATGACCGTTGGTCATATAAAGACCTGGAAGGCATCCGCTATAGCCGATCTCCCCTCGCGCGCCGACCTTCTGAAGGGGACGGAGGAGTTGATCGATGAGCTGAACGATCTTCGCATAGCCGAACCCGCCGACCCATACACCGGTCCGGCGATAGTCATGAACAGTGCTGCGGGTGTGTTTTTCCACGAGGCACTCGGGCACAGACTGGAGGGGCACAGGCTTAGAAACGAACTTGAGGGGCACACATTCAAGGGGAAGCTTGGGGAAAAAGTGGTGCCGGATTTTCTCACCGTGTATGATGATCCGACTGTGAACAGCTATGATGGAACTCCTCTGTATGGTTATTATGAATACGATCAGGAGGCTGTAAAGGCACAGCGTGTCGATTTGGTCAAAGACGGAATTCTATCCGGATTTCTTATGTGCAGGCTGCCCACAAAGGATATCGGGCAATCCAATGGTCATGGACGTGCGGACGCTTTCTCCATGCCCGTATCTCGAATGGGGAATCTATTTGTCGAAACGAATGATCCCCACACTTATGATGAATTGGTGGATATGCTCATAGAGCAGTGTCGGGAACAGGGGAAAGAGTACGGATTAATCTTCGATAAAATGACCGGTGGAGAAACCAATACCTCCGGTTTTGGGATACAATCGCTTAGATGTCAACCGCTTGTTGTACGTAAAATATATGTGGATGACCGTAGAACGGAACTGGTACGGGGAGTGGAATTGATCGGTACACCGTTAAACATTCTTGAGAATGTGATCGCAGCCGGAGATGATCCGTCGGTATTTAACGGTGCATGTGGTGCGGAATCCGGTTATATTCCGGTATCATCTGTAGCGCCGAGTATTTTGATATCAAAGATGGAGATACAGAAGACGAATCAGGAATCGAGCAGACCGCCGATATTGCCACCACCGGCTTTTGACTGATAGTATCGTCATTCGTCCCTTTACTAATAGGAACTAATAGGGAGAGAGAGCAGATGATAAACCGTAGTAAAATATTATTATTCAGCCTCATTATGACTCTTCTAACATCCGTGCTTATCTCTTGTGGGGATGACGATGATGATGGTCCGGTCGAAGCTGAGTCGATTGATATTGTTTATGTAGAGAATATTACCGCTACATCCGGAAGTTCCGGTGTCGAGGTGGATGTTTCGTTTTCGAACGTTACTCCCCTTAGTGCACTCGAGGTTCCGCTTAGAGTTTCCGGTACAGGTTTCACAATAGACTCCGTTTCTTTTGCAGACAGTAGAGTCGCATGGGTGGATGATACTGTTTCGACAATACTGTATGATGACAACAGCGTAATCCTCGCAGCTATAGAATACGACAGCCTGATTACAGAGGGTGAGGGGCTTCTTGGAAGGATATATTTCACGCTTAATTCGGCATCACGGGGGCAGGTGCTGACTATCGACACGGTTTCGATTGAAATGGGCTCAATCTACCACACTCTTGTCTATGAGGATACCAGCACGGCCGTGCAGGAATTCATTCCCTTTTTCGAATCGGGGGAGATATCGGTTCTCTATTGAGCGGTGTGTGCCGGAAGATGCCTTCAAATTGATGAGATTCTGCCGAAACTGAAAGTATGAAGCTCAGAGTATCTTTAACAACGATCACAATTACTGTCGTTCTGATTACGGCTTTTATGTCATGTTCGGACAGCGGTGATGACAATCCGACCGACCCGGGTGATCCAACAACAACCGAAAGCCTCGTTTGGGCGGACAGCACCTATGCAGTCGCGGGGAATACTTTCAGGGTTGATGTGTATGCTGTTCTGAGGTCATCGCTGCTTAGTATGGAAATCCCACTTGAGATGGATGGAGTTGGTGTTACAATAGACTCTGTTTCATTTGCATCGACAATACTGAGGAAAACACCGGCGTCATCCGATGTGGATATCTCGACCGGTGGGGATGAGGTAAATGTTACCCGCGCCTACTCAACTCTGGATTACGCCGAACCCGATTCCGGTATTCTGTTCACGATTCATGGCAGAATGGCAGACAATACGGGATCGCAGGTCGTCTCGGTCGATACAACCCAGTCTGTAGGTAATTATCAGCTAATAGAACCGGATGGTACAATTTTCACACCGGAATTCGGTGCGGGCAAACTCGATATATTCAATAGAAGCCGGGTTTGGGTGGATACCGTCGATGCAAATCCCGGCGGGCATGTTCAGGTGGATGTTCTTGGAGTACTCGAGTGGCCTGTTCAGGGTATTGGACTTCCGTTTAAGGTTGTCAGCGGAGATGTGGATGTTGATTCCGTATCATTCGTAAATACACTGTTCTCCGGATCTCCGGTGCAGTCCGATGTTGATATTGCGGATTCGAGCGATGATATTACTACGGTGAATGTCATAAGAGCTTATACAAAAACGAATTTCATTCCGGCTGACTCCGGTAAACTGGCCTCTCTTTTCCTCACGATCTCCGGGGAATCATCAGATCATTTTGTCATAATTGATACGGTGACATTTGTGCCGAGCAATTTCTGGCTTGTGGATACGCTTGGAAATGGTTCCGTGCCCTTCTTCGGGGCGGGCGGTGTCGATATCACCACCGAATAATCTGTTACTCTGCAACATTATCCTGCTATACTTCTGACAAATCTCCAATGTTTTTTTGCGGATTTTTGTTGACTATAAAAGCATATACCGCTAATTTCGCCGAGCAAAGTCAAATTGCGTTTTTGGCTTATGAATGTGAAGACAAGGATAGGAACCTAACAGAAAACCAAGGAGGAATGAAATGAAAAGGTTTGCTATCGGATTATTCGCAGTGTTGTTTCTGATCGGCTCCGCATCAGCAATGGATCTGACCGGCATGTTCCAGGCCGGGTTATTTGGTGGTTACGGCATGGGCTTCGGAGATGCTTTTGATGATTATGAGGAGACACAAGGGACATACTCAATTTCTTCTGAGTCAAGCCTGGGATTTAATTTTGGTGGACATTTCGGCTACAATTTCACACCTGAAATGGGTGTTCTTGGAATTGTTACTTACCAGATGTGGAAGTTCGAAACAACAAGTAATGTTCCCGGATACCCGAGTGGAGATGAAACCGAAAGCTGGATCAGTGTTGCTGCCAACTTCGCATACTATATGATGCCCGAAGAAGCAACCAAGCCTTACTTGTTCGCCGGTCCCGCAGTATACATCCCCTCGATGGATGGTGCGGATACCAAGATTGGTGTTAATGGTGGTATTGGTGTGATTCATTTCTTCAACGAGAATATGGCGCTGAACGCCCGCGCTCGTTTTGAAATGATTCCGAGTGCCTATTCAATGGGTACTAGTGGTGACGAGAAGGCCATCACTGCTGCCTCAGCTAATGTTGGCATATCGTACTTCTTCGGTGGTATGGGTGATTAAAGCTGATAATTAGCGATTTTAAGGCAGTTCCGGATATCGGAACTGCCTTTTTTTGTTGCACTTAACCAATTCAAATGTTTGATTTTTATATGTACTCGCACTATTCGAGTGTCATAAACTGAAGCATAGAGTTTTATATTTGACTTCCCGGGATGCGGGAGGTATTTTCCTGTTCCAATCGGCTGGTAGAGTATAAGTTGTAGTTTTGTAATGTTAGGTAGGAATGTGAAAAAACGCATCCGTGGCGATGATGCCACACATTCAAAACGGATTGTAAGCATACTGCTTTTGATCCTGGCAATATCTACACTCCCTTCCAAAATTTACGCCGGTAATGACACATTCGATCTCGAACTCTATGAAAGCCATTTAGCTGCCGATATAGACTCCACTGTCCCGCCTGCACCCGATATCCCCGATTTGGTCGATTCGCTTAAGACCGGAATTGTTGCCCGGAATGATGTGCACTTTCTGAGTTTCACAGTCGACGGGGGTTTTCTTTCACCGGGGGGAGAGGTCGTGGTGTCGTTTCCATCGAGTTTCACAGTCACCGGAATCGATACTATTGTCTACACCGATAATGATGAATTCAACACAGATTTCGTAATAACGGATATGGCATTTGGAGCGAGGAGTGTAAAATTCACTCTCGATTCAATTGGTACCGCTCCCGCTTCCGGTTCAGATGTTACAGTCAGGATGGACAGCATTGTGAGTCCGACTGTGGCGCAGGATTATCAGGTTGTGGTGTCCGTGTTCGACAGTCTCGGTAATCTTCTCGCTGGTCCAACTTTAAGCAGTGAATTCAACATATCTCCGGATACGCTTGCGAAACTGAATATCTACCCCTCCAATATTCAGAATATTACAGCGGGTAATACGGTTAAATACTCATTCATAGCTACAGATGATTATGACAATGAACTGGATGATCTTGCAGCATCATGGTCTGTGATACCCGGAGGGGGAGTAACAGCCGGGAGTATTTCCACTGATGGTGTATTCCTCGGTACTACAGCGGGTTTTTCTCGTATCAATTGTGAGGTTGACTATCTCGCTGACACATCAGAGATAATTTATGTATTCGCCGGACCGTTCGATCATTTTGATGTTACCGGTTTCCCTGTCACCGTAATGGCCGGTTCAGAACTGGATGACTCTATTCTGGTTGAAGCGAAGGATGTTTACGGTAATCTGGTATCCCAGTATGAGGGGGATATATGGTTCGAGACAACGGATGCGAGTGCAGTGATTACTCCAAATTCTGAGAATCCGTACGAAATGACCGCACTTGCGGATACCGGCGATGTCAGATTCCCAGGCAGTGCCTTTGTTTTTATGACGGATGGATTGCATGAGATATACCTTACTGACGGAATAAATCAGTCAGCGACAACAAGAATAGTGGTGGCATCTGGGAGTGTGTCGAACTTCAGTCTGTCTGTCCCGACATCGGTTACAGCGGGCGTACCGTTTACGCTCTCAGTCACTAACATAGTCGATCAGGCGGGCAATCCCCTGACTGAATATGTCGATGTCGAATTGATTACCGATGGTGAGTCGCCGGACGGCGATCTTCCAACGATAAATGGCTTCCTTGGAGAGGGGGGGAGCGGAAATGCATCGCAGACTCTCGTGCGTGCGGGTACTGCGAGATTCCGTATTACAATTGGGGCACTGCAGACGCTCTCACCGGAGATCAATGTGTACAGTGCCGATGCAGATCATTTCTCGTTCTATCTGACAACTCCTCAGATTGTAACACTGCCGTTCGATGCTCCGGATTCAATAGCGGTATTCGATAGATTCGGCAACGTTGTGGATGATTTCAACGCAGCATCCGATTCGATTGTAATCGCTCCGGATGGTGACGGAACAGTTGTACCTTCAGTGCTGAATAGTGATACGGCTTTCGTTGATGGTGTCTGCGATCTGACGAGGTACGGTTTCAATTATTCGGGTTCTGAACGATACATATCATTCACTGCAACATCGGAATCGGGAGTTGTCGGCATATCCAACATCGTATCGGTTCACTCAACGATCATAGATCGCATAAGTATAAGTCCATCCGAGGCGCAGGAGAGTGATTCGATCACGGCATCGATAACAATTGTCAATTATGGTGATTTGAGAGTGTATATAGATGATGTCTCATTGATTTCGGATCAGGGGGTGATGACACCTTTCTCCATTAGTCCGGAACCTCCATTCTCTATAGGGGGTGACTCGACGGCAACGGATATAATCAAAGTGGTTGTACCATCCGAGTATGACGCCGGGTGGACAAAATTCAAGGCTCTGGTACAGGGGACATATAACGATTTACCCATATCTCATGAGACTGAATATCTTGATTCCATCAGGATCGTGAGCTTGGAGTCCCTCTCATATTCGAGTTCCTCCCTGTCACCGGTCGTTGTGACACGCGACAAGACTTACAGTTTCCTCTGTGATGTAAGCCATTCGGGTCTTGATTACATATCGCTCGATACAACAAGCTACATTCAGATTGTATCCGGTGAAGATGATACTCTGATAGCGAAACTGAAGAGTCCGACCTATGTACCGGCAACCGGACAATCGGCTACCCTCTTTTTCCGCGAAAAGACTATCCCGTCAGACTTCGCCTCCGGGGATGCCGGGGTTGTACTGGAACTCTCAGGTGCACACGGGATATTGAATTACAGCGAGTCGATAATGATTCCGGACTACGTTTCTGTGCAGCAAACCTCAGCGATTTCCTTTGAGGATGGCGGCTTTACACCAGATTCCGCATATAGGGGAACCTCAATTATACCGACATTGACGCTCCGGAATTCTGGTGAGGCGACAATTGTAGTGGATGTAGACAGATCATATCTACAGCTTGTATCCGGAGCAGAGGAGATTCGATTTACCCTGACGGATGATATGGTACAGCTTACTCCGGGTGAGAACACATTCAACTTCAACTCCAAAGCTATACCGACACTCTTCCCGCTTGAATCAAACAGTCTGCATCTGGAGTTATTTGGCGAGGAGAACGGTCACACGCGGGATGCCTCACTCGATGTTGGAGATGATCTGATAGAGATACTCAGGCAGGCAACGGTTCAGCTCGTGAGAACCTGCGCGATTGCTCCGAATGTTCCGAGGGTTAATACCGAACAGGAATTCGATATCGTGGCAGTTGTCACCAATGAGGGGGAAGAGCCTCTCTCTGATATTGACATTGAGTTGTCGTCGGATGGCACATCGAGTTTCATTGCGTCAGAAAGCATAGATTATCTAAATGTGGGAGAGACCGATTCCGTTATGTACGAAATCACGGCTTCCGATGAACAAAATTCGGCAGAATTGTTTACCGCAGGCATCTCATCGGCTACCGGTGATGAAACCGGTCTGGATGCGGTCATTCTGTCGCCGCTTGATAACACGGTTGCCATGAATATACAGACACCCGCACAGATAGAATTGACAGCAGCAATTGATTCTCCATCATCAGCGATTGGCGGCACTGTAACAGCGGGGCAGAGTTTCCATGTCAGTGCATATATCTCGAATTCCGGTCAGTCTCAAGCGGGGTATGGGGAGATTTCAATTGTTTCGGGAAATGAAGGATTTGAGATTGATGGGGATACGGCTGCTACGGTTCGAATGGAGGAGGTTGTCGGCTGGGATGTCACCGCGCCGGATGAAGTCGGCGATTTTGAATTGTCAATTGTTATATCGGAGACACCGCTTGATTCCAATGCCGGTACATTGGCTGCGGTTGAAATTAATGAGGTTCCGATAACCATCTCTGTCGAAGCTGAACAAATTAGTCTTGAGGCAACCTGGATTTTCGGATCAATGGAGCTTGTGAGTCCGGGAGTATCATTCGAAGCCCTGACTATGAGCATCAAAGCCGAATCGGAGAGTGCCGGAGCGGAAGCTCGTATTGACAGTCTCAGGCTTCGGATTACAGATCGCAACGGTGCGGCTGTCTCCGCGAGTGATATCCTTCTCTCAGCGACAGTCAGCGACGGCAGCATGGAATTTTCGGGAGATTTCAATGCTGACCGCATACGGTTTGATTTCGGTGATGATCTCATTATAACAGCAGGAGAGGATGCCGTTGATCTGGTTGTCAGCCTTACAGTATCACAGGACTATGACGGCACCAATCTATTTTTGGTTTTTGATTCAAATGCCATATCGGCTACGGATATATCCTATGGGATTGAAGGGGGGACCGTGCCCGTAACCGACCGGAAAGGCGAGAGCGTTTCCGGATCAAACGGTTTCGGTGTGATAGTAAACGAATTCGAAACAAGTTTCGTGAACTATCCGAACCCGTTCAAAGCGGGGGAGGAATCCACGAGACTTGTATATTTCATACCGGATAACTCGGATGTGAGTCTTGAGATATTCACTTTGACAGGTGAGAGTGTGTACTCCGAAGATATTGTGTCGGGACAGGCGGGGGCAACTCCCGGACAGAGAAACGAGGTCCTGTGGGATGGCCGGAATGCACGCGGTGATGTTGTCCTGAACGGTGTGTATATCGCAGTATTGAAACTCTCTTCCGGTACTGAAGCGATGCGGAAGATTGCGGTGGTAAAATGATTAAGAGATGTATCACAGCGCTGATTCTCCTGTTTGTCATTACGGCACCGGTTAATGCAGGAGATCCGCAGGGAGGACGAGAATCGCTGTTCCTTCTGGGAACCGGAGTGCGCGCTGTTGGAATGGGTGGTGCGTTCACTGCGGTCTCGAATGATGCATCCGCGATATACTGGAATCCGGCAGGGCTTGCGAGCCTTCAATATCGAGAGCTTTCCATAATGCATGTCTCTCTCTGGGAGGACACGCGCTACCAGTTCGCGGGATTTGCATGGCCGATACTGGATTTCGGCACAATCGGCGCCGGTGGAGTGATTCTCGGAACCGATAATATCGAATTTCGTGACCAGTATGGACCTCTCGGAGAGCATGACTACAGCACCGGGCAGTACTGGGTTTCATACGGGCGCGGTTTGATGCGGAATCTATCGTGTGGTGTAAATCTGAAGGTTCTCTCACAGAGTCTTGGCGATTACTCGAGTACAACCGCCGCGATGGATATCGGATTGTTGTATGATTTCCGCGATTTCATGTCGATTGGTTTGAATTTGCAGGATATTCTAAGCGGTGATCTAAAGCTATCACAGGTTGAGGAGTCAATTCCGTATAATATTAAGGGGGGAGTCGCGCTGAGGTATTTCAGTGATGATGGTAGATATGGTGTTACGGCTGCAGGCGATGTCGATCTCACCGAAGAACAACCCGCAAAAGTCCATTTAGGCATAGAAGCTAAGATTGCCGAGTATATTTTTGCGCGTGCCGGATATGACAGAGACGAGATTACGTTTGGTGGTGGAGTGAAGTATAAACTCGCAGCGTTTGATTATGCATACAAGGATAACGAAATTCTCGGTGGAACACACCGTATCGGACTAAGCCTGTTCTTCGGACCGAGCATAGACGATCAGCGCGCTGAAAGAGCGGATGCACGGCTTGCCGAGGAACGTGCTCGAGTTGAATCCGAGAGAGTGCAAAAGGCTGACTCACTGTACAATCAGGCATTGGATGCGTTCGAAGCCGGAGATTTGGAGAACGCCGAGGTCCTCGTGAACCGCGCTCTCGGATTCGATCCCGACTTTGAGGAAGCGACACAGCTTCTGGGTAATATCAGGCACGAAATGTCTCTCAGAGAGCAGGAGCAGATCGATCAGATAACCTCTGAGCAGACTCGCACCAAGATGATCGAGGATCGGCTGGCAGCCGGAAACCGCTACCTCGAGGAAGGCAAGCTTCAGGAGGCACGGGCGGAGTTCGAGGCTGTGATCAAGGTTGATCCGGAGAATGAAACCGCAGCTGCCGGTATTGCGAGTATAGAGTCGGCAATTGCTGAACAGGTGAGAGAATTCATCGGAGAGGGTGACCGTCAGAATGCTCGCGGCAACTACAGCGATGCGATCGTATCGTGGAACAGGGCACTCGAACTTGATCCGGGCAGAACGGATATCGTGAGAAAAATTCGGAGTGCTGAACAGACTATAGAGTTGAATCAGACAATTCGTACCGCAGTGGACGCCTACGCAGCCGGGGATACCGCTTCCGCGAGATTGCTGTTCAACAAGATACTCGAAAGTGATCCGGAGAATGCAACCGCGCTTGAATATATTAAAGAACTGAACAAGACGGATATTCCGGTCGTACCACTCGAGCAGCTTCAGGCAGACGAGGAATACTGGGGACTCTATCTGGAGGGTCTGAAGATGTTCCGTGAGAAACGGTATAATGAAGCGATAGCGATCTGGGAACGCGTTCTCGAGAAATATCCCGGAAGTTCAGAGACACAGGACAATATAGAGCAGGCACGACGCCGGCTCAAGGAGTAGGTGCAGGGAAGCTGAAATAGCGGATATGTTTCGAAAACCGATAAAAGAATCGCTGGTTACATTCCCTGCAGAAGAAAGCCAGCTAAGAGAGATCAAGTCATACGTCGAATCGGTCTGCCTCGAAACAACACTCTCACGCAAAGAGGTCGACTCGATTCTTCTCGCTGTTGAGGAAGCCTGCACGAATGTCATCCGGCATGCATACCTGTACGGCTCCGGTACAATCCGTATCAAGATAACTACCGAAAAAGACCGGATTATATTCACAATAATAGATACCGGCAGAACATTCGATTTCGATGCATCCGGATCGCCTGACCTTGACCGCTATGTAGAGACCGGAAGAAAGGGTGGACTTGGTATATACCTGATCCGCAAGGTGATGGATGATGTCAGCTACCGGACAGTTCGAGGCGAGAACCATCTGCGCATGGTCAAGCAACTGCCGAAACCGGCAGCTCTTCCAAAACCTGTCGGGATGTCAATCCGGGTCAAGTTCTCGATATGGACCGCCGCGATACTTTTCTTCATCGTCACAATAGCCTACTTCTACTTCGATTCCAGAACACGAATGTCAGTAACTAGTGATTTCAGAAACGATGTTGATGAATTATCCAAGACAATCGCCAGCCAGGCATCCGCGCTTGTAATTAATGACCGAAGCGATCCTGAGTTCGATGAGCTTGCGATGAGTTTCAAGAACAAGAATCAGGATGTCCTGTATCTTGTCATAACAGACGGCAGAGGTTATATCCGTGCTCATACTGAGGATCCGACAGCGGTTCACTCGCTGTATGAACCGCCGCAGGATGTGGCACTCGATTCTCTTGGAATGCTGCAATCGACGCTCAGAGATGGCGTCGAGGTCTATCATGTTGTTGAACCGGTATTTCCGGAAGAGCCGGAATTGGGACTGGTTCACATGGGGGTCTCAGATGCCTCACGAAGGGCGGAACTCGCTCAGTCGAGGAAGGGAATATTGCTGATTGCCGGTCTCACTTATGCATTTGGGATTCTGGCAGTCTGGTTCCTTGCGAACTATTTTGTTAGACCGATTCAGAGAATTACTGAGGGGGTTCGCCGTCTCGGATCGAGTGAAGAGGATGAGGCAATACCGATTGAGGGAGCCGATGAATTCTCCGCCATTGCTCATGCTTTCAACGAGATGAAAGTCAAAATCCGAGAGGCGCAGAAGAGCGAGGTCGAAAAAGAGCGAATCCACAAGGAAATGCAGGTTGCTCAGGAAATCCAGCAGACACTTCTGCCGAAGCGTTTCCCCGATATCGACGGGTACGATATTGCGACAATCTACCGAGCCGCCAAGGATGTCGGAGGTGATTATTTCGATTTCGTCTGGATTGATGAGGACACGCTTGGGATAATTGTTGCTGATGTGTCCGGCAAGGGTGTTCCCGGTTCTCTTGTAATGACAATGATCCGCACCGCGATCCGTCTCGAAGCGCGTGGCAATCGTTCGGCTACGGATATTCTTACACGCGTTAATGAGTTCATTTCGGATGACGTTAAGAAGGGGATGTTTATCACGATATTCCTTGTCGTCCTCGATACCCGAAACCGCAAAATATCGTTCGCATCGGCCGGGCATGATCCGATGATTCTCTACCGCAAGGATGAGGATCGAACATATTTCTTAAATCCTCGTGGAATCCCGGTCGGGATAACTCTTCCGGATGGAATGAATTTCGAGGAGATAATTTCATCGCAATCTGTGAAGCTTAAAAAGGATGACATCCTTGTGATCTATACGGACGGCATCACGGAGGCGATGAACAAACGCCGCGATCAGTATGGCATGGAGCGGCTTCTCACCTACATTCAGGCCAACTCCCGGCTGACTCCCGATGAGTTTGTCGAGAAGTTGAATGAGGATATTATCGAGTTCACGGAGGGCGCGGAGCAGAATGATGATATCACACTTGTGGCGATCAAAGAGAAGATCATGGCGGATGCCTACATACTTGCTCGAAGAAAGAAGCTCCTGTCGCTTGTCGAAACGGATGGGATGACTGTAAAGGATGCCTGTAAGGAGATGGGAGTATCCTCATCGACGTATTACAAGTATAAAAGGCGATTCGAACTGTATGGGGAAGAGGGACTGCTAAACAAGGAGCTGCGGATAGATTCCGCACCGAGGATGCTGTCATTCGAGGATCGTCGGGAACTGCTCGATGCGATCCGTGAAAATCCGGAGTACGGCAGTGCCCGGTTAAAAGCGGAGCTGGCGACAGATAAACACGGTAAGATTGAAGTCGACGAGAGAATCATCTATGATGAACTTGTAAGACTGAGGCTCAATACAAAACGCATGCGGCTTGAGTATGCCGCACGTCAGGGAAGACCGCTCTCAGATGAACAGAAGCAGGTACTCGCTCAGGAGCAGGAGAAATATCAGCAGAAGGTTGAGCAGGATAAGAAGGAATATCTCGAGAAGGTAAAGAAAGCTGCGGAAGAGGCCGGGAACGGTGCGAAAAAGGCTCTCCCGGAATTGATTCTGAAGATGACGTCCTTCGGGCTGCCTGAGGAGGATGTCAAGCAGTTCGTCGATGCTGTTACGGAATCAGACGGAAGCGTGGATCGTCAGCGGGTATTGAACCTTCTTGAGAGGCTTGCAGACAGGGCATCACAGCCACTTGAAGATGATAATACACCCCGTGTTCTCGATCAGACTCGATTCAGGAGAGAGGATGTTTCGGGATGGAAGAAGATAGAGGAAGACGGAATAGACCTGAATTCTCTTGACAACGAAGAGGAATCGTCTACTTTCGATTTTGACTCCTACTCAAAGAAGTTGAGTCCACGGAAGGACGATTCGGACAATGATGCGTAGAATTGCAATAATGACATCCAAGGGCGGTACGGGTAAGACTACGACCGCTATCAATTTGGGGCACTGTCTTGCTCTATCCGGAAAACGTGTGCTTATAATTGACTGTGACAGCCAGGCGAATGTAGCTATGGCTTTTGATCGCAAACCGGAGAAGGGACTCGCGGAGCTTCTGACTTCGGGTGGCGTTGATATTGAGAAGGTGAGACCGAATCTGTTCGTTATTGATTCGGGTGGAAAGCGCCTTGTCGAATCCGAGCTTCTTCTTGCAAGACAGCAGGATCGTGAAACGAGGCTTCAACGTGTACTCAAAAGGCTGGTTGGGTCGGATTATGTTATATGTGATTGTCCACCGACGATAAACCTGATCAATATTAATGCGCTTAACTACTGTGACAGCGTGATTATACCGGTTTCGATGGACTTTTTTGCTTGTGAAGGTGTGAAGAAAACATTAGCTTTGATAGACGAAATCAGGGAGAGAATAGGGCACAGCGTACAGATCGAAGGGCTTTTAGCTACTTTCTTCGACAGACGTACCAGGATTTCGCAGAGAACATACGATCAGCTCATAGAAGAGTATGGGGATCTAGTTCTTGCGACAAAAATACGTATCAACACTCAGTTGAAGGAAGCGCAGGCGAAATATCAGACTATTTTTGAGTTTGCACCCTATTCGCACGGTGCTTTGGACTATTTCCTCCTGACTAAAGAAATCGCAAACGGCTCTCGTGCACCGGTTGAGGTAAGAGACTGATGGAAAGTATTAAGATATCATTGGATGCAAGTGGATCGAACGGGGAGGTCTCTGTTGTCAGAGTCGATGGTGTAATTGACACCATGACAGCAACGGAACTCGAGAAGGTGATGAACTCGCTCCTCGATCAGAAGCGCTACAATATCGTGATCGATCTCGGAGGGGTGGATTACATTTCCTCTGCAGGATGGGGGATTTTCATTTCCAATATCCGGGAAATACGCCAGAATGAGGGCGATATCAAACTTGCGCGCATGGTACCCAATGTGCATGAGATTTTTGAACTTCTGGAGTTCGATTCAATTCTACACAGTTTCGATAATGTCGAGAAGGCACGGCAGGAGTTCCTTTCGACAAAAGGCGCAGAGAGGGAAACAGAAGCATCGCGCCCTTCCGGATCAGTTTCAGACAAGTTGTCGGAAGCAACATCCTCACAGATATCCTCCGCGCCGGCAACAGTAGTTGCCGAGAAAACGGAAAAGCGAGTGAGTGTGGATAATGAGAGGGCGCCGGTTGGTCGAAAAGCTCAGGATATAGAATCGAGAGTACTTGATCTTGTTAAGGATGACCCGTTCAGATCAATATCTGACATGAAGAAAGTCCTGAATTCTGAGGATGGAGTCGAAAAGAAGGTGGGGTGGTGGAAAATCTGGTCAATCCTTGGGCGTCACGATCTTCGGTCTAAAAGAAAGCGTTTCCGTTACGCCCGCGGATAGGGACGAATTGAGCCTGTCGTAGAATGCTCTATGCTCTGATAACTCTCCTCCTGCTTGCCGGGACCTATCTGCTTGGTCTCGAAAGAAATCTCATACTCATAATTATTTGTCTCTGGACCGTTGGGTGGATGGTCATTAGATTCATGGTGGATCATTTCGAGCGTCTCAAATTTTCTGCGGTTCTCGAAGCAGATGAGTTGAGAAGAGAAGCGGAGCGCAGATTTGAGCCGATCCTTGTTTCCAATGTAAGCCCTCAGAAAAAATGGCACGAGTTCTGTGTCATAATTTGTAATGTGTTCGATTGCGAGAAAGCCATGATCTGCCTGATAGAAGAGAATGTGTGCATCCCGCATGCCGCCGCAAATATCGATCTCAAAGAACTGCCGCGAGAGGTCACCGGTGTTGGTTCCGAACTCGTATCTGATCTCATGGAGACGGGTGAGGAGGTTGTTCTTGATGGTACATCGTACGAGGATGCCGAGCTCAGGCGCTATCTCAGCAAATTTGGTTTCACCGAAGCATACCCCGTCGCAGCCTACGGAACTCTCTATGCAATTCTCCTGCTGCAATCAAAGCCCGGAGCGCGTGGTGCGGAAATTCGCGAGAGTATTAGAGCACTCAGCAGAGTAGCGGCAAGATATCTCTTCACCCGCAATCGTTCCTCAATGATTGCGGTGCAGGATTCAGAAACTAATCATGAGACATTTGATGCTTCAAAACTCGGGATTTACATCGATACGGTATCGAGGATGTTCAAAGTATACAACGAGGACGTGTTACTCGAAACCTTTGTAAACAGCATAAGGAAACTGTTCAAACCGAGGACGGTTTATCTGTATCTTCCTGAAGAAGATTCATCAGAGCTTATTTTGCGTAAGTCGGGTGGCAAGATCGCTGAGGCTGTATCCGAATACAGGATAGATGCGCTGTCATCCCTCTTCGATCTATTCCTTCGTAAACCCCAGGCGTTTCTTATGGATGACCTTCTTGAGCTTACAGGAAACAATGCGGATGTTCGATTCCTGCAGGCTAATGGTATTAAGGTCATGGCTCCGGTAACGATATCAACGAAGAGGGTGGGACTGATCGCACTTGCGGAGAGGCTTGCAAATTCCGGAGAATATGAGTTAATCGACCGTGATATTCTGTTTTCGCTGTGTGAGACCGTGGAGGTTGCGCTTGAGAATATACATCAGTTCAAGAAGATACAGGAGTTGTCCTACACGGACAGCATGACAAGGCTGTATAATTACAGATATTTCTACAGACGCCTCAACGAGGAAATTCTCAGAGCAGGGCGATTCAGCCGATATCTTGCGCTTGCCATATTCGATATTGATCATTTCAAGCATTTCAATGATACCTATGGTCATCAGGCGGGGGATGATATTCTAAGGCAACTCGGGACGCTTCTAATGGATTCCGTGAGGACAATTGACATAGTCTCTCGATACGGGGGAGAGGAGTTCTGTATAATTATGCCGGAAACTGACAGTGAGTCTTGCCTGGCATTCATGGAGCGTGTACGGAAGGAAGTTGCCTCTCATGAATTTACGAACAGATATACCGATAAAAAACAAAAGATCATGCTTTCAGGCGGTGGAGCGATATATCCCTTAAATGCGCGGAGATGTGACCGATTAATCTATTGCGCGGACATGGCTTTACTCGATGCAAAAAAAACGGGTCGAAATTGCAACAAAATGTACGAAAATACTGAAGCAGGGTGATATTATTCGCGAAACACTTAACCGATTGCAGTGTTTCTCAAGTGATTACAGTTAATACAGTTCCATTCATTACGATTGGGAGTTTTTGCTTTACAGTCGTTCAACTACGGGTTAAATTGTGCCGAAAGTATTGAATAGAGGGAGCTTAAATGGCATCTGCATTTAAGGGAATAAAATGGATGCTCCTGTGTATGCTGGTTGCGCTTTTCGCTTCACAAGTTTTTGCACAGGAATATGTTATCGGGCCGGAGGATATCCTGGAGATTTCATTCTGGCAGGATCCCGCTCTAAATCAGTCCGCAACTGTACGGAGTGATGGCAAGATAACTGTGTCGCTCATTGGCGAAATAACCGCTGCCGGTTTAACTCCGAGTGAGCTTGCGAAGAAGATTGGTGACCGGGCAAACTATTACAATCCGGCTATTTCTCAGGCTTCTGTTACTGTTACCTCGTATAATAGTCAGAAGGTATTCATAAACGGCCAGGTTCAACGGCAGGGCGCGTATGCCTTTGAGGTCCTTCCAAATGTTTGGGAGCTTGTTAAGGAAGCTGGAGGAATTACCGAATTCGCGGACCTCTCGAGAGTGACAATCATTCGGGGAACCGAGAACGCCGGCAAAATTGAAACCGTAAATCTGGAGAATCTTGTCTCCAAAGGAAAAATTGACGACATACCGAAACTGAATCCCGGTGATATTGTAGAAGTCCCAAGGATGCCGGGTGGAATCAGCGGCACGGGTCTTCCCAAGGAGAGCACAGAGAGAAGAAATGTGGTTTTTGTTACTGGTGCTGTCGGCATGGCAAGTGCAGTAACTATAGAAGCTGATATGGATGTGCTCGATGCTATAGTTATGTCTGGGGGATCTACGCCTGATGCGGATTTGAGCAAAGTCAAGGTGATTTCGAAACATGAGGGCTATTCGAGCGTACTTCAAATCGACCTTGAGAGATATATGGAAACAGGACAACCGCGGAGATATGTGCTTAAGCCGGAAGACACGGTGGTATTACCTCATAAGAAAACCAGTTTCTTCAGGCTTGGATGGGGTACATTCCGTGATATCATAGCTGTTGCCGCGAGTGTGATATCGACATACGTTCTTGTCGAGCGAGTTAATGACTAAAAAGACATGAGATTATGAACGGTTTTTCAAACGACAGCCAATTCCATCTAAAGGACTTATGGCAGATTATAGTCAAACGAAAATGGTTGATTATTCTGCCCCTGATTGTGATTACCGCTGCGGCGTACGGTGTCAGTTATCTACTGACGGAGATGTATGAATCGAAGGTGTCGATTCTTGTCCGGCGTAGTCAGGTTCTCGGTCAGGAATTTAAGGGGATTTCTGATATATCCGGTTATGATGCTGTCCGTACCGAAAGCGATCTTGAATTCTGGCATCAGTCTGTCAAGAATGAAGTGCTCTCTCCCGCAACATTAATCAAGGTCATTTCTGATCTCGATCTTGATAGAGATCCGAAAGTGCTGAAATGGGTCGAGAGTGTACATTCACGTTTCCCCAAATACAGCCGTGATGATCTCATTAAGATGCGTTTGATAGAAGTTCTCCAGACAAAGAATATATCTGTACATTTTGTAAGACAGAATGTCCTTCAGATAAAATGCCTCCATGAGGATCCCAACATAGCTCGTGGAATGGCGATTTCAATAGTTGATGCATTCCGTGAGGAACAGATCCGTCAGGATCTTCTAAGGATCAGAGCCAGGCAGGAGTTCACCACCGAGCAGTTGTCCATCTACAAAAAAGAGTGGGAGGATGCCGAGGAGGCTCTTGCGAATTTCAAGAAGAATTACACGCGCACATCCTTCAATCAGAGAATAAGTAACGACATTATAAATGGAGTTGCTGCAGAGATAGATCAGGCGAAACTCATGACTGAAGATGTCATGGATCAGCGAACATTTCTTGCCGCTAATCTTGTGAGTGCCGGTATCGACACCTCTATGCTGCATCTGAGTGATGAAGCTGTCGGGTACAAATCCTCGGTCACAGAGTTACTTCGCCAAAAGGCATCCCTTCTCGAAAAATACCAGCGTACCGACCCAAAAGTACTTGAAATAATCGGTCGTATAAGTCGTGCTAAAGACTCGCTCGAAGTTTATGCCAAACAGTCCGTTAGACAGGCGGGGCTCGGTCTATCCGGTCGTGCTCTCGATGAGGCGGCTGAATTCGTGTTTATGACGGTTCGTGCTGATCTGGGGATCGAAGAACAGCTTATTCTGGATCAGACCCACGATGAGCTTTCTGTCAGATTTACGAAGTGGCCGGATTATGAAGCTGAGGTTGCGCGGCTTGAACAGAAAGCCGCTACCAAAAAAGAGATATATTTGAAATTCAATTCTCAATTACTCGGATCAAGAATCAGCGAAGATGCTTTCAGGAAAGAGGCGGAAAGCAGATACTTGATCGTGGAGGAGGCTTCGATACCACTGGCGCCGGTCTATCCTGACCGAAAGAAAATCGTTGCTCTTGGAATTCTCCTCGGTCTCGTTATTGGAGGCGGTGCTGTACTGCTTTCGGAAGTACTGGATTCGAGCATCCGAAAAGTCGAGGAAGCGGAGAGGCATCTCGGCTTGAAAGTCCTTGGTACAATTCCTTATATTCAACCCAGGAAAGGGCGTAAGGTAGGCAAGAGTAATAACCCGAACACAAGTCGTAAGCCTGCGGAGATAAAGAGATGAGTGATGATACCTACAGATTGAATAGCCGTATTGCCACGGATGAGAAGGAGTATTTGATCCAGACTCTGAATGACCAGAACCGTCTGTGTGTAACATCATCCATATTCTCTGATGGAGAACTTCTCGAGACAAGAGATGAAAAGCTCGATGACGGGCTTACTCCACAGGATACGCTGCAAAGGGTCAAGGATGCACACGAGGAGAGAACCAAAGAGCTTGAGTTCCTTGTCGATGTCTATAAAGACGTGATGGCTGGCGGCAAGGAAGACCAGATGATATATCTCGGGGAAGCTCTGTTCTACAAGTGTATGTATCGGGAAGCTGAAAGGTTATTCACATCAGCCGCCCAGTTGAATCCGGAAGCACATCAGGCATGGATAAACATCGGTCTCGTCAATTTTGAGCTTCGAAAATGGAGTGATGCCTGCAATGCCTATTCGAGGGCTGTAGAGCTTCGCCCCCGATTTGCGGATTATCGGAACCATCTCGGAGAGGCGCATCTTGCGCTCGATTCGTGCAAGCGAGCGGTTATCGAGTTTGAGGAAGCCGTGAAGCTGAATGTGTATTATGGTGATGCTTATCTGAATCTGGCATTGGCATATATTCTGAATGCCGTTCGGAGAGAGGATTTCAAGCTGTTCTCCACTCACACAGAGCGTACTGCGGAAATGCTTCGCAAATCAGAGATGATTATGCCGGATATGATAGACCAGACTTATCTCGACGGGAAAAAAGCTCTTGAGAGGGGTGATTTAGAGCAGACATTTCAGAAATTACTCAGTGTTCGTGAGAAAAGGAAAGCCGATAGACGTCGTGGATTCTCCAATTCCTATCTCAAGTTTATGATCGGGACAAAACAGATGAATGAGAAGTTCCTGAGCCGTCGTATTAAGAACCTTAAAGACGCACTCTCAATCAATCCGCACTTTGCTGATTTACACAACGATCTTGCGATTGCATACACCCTGCTCGGCAGTTACATACATCAGAAAGCCGTGGAGGAATACGAGAAAGCCCTGACAATAAATCCTGATTTCGAGAAGGCAAAACGAAACCTTAAACTTTCTCAGAACGAGTTGAAAGGCTTTGAAGTTTTGATGAAAGCGATATTGTGAGTTTGTAGATGCCGAGAAATAATAGCAAAACAACGATGATAGAAAGATATGATGGCGAATCTCCGGCGGGAACGGAATTCCGACGTCTGCTTCATAATATAACCTCAAGTCCCTCATTACCCGAGGATGGAAAGACATTTCTGATAACATCGTCAATGCTTGGGGAAGGGAAGAGTACGATTGCATCGAATATCGCAGTTACTGCCTCGATTTTTAAATCGAAGAAAACATTGCTTATTGATGCTGATTTGAGGAGACCGACTCTGCACAATTTGTTTGGCATGGATCGGGCAAACGGTCTAACAGATGTGCTTGATGGTGATATTAAACTCGAAGATGCTACGCGATCGACACAACTCGAGTATCTCTGGCTCGTAACAGCCGGTCGACCTCACAAGGATCCGACACGTTATTTTGAGTCAGGTGAACTGCATGAGACAATAGCGGCTGCGAAGTTCTATTTTGATATCATTATAATCGATTGTGCACCGGTGATCCCGGTTTCCGATACGTTATCACTCGGAATGGAAATTGACGGTGTTCTGATGGTCGTAAGGGCTGGAGACACACCGAGAGAGGTTGTCAAACGAGCTTGTGATCTTGTTCGCGAAAGCGGAGCGAATCTTCTCGGCGTAGCCATGAATAATATGGATCAGGCGCTGCCGTATTACTACAATCAAAATTACTACGGATACAAATACATATCCAGTCAGAAGTAAGATGCTGAACGCTCTTAGTGTTGATGTAGAGGATTGGTTCCACGTTCAGGCGTTTTCTCACATCTACCCGCCTTCGACATGGGACGAACAGAGAACACGGATTCTCGGTAATGTGATTCGTACACTCGAAATACTGGATGAATATGAGGCGAAGGCAACTTTTTTCATGCTCGGCTGGGTAGCGGAGAAATTCCCTGAGGTTGTACTGTTGATTGCGGAACGTGGGCATGAAATTGCCTCTCACAGCCAGTATCACAGACTGGTCTATAATCTCGACAGGGACAGTTTCAAACGCGATCTCGAAAAGTCTATCGCTAACATTCGAGCAGCAGCTAATGTGGACGTTCGCGGATACAGAGCGCCCAGTTTCTCAATTCGACCGGAGATGGACTGGGTCTGGGAGGTGTTCTCCGAGTGTGGTATCGAGTACGATTCATCTGTCTTCCCCATCAGACACGACACTTACGGTTCTCCACGTTCACCGAGATTTGCATACAGGATATCCCCATCTGAACATATATCTATTCTCGAAATTCCACCATCCACCACACGGATTCTGGGAGTCAATGTGCCGGTTGCTGGAGGCGGTTATCTTCGAATGTTCCCATACTGGTTCATACGACATTCGGTTAGGAAGCTTAATCGAAGTGGTCGCGCAGCCATGCTCTATTTCCATCCCTGGGAGCTGGACCATCATCAGAAACGAATTGATGCGGGAACAAAGAGCAGAGTTCGTCACTATACAAATTTGAAAGCATTTGACAGCAAGTTGAGACGGCTCCTGTCGGATTTCAGATTTTCGACGATTGAAGAAGTCTTCCTTAGACATGAAAACACACAATCGATAGCTTGAGGTATAATAGAATGCCAGCCAAAGTAGCAGTACTCAAAACCGATCCGAAAACAGTTGTGACGGATTATGGAAAACTGATGAGGTCAATTGACTACTCGGATGAGATATCGAAAGAGAAAGATACACTCATAAAACTCAATCTCTCCTGGACGAAGTATTTCCCGGCATGTTCCTCCCAACCGTGGCAGCTCGAGGGGCTTCTGAATACCATGAAAGAAGATGATTACGACTTTGGGAAGCTCTATCCGATTGAGAACAAGACAGTAGTTACGAATCCGGTTAAGGGTTGCCGGAATAACAAATGGTATCCGATTATTAAGAAGTTTGGTCTTGAATTTATCCCATTGCCGGATGTCGAGTGGACCGTTTACTCGTTTAAATCGGATCTTCTGAAATTAAACCGGATATTTCCAGAGGGGATAGAGATCCCAAAGATGTATATAGGCAGGCAGATAATTCACCTTCCGACAGTAAAAACGCACGGACACTCGACGACTACGGGCGCTATCAAGAATTCATTCGGTGGACTTCTGAAGGAGGTCCGTCACTATGCTCACAAGTATATACATGAGGTGCTTGTAGACCTGATGCTGATGCAGAAAGAGTTGCATCCGGGTATCTTCTCAGTCATGGATGGAACCGTTGCAGGCAACGGTGCGGGACCGAGAACAATGGAACCGGAGGTTAAGGATTTCATTCTTGCTTCATCAGATTCAGTTGCGATTGATTCTATTGCTGCGAAGATGATGGGATTCGATCCGATGGAAATACCGTATCTGCGTATGTGTCATGAGATGAATTTAGGCTGTGCCGATCCGAGAGAAATCGAAATCGTAGGATACGATATTTCTAACGAGAATTTCGGTTTCGAAGTGAAAAAGAGTTTTGTCATCTGGGGTGATCAGATGCTGCGAAAGGGACCTCTGCGTTTCCTCGAGAAGATCGCGCTTCATTCACCCCTTGTTGTCTGGGCGCCGTTCGCCTCCAATGTATATCACGATTGCTTCTGGTATCCGATTATTGGAAAGTCCATTATTCGTCGTTTCTCCCGGACCAAATGGGGCGAGGTGTTTGAGAAATACTAAGCATTGGAATCAACTTGTGAGTGGACTTCTCCAAAAATCCGTTGCATCTTCTCCTCTCAAGTCTATATTGCTTCCATGATTCGTTCAGTCATAGTTGCGATATTCCTTCTTTCCTGTTCAACTGTATTGATTGCTGATGATCTTATTCTCAGAGCTACTCCCAAATGCTGTGTGGAAGACACGGACGATTTTCCAATTGGAAGTAAAGCTCTTCTCCTGATTGGAGAAGAGGTTGTGGCAAGCGATGAGATAGAGGGTGAACCCTCTCCTTTTGAGTTTGAGGATATTGAGCCGGGAATCTATACTTTGATTATATGGGTGAAGGGGTTTTATCCGGCGAAGTTCACGGGGAATGATGTCGGGCGTTCCGGTGTTTATGACTATGAATTGTCTGTACCACTCGATAAGCTTGGTACCCCAAGTGTCGAGGGGCAGATGACGGTCAATTTCATAAAAACTCTCTCTAACCAGGAAGTTTTCGAGAATCTTTCGCAATGGGAGGTTGGAACGTACTGGAGTGATCGTGTTATCCCGGAAGAGGTACCAAGAGCCTATAAATTGTCAAAAACATCCGATTACATTCAAGCTCGAGTAACCTACAAAAATACTGTAAACCTTTTGGAATTGATTTTCGTTATACTCAAGGATGAGGATGTGGTCTCCTGCACTCCTCTCTTTATATCGTCCAAAAAATAAGGGGTATTGCCCTGACTCACATCTAAAAAGGGTTAAGAAATGAAACATCTTATATGGTTATTGGGTGTAGGATTTCTGCTTTGTGTGTCGAGTTCAGTTGTTGCACAGAATACACCTGTTGGGCTTGTGGGCATCCGGCAATCGACAAACAGGGCGGACCTTTTCTGGTTCTACCCGGAATTGAATGATACAGTTTTTGGCCACGATGACGGGACTTCAGAAACTCCGATAGCTGTTTTGACGAGTGATTTCGAGAACAAGGCTGCTGTAAGATTTGTCATTGATAAATCCCCTTTCTTCGTGAATGGTATTTCTGTATTTCTGATAAACAGCGATCCCTATCCATCCTATCCCGGTGACCCCAATTCTCCCGTTATGTTGTCTCTCCACAGCGATATGGACTGTTCCCCCGGTGAGATGATCGGGAATTCAGTATCTGTGCAGGCTTCGGGAGAATGGCAGGACAATGGTGGGGAATGGCTGACTGCCGAAACCCCATTCCTGAGTGAACTTCCCGACACCCTGTGGGCTGTAGTATCATGGTCATCTGATAACCCATGTACACCGCTTCTTGGGGGAGATGCTTCTGAAATATCGGTCAATTCATTTGTGGGATTTCAAAATTCAGATGATTATTGCTGGACACAATTCCCGAATGCGAGATTAATGATACGTTTGAATACAATGCTGAACACGATGGATTATCCCATTTCGACAGAAGGATCAGATATTGACAGCTTCATCATATACACACGAGATCAACCGCCTCTTTATACAAACAGCCAATTCAGAGATGCTGCAACATCCGGATATGTTATGCATCAAAGAGTTGACCTTCCATACTTTGAAAACTACTTCTACGTTACAGCATACTCCGGATCGAATGAAAGTCCTATGAGTGAAGCAATAATGATTGAGGGGACCGGTTCCGGCGCAGAAAGTGCACCGGTTCAGGTCTCACCTAAAACACAGACTATTACCGGTCCTGTTGGAGAAGTGATGAACGCGTATACTCTAATGTCGAACATGGGAGCTTCAACGGTTTCATTCGAGTATATGACAGATGGTATCGTCGATGAAAAGGGGCGCAAGCTGCCTCTTGTAATTGATGGTGGTTTTGGCTCTCTTGATTTTGCGGATACGGACACATTGATTTTCTCATTTGGAACTGAACAACTCGAACCGGGATCCTATTACGAACAGGGGGAATTGAGATTCTGGGATTCGGATAATGTCTACGATCCGATTTCACTAACTGTGGAATTCGAGGTGGAAGAGGCAACGGATGCGGATGAAATCTCAATTCTTCCTGAGGATTACTCTGTACTCAGACAGAATTATCCAAATCCGTTTAATTCCGAGACCACTATCCGTTTTCTATCTTCTCACATGATAGCCGAGAGCAGACTTGATATCTTTGATATCAGGGGAAGGCTTATTAATTCAATCTGTCCTGTAGAGAGTCATGAATCAGAGTTGATATTTCACTGGAATGGCTGCGACAGCAAAGAAAGAGAATGTCCTACAGGGATATATTTCTATCGTATTCATGGGAATTCAGGTACTGCAGGGAAAATGCTGCTTCTGAAGTAAGCTATTCGCAATTCGCTTACAATAATAGGACTTGACAATCCACTATCTCTTCCTGATATTTCTAACAGAATGGGTTACTGCACCGCTTACCGCTGTTGCAGGAGTTCCCTGGTATCAGTTCAATAGAATCTTAAGACTAATTGGTACGACTCTCTAAAGAGCACGCTACAGTTCGTTTGCTCTTCAGGGTTTTATTGGTTTGCTCCCACCGGCGGCTTGGTGCTGAACACACCAATCGACACACACCGAAACACTAACTACAGAGTATACGGGGTGTTACTCTGTGAAGACGATGGAGGTATTTTAAGATGAGGAGAGGCAAATTTGCCGGTGTTCTGGTTCTCACAATGCTTGTTGTAGTCGTAGCGATTTCCGTTATGGGGCAGGCGGATAATACGGCGATCAAGCAGGAGTGTGACTGGCAGCCCGGCGACGAGTTTAAAATGCACTATCCACAACTCCCTGATGAAGCCGGCTGGGATGTTAACGGAACCTGGCCGAGTGTTCTGGCGGATGACTGGGAGTGTACGGAAACGGGTTATGTTAAGGATATCCACTTCTGGGGATCATGGCGGAATGGATTAACGGGACTGATAGATTCGTTCCGTATAGAGATCTATACCGATATCCCGGCAGCTGCGAACCCGGATGGATACTCCAAACCGGGAGATCTTTTGTGGCAAAAGTTTGTCCGGGATTGGGAAGAGGCTGTCTATCAACCCGGAGTATATGAAGGCTGGTTCGATCCGTCAACTGGGGAGATATTGCCAAATGATCATATGGAGTTTTTCCAGTACAATGTCTGCCTCGAACAAGCTGACTGGTTCGTGCAGGAAGCCGGGACAATCTATTGGCTTTCGATTACAGCCTATGTGGAGCTAACCGCAGAAACATATACATGGGGTTGGAAATCCACACTCGATCATTTCAATGATGATGCAGTCTGGAGAGATGATGCCGTTGGAACTGATTGGATTGAGTTGTATGAACCGATTGTAAGCGATCCGATAGTGAATGAATTCTATGTTGCTATCGATCCGGCTGGCATGTTTCTCGGCGGCGGGGGTACAGATTATTATGGTGATGGATGGTACTTCTACCCAATGGAGGATTGGTGGAATATCTGGTTCTATGATCACCCGTATGATGATACTCGAATGAAGGAAGTAATTCTCGAATTCGACGTATTTCCAATAGATCCTGGAGCCCCCGGATATTTTGAGATTGCAGTTAACTGGTCGACAGATTTATGGTCGATCGAGTTCCCGGATGACAGCATGCCTCCACTTCCCGGAGTGGATGAAATGCTATATATCGGGAGAGCTACGGTATTCGCGAGTGAAATGTATGAAGGTCATTATACCTTTGATTATGTAATACCGGAGTATAATCCAGAGTGGGTATCTGTGGATGTCCGGGGATTCAATTTTGAGATTCCGTATGGAATTATACTACATGACTGCCTGCCGCAGGAGCCGGTATCTCTTGATCTGGCATTCGTTATTACCGGTGATCCGGAAGAGCCTGCTGTGGATACTGTCACCTGTGAACCGCAGGATGAGTTCCCGCATCCGCCATTTTACTGGTATGATGTTACTCCCACGCAATTCGGTCGATGCGATTTCCATGTCGTGACCTATGACAGTATCGCGGCTAACTATACCGACTGGATTGAGCCCGCAGGCTGGACACATTCTATCCACAAGGTTGGTAGTGAGTGGTGGATTTCATGGTGGAGCCCGGGATGTGTCAATCCAATCTTCAGTACATTCAGGTTCGGATATACCAATTATAACCGAAGCGAATGGGCACACTGGACAACTACGGTTGACGGTACATCGGATCCGTTTGGCAGTATTGTCGATTCATCCGGACGTCATGCCGGAGAACTGGACGGCTACGGATATCGTGTGCACTCACCATACTATGATGAAGACGAACTTGGAGCATGCTGTGTTCCGGATGGCAGATGTCTTGAGATCGGTCGTGAGTACTGTGAATATTTAGGTGGTACATTCAGTGGTGAGGGCACGATGTGTCTTGGTGATCAGAACGGAAATGGAATTGACGACGCCTGCGAACACTGGACTCCGGATGATCCGTACAAGATGCACTACCCGCAATTACCGGATGAAGCCGGCTGGGATGTATTCTCGATGCCTCCGTTTGTGCTGGCGGATGACTGGATGTGCACGGAGACCGGTTGGGTCAAGGATATCCATTTCTGGGGATCATGGTTGGATGATGAGATCGGTAGAGTCCAGGCATTCATAATATCGATCTATACTGATATCCCGGCTGATCCTCCGCAGATACCGTACAGCAAACCGGGTGTCAAGTTATGGGAATTTGAAGTCTACGATTATGCTGTCCTGCCGATCGATCCGCCAACTCTGGAGGGATGGTACGATCCAACACAGGGCTTCTTCATTCCGGAGAACCACCAGTCATACTTCCAGTATGATGTGTATCTACCGGAGCAGATGTGGTTCTGGCAGGAGGAGGGCACAATATACTGGGTCTCCATAACTGCGGTAGTGGATGAGCAGTATCCCGGACTGTGGGGATGGAAATCTTCAATTGAGCATTTCAACGATGATGCTGTTTGGGGATACCTCCTTGATGATGTCTGGATGGAGCTATACGAGCCTCCTGATTTCATGATCTCTCTCGATCTGTCGTTCGTTATAACAGGCGGAGAGCCATGTGATGCAGAGATTGGAAATGCGGACGGCGTCGGAATTATCGATATCGACGATTGCGTCTATCTGATTCAGTATCTCTTTGCCAGTGGTCCGGCTCCGATACCATATACGGTAGCGAGTGGAGATGCTGACTGCAATTGCTTCGTTGACATCGATGACGTTGTGTACTTGATAACTTACTTGTTCCAGAGCGGTCCTGCTCCATGCACATGTGAGGAGTGGGTTGCTCTTTGTGGTTCCCTCCACTAACTAACTCCTCGATTCCTTTTTGGAGCTAAGAGAGCGCCGTCAATAAGGCGGCGCTCTCGTTATATTGAGGATAAATTTCTGTTGCGTTTTGACCCTCGTTCGATAGATTATTAGCAAAATACTTATCATCTTAGGAGGTCTATCTTATGTCCGGACATTCAAAATGGGCCACAATTAAAAGGAAAAAGGGTAAACTTGACGCCCAGCGAGGACGCATGTTTACCAAACTGATTAAGGAAATAACCGTCGCCGCCCGGCAGGGTGGGGGAGATACCGAGTCAAATCCAAGGCTCAGAACCGCCATTTCCACTGCCAAGGCGGCTAACATGCCGCAGGATAATATCAAAAAAGCCATACAGAAGGGTACAGGCGAACTTCCGGGTGTTACATACGATGAAATCTCGTATGAAGGATATGGTCCGGGCGGTGTTGCGATAATGATAGAGGTAATGACCGATAACAAGAACCGGACTGTCGCGGAGATTCGACATATTCTGACCAAGAGAGGCGGGAATCTCGGTGAAACCGGTTGTGTGAACTGGATGTTCGACAAGCAGGGCATGATACAGGTGGAGAAATCCGCTGTTGATGAAGAGAAACTCCTCGATACCGCGCTCGAAGCCGGTGCTACGGACATGACTCAGGAGGGTGATGTATTCGCGATTACAACCCCCTGGGAAGATTTTGATGATGTTCACAGAGCTCTCGAACAGGCGGAGATTCCCATTGTGCATGGGGAAGTGACAATGATTCCACAATCTACGGTGAAACTCGAGGAATCGAAGGCATCCAGTATGCTGAAGCTGATGGAAGACCTCGAGGACCATGATGATGTCCAGAATGTCTTCGCAAACTTCGATATTGATGATAGCCTGATGGAGAAGTTGAGTGCCGAATGATATCTCGATTATCGGCATTGATCCTGCACTCTCTGTAACGGGATATGGAATTGTAACATTCAAGAATGATCGATATCATCTGATAGACACGGGAGAGATTAAGACCAGCGGCAAAAACGCGCTGCCGTACAGACTTCACAAGATATATTCGAACCTGCGGGATGAAATATTGGAACACAAACCGCAGGTTGCTGTACTTGAAGAGGGCTTCTTTTCGAAGAATCACAAAATTGCAATGAGTCTCGGACAGGCTCGTGGAGCCGTGATGGTTGCCTGCGCGGAATGTGGTCTCGAAATACGAATGTATTCCGTGCGTGAGATAAAACAGTCGGTAGCGGGTCGGGGATCAGCCTCCAAGGAGCAGGTCGCGTACATGGTGAAAATGCTGCTCGGTTTGGATGAGGATGAAGTATCGAGTTACGATATCACGGATGCACTGAGTGTCGCGATATGCGCGGCACAGAAGATTGACTCAGAGGACGAGGATGTACGAATATATAAGCGGTAGGCTCGTAAGCAAGAGAAGCGAAATGCTTGTCATAGACTGCGGAGGAGTCGGCTATCAACTCCATGTCCCAGCTTCGACTATCGGCAGGCTGCCGCAGATTGGTGAGAGTGTTAAGCTTCTCACACATTTCCACTCCAATGATAGGGGGCTGCATCAACTGTTCGGTTTCAGTACTGAAGCCGAGCGTGATATATTCCTCAGTCTCAAGAGCGTAACGAAAGTAGGTCCCAAACTCGCCCTCGCTATCCTCTCGGCTATTCCGGCGGACCAGTTTCCGGAGATACTTGCAGGGGAGGATGTGAAACGTCTTACATCGGTTCCCGGTGTGGGGAAGAAAACAGCACAGCAGATCATTCTCGACTTAAAGAACAAGCTTCCCCAGCTGATTGAGGAGGCAACCGCTCCGAGAGCTTCAGATGAAGCGGTACTTGCGCTCGAATCGCTTGGATACTCCCGTTATGAGGTAAAGAAGATAGTCGATAAACTCACCGAGAAGCACGGTCAGCAGAGAATAGCCGAGATGGAAACAGAGGATTTCATACGGGAAGCTCTGCAATTGAGCTGAAATTCATACCAGCCTTCAGAAAATGATTTTAACTTGAAATTGAGCGGTTATCGTATAACTTGGCAACAATGAGTACTGAGAGACTTACAACACCGGATCGTTTCGCCAATGAGACCGATTTTGATGTTACCCTTCGACCGAAATGCTTTGAGGATTTCGTCGGGCAGGGGAAGCTGAAAGACAATCTCAGGGTCTTCATTCAGGCGGCAAAAGAGCGCGGGGAAGCGCTCGACCATACCCTGTTCTGCGGTCCTCCCGGACTGGGGAAGACAACGCTTGCTTACATTATCGGTGAGGAGCTGGGCGTTAAGGTTCGTGCTACATCCGGACCGGTACTCGAAAAAGCTGCTGACCTCGCGGGGCTTCTGACAAATCTCAAAGAGCGCGAGATTCTATTCGTTGATGAAATACACAGATTGAATCGTGTGGTTGAGGAGTATCTATATCCTGCAATGGAGGATTACTCACTTGACATAATGATCGACAAGGGACCGGCAGCACGGTCTGTCAAACTACCACTGAAGAGCTTCACGTTGATCGGTGCAACAACACGTGCAGGACTCTTAACCTCACCTCTGCGTGACAGGTTCGGAGTTGTTGGACGGCTGGATTATTATAACGCTGAGGATCTTCAAAGAATCGTATCAAGATCGGCGGGGATACTCGGAATCGAGGTGGAAACGGGCGGTTCGCTCGAGGTTGCACGTCGCTCCAGAGGTACTCCAAGAGTTGCGAATCGACTCCTTCGCCGTGTAAGAGACTTTGCGCAGGTTGCAGGTGATGGTGTCATCAATGCAGATATCGCCAAGGATGCACTTGAGCGACTCGATGTCGATGATCTCGGTCTGGATGAAATGGACAAGCGGATACTCGAGGTTATCATAGTGAAATTCCGAGGCGGACCGGTTGGCATATCGACCGTTGCCGTAGCCGTTGCGGAAGAACCGGGTACGATTGAAGAGGTCTATGAGCCGTTTCTGATTCAGGAGGGATTCATCCAGCGAACACCTCGTGGACGCGTTGCAACCCCAAAGGCATTCCAGCATCTTGGAATTGCCAGAGATACGGATTCACAACAAAACACTCTCTTCTAATCCACAAATGAACGTGTTGGTCCATATATGCTGCGGTCCGTGCGCCATGCACCCGTTCGCGGAACTTGTTCGTCAGGGGCATAAGCCGGTCGGTTTCTGGTATAATCCCAATATCCAGCCCTTGAAGGAATACAAAGCTCGCCTCGAAAGTCTTCGCAAATTCGAACGTGAGTCTGGGTTCGATATCGAGTATGACGACACCTACGATCTGGAGGGACATTTAAGAGCCATACTGAGTGATCTTCCGAGACGATGCATTCAGTGTTACAGAATGAGACTGTCAAGAACCGCTGAATATGCCAGAGAGCACGGTTTTGAAGCATTCACTACAACCCTGCTCGTCTCACCCTATCAGGATCGAGAAGCGATTATTGAGATCGGAGGAGAGCTTGAGGTTGAAACGGGAGTTAAATTTCTCGGGATTGATTTCTCGGATGGTTTCTATGATGGCAAGCAGCGAGCATACGACCTCGATCTATATATGCAGAAATACTGCGGTTGCGTATTCTCCGAAAAGGAGAGATATGAAAAGCGCAAGAGGGGAAAATGATGCCGTACCAGGCATTGGGAAAAGTTCTCATCATTGCAGGCGGACTTGTTATGGTAGTTGGGATTGTCATGCTCTTTGGGGATAGAATCCCGTTTCTCGGAAAACTTCCCGGCGATATTACTATCAGAAGAGAGAATCTTACAATACATTTTCCGCTTGTGACAATGATTATCATTAGCATTTTGCTGACTGTCATACTCAATCTGTTTGGTAGGAAATGAGAACAGCCGATTTTGATTATGAGTTGCCGGAGGAGTTAATCGCAAAATTCCCTGCAAAAAAGCGGGAAAAATCGCAACTACTCGTATTCGGCAGGCGACTTGGAAAGATAGATCATCGGACATTTGAGGACATAACCGAATATATACGCGAAGGTGATCTTCTCGTTCTGAACGATTCGCGCGTGTTCAAGGCGCGGTTGTTCGGAAAAAAGGAGGGAACCGGAGGTGAAGTGGAACTTCTATGTCTTCACTCAATGGATGGTGGCAATACCTGGAAAGTGATCTGTAAGCCCGCCCGCAGGATACGAACGGGGACTGTAATAGCATTCGATATACAGCACAGTGCAACCGTAAGAGATGAATTAAAGGGTGGTGAGAGAATTCTCGAATTCACCGATGATCCCCTGAAGATATGTGAGCGGATGGGAGAGCTTCCTCTGCCGCCATACATTAAGCGAGCACCCGTTGAGAGTGATCTTGATCGTTACCAGACTGTATACAGCGATCCGGTCGGCTCTGTAGCCGCTCCGACCGCCGGATTGCATCTCACAAAGGGAATTCTGAACAAAATCCGCGATCAGGGAGTCGATATTGCGAAATTGACACTGCACGTTGGCTGGGGGACATTCAAACCGGTTGCAACTGAAAATGCAGAGGATCATAACGTTGAGCAGGAGTGGTATTCTGTTACCAACGATGTAGCGGAAAAGATCACTAAAACACGCAGGATGAAGAGCCGGATATTTGTTGTCGGTACGACCACAACGCGCGCACTCGAAAGCTGGTATCGGGATTCAAAAGGTACACTGGTACCGTCATCGGGTTTTACAGATCTCTTTATCTATCCGTCGTATCGCTTTAATCTGGTTGACAAACTAATCACTAATTTCCATCTTCCTAAATCGAGTTTGATAATGCTCGTTTCCGCATTTGCAGGACGGGAGAATATTCTCCGGTGTTATCGTAGTGCTGTGAAACAGCGTTATCGCTTCTACAGCTATGGTGACGCGATGTTAATCTTATGAGAACCTGTGCAATCATAGCAGCCGCCGGATTGTCTGAACGCCTTCCCGGTGCGGTTCCGAAGCAGTTCAGACCGGTTGCGGGCAGACCAATTCTCGGGCATACGCTGCGTGCGTTTGATCTCTGTGATGCGGTGGATGATGTGATAGTCGTAGTCCCGGAAGAGCACCTTCTATATACCACTGAAGCTGTTGTAGACAGGTTTAAGATAAATAAGGTTATAAAAGTCGCTACGGGTGGTCCGACTCGATGCGAGTCGGTTGGGAATGTGGTCAGAGTTATGAAAGACGGCTGGGATATTGTCGTTGTACATGATGGTGTTCGCCCACTTGTCACACCCGGATTGATATCACGGTGTGTCGAGGAGTGCCGACGGAGTGGCGCTGTGGTTCCTGCAGTGCCAACAATCGATGCGGTCAAGAGAGGAGAGGGCGATTATGTAATCGCCACGCTTGACCGCACGAAACTTCATCTCGCACAGACTCCGCAGGCGTTCAAACTGAGCATATTGCGCGATTCATATGAAAAAGCGGATAAGAAACTCAGTTTCATGGATGATGCTTCTGTAGTAGAGACGGCCGGTTACAAAGTCAGGCTGATCGAAGGTGAACGGGAGAACATCAAGATCACGACTCCTATAGATATCGAAATGATGAAGGTTATTCTTGCTCTAAGACAGGAGGATGCCCGTGCCTGAATACCGTGTTGGATTCGGTTTCGATGTACACCGATTGGTTGAGGGTCGTCCTCTGATTTTGGGTGGTGTTGAAATAGACTACCCGCTTGGTCTCGATGGCCACTCCGATGCAGATGTTCTGTCTCATGCGATAATCGATGCTATTCTCGGCGCTGCCGACTTGGGGGATATAGGGGACAATTTCCCGGATACTGATAAGAAATACAAGGATATCTCAAGCCTGAGTCTTCTGGAGATTGTGAAGATCAAGCTCGATAAGGTCGGTCATCAAATTGACAATATTGATGCTACCGTAGTATGTGAAAAACCCAATCTGGGTGATCTTAAAATCCGCATGGAACAGACTATTGCGTCAGAGCTTGATATTGATGAGAACGATGTCTCGGTAAAAGCGACAACCACCGAGGGGCTTGGCGTGACGGGTGAAGGTAAGGCAATCGCGGCTTACGCGGTCGTGCTCATAAGTGAAATCCTCGAGGATGAGGAGATTGAATACGAGGATGAATACGACGATGAGTGATTTTCTGGCTCCGGGTGAAATAGACAGAATAGTCGAGACTATTACTTCTCATGGAGTCGGATGGATTCTGTTTTTCGTGTTTATCTCCATGTTTATCGAGAATGTGTTTCCACCATACCCGGGGGATGTTGCCATCTTTGGCGCGGGATTCGTTGCGGGTTCCTCGGATCTATCGATTGGTCCGGTGCTTGTTATCTCAATCCTCGGCAGTCTGTCTTCTCTAATGCTGATGTATGCGCTTGCGAGGAGATACGGACGGTCTATGTTTGAGAGCAAGAGATTCCGATTTCTTGACATGAGTAAAATGGGAATAATAGAGAAATGGTTCGCTCGATGGGGGAATCTGGTTCTGCTTGCCTCAAGGTTTCTTCCGGGAACAAGGTTTTTCATTATTGTAAGTGCCGGAATAGGAAATGTCGGAGCACTGCGAATGTTGTCATACTCCGGTATATCGGTTATCGTATGGAATAGCTGCGTTGTGTTGTCGGCATATTTTCTTCACAAGAACTGGGAGAGAGTATATGATATCCTCTCTGCCTATAATCAGGTCGCACTCATTGTTGTAATCATTGCAGTAGTAGCCTATGTTGTGATTCGAATAAAGAACCGCAGGAAACGGGTATAGGGAATGAAAGTACTTGTTCTAATGGGTGGAGCATCTCCAGAGAGGCATGTCTCTCTCGATTCCGGCAAAGCTGTACTCAATGCGCTGCGTGCAAGAGGAAATGAGGTAATAGCTCTCGACAGCGGCGCAGGTGTAGAACTCCCCGACAGCGTGACAGAGTCCGGGGAAGCCGCCGTTCAACCATTACCCCCTGATATGCATGAACTGACTCTAATCGACAGGGAATCGACATACAGATCACTTACTGTGGCGAATCTAAGCGACATCGATGTCGTCTTTATTGGATTGCACGGCGGGTCGGGAGAGGACGGTACAGTCCAGGCTCTTCTCGAACTGGCAAATGTACCCTATACCGGGTCCGGTGTCCTGGCTTCTGCGCTTGCTATGGACAAAGACATCAGTAAGAAGATATTCGAACGTGAGAGAATTCCGACTCCCGATTGGATTATAATAAAGCCGGGAACCGATGATGAGTACCGTTCCAGAGTGGAAGAGATCGTCGATCGTTTTGGTTTGCCGGTCATTGTCAAGCCTGCGGACGGCGGCTCCACAGTTGGATTGACGCTGGTTAAAGACAAAAACAATCTCGTGGAAGCTCTTGCCGAGGCGGGGGAACTGACAAAAAAGATAATGGTTGAAAAATATATAGCAGGCAGAGAATTGACCGTCGCCGTTCTTGCAGGAGAACCGTTACCGGTGGTGGAAATCCTGCCAAAACACGAATTGTATGATTATGAGTGTAAGTACTCACCGGGAATGTGCAGTTATGAGGTTCCTGCTGATATACCGGATGATCTGGCGGCCAGGCTGGCGGAGTATGGGAAACTTGCGTATGATTCCCTCAACTGTGAGGGATATGCGCGTGTTGATTTTCGACTCGACCGGGATGGCAAACCATACTGCCTTGAGGTGAATACGCTTCCCGGTATGACCGGAACGAGCCTTGTACCGAAAGCGGCAAAACAAGCCGGGATGTCTTTCGAGGACCTGATAGAGCGAATTTGCAAAGAGGCGATTAAGAGATTCGAGCAAAGATAGATGAGTCTGTTCGATAAAAAAAGTGCACTGTTACTCGATCTGGGGGGAACGCTGATTGAATTCGAGGCGGAACCCTGGGTGGAACTCGAAAGACGCAGTATGCGGTTAGCATACGGGTTTCTTGCAGAACGGGGCTTTGAACTTCCAAATCCGGACACATTTGCCGATGAATTTATCGATTTTCATACCTCAAAATGGCCACAGATAAAGGAAGACAACATTGAGGTATCATTCGATAGTATCTGTGATGAGTTCCTGATTGGGAGGGGCATTCAACTCGATGGTGATATTCGTTTGTTCACCGAGGTATTCTATGCTCCTATTTCGAAGCAGCTTCAACCAATCTCCGGTGGAAAAGATCTCCTTGCAATGGCAGGGGAAAATAATCTGAAGATCGGCTTGGTTTCCAATTCACCATTTCCGGGGGAATGGCATCGAAGAGAAATGGAAAGATTCGGTCTGCTCAACTCATTTGATTGCACGATTTTTTCTTCCGAGTTCGGCATGAGAAAACCACACGCTTCGATATTTGAAGAGTGTCTAAAGCAGCTTGAAGTGGAACCGGGGAATGCTGTTCATGTAGGTGATCGTCCGCTGGAAGATATTACCGGAGCGCAGGGTGCCGGGATAACGGGTGTGCTGCTGCGCAGACCGGACAGGGACCTGCCGGGAAACATCAAACCGGATTTTATCGTAGATAGTTTGAAAGATATATTGAATCTATAATACAGGAAGCTGGGAGAAATAATGGACAGAACAGAAAACCTGCTCCAGGAACTGGTGGATGCATACGGTCCTTCGGGCCATGAATCCGAAATCGCAAAGATAATGAAAAAACACCTTGATCCGGTGACGGATGAAATAGCTTACGACAAGCTCGGCAGTATTATTGGCAAGAAGAAGGGCTCATCCAACGAGCCGCGTGTTATGGTAGCGGGGCACATGGATGAAGTCGGATTTGTTGTATCAAGCATTACGAAGAAGGGATTTATCAAGTTTCTCGCTCTCGGCGGATGGTGGGGGCACGTTGCTCTCGCTCAACGAGTACTTGTATTGACAGGGAAAGGTCCGGTTGTCGGTGTGGTTGGTTCGACCGCCCCGCATATCCTTGAGCCTGAAGAACGCAAGAAAGTCCTGAATATCGAGGATATGTTTATTGATGTCGGTGCTAAGGATAACTATGATGTCGAGAAGAAACTCGGCATTTCGGTCGGGGATGCCATTGTCCCGTACAGCCCGTTTACAATAATGAATCACAAGAAGATGTATCTCGCCAAAGCTTTCGATGACCGTATCGGTTGTGCGGGTGTGATCCAGACGCTTGAGGCGCTAAAGAAAGTGAAGCACCCGAACACGGTATTCGGTATCGGTACGGTTCAGGAGGAGGTCGGCTTGCGTGGTGCTCAGACAGCGGCGTTCGCGTGCGATCCCGATGTTGCTATTGCACTCGATGTCACCGTAGCGAAGGATACACCGGGAATCAAGGGCGACAACCTCGAAAAACTCGGCGCAGGTGCGGCAGTTCTCGCGTTTGATGCCGGATTGATCCCGAATGTCAAGTTGAAACAACTTGTTGTCGATACCGCTAAAAAGGCGAAGATACCATATTTCCTTACGACTCTTGGTCGTGGTGCTACCGATGCAGGAAGGATTCACTTGACACGTCAGGGAGTACCATCAATCTGTATTGCTATGGCAACGCGTTATATTCACGGTCATACAAGTGTTATATACCGTGATGATTACCTGAATATGGTTAAACTGACGACAGAATTGATTAAGCGTCTCGACAAGAAAACGGTACAATCTCTGACACGTCCGTAGTCTTTGATAGATATTTGAAGAGCGGGAAGGATTCCAACGATGGCATTGAGATTTAACAATACTATGACACGTAAACTGGAAGAGTTCCAACCGATTGAAGAGGGGAAGGTCGGGCTGTATACCTGTGGTCCTACAGTTTACGATTTCGCTCATATAGGTAATTTCCGTGCATATATTTTCGAGGATATCTTAAAGAGATACTTGAGGTATAAGGGGTATGATGTCTACCATGTCATGAATCTGACGGATATTGATGACAAGACGATCAAGGGCTGTCAGAAGGAATCCGTTTCGCTCGATGAGTATACCGAAAGATACAAGAACGCCTTTTTTGATGACATTGATGCGCTTCGCATAGACAGGGCTGATGTTTACCCTGAGGCTACCAAGCATATTGATGAGATGGTGGCGATGGTGAAGGCTCTGCTCGATAAAGATATTGCTTATGAGTCGGGTAATGCAATCTACTTCAGCATAGCGAAATTCCCGGAGTACGGAAAACTCTCTCACATGGACATGACTCAGCTTAAAGCGGGAGCGCGTGTGACATCCGATGAATACGAAAAGGAGCAGGTTTCCGATTTCGCGCTCTGGAAAGGCTGGGATGAGGATGATGGTCCCGTATTCTGGCAGACCGAACTCGGAAAGGGGCGACCGGGCTGGCATATAGAGTGTTCAGCGATGTCCATGAAATACCTCGGACCACATTTCGATATTCATTGTGGTGGTGTGGATAATATGTTCCCGCATCATGAGAACGAGATCGCGCAATCGGTGGCGTCAACGGGGAAGAAGTTTGTCAATTACTGGATGCATAACGAGCACCTGATTGTCGAAGGACGGAAAATGTCAAAGTCATTCGGCAATTTCTATACGCTTCGACAGATTCTCGAAAAAGGTTACCCGGCGCTGGCTGTCAGGTATGTGTTAATGTCCACGCACTACCGTCAGCAGTTGAATTTCACATTCGATGCACTCGATGCTGCGAAAGCCGCTATAGAGCGTCTCTGGGATTTCAAGGACAATGTCGGTGCGATTAAGGGTGGAAAAGACAATTCGGATGTCGACAAATATATTCAGACTGCCCGGAGTAAATTCGAGGAATCACTCGATGACGATTTGAATATCTCTCCTGCGCTTGCGGCAGTGTTTGATTTCGTACGGGATATTAACCGCCTGATCCATGAGAAGAACATATCAGCATCCGATGGCGCAAAAGTCCTTGAGGTCATGAAGGAATTTGACGGTGTACTTGCGGTAATGGAGAAGGAAGTTGAGGATATCGGTTCGGAGGTTGAAGACCTGATTCAGAAACGGCTCGATGCTCGAAAGAACCGTGATTTCGCAACCGCCGATAAGATTCGTGACGACCTTCTCGAACGCGGTATTCTGCTCGAGGATACCCCGGACGGAACAAAGTGGAAAAGGAAACTATAGCCCTTCGGTAGAGGATATTTGCAGACGGGTGTTACAAAATGTAGCACCCGTTTTCTTATATATCGATGTTCTTTTTTTCTACTGCAGCGGCAAGACCGAGAAATACCCACATGTAGGCGGAAATGGATCTCTGTCCTATTAGAGGACCTATGTCAAATAACCCGCTGAGAAGACTTGCAATAAGGACTCCGATAACTGTGGTGTGCAGTAGTCTTCGAGCGGTGGTAGGTGCTATTCGTCTTTTGAAGGTGTGCCGCTTAAACAGATAGTAGCAGATGAAGATTATCAGGATAAGCCCCGGAAAACCTGTTGTTACAACTAAATGTAGGAACATATTATGTGCGTTGAAGTTCTTTTCTGTTTCTTTGAGGGCTGCGTACTCCTGTATATCTGTCAGTTCCTTTTGATTTCGAATATCTCTTATCCTGGTACCGAATCCCTGTCCGAATATCGGTCTGTCGAATGCTGTTAATGTGGCATATTCCCAATATACACTACGTCTTGTAGTCCCCGATTCGATCCGTCCAATTTTGTAAATCATATTCAAAAAGGGATCATATAGGAGCAGTAGAACACTGACTATTGCTACACTCAGTGTCAGAATTTTCAGAAGTCTTCGTTTCTCAAACCACAGGAATGTAATGGTAAATCCGATCATCCCAAGCCATGATCCCCTTGACCATGTAAGAGCGAGAAAGAACATAGTCATTATGATACCAAGTCGGAATATTACCTTTTCGCGCCAGTTTGATGATGTTAATGCACCCATTGCAAGAAAAGGAGTCAATGTAATAGCAAGTTTTCCAAGAATGTTCGAATTGGTAAAGAAACCTGTTGCTCTGCTAAATGGATTATTCAGGAAGGTATATGCTGTAAATAGAAACGTTGCTGTTGCTGCAATCAATGCCAGATAGAATAGCAAACGAACATGAGCGCGTTTGGATATTGTCTCGATAGTCGCGAAATACAAGGTAATAAGAATTACAATGTTGAAAAAAACTTTAAGGCTTTGATATGGTCTTAATGCTGTTACTGTTGTTATTCCGATCCAGAAAGCAAAAAGCAGAATCGCCTTTTCAAATCCTCCAAAATCTGTAGTCCATGTCTTCTTTTCAATCATAAGTCTTACAATTGTCAACAGGAGGAAGGAAACAAGCAATAAATGCTTTACACTACTAATCACATGTGAATCGACACCAGGAACTGAAACTATGAATGAAGTGAGTATAACGGATGCAACCAGAATTATCGGTGAATTGGACAGATAGATGAGCAGGACTATTCCGGTCACTCCGATAAAAGCGCCAAGAGGTCCAAGTAGACCCAATGCGACGAGAATCAGGACATCAAATAAGCACAAAAATACTATAAGAACTTTCCGATTGTTAAGCTGAGTCGGATAAAGCGCGTGCTCCATCAGGGTATCCTCATCCTAATGGTTTGCGCTTGATTTCCCGGAGTATTCCTCGAAGATCAGTGATATAGTCTTCTTTTTCCCCATCGGAAGATACAAAACGTTCATGAAATGTTACAGCAAGAACAGAAAGCATAATGCTGAGTAAAAATGCTACGACTGTAATAACCAGTCTTCTTGGTTTGAAATGTCTCTGTGGTGGATGGGCGATATCGAGTACGTTTATCATCGGAGTGTCTCTGCGCTCCTGAATTCGGGACATTTCGAGTTGCTGTGCGAGAAGTTCGTATATTATTTCCTGAATCTTTACATTTCTTTTCAAAACTGAAAATTGAAGACTCAGGTCCGGAATATCAGTCAATGGAATATCGAGCGCAGATATGACAGAATCCACGCCTGTTTCCGCGCCTCTCTCGATTTCCTTGAGTTTATTTTTGATCTCTGTAACGCGCTGCTTTTGTGTGATGACTTCCGGATGATCCGGATTGTAATTCTTCCGTAATATCTCCAACTCGATTTCCGCTGTAGTAAGTTCCGCTTTTATCTGTGCGAGATTATTGATCAAGGCCTCCGATTGAAGCTCAAGAGAGATTGCCATGTGGTCTTCCTGAAACTTACGAAGTTCACCGAGTGCATTCTCGAGGTCTGCATTGGCTTCATCAAGACGCTTGGTGAGGAAATCAACGTGCTGTCCACCCTCTCGAGCTTGTATCTCTATATTGAGCCGGTTAAGTTCACGAACCATCAAATTTGCAATCCTCGATGCGAGAATGCTGTCTTTTGCAACTGTCTCAACCGATAGTATACCATCTGACTCAACAACGATAGATATATTGTCTTTTAGTGTTTTTACAGCGCCCCAGCGGGTTTTGGTGTCATAAATATACTGCAATTTGAGGGAATCAACCACAGATGTGAGAATCCGCTCTGAACGCAGCATGCTTGCATAGAGATCTGAAGGTGTCGCAAGAACCGGTAGTGAGAAATTCGTCACAGCTTGAGCAACCTGTGCTACCGACAGATTACCCAAACCCGCAAAACCCATCCCGGATTGATTCTCCGGAGGAAGGATTGTTGTTTTTGCCTTGTATTCTTTGGGCAGGATGAATGTAATAAGAATTGCAAGTATCGTTACGGCGGCGGTATTCAGTATTACAAATCTACGATACTTAACTATTGTCTTTAGTAAATTCAATATCCACATAATACTGCACCATTTTCATATTTAGTGAGGTTGATGATACCACCGTGCTGTATCGATGTCAATCTTAAACAATTCCACGTAGTTGTGCAATGAAGAACGGCGGGGTAGTAAATAACCCCGCCGTTAAGATATCCAATCTCTCGTGTTATTCGCTTCTCAGCTTAATCGACTCCACAATCTTGGCTGTGTAAGGTACCTGGGGTTCCAGTTCTCCCTCTCCGCCTTTGATGAAGAATCCCACAACAATTATTGCGGTTGCATAAGACAGGGTTTTCTTTCCCTTGCCGATATCCTCCGCTTCACCGGATATCATAATAGGCAGATCGCCGTCAGTATTGAAAGCACCCTTCGGCATGATATAGACGAACTTGACTTTAATCATCCCCGGTTTGCCGAGCATTCCATTGCCTTTCGCCTCTTCAACTACCGCCTTGCCGGCAGCGCCCTGCTCGACGATGGTAGAGTCATCCATGATGATGGGATCGAGAAGAACAATGTCAACAGAATCACCTTTTACAAGGTTGTTTCCGCTGACTTTCTGCCCATCCGGGAAACCGACTTTAATCTCCATGCCTTCAGAGAGGCGGACAACGGTTGCGTTTGCCGATTCAATTGAACCCACAATAGCAAGTGCAATGGTCATGAAAAGCAAGAGCTTTAATGACCCTTCAATCTTTCTCCTCATAATAATCTCCTTTTATCTCAGACGTCCAAAATCTATTTGAGTTCCGGAAGCTGGCTCTTCAGGCTCGGAAGGAATGTCAATGTTACATGCTTGTCAATATCCTGAAAATGAAGATCACCTGCAAGCTCGAAAATTGCAAAATCCTTCGTCTTGACAATTTTGTCGGATGATTTTGCTCCTCTGCTGCAATCCTCACCTGAGAGGCAGAAACCTATATGTATATCGTCACCAATCTTCCATTTAATAGAATATTCCTCTTCCTCGTACATGGGGAGGAACTTTTCCCATTTAGGATCCTGACCATCATCAGTTACCTCTATATACAGGGTACCGTCATCCGGTAGTTTATCCACTCGGAATTTGAAGGTCTGTCTTCGGTTATTCCATTTCTTCGCAGATGACAGATAGTTGGATACCATCTGTTTCTCCGGACCGTCTTTCAGCTTGCCATGAAGTTTCTGCAGAGTTGTAACAGCGTCTCCGAGCCGATATGCGGGACTATCATTACCGTTGATTTCGTCCTTGAGGGAGCCGAGTTCCACACCCGCCTGTCGCGATTCGACTGTCACAACCTTCTCAACTTTTCTGTTAGCCAGAGCATCCATCAATTCACTCTCGGAGCGTGACAGTTCAGCACCGTGCACGACCTTATCAGTTTCAACCTGCTGAGTTATAATACTCCAGATCGTAGTATCTGATGGTTGAGAAATAGACCGTTTGAACATCTCCCAATATCCAAGGATTCTGTCACTGCGACGGAACCTTGTTGATGTTGAGTCACCGATTCTATGACGATTGAGATCGGCTTCCAACGTAGTGTGAGCTTCTGTCAGGTTGAGAGTGGAATCGCGAGTATTCAGTGTCGGCCAGAGATCCGGCTGATTCACAATACCTGTAAATTGCTTTATTGTGTTATCGAGTGCCTTAAGGGCATCTTCCTCGTTAAACTCTCCATATATCTGTGCAATACGGCTTCCCACCGGTGCAAATTTGGGGAACAGCCACTTGACGACAAAGGAGCGTGAGTAACGGTCATAGCCGCGTTTGATCTTGCCACGATCTCCGGAAGAAAGGTTCGTAATGTCACCCTTGTTTGCCTCGAGGATATTGTCCTCTGTCTTGGTTGTTTGAGTCATAAGATAGCCGAAATGATACAGGTGTGGGATTGAGTATAGTGCAATCCACAGTGCCCCGATAATGGCAACGACTTTGGCAAACTTCCTCAGCTTCGATATTTTCCTGCTGCGTGATACACTTTTTAGAATCCAGTGGAACGGTTCCTGAATGCCGATGGGTCTGATAATTTTCGGCGGTTTGTATATTGATCTGCCGACTTCCTCGCCAACTTTTTCAGGTGTTTGCCCGGTAGATGAAACGAAGAATATCTGGAAATCGAGTGTTCGACCAACTACGACTTTGAGGAAATCTTTCAGGTGAATGAGTACATTTCTTACCGATCCAGCCCACTCAGAATCGGAGGCAATTCTGTTCGATGACAATACGCGCTGAAGGAAAAACTCAAATTTCTCAGAGAATACCTGCTCGTTCTGAGGCTCGACGAGAATAGTCTGATTCTCTCCCTTGAACCCCGGCAGAACATCAGCTTTCGTGATTACAAGTCCGAGTGGGATTGGAAGCCGTGATGAGAGAGGGCAGAGGCGTTCGAGCATTGTTGTGAACGAGGCGACGTGTGCCTGTGATTCAAGTTCCGCACCGAGAATCTTTGGATCGAAGAAGAACAGGATGCCATCCGCCTGCTGCATAAAGTCGTTGACTTTCTCGCTCTCTTCACCGGCAGCGCGCAATGATACCGCATCGCCATCATAATCATAGGTGACGACCTGAAGCTTTTTGTCACCATCAAGAATAGCATTGAATTGAAGCTCCCGGCCACCCTCTGTCGGCTCCGGAAATTTCTGCTCACCTCTCAGGTCAACGACTGTTCCGGTTCCGGATGATGTACCGAGTCCCCATATCTCGCGATAGTTGGCGAGGAACTCATTGGCTGTCTTCGTATCGGTTGCTGAAATCTGAAGGTGCTTGGATACTTTCGATTCCTCATTCAGGGTCGTGAAGTAGACCGACTTGCCGGAATTTTTATGACCATATACCCCGATAAGTATGCCGGAAGGCCATTTATAATCACCCTCCGGAGCAGAACCTTTGCGCCGTCCGGCAGCTTTCGATCCTCGCTTAAAAAACTTCAGTATCTTATCTGTCTTCATATCTAATTCGTATTCCTATTAGTCTCGTTAACCTGCACGTTCCTGAACCTGTTTTGCTCTCTCTTTGAGATCATCGAGCTTCTGGTCCGTAAACGAACTCCACCAGGTCGGAATGAGAATCGCCAACGCAATAAACAATATGACAATAAGGGAGTAGAAGAGATACGCCGGATTTCTCTGCGAGATCACCAGTCGGAAAAACCTCGTATTCGAAAACGCTCCCTTGAATTTGCCGAAGAATACCGCAAAGAATCCTCTGACCTTGGACCAGAAGTCCACTTTCTTAAGATATCCCCACTCCGACAGATAATGCTTATAGAGGCGGGATTTCGCTCCCAGTTTGCGGAATGCATCTATTCTCGATAGATGAAACTCGAGAGACTGCCTGTCTTTGAGCAGGTCTGTTCCGAGCTGTATGCGCCGTCTTTCGAGTTCGAGGAACTTCTCCGGCTCAGACATGGCATCGAACTGTTCCGGGGTCAAATCGGTATTGAGCGCTTTGCCGAATTTATTCAGGTACTTGGCAATCTCTTTCAGGAAGAACTGATTGAGAGGGAACATCCCCTTCAATGCACCCTCCTTAAAGAGCATTGGCAGGAGATGTTTCTCGAAATAGGGAACATCCTGCTTAATTGGTCGAATACCTCGACACTGGGTATATGCCTGATTCGACCTGCCGTCGATGTCCGCTTCAGACTCGAAACATGTAATCAGAACCTGAACAGTGATCTCTCTTAGATCCGAATTTGTCAGAGGTGTATCGCGTACTCTGTCGAGGAAGAAGTAATCAACTTCAACGGCCTTGTTGCGCTGCTCTCTTAGTGCCTGAAAGACGGTGTAGATTCCATTGTAAGTCTGGAAAAAAGCCTCCGTCTCGAATTTGGACGCATCGTCCTCATAGGCTTTGAGATATTTGAATAAGTCTTTTAAGTAGTTTTCCATAATTCGGCTTCCGTGCCACAATAATTACATAGTATAAGCCATTAAATCGAGTTTCCCAAGCTCTTCGAACTTGGATGGATTGCTTGCTCCCCTGAATATCAGTGTAATCCTGCTCACCTGCGGGGTTTGAAGCATATCCTGTGGTTTCAATGCAACCTTTGCACCAAACTCTGTCGTGTCTATTTCAATCGGGTCGGTTTCACCGAGTCCGCGTGCTTCGTTCAATCCAAGCCTGACCTGCATTCGTGACCACTCTGAAACGTCAAACAGGTCCTTGGACATAAGTACGACAACATCCGATACCTGCTGAGGTTTTTCGAGATTCAAGAGCACATAGCTCAATTCACCAACCTGTTCGACTCTGTATTCTCCATACGGAGCTAATCTGTAGGTTCGTCCTGAATAAGTCAGTGTCTCCGATGCCATCGCCTCTCTGCCAAGTTCCTCTTTTTTGGTCTGGGCGAGGAATCCGAGCACTCCGCGCAGTTCGGTCAGGTTGTTTTCTATCATTGTAACCTGACTGCCTATGTTGCTGTGGTCATACTCTGCGAGAAGGAAGCTGTCGACCGCACCGAGAAACTTACCGATATCGGTTTTGCGTTCTTTCGTGAAATGTTTCTCATTAAGATAATCTTTCAGCGCCGGTTCGAGACTGAACAGGGTAGAGACAACCCTGAACAAACGTTTGAAGTATATCGACATTTCCAGAGGATGCTGGGATATTCTTCCCACTCTGAACTGATCGAGCGAGGAGGCGAGGTGATATATAATCCTGTAAACGGTGTTCTTGAATGCCGCCTGAAGCTCGGTCTTCTCACCAGAGAGCATGGTTCCACTCGATATTGCCGAATATGCACGCGAACCGAGAGATAGAAGGTTTTCGAGACGGTTTCTGAAATCTACAGCCTTCTCGGAGAGATTCAGATCGGCGTTGACAGTGAGACAGGGCGGGAAAAACTGGTTCGAGTGCCCCACCTCATTTCCTGAGATTATTAGATGAGCGACTTGCAGTGTTTTTCCGGCAGCAGCGGGTTGATCGTTCAGGTAGACCTTGTATGACTGTACTCTATATGGAATACGCGGAATCTCTTCCTCCGGATCCGGTTCACCCGTTTCCATTTTTGTGTTCTCGATTGCGATATAGACCGGGATTTCACCATCCTCGAGCGGTGTCTCAGCCCTGACAGTATATCCGAGATCACCTGTAATCGAGATCGGACTGCCATCCGGAGTAATGGCCTGGCAATTGGTGACCGTGACCTGTAATTTACCGGTTGTAGCGAGGCAATTCAGTGACAGAGAGGGTTCATTCGTTGATGTATTGCAAACGAGACCATAATTGAGATGAGGATCCGCTTTATACCATCGAAGCAGCTCCTCGAAATACTTCTCCTGATCTTTGAGATGCTGCTCCGTAATGAGCATCCCGTCTTGCCAGTTTGTGGAATATAACCTGAAGTGGCTCATAATATTGCCTTAGCTTTCATTTTGTGAATTTATTGGTGCTTGATCTCAGTGTCAACATCAATATCCCGTCAGTTATCAGTTCACCGCTATAATGTGCCCGTAAAGCTGGATATACCGAGGAAAGCCCTCTGCTTGTCCCGGCCAATTCCGGCACTCTTTCTTTTACCTCTTATTATGATTCGGCACTCGAGGTTGTTGGGCATACAGATCGTAATCAGCCTCTTTAATCGAGTGAAAGTTTCCGCACCCTCACGGAATTCAGCCAAATCATGTACTTCAACATCATATATTTTTACTTCGTACGAAGAATCACATTCCTTGAAACTTCTCCCGATTACCATGTCCTGTCCGAGTTGAGAGGCATCTTTCCCTAAACGGGTTTGCAGTTCGGATGGTATATCATATTCTCCCGTAGTATTCTCTGTGATCTCGCATGGATACCCGAATATTGCCTCAATCAGGCTTGATACGAACTCAACATTACCCGCCCATTCATTGAAATAGGGCATGAGGGATGACCAGATTAACAGCTCACGGTTATTGCGGGTTAACTGGTCTTCAGAAAATGCGAATAGGGACAGGTACCTTTTAAGATACTCAGTATCTACAACACCCATACCGTAGAGAAGAGAGAGGAGTTTTATTCTTGCCTCTGACCGAAGTACCGCTGAGTCGAATGGCGCGAGAAAATCGCGCGCTTCCTGTTCCCATCCTCCCGACCTCGCATAAGATATCCCACTCAATCCATAGAAATACTGATATGGGAGAAGGTCGACTGCACTATAGCGACCAACCTCCAATGTGATTTTTGTGTCATGACCAATTTCGGTACCCGGAACCGGATCCTGAGAGATGACCTCACCCTTGTAATTTTCATACTCACCAACCGCTGTCATCTCGACTTTGTTGAGATCAACACCGAGTCTGATCAGTGCATTCAAAGCTGTCTCAACCCTGTGGGGTGACATCCGGTTGCAGAAGTCGGGCATTTTGCTGATTTCAGCGGTCATTTCTCTGTTATCTCCACTCTGAACTGAGAGTTAACCGGTGAGCGGGATTTAAGGAATCGTACAAGACGCTGTTTCAGAAATTCGATTTCTTCGTCCGAGTGGAAACTGTCGGGAGGAGCCTCCACATCAACAGCAATGCATCTTCTGACACCGCGCGGGGTTCGATCCGTTGCATTGTGGCAGCTTGCCTTTTGTATGCGTGAATCGAATGTTTTAGCCCATGTTTCAATCTCGCTGAAACCTATAGCACGATCCCTGCTTCGGAGTCGTACGGTAGCTTCATTAACAACCTGCTCGGTGGTTTTCGCTGGTATAGCTCCGGTTGTGGGGATTAGATTCACGCAGGAATCAATTCCGGGATGCTGTTCATAAAGATCCTTGATCTTACCCGCTTCAATACCGTTTGCATCCGTTCCCTCGGTTATTGTGTATTCAACAGTGATCGAATCCGGAGTAGTCTGCCTGAGTGCGCTATAATCGAACCAGAGAACGATCTTGTCCTTTCGCTCTTCCATAGCGTAAACTTTATCTTCTTTCGGATCGGATGCCTGGAAGATTGGAACGTAGGAGTTGTTATCGGAGTCCGATACGTTAATTATTTCGAGAATGGAATCAATCTTGTCAGGGATTTCAAGTTCAACCAGCTTGTTTCCTACCGTATGTTTGAAAACAGATTTGTCGTTACGGTTGAATGCAATATAGCAATTTGTATATAACGAAATTGGTTTAAGCAGTGTGTTTCTATTGCCACGATCGGGGAGAAGCACCTTTATCCAGTAAAATCCCCCCTCCGGTTCTTTTATGTCTATTCCACCGGCAAAAGCTATTGAACCAATTTCATTCGGAGTTTCTCGTTTACCCCACACGGATAAAAAACTATCCGGTAATGATAGAATCCTCTCCTCGATACCGCCATACAAATTCGAATGTGACCGGAAGCCTCCCCACTCCATAGTACCGTCAGCGGTCTTTCCAAGTATACGATTTGTAAGGGAGATCGTGCCCGGTACAAATGCTGCACTCTCATCGAAACCGTTCTCACCGAGTGGCAGCCACCGTGACCATTTAAGAATATCGATTGCTGTCTGATCACCGAAAGCGAACATGATCGTATCCGTGAAGTCTTTCGGGTCACCCTCATAATCGAAACCAAGATACACAGCTTGAGGCTGGTCCGCGAGAGTTCTTCGAGTGCGTCCCCGAGCTTGATTCGATTCCGCTGTTTCCACAGCAGAGTCGCCGCATTTCACTATGGCATGTTTCAGCGATGCCGAGAGAAGCCTCTCCGGTTGGCGTGGGGCAAAAAAGAATGTTTTGCCGCCGGAACGTTCCTCACGATATATGACTTTCGTGTTCTCATCAATATCCACGACTGGATCAGTCAGGTCACATTTTATTATTGTATAGGCTGGAACGGGCCATCTCTTGCTGTCCGGAATAAGTGAACGGATAAGGGAGTCTGAAACGGTCTGCCAGAGTTCACCGAGTTTACTCTCGATGCCGGCAAGCTGATTTGCATACAGTTCGAGTAATATCCGGAGGATGGGATCGAGCCTCTCTGGTGATTCGGGAACATCCTCCATGTGGATTCGAAGTTCCCGGTGCATCGCGCGAAAAATATCATCTTTGGTGCGTATCTTGCCGGTTTTCATCTATTGCCTGTTCCCATCTGCAGAATTGTCATTTAACCGATAGTGAATGTCTCTCGAAATTCCTTTTCCTCACCATTTTCCTTGTATGTACCGGATACAGTCACTGCAAGACCGAGAGGGTGAATCCCGGATTCTTCGACCGTGCTGAATGATACGGACAGGTTGAATAATCTCTTCTCAGACTTGTCGATAGCATTTCGTAAACTGGCTCTGACATCAGCTTTGCTTGCCGTGTTGAGATCAGAATATTCCTTTTCCCATATAGCACAGCCGAAATCCCTATTGAAGGGGATACTCCCGACTCTTGTAGATAGAATAAGACCTATCGAGTGCTTTAGAGACTCGTACATATCAATTTTGTCGAAATAACCCTTACGGAGTCTTAGAGGTAGAGAGAGGTGTTCCATATATCAGTTAGTTCAGGTTAATCGGGTTACCCTTCACGTTGACCATTGCACCTTCGACATCGAGTGTGCCGCTGGCTTTGAGCTTCCCGGATGCACTTGCTTCCGCAGTCAATCCTGCTCCTGCCGAAATTGATGTATCCGATCCGGATTCCAACGTCAGACCGTCTGATGCTTTTATAGTGATGTTAGCGCCATCAATCGTAATATCACCATCACTCTTTATCGTTATAGATGGTCCGTTCAGTGTCAGCACGATCTGATTCTGACCATCCTGATTTGAAATCTGTATCGTTTCTTCACCATCCGCATCACTCATGTAGATTTCGTTGCCGGATCTCGTTGTGAATATTTTGACATTGTTAGTTTCCGAATCAATTTTGCCAATAGGTGTGTCTTCGCTGTTATACATCGAAGCAATAACTACCGGGAGATCGGGATTTCCGAATTCATACCCGATGAGAACCTCATCGCCGATCTCCGGAATTACATACCAGCCGCGTTCCTGACCTGCATGAGTAGAGGCAACACGAATCCATGGTGTGTCATCACCGGAACTCCATGGGAAACTCACTTTAACGCGTCCGAGTTGTTCCGGGTCATTGTTATCGGTGACAACAGCAGGCTGAAGTTGAGTGACTTTCGGTTTCCCGTAGAACTGTTCCGGAAACACGAGTTCAATAGGACTGCACCAGAACTCATTGTAGTAGGAGCTGCTCTCGTCGATGTGATGGATGACCTTGGTGACGAAATACATTCCGGCGAGCGCCTCAACACCGTTTATCTCGACACAGCTTCCCACTTTCACAGCCGCAACGGATGAACTGCAACGACACGTAACCATTCTCGAAAAGGAGCTTCTGGCTTTTGTAGTCAGAATGTTATCAACCGTTCGATTGTCGCGTGCCTGACCGATCTCAACGAAGGATGTCTGCGAGAAGATGTTGTCGGATGCCTGCGGAGATTTGTTTTGTATAGATGAGAGGGAGGCTTGTGGAGAGGCACTGTTCGTATCCTGAGTGTATGTGTTTTTTTCGAGATAGTCATAGACATTTGACTGGTACTTCGGATTGTCAACACCGAGATTGAACCTGAAGCTTCCCAGGTTTTGACCCAGATTAAGTTCGACTCTGTCGCCTGTGCTCGGTCCAACTACTCTGAATTCCGTACCGTCATAATAGCTGAATCGCCCTTCAGAACTTGCGAGACGTTTAACAAATTCATAATCGGTTTCATCATACTGGGCTATAAATTCGGTTTGTGATCCCATTGTGTCTGTCGTGCCCACTGTTATAGAGTGGCTGCCGAGAACTGAGGCTATAATATCTGATGGAGACTGTTCGTACCAGAAACGCCTTATCTTTGCCCTGTCCATGCCAATTGTCGGGCTTGCCGCGATTATATGAACTCTATTTGTGGCATCTACTCTATTGTCGACGTTTATACCTGTTACTATACCGGCAAATTCCTGGGTATCATCACCCGCTTCACCATCAATGATTGTGGCAATGTTTACGGAGATGGAGTTGCCGAGATAATCGGCAAAATCCGTAGGATCCAACATTTGCTCATCTGCTGGATGAACAACGATTATCTCCAGTTGATGATGATTGTTTACGGACTGGGTGAGTGTGACCTTGGAAATGAGATTTGCAATTTCGACACCTTGAATTCTAATGCGAACCTGAGCAGGGACCGCTATTTGTCCGGCATCAAACGGTTCATTAGAACCCTCGGGTTGAACCCCATGATCCGGTACTTCTCTATGTGGCAATTCTGGCATAAGTATATCCGATTAATTAGGTTTCAACCGGACGGTTTCAACCGCCCGGTTGATTGTTGTTATAAGCTACTCTTCCCAGCGATTGTCGATGGATGCATCGCCGATAACCAGATGATGGCATGAAACCTCAAAATACTCAAATATCTGATCATCCGGCTCGTTCTTAATATGAGGGATTGACTCTACGTATTTTGTGATAAATCCCTCTTCCCAGGTCAATTCTTTCATCATCGCATCATTGGGATTCTTGAATGTAACCTTTCCGGGTTTCCAGTTCGGTTCAGATGAATCCATTGCCCAGCGGGCGATGTCAGTGGTCTCATCAGACTCTCTGGTGATCTTGATCGTTCCGGCGTGAGCGCGGTCGGACGGTCTTCCTGTTTCATCCTTGGCGGTGTAAAGCTCATAGGAAACAGCATAGACGTTCTTGTAGGTGACACCGTCGATCTCCAATATGGGCCTGCGTGCCATAACATTACTCCTTACAAAGTGTTGATATCCCTATTTTGTTCTTGTTCTTCAACTGCAACAGTAAGCTGAATTCCTTAAAATTCCTCCGTTATTTGTCTTTCACATTAGTCTGATCTTCTTCATTCCAGGCAGTAAACTCAATATTGAATGTACGTGCCGGGTACTTGGGATTCAGAGCTACCTTAATATCGACTTCCTGTCTCTTACGCATTTCATCATCAGCGAAGATGTCAACCTTGTAATCCTGGAGGATGTTGTCGCCGCCTGAGATCGCCTTCATGAATTTGTCTATATCCTTACGCAGCGTATCGATGAACTTCTGGTCTATTACAGAGAATGTCTGCTTGTTCAGATAATTGCGAAGAGTCTTGTAGACATAATCATAGGTTCTTCGGATGGAATAAATGTTGAATGTCTCGTTCGTGAATAGGGTGGATGAACCCATCGCAACCGCTGCACCCTCGAAATTCACCATCGGATTAACACCCTTTTCGTTAATCTTGGATGCATCCGGCTGGTTTGCTCTGAACCGGAGATACTTGGCATCGGCGATCTTCCCGAATTTGAAGCCGGCCATTGGTTGCTGCATGCCGACGGTCGTGTCTCCCTGATACATCTTACCGGCGACAGCGGCTGATGGTGGAATCCACATGTCGTCATCCTCATACTGGTTCTTCTCACGAGCCTGTATGTAATTGGCGAACATCGAGATATACTGCTTGTAGGTGTCGATACCCGGAAGATTTGCATAGTTCGGATCTTCAAGCATGTCCATGACTTCATCCACATTCTCGAAATTCGGAAGGTCAGTCATGACATGCAGTTTGTTGGGGAAACCAAGCTGTCGTGCAACGGTATCAATGTTCTCGACACTCCCAAGCCAGCCTGGAACGACAGCCATCGAGAAACACTCTTTAATACTCCATTCGCGGTAGAGGTCCGCGACCGCTTTTGTCAATTCTTCGAATTTCTCTCGATCATCCGGATCGGTCAGCTCTTCACCGCTAATATTGGCGAAATAGGCATTGACCTTCTCATCGGCTTCCTGTTGAGCATTTGCGAAGAACTTGTCGATTGCGCGATAGGTTGTTTCGAGATCACGGCTTTCGCGATGGACCTTCTTCATGTTCTTATCGAGATTCTGCTCGAGTTCCGTAGCACGTTCGTTGAGACCCTTGCGGATATCATCGAGACTTGCATCCTTCGAGAGATTCTCAATCCAGATTTTCAGTCTTTCCGCGAGAAGTTTGCGCTGTACAGCGAAATCCTTCTTTGTCAAAAACTCTTTTCTCTGGAAGTCTTTTTTCGGATCAAGCCACTCGACACCCCTCACCAGATCACCATCGGCGGTCTTGAAAGAGGGGAGAAGGGCGGCTAATTTCTTGAAATCACCGAAAGTATCGCCGAGAATGGAGGCAAACTCCTCATCGGAGACCTTTTCGATTTCCATAGCAGGCTTTTCCGGCGCTGCCGCCTCTGCCTGCGCTGCCTGTTCCTGTTTTTCTTCTTCAGCCATCTATTATCCCCTCTCTTATTCGCTCAACAGGTCGATGTAATAAGCCATAACTTTGACCAGCGCATCTTTCTTCTCATCATCCTGGAGAATTTTCTGAAGCGCTTTGTTCTTCTTGAGCTGTTTGTCAAGATCGGCCATCATTTCTTTACTGTAGTATGTTTTCTGAAGGTGTTCATTTTTCTCGATCAGTTCCTTGGACGTGAAATCCTTCATCGCTCTGATCTCGAATTCACCGTTGACCGGCTCGCCTTCAGTTGATTCCATCTCGACAGAGAATGACGGCTGGAATTTTTCGAAGACATCCTTCAGATTCTGACACTTCCTGGGTGAAACATCCGTTTCGTCGTCATTATTGAGTTTTGCGATGTAGAGTGTTTTGTTGGACGGTAACAATTCTACAGGGATGGAGTCATCCCGTTTGACTTTTTCCGTCGCTCCAAGTATGAATTTTGCCATGTAGCCCTCCAGTGGAGAGGTTTATACTGCTTTGTTCTTCTCTATATTAAAAACATAGTTGTCATCCTTGACATCCACCGTTACGGAATCACCCGGTTCAAGGTTTCCGGCAATGATATCAACCGACAGCTTGTTGATGATATCCTTCTCAATGATCCGCTGCATGGGGCGGGCACCAAGTTCGTAATTGTATCCATCCTTCGAGAGTTTCTTTCTTGCATCCTCACTCAGTTCGGTTACTATCTTCTGATCCTGAAGAAGTGAACTCAGGTTGTTGAATTCAAGTCCCGCAATCTTCTCGACCTGTTCCTCTGTGAACGGATGATAGACTATTATATCCGTCAGACGGTTCAGGAATTCGGGTCGGAATTTGGTGAAGAGAAACTGCCGCACACTGTCCATGTTAACATCGCGCCCTTCACGGAATGCATCCAGAATCTGATCGGCGGCATAGTTCGATGTCAACACGACAATAGTATTGGAGAAATCAACCGTACGATTCTGCCCGTCTGTCAACCTGCCGTCATCGAGCAATTGAAGGAGCACGTTGAATATCTCCGGATGCGCCTTTTCGACCTCATCGAATAGCACGATAGAGAAGGGTTTGCGCCGTACAGCTTCCGTGAGTACACCACCGGCTTCATACCCGACATACCCCGGAGGAGCGCCGATCATCTTTGCAACCGAATGCTGTTCCATGAATTCCGACATGTCGAGTCTTACCATCGCATTCTTGTCGTCGAAAAGGAATTCCGCGAGAAGCTTGGGGAGGTATGTCTTGCCGGTTCCGGTCGAGCCGAGGAAAAGGAATGATCCTACCGGACGATTCGGCAGCTTAAGACCAGCGCGGGCTTTGCGAATGGCGTTCGCCACTCCACGGATTGCATTTTCCTGTCCGACGATCTTTCTGGAGAGGAATTCCTCCATGTGAAGGAGCTTCTCTTTCTCGGCGGTCAACATCTTGGATACTGGAATGCCCGTTCTGCGTGCAACGACGGCTGCAACGTCAGAATCATAGATAGTTGGATCGGGGTTTTCGGCGACTTTCCGTAGTTCCTCAAATTTGGAGAGCTTACCTTCAAAATCCTTCTTCAGAAGGTCGAGATGTTTAGCGTCTATACTCATGCCTCAGCCTCCTGCTCTGAATCCAGACGATGCCCCCAGTAACCGCTTAGAATTTCGAATGCCCGATCGAACTCATCATACATTACCTGAAGCTTGTCGAATTCCTCAGAGTCTTCATTCGGATTTTTACCCTCACACACTCCGATTTGTTTCTCGACTTCGGCTTTGCGTTCGTCGATCTCTTTAACCCGCCTCTTCCCGAATTCATCTTTAACGGAGTATTCGGATGCAGCTTCATCGATTAAGTCAAGTGCGACATCCGGAAGATTCCGTTCGGAGAGATATCGTCTCGCGTATTTTGCCGCACCCTCGAGAGCCTCGCGTGTGAACTTGATCTTGTGATGTTCCTCGTATTTCGAGACTACACCCTCGATAATTCTTACGGACTCATCAACGGTTGGTTCATCGACTTTCACACGTTCGAAACGACGGTCAAGAGCCTTATCTTTCTCAAGATATTTCGTGTATTCCTCTTCCGTTGTTGCTCCGATGAGTCTGATCTGTCCGCGAGCAAGTGCGGGTTTAATGAGATTGGCGGCATCCATTCCACCACCGGATCCCGCTCCTGCGAGGGAGTGGATTTCATCCACAAAGAGAATTATGGAACCCGCTGACTTGACAACTTCACTAATCAGACCTTTAAATCGTTCCTCGAATTCACCCTTGTATTTTGCACCTGCCACCATTGCGCCCATGTCGACAGACATCACCTTGACGCCTTCGAGAGTACGGGGTACATCGCCATCGATAACCGCCTGTGCAAAGCCCTCAACAATTGCACTCTTGCCGACACCGGCACCACCAACAAGCACGGGGCTGTTTTTACGGCGGCGAAGAAGAATCTGGATAACCTGCTGGAGTTCCTTTTCGCGACCGATCATCGGGTCGAATTCACCCGCAGATGCCTGGTGCGTCATGTCGATGCAATACTTGAGTGTTCCGGCGATTTCCTTGCGACCCTCTTCAGGTTTTCCACCCGATGGTTCACCGGTTCTGGTAGCTATCTCTTCTACTGATTTATCTTCCGCAATCGCCCTGTAGATGTCCTCCTTTGTGATACCGGTTTTTTCCTTCACATAGGATGACAATTGCGATTTTGGATCGAAGATTGCAATCAGGATGTGCTGCGGTTCTACCAGTGGATCGTACAGTTTCTCTTTTTCGGGAAGAGCTTTCTCCAGCACCTCAATTGTAGGAGGGGAGAGGGTCAGGTTGTCACGTGCAGATTTACGTGCAGGCTGTTCCTTGAGGTATTCCTCGGTAATGCCCTCTACGAATGCCGCACTCTTACCCAATTGAGCAAGGATAGACTCAACTTCAGAGTCTTCATGCCGCACAATCGCTATAAGCAGGTGCTCGATGTCAATCTCGGGTTGTTTGAATGCTGCGGCGACTTCCCTTGCAGCTTTTATAACTGCGCGTGAATCTGAGGAATAATTTTTTATATCCATATTGGACCAACGCGCTCCATGCTTGCCGGAAGAATACTATCCACCGGCGTTGGCTTTATTTATCGGCCTTTATTCCCTGGCCAAAAGAACTGTTTACTGTCAACATTGCAGTCCGACCATTCGATAATATCCCTATTAATATACAGTGTCAAGGTATTTATACATATCAATTTAGATAGACTCTGACTCTCAAGTATTCTATGTTGATAATGTTTTGTCATTGGTATCCACAGTTCTGCTAACGCCTCGTCAATTGCACCTGTTGTCCTCTCGAAACGAATTGATTGTCGATTGGCTGACCAAGTTTATAAAACGGAATGGTAGCCCTCATGTGCTGTGCCATAAGCCGTTTGTCATCATCAGATTGCTCAAATGCCGGTGGTGATGATGTTAATCCTGCAGTTGAATGAATACTCCCGGTGATTTCAGTATGCCATGGGTTGTGGGCCGGGTTTGGGCGATTGGCGCATTCGCACTTAACATGCGCAACTTCATGATACGCTATTCTTGCGAGATGATCGCCCATGAAGCTAACTATACGATCATTCTGATACTGTATTGCGGGGTTGACGAAAACCTCGGCAGAGCAGGGGAAGGTATCCTCCCAGTGCGATGCGAAACCATCCTCTCCACCTCTTCCGTGTACGCCTTCAATTTGAGAACGTGCCGTTCTCATGTGTCCCTGAGGAATTTCCTCGAAATTATTTCCAATCTCATCGCAGATGTGCATGGCTATTCTGCAATCCTGGGGATTTGTTCTGCTTAGTCTGACAGAATCTGTTTCTCTCGCCGTCAAGTAGATTATTGGGTCACTGTCACCTATTGTGACTCCACTGAAATTCGGTATGCCGGGTGAGGACTGCTGGATTCGATGAATTGACACATCCCACGAAGTGGCCATTGTACGTGCTGCTGCCAGGAAATATACTTCCAGGCGAGTCTCGAACACCTGCAAAACCTGCTGCCTGATCGGATCCTTCGAAGCATCAAAGGGTGACACCGGTGCGGTACCGCCCGTTGGCGCTTCACCCCAGGGGATGTAGAGTGGTTTAACACAAAAATAGTGTACATGATAAGTCGGCATAAGCTATCCCTGCATCAATTCTTCGTCCTCGATCATAAATATGCACAAGCCCGGTGGAGTACTGCTGATTATTGCCTGTCCATTGGAATCGAGTGTGCTGGTCTGTTCGGTACCATCCGGTAACCTTAGACGATAGTTAACGTCGGGAACCGGGTTGCCTTCATCATCGATATACTCAAGTTCGAGATAGTCCTTGAATGTCAATAGACCGGGGCTGTTTTCATCACCAAATGACTGACCGTATATAGTAACGGTAAAGAAATACTCCGGTGGATTATATTCACGCCCATAGCGTTCCATCTCCTCCTGGCTCGGAATTTCATCGGTGTCCTCGTGGTACTCGTATTCCCATTGAATCTCGGCAACACCTGAGTCAACCGTTCCGGGAAGTTCCGTTATTTTGTCATGCGCTTCATCTCTGTCGTATTCATAGATGGTGAAGAGTACATCGGTTCCGGTCGGGATGTCCTCGAATTCCGCTCTGAGTGTCAATATGTCTCCCCGACGAGCTTCCTCAGCGCTCCAGCTAATATCCGTAATTTCAATTGGCGGGCGTGCGGGTATGCGGTTTGATTCACCGGAGAGGCTGACCTTTGATATCTTTACCTCAAAATAGCATTCGTCTCCAGCCTCTATATCTTCGGGAATATCGAATTCTCCCACATACCGATTACTATTGATAACATCATTTATCTTACCGAGTCTTTCACCCCCGGTGGATTTCCCGGTTATCTTGATCTTGGCCCCGTTACCGACAAATGAGGTGCCGATCTCGAAACCAACACTCCGTCCGGCCACCGCCGTACCGCTCAGCCAGTTGGCATAGATCAGGGTGGAGGTCAATTTCTCCTTGTGTTCGGAATCGACAGATTTGTTGAATGTGAGGTCGGGCATTCTATTCCTCTTCGATCGGTGTGTATGATCCCGGAACAACTGAATCTACAAGGTCCTGTATCTGCAGACCGAGTATCTTGAATGTCTTCTTGGTAAAATCGCATGAGAAAGTGAAACCGAGTTTTCCGGCTATTACGAAAACATATTTGTGATATGTAACAAGATCATCTGCCATTACCCACTTGTATATGAATTCCCAGACCGGGTATCCACCCTCAATTGTCACTTCCTTGTCTTTGAGGACTTCAATATTCTGCGCTTGATTCTTAATCGGATTGGATTTCTCCGTTGCAAAGCTCTTGATCTCATCGTGCTGAAGGTTGCGATCCAGAGTCAGGCGTACCATGTGCTCGGTATCACCGAGCCTCGGTCCCCGGAAATGATATACTGTCTGATCTTCCCACTCACCCGGAAGGTCGAATATGAAACGATCTTTTATATTCTCCATATAAACGCCTACCTGTTCCCGTCAATTAGACAGAGGCTATAGATAATTCCTACCTGTAACACGCCACTCCTCTCGTCGTACCAACTATAATCCTGCCCTCGTCGTCCACTACAGGTGGAGATGTACATATTCCCTCATCAATCTCTATGTTGAGAAGCTCCGTACCCTCCGAACTAAAATGAATCAACCTGACTCCGCTTGCAAGAAGGATTGATCCATCACCAAGGATAGTTATGTATTGACTGTAATCGGAACGAGGGACCGGTTCCTTCCACAGAACCTCTCCGTTCACAATATAGAATAGCATATTCGTCCAAACGTAAGCAACACGGTTTTCATTATCCGTTGCCGGAGGTTGTGAATATACTGATTTTATTCCCGAGGGGAGTGGAGTCGCCCAGATTTTGTTTCCGATAAGGTCGTAGCAGGCGAGAAGCGTACCATCTTCAGGGTGTTTCATCACCAGTATCAACCGATCTTCCCGGTCGAGGCTGGCTTCTATGAATTCCGCTCCCTCGATTTTGAATGCGCGGGATGGCTTCCCCGATGCCATATCGTATGATGTAACCTCACCCTGATCGTTTAAAAGAACAATCAGTTTTTCGTCCTTCGTGAGGAGTCCCCTAAGAGATTCGCCTTCGAAGTACCGCATATACTTGTAATCGTCGAATCCCTCCGGACCTTTAAGTACAAGGCTGTATCTGTCGCTGTCATCCTCTTCGTCCATCCGTTCTTCTCTCGCCGGAACGAAACCGTGCACGAGGATATATCCATCCTCCTTCGGAAGAACCGTGTAGAAAGTGCCGTCTTCGTCGCTTGTGGGCACGAAGAAATCCGCGAGTGTATAGTTACCGCGTCTATCGAGTGCATAGATAGCCTGATCAGGATCACGGAAATAGATACTGCTGTCGAAAATCAGGATATTCATACCGGAATCATGAATCTTCGACCAGTTCGCCACTCCATCCAGACCGATCCACTCAATTTTCTCCGGGTATTGAGCTGCAATCCCCTTGTCGGTTACAAGAACGAGAATGGGAGGGCGGCTGTCAGCGGAATCACTCGGTGCTGCAAGCCAGTCAAGTTGACCGGTTGCAGTCAGTTTCTGCTCCTGAAAGGAGGAGAGCTGATAATCCGCAAATATCTTCCGGTATAAGGCCATCATTTTCTCCTTGGATTCTCTATCTCCGACATCATGAGATTGCTCTCCATCCGCGCTGCAGCATAAAAACAGTGCTGCAATCAACAGGAACGGTATTATCCACCGGATAACCTGGCGTCTGTTAAGCTTTTGCATCTCAATCAGATTAGATCTCCTCTATTCTGAAGTTGTTGGCATTTGGAATCGCCAGAGTTCTGAACCAGTCTCGTATATCATCAAGGTCAGCTGTTGTGAACCTTCGATCATTCGCTGCAACTCCGGTGTACGCTTTATCAAATAAGTAGTTAAATATCTGTCTTGCCGGAATCTGATCGCCAAGTCTGATCCGGGTACCCGATTGTGAGATTGCATCATTACTATTACGCTTGACCTGTATTCTCAAATCGAATCCCGACGGTGAGGATGTCTCGAAATCAAATCCGGGTATAAATCTAATAACTGTCGGATCAAGACGATCTCCACCACCGGTCAACTTGAATTTGTTGTTAAGGCGCCGGCTGTTGAACAGGCGGCCAAGATTGTGGAGCCAGATGATCATATGCTCGCGGTCCCATGTATCTGCTCCATTATTTCTGAATGTTACATTCAGAAGCGGTCGAATGGTGAGGATACCCTTGAATACCGGGGCTCCGAGGTCCGCAGCCGTGTTAGCCCGGGCTGCGGGGCGGTTATGAGGTCCGGTTTCGCCGAGATCCTCAAAGACGAATCCGCTTATTCCCCTGTCCGAATCACCATCGATTTCGATTTTCCCCGTGAATGTCCACTCCCAGGGATTGGTGGCAAGATCAGTTCCATCACGGTAATAGCGCATCGTTGATCGAGGGTAGTAGAGTTCGAACCTGGCTGCATTCAAGAACTGGTGCAGAGGTTTGGTATTCTTCGCATTCTCGTTTATCCAATGCGTGAAGCGCCAGACGTGCCTGATGCGTATCGGACCGTTTTTCTCCATGAGAGTTGCGTTGTCGTGATGGATGGCGAATGCCTCGCTTCCGGATTCTCTCTGCGAAAAGTTCGAATTGTCGGAGGCGATGCGGTTACCTCCGGTTGTTCGACCAAACTGCCCGTATGTTGGAAAATAACGTGTGACATCCGTTCCATCGGTCTGCGTGTATTTAAGCGATGTCTCGTCTGTATAGTCATCCACCTGACCGGTGGCATGTCCTATCTCATGGGCAATAACCAGACATCCATATTGACCGGGATCACCGAATTCCGTCCACTGCGGGACGAAACGGCTGGAAAATCTATTGGGATCATTCTCTCGCGTCTTGATTCTCAAACTCATTGCGCTAAATGCGGGAGTACCGTACCTGTGCGATCTGACCCAGCTTCCCTTGGATTCCTGAGTAACGAAAACCAATGTCTTCGGTCTACCACCCCTGGCGTGAGTAAGCGCTGTCTGATATGCTGCAGAGGAGAAAACATCGGTTGTCTGGGTCTTGTGATCCAGTGGAGCAGGGGGAGCATATTTGAATGCCTCATTCGCCTCGAAGAAAAAGAACGGATGTATGACTCGCTCGGTGTAGTTGGCGTTGTCCGCTCTCCCGTGTTCGTCGAATTGATATGCCTTTTTGTTCCAGTGATCCATAGCATTCAGCATACCCTTGCTTCGGAACTCGTTGATCTCCGCATCTGTAGCGGGGCGGTTCCTGCCGGTTCCGCCGACTGTCGGTTTGGTATCCTTGATAACGAAGCTCGACCAGTATATGACCAGATGCGAGACGAACTTGTTACCGTCGAAATAGTCCTTGTCGAAATAGTGTAACTCGAAATCTCCAATACCGGGGCAGTGTGTAGTATAGTCGCCATGTCCTGTCTGTATTACTTCGTGATGATGAACATCGGTATCGTTTAGTTTTGCCGCCCTCGCTCCAATAACATGTCCTCTTGCGGCATTAAATTCGGGATCTTCTCCGGATGTCCTCCGTCTGTCTACAGTGTAGAACTCGCCACAGAATATAACCGCCCGTGAGAATCCGGGGGGATACATGATGAAATTCCTCACACGGTCTCTTGAATCCTCGACGAAATAGACTATTGAGCCTTCATGAAATTCATCATGATCGGTTGGATCTTCTCCGGTGGAGAAGAGTTTCATCTTCTTGTCTTCAGGATCGATATACAGGATTCGTACTCTCGACATGAACACCGGGGGATCCGAAGTCAGGTCTTCTTCTATCGACAGGGCGGGAAGGTTGCCGGTTGAATCCTTGTAGTCCGCTGCTGCGCTTTTATCCGTGATCGCCTGACTCAGGTTTGCCTTGATGAGAACGATGTCATCGAGATTGAATACAATGGGGTTGTCCACAGATGTGCGATTTTCCATGAAATGTTCGAAATCATTCATGTCTGTACCGACTCTGCACATCCAGTTCTGTGAACTCCAGACCGCCGGCAGGTCGTAATAGCAAAACTGCTCACCCGGTTGCATCTCGTTTATATCGGAGATTTCTCTGGTGGTAATCGTTGGAGGTGTGGAATCATCCTCTGTGAAAATCCATTTATTCTCGGTCTCAAACTTGAAAACAACTCTGTTCGCTTTTGATTCCGCATCCGATTGATTCGCAAACTGGACTATCGCCATGTATATTTCATCGCTGTATTCAGTTCTGCAATTGATCTGGTCACCATCGACCCATGCCGTGATTTCAAGCCCTCCCGGAACATTCGCAGTTGTTTTTGTGATTCTGTCGAAATATTCAAACTGAAGGTGATAGGCGACTCCATTCAAATCGGCTGCGGGTACATACGATGGCCGTCTGAAATCGTGATAGAGAGGACATTCCTCTTCCGTATGTGTGGAATCTCTTCTTGCCGGGCAATCGACTGTCACATTCTCCGATTCTCTGCAGATAAGTACCTCGACCCTGCGATCAGCCTGTGATCGGTAGTTGTCATCCTGGCTGGCAATCGGGAATGACTCGCCGCACCCGACGAACTCCTTGTGAGGATCAATGAACTGTATTCTCTCGCGCCGAAGTGTATTCAATCTCTCAGGTGTGACATTCAGTGTGGAACAAAGTTCATCGCTGTACAGTACATACACAGCTTTCCATAAATCTCTGGTCCACCTGTGCTGACCGTCGTTTCTGGCGAATGCCCCCGCACTCTCCGGGATTCTGTCAATATTTCGCTCAGCGGCGACTTCGATATTGTAGGTAATTATGAAGCGGTTTGTTGCGGCTTCGGTTTTCGATCCCCATATATTGTCGATATTACCCGGATTGCATACCCATCCGCGTTTTAGCGCGAAATATTTCAGAATCTGCTGGTAGTCCTCGACTCTCTGTTTCTGATAGCATATATCAGCCCATTCATCCTGTCCACCCTTGAGGAGGTAGAGGACATTCTGTGCTCGAAGATCTGATAGGTCGAAATTGTATTCCGGTTCACCGGATGTGTCCGTGTGTCCCGCTACAATTATTTTTTTCCTCGAATCGAATTCCAGCTCTCTGAAGACGAGAGCAAGTGCGCGAATCCCGGTTAACTGAGTCTGTTCGGGAGTCGCTTCATCAACTCCGGTATCAGACTGGGGGCGTGTGGAATCCTGACGCTCCTCGGCGGGGCGCTCAGGCATCATGACCGCGCTGTTTAGATGAAACAGCACATCCTCCATTTCGAGGATCTGCACTTCAAGCGGTCTTATCGTAAGCTCTGTTTCGCTGTGTGTCTCTGCATCTGACTGGGTGTTAACACCCGAGATGGGTTCGTGATTCGTATTGCACACTGTGTAACTCTGTTGTCGTTAACTGGAAACTCTGGGATCGATTACAACTCTTACCGGACCGGGAGGGATATTCTCAATCTTCGCATAACCGCTTGCATCGAGAAAGCCCGTTCGTACTTCGCCGTTCGATAAGAAAAGCTTGTATTTTTTGTACATGAGGGGATTGCCCTCGTCATCCTTTATCCTGAGTTCAATCCAATCCCTGTATGTCAATATGCCTGATCTCTGTGTTAGTCCGCCAACCTCTGCGACGAAATAGAAGCTTGGATATGAGTATCTTCGCCTCGCCCGCTCTCTCTGGGATGGAGTGAAATTCTCTCCAAGCGAGAATTCCCAATCAACCTCCGCTTTATCGCCGCTGATCTGGGATTCAATCTCCTCAAGTTGGCGGTCTGCAAAATTCGCATCTCTTATCATGATACGGAACATAACTGTTTGACCGTCATCTATCCCCGCAGTATTCACTGTCAGCTTGACTGTATCTCCAACAGCAGCGCTATCTTTTGACCACTTGGCGTCGGTGATTGCCGTTACGTTTACCTCGTGATCGCCATCCGGCACGCCACTTCGCTGCACCGCACCGACGAGCGGTCCCTCCGATACATCACCGTCCGGATTTGTAACGCGGTATCCTCCACCGACTACAGGATTTCCGCCTTTGTCAGTAAACTGAACATTCAGTTCGTGTCCTTCCTCGACCTCAGCCTCGGCAGAACTTCCCGACCCGGAGTCGCCACCCGATCCCGATCCGCCTCCGCCACCGGCCGATCCGCTGCCGATGAATACGCTTGTACTGCCCATTATAATTTTGGCCATATTCGTCGGGGGCACCTGGAATGGTCCTCCCTGAGGAATATGCGGTGGAGTGTTCGTTGCCTGGCTGTCAACTGTAGCCGCAGGCTGTCCCTGAATGAATACAGAGGTGCTGCAGTTGAGATTAATCATGCCGTTAAAGGGATGAGGGAGGGGGGTTGGTACAGGACCTCCCGGCGTCGGTATCATTATTATGTGTGTATCGACTCCAATAATCTTGTCATTCATTTTCGCCGCAGGCATTTTGTCAATTAATACGGTTGGCGAGCCGACCGTAACCACTTTGCCGACCGGCATCTCAGATGGATCATTGCAGGTATTTGCGGTATCACCTAATCTTGCGGCAGCTTTTCCCATTACTCATCCTTGAGATATATGCCATGAATTGAAGTAGCAAACAAACCTTTGGAATACTATCAAACTATTCGGTCCCGGTCAACAAAGAAATTAGGAACATTTTGAACATTAAGAGTGCTTTAATTTGTGCTTGACTGTGCCGAAGAGGTGCATATAATGTCTGAGCTCAGGCCGGCGTAACTCAGTTGGTAGAGTAGCTGATTTGTAATCAGCCAGTCGGGGGTTCGAGTCCCTTCGCCGGCTATTTTTCTTGCCGAACTGAAATCTAACACTGCAACTGGTAATTCCCCGCAGACTTCAGACTATTCCGATGGGAAAAACAGTGGAGATGACGGATGAAACTTGATTATTTCATACAACGCTGAGATGTAATAATTGGTGTCCTGATCCTGTTTTGCAAGATATCTTAATCAAATCCATCTAAGTGCCAGAGATACAAGAGAATAGAGCCTCACGCATTCGAGTCGACGGCCGGAAGGGAATTAAAGAGTTTTTTTACTCAAAAATGCACGTAATCTGTTCCCTAATAAAAAATTATCCTGTTGACAAGATAGAGTTTCTACGTACATTTAGATGGGTGAAGGTATCAACTTATAGGCGAGACATCGATGAAAATACACGTCTTCTTTCTTCTGATAGCAATATTAGTTTGCTTATCTCTCAGTACAATTACAGCATACGGTGAACTGGTCGACCGAGCAACCAGCGATAATGTCTGTGCAAACTGGCTGACCCTCTCTGTCAACAGTAATGGCGATTGGGCGAATGTGGAGAATCCCGAAATCTCAAATATGACCGTTCTGCGCAACAGTGATATGGAGCTTGCAAGAGTCTATGAGATAGAGCCTTACGGATATATAATTGTGCCGATTCTGCGGGAGCTTCCACCAGTCAAGGTATATTCGGAGACCTCTACGTTTGACCCTGATGCTGTTGATGGTCCGTGTGCGATGATACGCGAGATTCTTGAGGATCGAATGGCTAATTTCCTTAGCCTGTATGGTTCTCTCGAATATGTTGTACAGGAGGATGATCCTCTGCTGTATTCAGCATCCAATCGGAGTGAGTGGGATATGCTCTCTCTTTCTCCCAAGGAATTCAGCAGTCAAATGATATCCGAGACTGCGATGGATATCACTGAAGCCGGACCGCTTCTGACAACAACATGGGACCAGAACTCCCCGTATAACGGTTTCTGTCCGATGGGGGACGGTGGGCAGACAATAGTTGGTTGTGTCGCCACCGCTGCATCACAGATTATTGCATACTGGCAATGGCCTCCGAGTGGTACAGGCAGCCATAGTTACTGGTGGTCGGGAGATAATTCGTGTGGGGGATCGACATCCGGTCAACAGCTTACAGCGGATTTCTCGGATCCGTATGACTGGCCGAACTTCGTGGACGAGTGCGGAACATGCACCAGTGCTCAGGAGGATGCCATAGCAGAACTCTGCTATGAGGTGGGGGTGGCATATGAAATGAGCTATGGTCGTTGCGGGTCAGGGGCATACACAGCCGATGCTCTGAATGTATTTCCAACATATTTCCTGTATGACAGCTCAATCAACAGACAAAATAGAACATCCTGGGATTCGGACAGCTGGTATTCAATGATTCAGGATGAAATCAATAACGATCGCCCGATACTCTATCGCATAAAGAACCATGCGATCGTATGTGATGGCTGGCGGATAATTAGCCAATCAAAACAGTACCATTTTAACTATGGATGGGATGACAGCCACAATGCGTGGTATGCTCTGGATGAGCTATACTGCAATTGGGATGGCTGCGGTCTTTCTGAAGAATACATGATTCGAAATATAGAGCCTGTTCCCGATTCGGACGGGGATGGACTTGTAAATGTATTTGATAACTGCCCGACTGAATACAATCCGGATCAGGATGATGCCGACGAGGATGGGGTCGGAGATGTATGCGACAACTGCCAGAGCGTAGCCAATCCATTGCAGGGTGATGTGGATGGAGACGGAGTTGGTGATGCATGCGAATTCGATGCTGATGATGACGGCATCCTGAATGAGAATGACAATTGTCCACTTGTCCACAACCCGGATCAGGATGATAACGATGATGACGGGGCTGGAGATGAGTGCGACAATTGCCCCGGTTTGCAGAATCCGTACCAGTATGATGAGAACGGAGATGGTGTGGGGGATGCCTGTGACGGCGAACTGCATATTCAGGCGTACGAAATACCCAATGCCGTTCTCGACGAGACGTACACATACGAATTCTGGGCTGTCGGCGGAGTGGAACCGTATGAGTGGAGAAAAATCACCGGACTGCCTCCGTATGGGACAATTTTCTCCGGTGGTGAAACAGCAACCATAAATGGTACTCCACTTTCAATTGGAATATCAGTGTTGATTATCGAAGTTACCGATTCAGATTCCCCGCAGAATGTGGATACCATGTCGGTGCGGATTGAGGTCGTGGAACAGAGTTTCCTGTGCGGTGATGTTGATGATTCCGGTAATGTCGATATAGATGATATAGTGTTTCTCATAGCTTACCTTTTCAGTGGTGGTCCGGCACCGAGTGATCTGAGAACGGGGGATGTTAACTGTGTCGAGAGTATTGACATTGACGATGTTGCATATCTAATCGGTTATCTTTTCTCCGGTATGGATGAACCCTGCGCTGGATGTTGAGTGATTCCTGTTTGTCTGAAAGCAGCTTTTATTTCTTGCGATCATCGATCAGTAAATACTTGTCGGAACAAAAATTGAATTTAATGCATTTATTTATCTGGAGACTGACAACAAACAGGTCAGGCAATTCATAACATGGCAACAGTTGTTATATGGCAGCATTAGGATATGAACCAGGAGAGAATATACTGATTACTGCCTATAAGCATCGGAGGTATTGATATGTTGTTTCCCCTGAGATCACATGAGAAATCAGTGTTTAGTGTTGGGGCATCATTGGGTTTGTTAATCGTCGGAGCGCTGGCTCTCCTTGTTTTCGCTGCAGTACCCGCAAATGCGGAGTTGTCGCAGCCGGTAGAACGTGAGCTTGTATGTCAAAACTGGTTGACTGAGACCGTCTACCTCAAGGGAGACTGGAACGGGGAACCGAATCCACAGATATTGAATTCCACAGAAATTTATGGAGAAAATGGTGAATTGCTGGGAACGATGTTTGAGATATCCCCATCAGGTTATGTCATAGTTCCCGCTCTCCGTGAACTTCCTCCGGTGAAGGTCCACTCGGAGAAATATTCTCTCGACTTCTCCGATCCGGATGGTCCCTCTGCGATGATCCGCGAGATTCTCGAACACAGACACAATCTGTACAGGCAGAAATATGGTAGTCTGAATGCAATTCAGGATAATGATCCACTCCTCGATCCGGTAAATACCCGTCAATGGAACCGTTATGCCGTTTCACCAAAGGTCTTTAACTCAGAGTTGACATCAAAGAATACTCTTGATACCCAGGAAGCCGGACCGCTTCTGACTACGGAATGGGATCAGGGATATCCATATAATATTTACTGTCCGACCGGTGACGGAGGGACGTGTGTTGTTGGATGTGTCGCCACCGCTGTAGGTCAGATTCAGAAATACTGGAACTGGCCGCCTTTTGGTATCGGTTCGAGTTCCTATTACTGGTACGGAGATACATCATGCGGCGGATCGTCATCGGGTGAATATCAGACAGTAAATCACTCGGATGATTATGACTGGGATAATGTCCCTGATAAGTGCGGTTCATGCACTCAAACCCAGAAGGAAGCGGTTGCAGAAGTCTGTTATGAGCTGGGAGTGGCTTTCCACATGGACTATGGCGTCTGCGGCTCAGGTACTTATTCAAGCTATGTCTTGCAGGCTCTTCCGGATAACTACCGGTATCACCCGTCGATTGACCAGGAGTATCGTTCGAGTTACAGCCAGGACGGATGGTTTCAGCTTATTCAAAGCGAGGTTGATGCGGGACGTCCCATGTATTACACGATCAGCCGCCATGCTATTGTATGTGACGGCTGGAAGGTTGTCGGTTCGACCAGGATGTATCATTTCAATTATGGCTGGGATGACGGTCACAATGCATGGTATACGGTCGACAATCTTCACTGCGACTGGGAAGGTTGCAACTATATGAATGAAGCCCTCATTCGCAACATATTCCCGGAAGAGGATTCGGATGAGGATGGTCTTTATAATTCTATGGACAATTGCCCAAATATTGCGAATCCCAACCAGGAAGATGCAGACGAGGATGGGGTCGGTGATCTATGTGATAACTGTGTCGATATTGCCAATTCGGATCAGGGTGATGCGGATGGTGATGGTGATGGTGATATGTGCGACAGTGATGCCGATGATGACGGCTTTCTGAATGAGAACGACAATTGCTGGCTTGTTGATAATGTCGATCAGACTGATAGCGACGAAGATGGTGTCGGTGATCCATGCGACAACTGTGAATATACATACAATACCGAACAGTATGATGAGGATGAAAACGGTATAGGAGATGCCTGTGACGGTCTTCTCCATATTCAGAGTTATGAGATTCCGGATGCATATAAAAATCTGGAATACACATACGAATTCTGGTGTGTGGGAGGGGTGCCTCCATACGAATGGTCAAAAGTTATTGGACAACCGCCGTACGGTACGGTTTTCTCCGGTGGAGAGAATGCAATCATTTCCGGGACCCCGCAAATCACAGGAGTATCCTCTTTCATGGTGACTGTTATAGATTCCGATAGTCCGGCCAATGTTGATACAATGATTGTATCAATCGAGGTGCTCAATTACGAAGTTCCTTACGTATGTGGGGATGCTGACAACAGTGGTGAAATTGACATTGATGATGCAGTTTATATGATTAACTATCTCTTTAGCGGCGGTCCTTCACCTGATCCTACAGAGTCCGCTGAGGTAAACTGCTCATCTACAATAGATATTGACGATGTTGTGTATTTGATAACATACCTGTTCTCCGGTGGACCGGAGCCATGCGCCGGATGTCCACTGTAGGGAGAGACTGTATAGCATAAAAAGACATCTTAAGCGTTTGGAATGTCATACATATATAGATTATTTTCCGGATCGGGTTTGTTCGGTGTGAGGTGTGCTGTGTCCTCGAATCGGTGTTTTTTTATCCCGGTAATCGCTGCGTTGCTTCTCACCGTAATTGCTACAGATGTATCGGCTCAATTGGCAACTTCCGGTCCTGTGAGGCCGGAGGGAGTGGATATTGGACTCTATCCCAAAACTCGTTCTCAGGTAGTTATCCCGATAGTACCGAGCTATGAATGGCATCATGGCTGCGGACCGACTGCACTCGGTATGGTAGTCGGTTTTTGGGATATCTACGCATGGCCCGATCTTGTAGAGGGGGAGGCTGCCACCCAGACTTCGGAAGTGGAGGCCATGATAGCAACCGACGGGCAAAATCCGGTCTGTGTCGGGTATGGCGATCATTTCAAGGATTATTCATGTCCCATAGATGATGGCGGCAGTATCGAGCCGGACTTGTCAGAGTTGGGCGGTGCTCACGAGAGCGAATGTCTCGCGGATTTTATGCATACATCATGGAGCAGTGACTGGCTGGCGTATGGGTGGAGCTATGCTGATATGATCGATGATGCTTTTCTCGGTTATGTCAACCTTGTTTTACCTGAAGCCAACCCACAAACCGATCAGATTTGGTTTTCAGAGGAGGTATTCGAGACCTACAAGGCGGAGATAGACTCCATGAGACCGGTTGTGCTGCTGGTCGATACCGATGGAGATGGATCAACCGATCATTTTGTCACCGGGATCGGTTACGATGATGAGAATAATCGCTATGGTATCTATGATACATGGGATCATAATGTACACTGGTATTCGTGGCGGGGGCTTGCATCCGGGAACGGCTGGGGAATATATAATTTCACTGTTTTGAAGGTTGATGTTACCTGTGTTGACAGTGATGAAGACGGCTTCGGTGACCCGGATAATCCATCAAACAATTGCATAGATGACAACTGCCCGTACATATACAATCCGGAACAGACAGATACGGATGGCGATGGGCTTGGAGATGTTTGCGATCCGGATATTGACGATGACGGATTTCTGAATGAAGACGACAATTGCCCGTATGTCCAGAATTATTTACAGGAGGATTCGGATGGTGACAGCTATGGTGACTCCTGTGATAACTGTCCGAACGATTACAACCCGGAGCAGTATGATGAAAACGATGATGGTGTTGGTGATATCTGTGATGGTGAATTTCATATAGAGAGCTATGACATACCAACTGCAACACTCGGGCAGGAATTCTTCTATCAATTCTGGTGTGTTGGCGAAACTGAACCGGTGACATGGACTCGTATTCTCGGTCATCCTCCATACGGTTGCGTGTTTAATGAGGGTGACGATGGGACAATTACAGGCACACCATTGGTGGAGGGCGAATTCGGTATTATTGTGGGAGCAACCGATTCAGACTCACCACCCAATTATGATGAGCTGTTGTGCAGGGTTCGAGTTGTGTCACCCACTATATGTGGTGATGCAAACAGCAACGGAACTCTCGATATTGACGATGTAGTGTATCTTATAAACTACCTGTACGGTAGTGGTCCTCCACCGAACCCTGTAGAGATTGGGAATGTCAATTGTGATGATATAACAGATATAGATGATATCGTATATCTCATACAATACCTGTTTGCCGGCGGACCTGAACCGGACTGCGTTTGCTGATAGAATAAGTATTTAAGTACTGAAGCTCTGTCATATTAGTATCTGCCATTTATTCCTCAATTGTAGAACCAAAATTATAACCCATTGACATATATCAGGATTCTGTTAGATTAACTGTATAGCTAACATGGATATAATACTACCTGATACACCGGAGGTGTTGATATGCCTGATCCTCATAGATTAGACGGTGAATTAGTATCAAGAATTATTGTTGCAACAACTATCCTGTTATCCGGATTTATAGCGCTGTTTATCCTGAATGCGGTTACTGCGGAAGCAAAACTATCGCAGCCTGAGGAGCGTGAATTTGTCTGCAAGAACTGGCTTGAAGAAACGATTTATCTCAAAGGTGAGTGGAGTGGTAACATCAGTCCCCGGATCGCGCATTCGACCGATATTCTCTCCTCTAATGGTGAATTGCTTGGGACGATGTTCGAGATATTTCCATCGGGATATGTAATTGTACCAGCCTTGCGTGAACTTCCACCGGTGAAAGTCCACTCGGAAAAATCCTCACTCGATTTCTCTGATACCGGTGGTCCCGCTGCGATGATCCGCGATATCCTTGAACACCGGCATGAGATGTATAAGATGAGATACGGCAGCCTGACAGCTTCTCAGGATGATGAAGAACCCATGTTTGGTCTTGTCAATGACAGTCTGTGGAGCAGATATGCTGTGTCGCCGGAGATATTTCGGGAAACATTGACATCGAAAAATACTCTCGATGTCCAGCAGGTCGGACCGCTTCTGACAACGGAGTGGGATCAACATTATCCGTATAATATGTATTGTCCAATGGGGGATGGAGGGCAGTGCGTCGTGGGTTGTGTAGCTACTGCCGTAGTGCAGATTACGAAGTACTGGAACTGGCCGCCCACCGGTGAGGATTCGAGTTCATATTACTGGTATGGCGATTATTCATGTGACGGATCAACTCCCGGAGAAACCCTGTCAGTCGATCATTCGGATGAATATGACTGGGATAATATGCCCGATGATTGTGGCGGATGTACAGAGATCGAGAGGGAGGCGGTAGCGGAACTCTGCTATGAGATGGGTGTCGCCCTGGAGATGTCTTATGGTCACTGCGGTTCCGCCAGCGGTTCATACCATGTTGCGCAGGCATTACCCGATCATTTCCGATATCACGCATCAATTCAGCATGAGTGGCGTAATGAATACACTCAGGATGAATGGTTTGAGATGATAAAGAGTGAAATAGATGCCGGACGTCCCATGTACTACGAAATCTACAGTCATGCAATTGCGTGCGATGGATGGAAAACGATCTGGTCTGCGAAGATGTATCATTTTAACTATGGCTGGGATGATAACCATACTGCATGGTATACGGTGGACGACCTTTACTGTCCCTGGGATGGTTGCTCCTACCTGTATGAGGACCTTCTCCGCAACATCTATCCTGAGCAGGATTCGGATGAGGACGGGATATACAACTCTGTTGATAATTGTCCCTATGTCTCGAATCCGGGACAGGCTGACGAGGACGGTGATGGAGCGGGTGATCTGTGTGACAACTGTCTCGGTCTCGAAAATCCATATCAGGGAGATGTGGATGGTGACGGTACAGGTGATCTGTGCGATGATGATGCCGATGACGACGGTTTCCTGAATGAAAACGACAACTGCTGGCTTGTGGATAATTCCGATCAGGCGGATGAGGACGATGATGGAATTGGTGATCTCTGCGACAACTGTGTGTCTGCATCAAATTCGGAACAGTATGATGAGAACGGGGATGGCGTCGGAGACGCCTGCGACGGCGAACTTCACATTCAGAGTTATGAGATTCCGGTCGGATATCAGGAGGAGGAATATACCTACGAATTCTGGTGTGTTGGAGGTGTGCCTCCATACAATTGGTACAAAGTGGTTGGTCAGCCTCCGTATGGAACGGTATTCACGGGCGGGGAGACTGCAAGCATTACCGGTACTCCGCATAACATCGGGGTATCATCATTCATGATAGCTGTTACGGATTCTGATGATCCTGTGAAAGCGGATACTATGATGGTCTCAATTGAAATCCTCGACCCCGGTTTTGTTGATGCATGTGGAAATACTGATGGCAACAATGGGATTGATATAGACGATGTTGTATTTCTTCTTCAGTATCTATACATGGGCGGTCCGGCACCAGATCCGTTGGAATATGGAAATGTGAATTGTTATGGTTTAATAGATATAGATGATGTTCTCTATCTGTTGAACTATCTCTTTGCAGGTGGTCCCTACCCGTGTGCCTTTTGTTCTTGATGCCGGCAACCTTCCGCGGTAAATTGGGTCTACCAAGCGGAAGGGAACCATGCTTGAAACAATCAAGAAGATTATAATCATATCCGATGGTACCGGAAGGACTGCAAAGCGGTTGATGGATGCTGTTCTCGCGCAATACAAACAGCACGAGGACCATTACAGTGTTGAGTGCATTTTCAGTGATGTTAGAACCCGTAAACGGGTGGATGAAATAATCCGCAGCCTTGAGGGTGATTGTCTTGTAGTATTCTCGATCATCTCACGTGGACTCAGAAGATACCTGCATCGCTGTCTTCATGAAGAGGAAATGCTTCATCTGAATGTCCTCGAACCGATGCTGAATACAATGCAGAAATTCCTTGGATTCCATCCGGATTACCGTCCCGGACTCCTTCAAATTGTAGATGACCGTTACTATTCGAAAGTCGATGCCATCGGCTTTACAGTCGAGCACGATGATGGACTCGGACATCAGGTGGTACAGGCTGATATTGTCCTTGTCGGTCTGTCAAGAACCTGCAAGACACCTATCAGTATGTATCTTGCATGCAACCACGGTTTAAAAGTAGCGAACATACCGGTCATCAACGATGAAATCTCCTCGCAGAGACTAATAGAGCGACTGCGTCCGGTACCCAATGACAAGATAATCGGTCTTGTCATGAGTGCTGAAGTCCTTGCCTCCATACGGGAAGAGAGAGCGGGATTATTAGCGGGCGAGAGTGCGGAGAGAGAGATGATCAGCACATATCATGATGTCTCTCTTGTAAAGGAAGAGGTCCGCTTTTTCAGACGGCTCTGTACGAGTCAGGATTGGGAAGTCATAAATGTAACCCGTCGTGCGATAGAAGAGGTATCCGCAGAAATACTAAGCGTTGCGGGACTCATACCGGAAGAGAACGAAACTTAGGTCTTATATGTGTCTCTCGGTAGCGGGTTTCTGTTTGACGCGGACTATCCTCCCTTGTATATTATAACTGCGTCTAAATCAGACGGTCCTGATACAGCAGATTACTGATTTACATACATTTCATACCAATATATTTCTTCTTAATTCTACGGGAGGAAACCATGTCAGTGACAGGTACAAATCCGTCCGGCATGAAGAGATTGATGTTGACGGTAGCGATTGCGCTTCTCGTTGCAGGATGGTCCTCAGCCGGATTTTCGCAATCAGCGGAAGCAATCTGGGTTTTCGATCCGGATCTGTATGTCAAACATGTCGAATCCGCATATATCAATGGGGATGCCGTGATTGACGTTGTTGCCGCTGAGTATTCAAACGACTATTATGGCGAATCATCCAGGGTTTATGCAGTTGATGGACTCACCGGAGATGAAATCTGGTCATATCAGCTTCTTGACGGTGCAAGGTCCATGACAGTCGGAGATATTACCAATGACGGTACAGTGGATGTTATCGTAGGCGCATCCTATGATGGTTCAGGGCTGGCAGATGGACAGGTTCATGCGATAGACGGTAAGGATGGTACCGAGCTGTGGACATACAGCATCGGAGCCACTATACAGTCCGTTGTTATTGGCAATTTCAATGGTGATGTCTATCCCGATGTCGCGGCTGCATCATTTGATGATTATATCTATGCAATTGACGGTCATGATGGGAGCATTCTCTGGACCCGGCTGATCGGATCAATCTTTGTTAACGATGTGGACGCTGCGGATGTCAATGGTGACAACATTGATGATGTCGCGTACGTGAATGAATATCTCACAGGGTATGACAATTACATTGGAGTACTGAACGGAGCCTCCGGTGTGCCAATCTGGAGTGAAACAGTTACCTATATCAGTGTGGATGTCATGCTTGAGGATATCGACGATGATGGTTCACTCGAAACGATAATCGGTGCCATGTACGGTGACGATCATGGAGAAGTTGAGGTTCGAAATGCCGCAGACGGAGAAATAGAGTGGACATACAATCTCGGTACTGTAGATCATAGTAACGGTAGGGTCCTGCTGTACTCACATGATGTCGATGAGGATGGCGATCTTGATCTTGCTGTTGCGAGATATCTCGGTTCAAATCAGATTATCGTATTCGATGGTACCGAACCATCCCCACTGTTCGAGAGCGAGGCTCTGGACGGTTACCCGAGGGATATTGCATTCGGAGATGTTACCGGGAACGGTACTCTGAATATGGTAGTGGCCGTCTACGACCGTGTACAGGTTCTTAAGGCTGTCGGTGGAATACCGGTCTGGTATTACTCCGTTGGAGGAACCATGTCAGCGGTTGATGTCGGGGATTTTGATGATGACGGTATGCTGGATGTCGCGGCGGTTGGTGGAGCTGATATCTCCGGTTCTGATCCCGGAAAGGGGATCTGGGCATTACGGACTATCACCTCGCAGGTACTCTGGGAGTTTGATTTTGGATCGTACGGCAATGAAATGACTCTCGGTGATCTTAACAATGATGATTGTCTGGATGCTGTTGTAGTGAATTCAACCGGAACACATGCTCATGCAATAAACGGCAAGAATGGGCAGGAGTTGTGGAACTGGACCGCAACCGACAACCTTTTCTCGGTCACGATTGGTGATTTCGATAATGACGGGCAGAATGATATCGCCACAGGTGGGTATGATCATATCGTTACCGCTATTAATGGCTCTGATGGCTCCGTGCTCTGGCAGTTCATGAATGCAACGAATGATTTCTACCGCAAGTGCATCAAATCGATGGATGTTGATGAAGACGGTGATGTTGATGTGATAGCGGGTTGCGAAAACAACTTTGTATATGCTCTGGATGGAGCAAGCGGAGATCAACTCTGGGGTACGGATTGCGGTGGTGAAATAAACGAGGTCCGAATCTTCGATGCGGATGGAGACGGGTATGATGAGGTGATCGCAGCCGTTGGTGGAAGTGCCGGAGTCGGTCGGAGAGTCTGCGTGCTGAACGCCTCGGACGGTAACGAGGAATGGCATGCGGAATTGGACAATGTTGTTGAGGATGTTGCGGGTGCTCACAGCTATGTCGAGGGTGTTGATTATTTCAATATTGCGGCGGGAGTGACGCCGTACAGTTCAAAGATAGCTATGGTGGACGGTGATTCCCCCCACTCCAATGTATGGTCAACATCAATCGACATCGCCTCGAATGCACAGACGATTGCTACGGGAGATGTCGATTTGGATGGCTGGGCAGATGTTGCGGTACCGGGACGATCCACAGACAAGCGCGTGACGGTTCTGGACGGTGAGACCGGAGCGGAGATGTGGTACTATGAAACCGGGGGAGAGGTCAATACCGTACTGATTGCGGATGTCGATCTCGATGGTTTCAAAGAGGTTATCGCGGGATCGGATGACCAGAATGTGTATGTGTTCGATGGCTCCACCGGTGATCTCGAATGGAACTACAGCACCGCAGATGATGTCATCCATCTGGCTGTTGGTGATGTCAATTGTGACGGTAATCCGAATATTCTCTGCTGTACGTTCGGTTCTGATGGTATTGTCTATGCATTTCGTTCGCTTGCGGTTGAACCGAATCAGGCTCCTGCAACACCTTCACAGCCATTCGGTGAAATAGAACCAATAACTCAGTACACTCATGCATACAGCACTTTCACGGCTGATCCCGACAATGATGATATATATTACAAATGGGAAGTCGATGCCGTTGAAGGTACATGGGACGGACCATACACATCCGGAGAAACAGCCAAACTGTATCAGCAATGGACGGTTGCCGGTCCACATACACTGAGAGTGATGGCAAAGGATACATACGATCAGGAAACAGGCTGGTCAGCGGTTCTGGATGTAACGGTCTACGAGTGCGGTAATGTGGATGCAGAGGGTGTCGTTGATATTGATGACATCGTGTTCCTTATCGAGTACGTATTCCAGAGTGGAGAAGCTCCCTATCCGGTAGAATTGGGAAATGCGGATTGCGAAGGAGTCACTGATATTGATGATATCGTCTACTTGATCGCATACGTATTCCAGGGCGGTCCATTACCGTGTGTTGACTGTTGAAACAGATAAAACAACCGTAAGATTGAAGGGGCCGGGAGGTGAAAATCTCCCGGCTTTTTCTTTATTAGTCCATATCCTGTTTGGAGTTCAAAAATCGCTTGCGTCAGCCGAAATAGAATATATATTTGACCCCACTTGACATTGGAGGGGTTCCCGAGTGGTCAAAGGGAACAGACTGTAAATCTGTCGTCGAAGACTTCGGAGGTTCGAATCCTCCCCCCTCCAATTTAGTCGAGCGTGAGACCGGGAATGGAATTACCGGTCGTTCTTTTGTAGCCGCGAACAAGATTACGGGAGCCGATTACGGCTCCCGTTTCCTTTATAGCGCAGTTTACAGTTAGGAATAATCAACAATCGGAAATAAGATCTCCATTTGGATCACAGGGGAGTAATCCTGACTGAAACAGGTAATTGATCAGATACACAACATCATCAATGTCAACATTATCCGAGCAGTTGACATCTCCGATGCTCACAGGTTCCGGGGATGGTCCACCTGCAAACAGGTAGGAAATCAGGAAGACGACATCATCAATGTCAACAATCTGATCGCCATTGGCATCCCCACAGTTGCTACCACTAACTTCAATTTCTATCAAAGCGGTATCTGATAATTCACCGTCTGTCGCAATTATATCAAACTCAACGGTTCCTATCTGTGATATGCTTGGGACAAAAATGAACCGGGCGGTGTTGTCGCTATTGTCTGTGAGTCTTGAATTGGCTGGAAGATTGTCAGATGAAAATGAGATGTCGTCATAGTTGGGATCACTGGCATGGATGTTTACTTCAAGAGTGTCTTCTGCTGCAACTGATTGGGGCTGAATCTCAATGATCGACGGGGGGAGTTCCTCACCGTTAATTGTGATGGTTACAATTACGCTATCCTTTTGGGCTGGTGTGTCCTGATCTGTTGCTTCAATCATAAAGGCGTATGTCGCCTGATAACCGGGAGTCCCCGATATGGTCCCATCTGAATCGAGCACAAGACCAGAGGGAATCTGACCGATGATTTTCTGCCAGGTTACATCTCCAACTCCGCCAACACTCCAGAACTGGTAGTTGAAAGGTTCATCAAGATACGCTTCCGGGATGTCAAGGCAGCACTGAATGTGAAAATTACCGTCATAATCACAAGCATCCCCATCTCCGTCCCTGTCTTCGTCATACTGATATGGATTGTAGAGAGAGGGGCAGTTGTCACAGGCATCACCAACGCTATCTGAATCTGCATCTATCTGGTCATCATTGTAGGTGAGCCAGCAATTATCATCTTCATTGATGATTCCATCGTCATCAGCATCCGCATCACACATATCGCCCAGACCGTCGAAATCCGCATCGCCCTGTTCCGGATTATATGTTGCCATACAGTTATCACAATCATCGAGTATCCCATCGAAATCGACATCAGACCATGAGGTTCCATAGTTACAGATGTATGCCGGAATCTTGCGGAGATTAATAAATGGTCCAATGTGCCTGGTGCCGGATTGAGGGATTCCTGTATCTTGAAGTAGTTGTCGCATTTCAAGAGGTGTCAGTCGTCTGCCAAGTTCCGATACCGCATATCCCTGAACAAGTACGCAAGCTGCTGCAGTAAGAGCTGAAGCTGAACTTGTACCATTGAAACTGTCTGTGTAGGATTGATCATCGTCTACATTGGGATAGAATAGATCGCCATAACCGAGAGTGGTGACATCCTCACCCCAGGCATGGACATTAACTCGGCTGCCGTATGTTGACCATGACATTGGTTTGTGGTCGGTATCGGAGGACCCGGCTCCCACTATGATAGCTTTCGAGTCTCCCCAACTCATATAATCCGAGTAAGCCGCATCATCGAGGTCTTGTGTGCCGTTTCCTGCAGCAGCTACCACTATCACACCGGCATCGGTACCGTTTTTTACTACTGTCCACAAGGAGGGATCAATCTCTGCTGGTGCATAATCTCCACCGGGACCATAGTCCTGCATTTCAAGTAGCACAATATCGCCCGGATCAGAGTTGGCTATAGCATTGGCAATGCATGTAACCCGTCGGTATCCCTCTTCAACAGATTCTTCGGGGTAGGTGTAGACATTGCAACCCTCTGCACCTCCAATACAGCCGTATATATTATCTACAGCAGCGCAGATACCCACTGCTGCTGTGCCATGATGGTCCCAGCCCATGCCGATTGTTGTCTCTGTGTATGTCTGTCCCGTTTCCGGGTGTATGCTTATATCGTTTAAGTCTTCATGAGTTGGTATCCAGCCATATTCACAGTCTGAGTAGCGAATACCGGCTCCTTCTGCACCGAATTGTTGGAGATATGAGAAATCCATCCCCGGATTAGCTAACAACCAGTCCTGTTCATCTATAAAACTGGGTGTGATTGGGGGAATATCTTCCGGAGGTTCAACACCGAGATGCTGTATATAGGCAAACTCAATCTCAGGCATGGTTTTGAACTTTTCTGTGAGTTCCACCAACTCAGAGGATGAGCGTTTCCCGGTATCTACAACAAGCATACCGCGCAGGTCCGGTTGCTCAATCCCGGAATTGTTCCGAGCACGTGTTTCGAGAAATTCGATCTTGTTGTCGGGGAGTTTAATCAACTGGCGGAAAGTGAGTTTGTACTCTGATGCAAGGGACGCGGCAGGATTTATGTCAGCCTTGTTCAGGGATATTATAGAACCGTCTGCAGTTGTGCGAACCAAAGCCTCGTCGGTGAATTTAACGATTAACCGATGCTCGAAACCGTCAAAGGCATATATCGATACATTCGTGAGAGGCTGTCGCTCTGTATCAGCAATTGCATCTACAGGTAAACATAAAAACACAACAAACAGAAGGTAGAGCACGCTGTTAATCATATTATAACACTTCATGAATTTCATGCATCCTCCATAGATAGCAATTGCAATGCAGAGAAAGGGAAGGTCATTAATAAGTTAACATGGTATCTGACATAGTCAATAGTTTTAGTTATGTATCCCTGGATAATATTTCATCAACCTTTGCGCTATTAAGAGGTTTATATTGGTTCAATAGAGAGTATTGACTGTGTAACTGGTATATTTTCTGAAAAAACTTTGGAACCCATTGGAAACATGTCTGTATCAAACCAATTGAACGCTTGTAAAACAACGAGTTAGAAAAAAGCACTTGATTCTCGTTCGCGGATTTTTTAGTGTACCAATTCAGATATTCCAGGACTGATATATGATCGAGATCAAGAACCTGTCAAAATATTACGGTGACACACTTGCAGTAGACAATGTGTCGTTTGATATCCCGAAGGGAGAGATCCTCGGATTCCTCGGACCGAACGGTGCAGGCAAGACAACGACTGTGCGTGTTGTGACCGGTTACCTGCCGCCGACATCCGGGACTGTGACGGTCGATGGCTACGATGTCAGCCTCGATCCTATGGAGACCCGGAAACGTATCGGGTATCTTCCCGAAAACACCCCACTCTATACTGAAATGAACGTTGTCGACTATCTACGCTTCATTGTTGACATGCGCAGAGACGGCATAACGGATGTCAATGCGAGACTCCGGGATGTTGTCGACCGCTGCGGTCTTGCAGATGTTGTTCACAAGGATATCGGGGAGCTGTCCAAGGGATACAGGCAGCGTGTGGGACTCGCGCAGGCGATGGTACACGATCCGCCTATCCTGATATTGGATGAACCCACAGTGGGACTCGATCCCAATCAGATTGTCGAAATCCGACGGTTAATCAAAGACCTCGGGCGGGAGAAGACCGTGATACTCTGCTCGCACATCCTTCCGGAGGTCGAGGCAACCTGTGGTCGAGTTGTTATCATCTCGAATGGTCGTATAGCTGCGGATGGAAGCCCGAAAGAACTTCGCGCATCCTCTGAGGGTAAGGTTACAGTCTATATGCAGGTCAGGGGAACCGGCCCGGAGATCGCGGATCGGATAAATGCCGTGCCCGGTGTCGAGAATGTCACCGATGCGAGAGCGGCGGGCGAAAGCATTGCAGAGATTACGCTCGAAACATTCAAAGGCTCCGATCCGAGAGAGCAGTTATTCAGATTCTGTGTGGAAAATAACCTGGTTCTTCTTGAGATGTCACGCAAGGAGATATCTCTTGAGGATGTATTCCGTGATCTGACGAGGAAGGAGCAGGTATAGAATGGCACAGATACTTGTTCTTACGAAACGGGAATTGCAGGCTTATTTTACATCGCCTGTGGCGTACATAATCATGACCCTGTTTCTGATCCTTGCCGGCTGGTTTTTCTCGTCCGGTTTGTTCCTCATGAATGCAGCGGACCTTCGCCCGCTATTTTCCGGCGTCAGGATGATACTCCTGTTTTTCGTCCCTGCGATCTCGATGCGGCTTCTTGCAGAGGAAAAGCGTTTGGGAACAATCGAGCTGCTCTCCACAATGCCGCTGAAAGACTGGCAGCTTGTTATCGGCAAATTTCTGCCGTCGTACATTCTTATCGTGATTACGATTCTGCTGACTCTGATTCACTATTTCACGCTGACTTCGCTCGGTGATCCCGATATCGGAGTTTCGATTGGCGGTTATGTCGGCACGTTGCTTCTTGCATCATCATATTTGGCAATCGGGTTGTTTACATCGAGCCTGACCCGCAACCAGATAGTGGCATTTATAACAGCATTCGTAATTGTGTTCGTGTTTTTCCTTCTGGACAAGATCACAATTTTCATGCCGAGTTTTATGGCGACAATACTCGAATTTCTATCGACCGATTATCACTACAACAATATCCAGCGCGGAGTCATTGACTCACGCGATATCATATACTTTTTATCACTGACGTTCTTCTTTCTCTACTTGAGCGTTAAATCTCTTGAGACAAGGAAGTACAGGTAATGGCAGACGTTAAGAAGTCAGTAAATACAACAACATTGATTGTAATCATAGTGGCTATTCTGGTCATTCTCAACCTGATATCCATGAATGTATTCGGTCGGCTTGATATGACAGAGAATAAAATATATTCTCTCTCCGATGCCTCTAAAACACTCATGCAAAATCTGAATGACAGGGTAGTTATAAAGTGCTATTTCACCGAGGAACTTCCACCTCCCTACAACCAGAATGCGAGATATCTCAAGGATCAGCTTGCTGACTACCGTGCGTATTCCGGCGGCATGCTTGAATATGAGTTTGTCGATCCCATCAAGAAGGGCAGAGAGGAAGAGGCTCAGAGTTATCAGGTCCCACCGGTTCAGGTGAATGCCTATGAGAACGACCGTCTCGAAATTAAAAAGGTCTACATGGGAATTGTCTTCATGCACGAGGACAAAACCGAGGTCCTGCCCGTTCTGCAAACAACGGAGGGGCTTGAATATGAGATATCGCGTTCGATCAAGAAAGTCACCGAGGATCGTATGCCACGAGTGGCATTTACTACCGGGCACGGTGAACCGGATTTCCAGCAGGGATTGCGGGTAATAAACCAGGCGCTCTCCCGTGAATATAGTGTACAACAACTAAATACGAGAGATATTACTGAAATACCGTCCAATATAGATGCTCTCCTTATTACATACCCGAAACAGCCGTTCAGCGAGTGGGAGCTGTTTGTGATAGATCAGTACCTTATGAACGGCGGCAAACTCGGAGTGTTCGTTGACCGTTATGATCCCCAGATACAGACGAATACGGTAGACTCGATCTCGGCGAATATCGAACCGCTACTGAACCATTACGGTATCGGCTTCGGTGGCGGCTTAGTGCTCGATGCGCGCTGTTCCCGAATCGGAGTACAACAGCAATCCGGCATGTTCCGGATACAGAATATGGTTGAGTATCGGTTGTTCCCGATGGTTTCAAATCTCGATCAGGATAACATGATTGTAAAGGGTCTCGATGCGCTGAACATGATCTTCGTATCACCACTGGATACGACAGTTGCTGTCCCGGATGGTGTAGAGCGGGATGTGTTCGCTCGTTCATCGGAATATTCCGCAATAGAGTATCCACCGTTCGACTTAAGCCCGTTCCGTGAATTCACTAGAGCGGATTTCGACCGGAAATTTATACCGCTTGCAGCAACATTGAAGGGTCAATTCCCGAGTTATTTTTCAAGCAGAGGTGTCCCGCCGTACACCGGTACAGACAGCACATTCTCGGCTGAGTCGATTGTGAGGAAGGATACATCCGTGACCACCCGCATGGTTGTCATTGGAGATGGTAATTTCGTTGATGACCGCAATATGAGTTCTCAGGGCAATATCGTCTTTTTCATGAACATGGTCGACTGGCTCTCGCAGGATGAGGGATTGATATCAATTCGTTCGAAACAGGTAGAGGTGAGAACTCTCGATGAGGTCTCGGACGGTACCAGGAAATACGTGAAATATCTCAACCTGTTTGGAATGCCGCTTCTGGTAATTATTGTCGGTGTGGTCAAATGGCGAGCACGTTCCGCTGTCAGAAAGAGACGGGTATTATGAAAAGAATAATACCATTAATAATCCTTGTACTGCTTGTTGCCGTCTATCTGTATGTACGCGAAAAAGAGAGTTCCGAGATTTCATCCGAAAAGGTTGAGGATTTCCTCGGCATGGATACTACCTCTGTAACGAAAATTACTATCGGCAAACTCGGTTCTGAGACAGTTCTCTCGAAAGCGGAGGGAACGTGGTATCTGCTTGGTGATGAATCACGGCGCGCAGATCCACAGGCTGTGTCAACCCTGCTCAATGCCCTGGATAAGTTGACCGTTGGTACTACAGTTTCTGAAAATCCGGCAAACCAGATGAAATTTCAGGTTGATACACTGACCGGATCAACCGTCCGTATCTTCGAGAACGGAGAATTCGCGACTGCGCTGGTAGTGGGTAAGATGTCTCAGGATTTCCGTCATACATTCGTGCGTAAACTTGGAAGCGATAACGTGCGCCTTGCTGAGGGGATGCTGACATATCTTGTTGGAAGATCGAGGGATACATGGCTCGACAGAACAGTTTTCAACATTCCATCAGCGAATGTTAGTAGCGTAAAATTCTCGTATAGAAACGAGGACTACACGGCAATAAAAGGCGACACCCTTTGGTTGGTTTCAAGAGCGCCTTTTTCGGATACACTGGTTGCGAATCAGAAAACAATGAGTTCGCTTCTTGGTCGACTCTGTATGCTAAAGGCAGATAGATTCGCAACTCCCGCTGATACAGTGAATTACAACTTTGATAAACTTATCTATGTTGCAGAGATAGAATTGGCGGATGGATCCTCAAGAATGTTGCAAGCTGCTGAATCACAAGATGATGCGTCAACACACCATATCAAGACAGATAGCGATGATACAGTCTATATCCTTGACAATCCTGCATGGCAACAGATCGTGAAATCGTACGAAGAACTGATTTCAGAGGAAAAAAGTAGTTGACAATATCCAGATATTTATATATAGAACAATAGCCCTTCATACACAGCCCTCTTATCAGGCGGTCGGTGAATCTTTGATTTCCGGCCGCTTTTTTTTGTCATCTTATGACATTCAGTTAACAATCGGATTAAGATAATCCATATTGTGTTACCAACACGTTATTAACAAATAATCCACAAAGATAGAGATACAGATTAACAATCATTGAGACATTCAACAATACCCTTGAACCGGGATGTCTCTTCTGGTATATATCTTATGATGAAAAAGAAAACGGAAGAGATAATTAAGCATCTCAAGAAGCACTACACGAATACAAGGACGACTCTGGACCATAAGTCTCCATACGAACTTCTCATATCCACGATTTTATCTGCACAGACTACGGACAAAGCCGTAAATCTTGTTACGCCAAAGCTGTTCGCGAAGTATCCAGATCCGGAAAGTCTTGCAAAAGCAAGTCTTCCCTCCATAGAGAAAGTAATCAAATCACTCGGCTTCTTCCGCAATAAGTCTAAATCTATCAAGAATTGCTGCAGGATGCTGGTCGATGATTTCGAAGGTGAGGTTCCGAGGTCAATGGATGAGATGACACGTCTTCCGGGTGTCGGCAGAAAAACTGCCAATGTCGTACTCGGAAATGCCTTCGGTATTGACGAGGGAATCGTGGTCGATACTCATGTCGGACGAATATCCCGTCGCCTCGGTCTTAGCAGAGAGAAGAATGCCGAGAAGGTGGAGAGAGACCTTATGGAGATTGTTCCGAAGAAAGACTGGACCGCTTTCTCGCATCTTCTGATAGCGCATGGTCGAAATATCTGCATGTCACGCAAGCCACATTGCAGCGAGTGTTTCCTTGACAGTCTTTGCCCCAAAACAGACGTCAAAGATTCAGTGTAACAAGTGTAAGTGTTTACCACAATCTCTGTTAGCGAATAGTTGGAAGTTCCACCTGTTTCATTCTCTCCAAGAGCAAACATTGGTTTCCCGTCAAAGATACTCAGGTATCCCGGAGATTCTGCCGATTAATATATGAGACAGGAGTTACGATTGATGCTGATACGAATTCACAGATTTCTCAGCAGTCTACCAGGCTGGCTTGTAGTTGTAGTCAGTTTTGCTCTCGTGGGTGTGGTAGGAACAGTCTACTATCTTACAGGTTTGCAGTTCGCGGTCTCGCTATTCTATCTATTCCCAATTTCACTGGTGACACTGTATGTGAAAAGATGGTATGGCTATTTGCTGTCCTGTGTCGGTTTTGATATCTGGATGTTGACAGATGTAATTGGAAATCATGATGAAACGGTGATAGCTATTCTTAACGGGCTGTTTGAACTGACGGTATTTTTCCTGTTTGTTACAGTTCTTACAAGACTCCGCAAGTTTGTAAAGGAGGAGAAGATAAAAGCTCGTATTGATCCTCTGACAAGATTGAGCAACCGTTTCGGCTTCTATGAAAGGTCTGAGGCTGAGTTTGCGAGAGCAAAACGAAACCGGGATGCGGTCACCGTAGCCATCATTGATGTCGATGACTTCAAACTGGTGAATGACAAATATGGACACGCAACAGGAGATCTTGTCCTCGAAACAGCCGCAGAAACAATGAGAAACAGCCTCCGGGCGTTCGATCTGACTGCCCGTTTCGGCGGTGATGAGTTCGTGGTTCTGTTCTCTGTCTCGGATGTTTCCCATGCGGATAGGATTCTAACCCGGCTTCACAGTGATATGAATTTCGACATGAAAATAAACAACTGGCCCGCCACTTTCAGCATGGGAGCGGTAACGATTGAAACTCTGCCGGACTCGGTGGATGATATGATAAACCGTGCGGATGAGTTGATGTATGACGTCAAGAGAAGCGGTCGAAACAGGATTGCTCACGAGGTCGTTGCTCAGTTAAAGAGCAGGAAATCCAGGACTACAATCAGCAAAATACCTTCACTTGAATCCCGTATTAAATCCGAGTCAGTACCAGAGGCTAATCTTCTCCAAAAATAAACGCGGAGAATTTCTCTATCTTCGCCCCCTCCTTCCACGCATTTTCCGGAAGTCCCGCTTTTACACAGGTGTGTGAAAGAAACTCCTCCCGATTCCATCCATACTCTGTGGCAACCTGCGGTAGAAGCAAACCTCTCCGTCCCCCACGAGATATCATAAGCCCGTCCCGTCCAACTACGATCCTGGAGATGTCATCAACTGGTTCAAGGGGAGTGAGGACCGAGATTTCGACTGTGATATCAGGGTATTCGCTTGGAGCAAGTGAAGGGAAACGTGGGTCTCTGAATGCTGCGGAAATCGCACAATCGCTGACACATTCATATAAAGGCTTTATTGCTTCGGTATAACCTATGCATCCGCGCAGTTGATGGTTTTTCTCGAGTGTAACAAATGCCGCACCCGGTCGTGTTAGCTTCCCCTCCGGCAAGTCAAAATCCGGCAGATCGTCTCCCTTGAGAGCAGCTTCTATTGAAGAGCGAGCTACCTTTAAGAGGGTGGACTGTTCACTCTTGCTGAGATAATCCTCTGTATCCCTGTTTATACCACCATAACCCATCTCATCCTCCTTGAATATTACGGCTGAAACATAACCGACGACACTGTTTGTATCACCGGAAGCCGTCCCTGAATCATCATATTTTAAAATCATCGAACGGTCGATCCCCAGCCTTTTGCATGCGATTATCACAGCAGCCGTCGGCGCGCCTCCACACGCTTTAGCCTCGGATTTGATGATTGAGCGGGCAAGGTCACGTCCCTGCATGTTTTCTATAAATGAAATGGTGAACTGATCGAGGTTGGAAGCGGCATTACGTGGAAGATAGTGTGATAGATCTGTGGATGCGATCAGGAGAATATCATCCCGGTCGCGAATAATCTCAGATAGAATCTGCCCAAGCTCGACGATGTTGCTCTCGGAACAGAATCCCATCTCGATTGGGACAATCTTGAAGTCCTCCAAAACTCTTTGAAGGAACGGAAGCTGCACCTCAAGTGAGTGTTCCGAAGAGTGCAGTTCTCTACCGGAAAACAGCAGGTCGCTTGCGGATATCAGTCTCGATGCAAGTATTGAGTCAACCGGGATACTCCCAAGGGGGGTAAGCCATGAGCCTCTGTCGTAGACAGCGCAACCATCGAATCCGATTCTGTGAGACGGTCCGATGAGTATAACGGTGGAATAGTCGTGTCCCTTGAGAGTGCTGTAGCCATACGCTGCAGTTGGTCCGGAGTAGACATACCCCGCATGAGGTGATATCAAAGCTTTCGGCTTGCCGGGGAGTTCGATATCCGGGACTGCGGCGATTAGGGAATCAACCAATTTGCCCAAAACGAAACTCGAAGCCGGATAAAATGTCCCGGACACAATCGCGGGTCTCTCAGTAGCGGAAACAGTTATGCTTAAACCGAGTACAATCAGCAGAGCATGGTAGATTATGGTTTTTCCTTGAATCATGTCATTCATTAACGTAATTACTTATGAATATATGGTACAAACCCTACAGGAATTAAGATACTCGGATGGCAAAAAGCAAGGTAGTTTTAGTCAGATCACTCAGTCTCAATGGAGACGGTTCAAGGCAGGTTGATCTGCTCTCCACTATGCTGTCCAGAGGTCTTGCCGAACTATATGGTCTAAAACCGGATGCAGCATGGAAACACCTCGTGGAGTCAACGGGCGTTCTTGGTCTGAAGACAAACTGCGTAGCGGGGAAGAATCTATCAACTTCAACTGGCCTGACAAAAGCCCTGACAGAAAATCTTATAGCGGCGGGGAAAAGAGCGGAGGATATCATCATCTGGGAACGTTCGAACCGGGAGTTGGAGAATGCCGGTTTCAAGTTGAACTTCGCACGTAATGGAATCCGGTGTTTCGGTACGGATACACGGGATGTTGGCTATGGCAGCGAATTCCATGTTCTCGGAAAGGTCGGGAGCCTTGTCACACGAATTGTGGAAGATGAATGCGACAATTTGATCAACATGCCGATACTCAAGGACCATTCGCTTGCCGGGGTCTCCGGAGCAATGAAGAATAATTACGGTGCAGTCCATAACCCGAACAAATATCACGATAACAACTGCGATCCGTACGTTGCAGAGGTAAACGCACTGCCGGTAATAAAGGACAAGAGTGTACTTGTTGTTGCCGATCTCACCCGAATTCAGAACAACGGTGGTCCTGGATACAGAAGAAAATACATAGTAAATTACGGTGGGGTTTTGATGGCATCCGATCCTGTAGCGGCGGATAGAATTGGCGAGAGTATACTCAACGAGTACCGTGCGAAGAATCAGTTGAAGACGCTGTCGGAAACGGGACGGGATCCGAAATGGCTCGCAACAGCCGAGAAGATGGGACTTGGTAATGCAAATATCGAGAATATCGAACTCATCAGTATCAGGGTGGATTGAAGGTTGTGAATAGAAGATCATTCATACAGAGAGTTGGCGCAGGTGCGGCGGTAGCGTGCTCCGGCGGAGAATTGTGCCGGATGATAAGCGGGTGTGCAGAGAACGCATGGGCTTTTTCATACACGGATACGCTCTCCGATGTTGAGGCTCGCTATTATGAGAAATTGGAGGAGGATATTGTTCGCTGCAAGCTCTGTCCGCGTGAGTGTGTGGTTTCCGATGTCGAGCGGGGTTTCTGCGGAGTGCGTGAGAACCGGAAGGGTGTTTACAAAACCCTCGTTTATTCGCGGGTCTGCGCACTCAATATCGATCCGATTGAGAAAAAACCGTTCTACCACTATAAACCCGGCACGGATGCATTCTCGATTGCTACCGCAGGGTGTAATGTAAACTGCAAATTCTGCCAGAACTGGAATATATCGCAGGTCAGACCCGAGCAGGTTCAGAGTCTGGAGTTGCCACCCGGAGAGCTTGTAACGGAATGTGTAAACCGAAAAATCCCGACAATTGCATACACCTATTCCGAACCGGTTGTTTTCTTTGAGTATATGTATGATTGTGCTGTAGAAGCCAGGAAACACGGGGTCGGAAGTGTGGTTGTGACCGGCGGATATATCAAGGATGAACCGCTTGATGATCTGCTCAAAGTTGTAAATGCTGTCAAGATTGACCTGAAAGCTTTCTCAGAGGATTATTACCGCGATATAGTGAACGGTGAACTGGAACCGGTTCTGAACGCGATCCGCAGAATTCATAACTCAGGGAAATGGTTGGAGATCGTCTATCTCGTAGTACCCGGAATGAATGATTCAGCCGGAGAGATTGAGGAGCTGACGAATTGGATTTTGACCGAACTGGGACCGGATGTTCCGATTCATTTCACGCGTTTTCATCCAACATATTTAATGAAGAATATCCCCCCAACGCCCGTTGAGACACTCGATCGGATCTATAAAGATGCCCGGAGTAGTGGGCTGAATTACGCTTACGTGGGCAATGTTCCGGGGCATGAGGGTGAAAACACATATTGTCCCCAGTGCGGTGAGATTATGATCCGCAGGCATGGCTATCGAGTGGATGCATCCGGAATCAAAGCCGGGCAATGCCGGAACTGCGGATATTCCATTCCGGGCTTATGGATTTAGTGATATACCTTTTCAATAATCCTCAAATTCCATAACATATTCCCATGAGTAACACAAATCGGGACAGAGGGGAATTCATCTTCATCGGTCTCGCATCGGCGATTACTCAGGCGGTATTCCTGCGTCAGCTTGTCGGGATGCTTGGATCGTCGGAGATTCTGTATGCGATGATAGTTACGGTCTGGCTTGTCGAAGCCGGAGTTTTCAGTCTTTTATTTGGGAGAATTGCAAAACACTTGAAAGGGGACACAGCTTCAGTCCGAACAATCATCTATATATTTCTGGTTGTTCTTACAGTCTATTACAGGTTAGTACCCGGAATTCGGGGAATGTTCGAAGATGAATTCGGGCTGGTTTCGATATCCAGGGCAACATTGATAGCAGCAGTAGTTCTCATACCGCCGACTATCTTCGCAGGTGGGGCTTTTGCTGTTGTATGGGAATATCTGAAAAAGCATTCAGCACATGTTCGTGTTGATAAATCCTATGCTCTCGATTCGATTGGATTTGCCATTGGTGGATTGATAGCTGCCGTTGTGTTTGTTGCGGGAGCCTATGATGGTCGTCTGCTCTTGACTGTCTCAATGGCGGGAATCGCTTTATTGATGCTTCGGACCAAAGGACGGTTCACACGCCTCCTAATGGGAGGTGCGGCTCTGCTTTCAGTGGGATTGATCATTATTCTCTCTGTCAATATTGTCGGAGAACTGATAAATGAAACCGGATCTGGTGAATCATTTGTATACAGCGATGAGTCGAAAGATGGTGAGATACGGGTAAGAGCTAGATCGCCATACGGGCATGTTAGCCTCGTGTCTGGTGGTAACAGCATATCTTTCTATTACAATTCACAGAGAATCGTAACAGTCCCGGATCCGATTGACAGAGAATTGCCCGCGCTGGGAGCAGTCATGGCAGACAAGATGGAGAGTGCTCTAATTGTCGGTAATTCTGTCGATGGAAAAGCAGTCTTCCTCGTAAACAACAGCAGAATGGATGTTGCACAATTAGAGATAGATCCGGTGCTGTGTCGTTTCTTCGAATTACAATATTCAGATAGTCTCAAAGGAGATGTTGCAGAGAGATTCAGACTGATTAGAACCCTGCCAAATGATTTCCTGCTTAATGAGCAGAGGAAATTCGATCTCGTGTACCTTAATTATCCCGAAATATCAAGTTCGGCAACGGGTGTCTATTTCACACATGAATTCTTAAGTCTGGTAAGATCGAATATGGATGAAGGGGGAGTGCTGGCTTTCTCACTCGAATCGGGGGAGAATTTCATCCCGAACGAACGTTTGAGACTCATGAAAAATATAAAAGAGACCGCTGAAAGTGTTTTCGATTCTGTTCTGATTATTCCGGGTGAAACTGCAATGTTTGTATGTGGGATGCCATTAGCGAGACTCTCTTCTAACAGCGATTCTCTGTTAAAACGCATAGACAATTTAGACGGGGAGTACTTCGCATTACCCGCATATCTTCCGGATCGCTTATCAGATTTCCGTGTCGAGAAATTCAATAAGCTTCTTAGTGGTGTTGAAGGGGAGACAATCCATTCCGGGAAACCGGATCATTTTCTTATGAATACAATACTCGAAATGGATAGATTTGACGGTGTTGATTCACGGATTCTTCGAGGAATCAACAACATGAGTGTTGCGACAACAACACTGCTTGCGATAGGTCCAGTTGTTGTATTCCTGATTGCTGGATTACTCATTAATCATCTCAGGGCAATGCCGCTTCTCTTTGTCTCCGGGTGGATTTCGATGTCTGCTGAGGTACTGATACTTGTACTGTACCAGACTGTAGCTGGAAGCCTCTATTCACGAATCGCATTAATAACCGGGTCGTTTATGGTTGGGATAACAGGCGGTGCAATTTTGGCTGTCAGGTTCAGGGAATCAAAGGGCAGGGCAAGTATTACAGTGTCACTTGTAATTGCGGCTGTCATTTCGTTGTTTGTTGCATTGGGAACCCCGTCATTGGCGGGAGATTTCGATTCACGATTGGTTGTGGAAGTATTTCTCTTTATTCTCTCTCTGCTGTTCGGATCAATATCCGGTTTTATGTTTAATCGATCCGCTGTCCTGCAGGAGAGAATATCCGGCTCATCTGTGCCGGGATTAGTATATGGTCTCGATTTACTTGGGGCGGCAGTAGGAGGGATTGCAGGGGTAGTGGTTGTTCTTCCGGTACTTGGGATATCGACAGGATTCTGGATAATGGGAGCGATGTCTTTTTGTATGGCACTCTATGCTTTAAAAGTGAAATAATCCGGTTTTCAACAGGGTATTCTTTCAAGAGGTTGGAAAAGAGACCGCTCATTAATGACTATCAGTTTGTTTTGCTGTTCTTATTAAAGGCCGCCCGTGTCTTCACCTTCTCGTAACTCTAATTGCCCAAACACGATACAACAGTATTTGAATTCTATTTCATTGAATTGAAAAATGAAGGAATTTCAGTTATTGGATTGACTTGCCTATTTTTATTTGTATGGTAGAAAAAAGGGCTTGCCAGTGTAAAGTATCTGGATTATGATTATAGTGTATTCCCCAACTGACTACTGACAATCTAACACATCATGCCGCCATGTTTGGAGGTGAGAATATGCACGATCCATGATGAAACTGGTTCCCAACGTGTTTTTTAACTACACATCAAGCAAACAACACAACATACCTCCCGATACTACAATCCATGATAATTCAGCATGAGGGATGCAAAGGAAAGGAAACCCAAATGCTACGGAGAATGCTAACTATTGTTCTCCTCCTTGCGATTGTCTTATCAACTCAGATTTTCGCCGAGGATGCGGAAGTTAAGGAGTTTCAGACCAAACTCATCAACAAGAACATAACAGGTGGTGAGTACATTTTTTATAATGGAACAGCTGGGGGTACATACCTCGGTTCAAGCCATAATAGAGCTGAGCAGATGGGTGAAACCATCTACGATTACCAGCACAACGGCTCTATGGGTCGTCAGGTTACGTATGACATCGATAACGGTATTGTTCACTTTGACTGGATGTGGGACAACCTCGCCGGTGAAGGCAGAGCGATTAAGTATAATGCTTACGACGGTACAGATTTTGAACATGGCTCGGGTGCAACCGGTGGTCTCGCTGTCAGTGGTGAAAACGGTGGTTATTGCAATATCGACCTTGCCTCCAATGGTCGCGGTCTGATTAGTCATCACGAAGGCGTAAACAGCGATGTCTACAAGCCATATGCCGGTTTTGACATTCTTCCGCCGTCCGGTGCCTACACATTCTATGGTGCACCGTCGCCAAGCGCTGATGATGTCATCAACTGTGAAGAATGGGAGACCGGTAATTACGAGTATGAATCCGCCTATATCTGGCCGAAAGTGGAATTCGACATCTGCGACGGCACAGATGTTGTACACATGGTTGCAACCGAGTCTCCACCGGAAGGTGCAGCCAACGACGAGATTCAGACAATCGTTTACTACAGAGGCACAGCCAATGCCACGACAGGTGCTATCACATGGCCGTCCTGCCCGATGGCAATCGACTCTGTGTAAATATCACCGTTCTGGTCCGTGAAGATCCGACATCTGACGAAGTCGCCATTTCATGGCTCAAACCGATCTACTATGAAGATGATCCGCTAGATCCGTGCGGTTTCACCCAGTGGCAGAATGACATCATGGTCTGGAAGTCAGATGACTGTGGTGTTAACTGGGATCGTATTGATATCGAGAATATCACCGACTATCTCGGCAATAATGGTACAATTGAAGACGTACCGATGGCTTACACCGACCATTCCATGCTCTATGATACAACCGGTGTTCTTCACATAGTATGGAGTACACCTCTGAATCCGATAGATGATGGTGATCCATGTGCGAAAGCTTATGCCACCAAAATGTGGCACTGGTCGGATGCACCGAGCGGATGTATCTCGCTCGTTTATGATGCTTCCAGACCGCAATATCATTGTGATACCGGCGCATGGAACATGACTACAGCCAAGATGAATATTTCCCAATGTGACAGTAATTTGTATGTCTCGTTCACTCGTTTTGGTGCCTATACCAGTGCTAATGGTGACACGAATGCAGACTGTTCAGAAGGAAATTACGCGAACGGTGAGATATTCCTGACAGCATCATCCGACTGGGGTGAAACCTGGGGTGAAGCAGTCAACCTGACCAACACTCAGAGTGATGATTGCACTGAAGGTAACTGCGATAGCGAGCACTGGTCATCAATGGCAAAGTATTCACATGATGAAGTTCATATCCAGTATGTTGAGGACAAAGATGCCGGTGGATTCCCGCAGACCGAGGGTGGAACGACCGAGAACCCGGTTATGTACATCACCCACCCCTGTTTCGATCCTGATCCGTACTGCTATGTTTCATACACACCGCTTTCAATCGGTTATCCAACACATATCGCTCCGCAGGGGGGAGTTGACTGTACGAGTGATGAGACAACTACATTCACTCTGATACTCCAGAATGGTGGTAACCAGAGTACATCCTATGCGGTAACACCGAACGCCTCATGGATAACTTACGATAGCGGCGATCCATTGACAGGTGTGATTGATGCTGGTTGTACAAATACTATTAAAGAAATCGTGATCAAGCTTGGTCCGATTGTAACAGAGGGTGTCTACACAAGTTCAATTGATATAGATGTATGTGGAGAGGAATATACAATTCCGATTGAACTGTATGTGTACTGCCTCTTCTATGAGCCGGAATATGAATACCTCTCGACCTCATGCTGGTCTATTGGTGTCTGGAACGTTGCCCGTGCCGGTCTTGCTCAGGCCAGTGACCTTGGCAACATGTACTGGCTTATTGAAGAAGTCGCTCTTATGTACGACGAAGGTGTAGTGATATCCTATGATGATACCACGCAAACCTTCTTCTCGATGTTCGAAGGCTCTGATGATGATGTCGACTTTGTGGCTCTCAGCCCGCTGGAGACTTCAGCTACTGCTGAATATGAGTATGCGACGGGTGAGTTCGCCACGCCGGATACGAATATCTGCGGTGTAATCGAGTACTATGCGCCGGTTAACCCGGATTATTGTTTCCTCGTTGAGCATGTTATTATCACGAACTGCGATGATGTTGCTCACGTCGTGTCTGTCGGTGAAGGTATCGACTTTGATATCCCGGATGAAAACGATGAATCCGATAACCGCGCCGGTCACGACGTAGACAGACAAATGCTCTACATGATGGGACCGGAAGGTGAAACATCAGAAAATTATTACGGTGGTGTGGCGTTCGATACCAATCAGAATGTCATTCCCGGTGGTGTAATCCTGAACAACGATACCTGGGTTTATGACAACTCCGGATATGATCCGGCAGAGATCGGCGGTCTGCTGAACAGAATCAGTGGATTCGATTCAACGATCGACAGTGTCTTTGACCAGAACATGTTCTTCGCGATCTATCAGGAAGTCTCGCTTGATCCTGGTGAATCCATCGAGTTCTGCAAGATCAAGACTTCGTCTCTTACAGGTCTTGATGATCTGAAGGCTCTGGTTGATACCGCATTCGTATGGGCTGACGAGAACAATGCA